>Ga0209597_1000015_pt1 | contig 101352 bp, 103 predicted proteins | sample M_140625_MF_Meta_FD_187316 | JGI IMG/M metagenome (GOLD analysis project Ga0209597, IMG submission 187316) | Freshwater microbial communities from Lake Montjoie, Canada to study carbon cycling - M_140625_MF_MetaG (SPAdes) (version 2) | ecosystem: Environmental > Aquatic > Freshwater > Lake... | reverse complement strand
CCAGGTGCTGCCGGTACCCCTACTACCACGGCGACCCGCACTCGCCCAGGTGCTGCCGGTACCCCTACCACCACGGCGACACGTAGTCGCCCAGGTGCTGCCGGTACCCCTACCACCACGGCGACCCGCACTCGTCCAGGTGCTACCCCTTCCCCTACATATACTGCTACACGCAGCCGTGCCGCGGCGACTCCAACATCCACTGATACGGTGACGCGCAGCCGTGCCGCAGCGACTCCAACACCCACGGATACGGCGACCCGTTCATCTACCGCAACTGATACTATAACAAGTACAAGAACCCTTTCGCCCGGCTCTACAGCATCTGCAACCAATTCACGAGCCGCTGGAACTCCGTCAAATACTATTACAGAAACACGCACAGAAACGCAAACGCCGACGGAAACTCGCACCGAAACGCAAACGCCAACAAATACTCAAAGCCCAAGCAACGCAGCAACTCAGTCTCCTACACCGGCTACAACCACCTCGCGGACGCCGTCATCGTCAATGTCAACAGAATTTAATCTACGTATTCCTAGTAATCAGCAGACAAATGCCGATACCTTGATTCGTGGTTATGTAAGTAGTTACGCCGCTCAGGCAGGATATAGCAATGCGGTAATTAACAGTGTTACATGGGCGAATGGTGCCTACACAGTACTCGGCAATGTTGTCGGCGCCCAGCAGTTCCAAAACGGCTTCCCCCTCTCCTCTGCCTATACAAATCTACTCGCATCTCTTGTTCCACCCCCTTCACCAACACCAAGCTCAACCCCATCTGTCGCCTTACCGATAGGTATTGCGGTCGGTGCCACTGCACTTGCTATTATTGGTGCGGCAACCGCTATTTATCTGGCGAGACAGAAACGCCGCCGCATCTCGTTTGACCCCAATGCTCCAACTGTAATGAATACACTGAAGAATGCAATACCGGCGACACGAATGTCCCCCTTGGGGACCAACGGGTCCCTACCCACTGCCATTCAACCTGTAAATAATGAAGGCTATTATGATCCCGAACAGGGAACACGCATTGTAAGCTTCCAGGAGAATAGTCACGTACAGACGCTACAGAAGCAGGCAAGCATGCCAGCCATTGATAAGGCGCGCATCAATTTCATACCTGTCAATAACTCTAAGTCTTTGAACGATAAGATAAAGACATCTTCAGCCCAATCGTCTCCTCAGATTCCCCACGGTTTCCAACAATCCGCATCAACACGGCAACTCACTCATCCCTTTATGGCACGGCGGCATACGCTACCGCCCCCACCGGCAAGTGAGTTTGATTTGAATAGGTATTCGCCTTCGCTACAATCCCAACCCCCACCGCCGCCTGAGGAGGAGCCTAGAGTCGCATTTAATGCTCTGCCACCTCGGCAAAATTATCCGCCACCACCTGTAGAGTGAGCAGATGGACGGTATGAATGTAAATGGTAAGGGTAAGCGCGCCCAGAAAGACAAAATTTACACCGTTGATGTGCGTAAGGCACGGGCATCTGCGGAATTATCTGTTTTTAGCCCCGCCAACGGTTTTGAAGAGATTGTAAGTACCAAAGCCCAGCGTAAGGCGCCAGTGTTTCGCTATTTTCGTTATACGCCGAATCCGAAAAATGGCATTCCGAAGGCACAACTAGAAGCAGCGTTCCAAGCGGCGGTAGCGGCTGCCGCGCCTCCGCCACCAGGCTTACCGCCGGTCGCCGTACTTCCTCCTGCGCCGGCAGGATCGCAGGGTAGTTATGGTGCGATGCACGAAGACGAGGGTGTAGATGACTTGGCGATTTTTTTGGCTGAGCAGGGTGTCGCTTCGCAGGGCGAGTTTGACGAACTTGCGGCGTTGATGGAGCAGAAGGCGCAGATTGGCGGCGCCAGACGCAGACGCACACGCCGCCACCGCAAATCCCGTCGCCGCTACAGCCGCCGATGAAAAAATTGAACCACCGGCGATTCCTTTAAGCCCAAAGTACCCCCTCCCTCCTAAAGACCACGCCGCAAATGAATCCCCACTTCCGCCCTATGGCACTTGACCATCTTTCCTACAATATCAATCGTCTCATCGTCTGCGGCGAGTACGGCTGGCATGATGTCTACCATTCTCTTCTACACTCCTGCTATAGTCAGCCTGATGCCAGTTACTGGTTTCAGGCTGCATTTGAACTTTGGCGCAATACTGCGATGCTTGTTATTCTCACTACGACGGTTCTCTTCGCCTTTGTCTTTATGAGTCTTGCCGCTAACGGCATCGTCTGGCTCATCACTGAGGGGGTCAAGTATGCTTATAATGCGGTCACCGCGACCCTCCACACCCCGCAGCGCATAACGCTCCAAAATAAGAGCCAGAATAACTAAATGTTTAAATCGCCAATCCCCGCTACCAGCGTACCCAAATTATTGTTAGAAATCACAGAAGACGGTGAACTAGTCTTTTTCTTTTTCGGCGACGGTCCGACTTTGGGAGAAGGTGTTTTGGACGTCTTAGCCGGCAGCAAACTCGGTGGTAGCTTCGCCACCGCATCCAAACTATACGTAGATGCCTTCAGGTCCTTGAGTTTCGTAGGCTGCGCAGCCGCCATTACCGATAGGCACATATGCCCCTTTTTATTACTGCGAGTATGAACCTTGAGACGAATACGAACTCGTTGAGGGCATTCAAAGTAGGGAACGCCGAAATCGCACGTATCCTCGCCGGTATGATAGAGCCCCTTACCGTCTACTTGAATATACTGGCATCCCTTTGCCTTATAGAGTTGCGAAATGGTATTATCACCGCAGGGAATATATGTATCCTTGAATTCGGGTGTCTCTTTCTTAATAGTGGTCCATTCAGAGTGGGTTACAGGATGTTCTAGAAACGTAGGCGTCTTACCACCAAAGAGATTCGCGGCACCAATAATTGTTTCAAAGATCATCTTAGACGCAGGTGGAATTTTGCCGGCACCCACGCCGACCCAAATACCCTCCTTATTCTTATCCAACTTCATCTGCATCCAATCGGGTGTAGGACGCTTCGCCTCTACACCAATATCACTCTCGGCGCGCCAATTGAGTTTAATATCAATATCCGCACCGCAGCCGCCCAAAGTATCCATAGGCTGCGTATTGAACGGTAGTTCCATATAGGGAGAGCGTACGGTCTTACACGTCTTCGCAATCTTAATCTCGTAGTTCTTACCGGATACAGAGCAACCGGCACCGGCATCACCGATAGGACAACCGTCCGCTAAAGGACTTTTTACCTTACGCGTTTTCTTCGGTGGCATTAGATAATCTACAAGTGTCCTAGAATATTTTATACTCTTGGACATATATAAGCCCACCCCCTAATAGAAAAGATATACACCACCAAGCCTCTCATTTTTTTAGGCAGAATAGGTATTCCTTCACTCCACTATCCGCATTGTATTCGTACGACTTGAAGCGTTTATAGTCGGTCTCTACTAGGGATACTTCACCATACTTTCCCATAATTTCTAGCATCCTCTCCTTAGAAATCAAACTCTCACTGCTGTATGATAGAAATATCCACTGCGCCTTCAGTCGGCTAAATAGTCGCTCAAAAGCCGCAACAACCTCCTTTTTCTTACAGAATGGCGACATAAAGCAGACTTCTGGGATGCCTGTGACTCCATCGCGTAGCGCTGTTGTTGTTTGTACAACCGGCGGCAGTGCAAGAATATTCAGGGGAAAGTAGTTTTTGGAATATTGGCGTTCATTATAAGGCGGATCCAAGTAAACCATATCCGCCTCAACTGCATCCAATAGAGAATCTGCTAGGACGTCACTATGATAGCACTGAGACCCCAAAGCCGCCGGCTCACGCAGCGTATGAATCGGTTCAAATACCAAAGCCCGCACCGCCTTCTCCTTAAAGTTTTTCAGAAAGCAGCCGTAGACAGCAGGCACGTTACTTACAGCATCGGCACTCACTAACAAAGAGCCTAGCAAAAACATATAGTCGTCCTTTCGCCCCATGTCGGCTCCAAACTCCGTCTCAATACGCCGACGGATATAATCAATACGACGGGCGTTATCAACTGTGAAGAACATACGGGGGCAGCCATCGTGCGGGCTGTATTTCCGTGTAATTACGCCCGCTGTATCGGTATCATCGCCCAAATACGTCCCATTCTCAATCTCACGCCCAATGCGCCGAATAAACCCCTCGCAGTCGGCAGACAGTATGGAGCGCGTCATAGCGTGGACAATTACGGAGCTATAGAGTTCGGCGTCGTTGCTAACCACGACCGCCCCCAACTTACGTAAATTGTAGGATACAATACCGGTACCGCCGAATAAGTCGGCAACACGCCGACCGGCAAAATCACCAGCCTTCGCCGATATAACATCAAATATCCACGAAACAAGCCGGTGCTTAGAGCCGATATAGTTTAGCCGATGTACTTGCTCCATTATTGTTAGAAACACAGGCGTCTTTTAGACCTCAAAAAATTGACATAGGAGATCCTTACAGTTTTATTCATCAGGTGACAGTGATTCGCTGACGTCATGTCTTGTAATATCTGTTTCGATACGTTTACGAAGGTTCGGCGAAAACGTGTGGATTGTACAGCCTGTGATAAGCCGATTTGCCGTCCGTGCCTCCAGCAGTTCCTCTTACAGGATACCTCGGTAGAGCCCGTGTGCCCGTCGTGTCGTATCGGTTGGAGTCGTGAGTTTCTGGATGAGCATCTGACGGCAACGTTCCGCAATGGTGCGTTCAAGCAGTTCCGTCAGAAGGTTCTGACAGACCGTGAGCGTGCCCGCTTTCCAGAGATACAGGAGCGGGCTGCGAACTACAAGAAGGCGATTGACTTTCTGAAACCAATCTATGCTGAAATTACAAAGCTGAAGGCTGAGATCAAAGCATATGATAGGACGGAATATGATATTGCTATGACGGAATGGATTACCTATTGTTCAAGAAACGGAGTTTTCGGTCCTAATGGCGAGAAGAACCATACAGAAGAGTCAAAACGGTTGGAGGCTATATATAAGGAGCATAACAAAAAGTTCAATGATTTTGCGGGACCACGGTATGAACGATTGAAAGAGCTCAATAAACTGGCTTATAAACCGCGTAGGATTGAGAAGCGGTTTGGAGTGGTGCCACCACCACCTCGCCCTTTTCGCCGCATACCACGTGCTGCTGTTGGTGGTGCTGGTGCTCCTGAACAAGACGTGGAACCCGCGGATGAGCCAAAGCCCAAGGAATTCGTTTACATGTTTAAGTGTCCTGCAGATGCATGTGAAGGGTTTATAAACGCCGACTCAGCGTGCGGTCTCTGCGATCTAAAGGTCTGTAAGGAGTGCCTAGAGCCAACTACAGAGGGTCATAACTGTAATCCTAATACAGTTGAGTCAGTGAAAGCGATTAAGAAGCAGGCGAAGCCTTGTCCTAAGTGTAAGACACAGATTATCAAGAATGGCGGCTGTGACCATATGTATTGTACGCAGTGCCAGACCCACTTCAGTTGGCGTAAAGGTACGATTGATGATGTCCGTCACGGCGGCAACCCTCACTACTACGAGTACATGAATCAGTTGCAAGCGGGAGCAGGCGATCTACCAAACAATGCGCGTGCAAATCCATGCGGTGCAGATGCTATCCTGTATAATCTAATGCAACTACGACGGGGTGCAAATGTGGATACAGTTAATAGGCTCATACGGTATCATCGTCTCTTTGCTCATATTCAAGGCGTGGATCTTACCAACTGTCAAGCGGTTGTTCAGAATTATATCAACGACAACAATGAGAACAGTTGGCGCATCCATCTTCGTGTTCGCCGTATGGCAAACGAAATCACCGAGGGTGAATGGAAGTCTATCCTTCATAGCAAGGAAAAAGAGATGATGAAGGAGCGTGCTCGCGGTCAGGTCTTGGAGATGTATGTAACAGCGGGCATGGATATTCTAGGTCAGGCGGTGACAAACAATAATGTTCAAGACCTTCTCAAGCAAATTACGACCCTCTATGAGTTTGCAGAGAAGGCGTCGCAGAAGGTCTCAAATGTGTACAAGTGCCCTCCTATGAATCTTGAGCCTCCAGGTATGGACCAGGAGATACATGTTATTCGCCGAGCATTCCAGACTCGTCATGTAAGGAATCTCCAACTGTTACATGCGTGGCAACAGCAACAGCAGCCCGCTCCGCAACCCGCTCCTATCGCTACCTAAGTCTACAAAGAATACAAATATATTTTTGGTTTTCGAACCATTTAAGCCCAAGTCACTCACATGAATATAAGATCCCACCATACAGTAAAATGGCTACCCCATCTATTATTTTACAGGTTACAGCGGACTTTGTAACCCCACCGCTTCTTATCAATGCGAGCCCAGAGACGTGCGTCAATGTGCTCACTGCAGGTGTGGCAGCGGTAGAGTCAGCATGCACAACCATTAGCAAATCTACAAATGCCACGCTTATAGCAAAGCACGAAGCCGTAATGGCGCGCATGCAGAAGGATACGGAAGCAGACCGCACACGTCTTCAAAAGGATGCGGAGGTAGAACGTCAGCGACTTCAAAAGGATGCGGAGGTAGAACGTCAGCGATTCCAAAAGGAGATTGAGCGACTCCAAGCCGATACAACGCTCGCCAAATCACTGCGTGCGGATGCGGAAAGCCGCCTTTCTGAGGCAACGGCAAACGCCAGGCAGCAAGCGTATGACGATGCCGAGGAGCGTATTCGCAAAGCGGTAGAAGAGCGTAATAAGGCGGAGGAGAAGGCAGCCGAGTTTCAGAAGCAGTTGATGAATGCGGTGATTGCGGAGAAACAGCGTGCTGAGGATTTAGTGAATGCCGAGCGTGCCCGTTCTGATAAGGCGATTGATGAGAAAAATCGTACCATTGAGGTTCTACAAGGCATCAGCACGAGTTCGTCGCAAAAGGGTGGCGTCTATGAGCAGAAGATTAAGTACTGTGTTGTCAATGCCTTTGGAACCGCCAATAAGTTTGATATCCTAGACAAGCAATATGAATCTGGTGATCATGTGGTTGAATGGGAGGTGTATAAGATGATGATAGAGGATAAGGATAAAAAGGAGATTGATGCTGAGGATATTCGCAAGGCGCACCGTGATTTCACAAATCACAGTGAGTGTGATATTCTTCTTTTTATAAGTGCGCGTGCGCACATTCCGAAGCACCAGCGACCTGGTGATATTGATATTGCCATCGTAGATGGTCGCCCTGCAATCTATCTGGGTAACTTCAACGACAAGGAGAACAAGATTCTATATCTAAAATCCCTACAGCCGGTAATGCGTACGCTGATTGAACTGACGAAGAAGGCGGCAGAGGGTCCTGAGATGCTCAATGAGCGGCTCAGCGACAAGCTGCGTAGCATTCGGCAGCATTTTATCTACAATGAGCAAATCATCAATGATATGGTGAATAAGGCGAAGGCAGCGGAGCGTAACATCAAAGGCTCGTTAGACGAATTGATGTTGACGATTACGAATGTACAATTGATGTTTAAGAATTCTATGGCGTCCATTGTCAATGAGGAGGATACAAGTGCGCCTGTGGTAGAAGAAGTAGAGTCACCACCAGAGCCAGAAGTGGAGCCGGCACCGCTAAAAGTAACGGGGAGGAAGTCGGTCCCCAAAAAGAAATTCGCTCAGACCGACACATAGAAAATGGCGTAACGCAGTATTTACTGCTCAATGTTCATTTAGACCGGCGGGCATTTCAAACCGGCATTTGTGTGTTTTCAATATGAGATTTAAGAAATGCTTCTTCATCTTTCATATGTACTAGTAAAGATTTACACAAATTATATTTTTCTTCATTTGTATATATTTTTGTCAGTATAATATGACTATGTTCATCAAATAAAGTTTCAGGAACAGATATAGTATTAAAAATTCGTTTTTCTTCACCTTTGGAGTGGCAATCTAATGATTTTAAGAAGGGCTTGAAAATACTATCTGGAATCTGTTTATCTTCCTCATATAATTCAATTAAATGCCTTGATGTAAAAGAGAACCTTCTATGAGATAAATACCATTTTTTATATTGTGTTTTTTCCCAAAATTCCATCACTACTATATGCTTATATAAAACCTGCTCTAAGTAAGTATGATGAACCTGTTTCATCGTATAGTTTTAGCCAATCTTGAAGGGACAACCTTTTACAATCAAATACTTCACAGGTTTCTACCTGACTATCTGTTCGTAAAGCATACTTGACGGCAGATAATTTATAGTCTTCGGTATGATGCTTTCCCATTCTCTCTTACTTTTAGTGCCGGTTTGAAATGCCCGCCGGTCTAATCTATAAGTAGACACGAGAACTGGGACGGACGCAAATCTAAAGACGATTTCCATATGAAACTATAGATGGACTATGGTACTCTAAAGAACTACTTTCCTCGTCCTAAACGATGGGAAACTATGAAACTGTTTGAGAAGATACAATATACCTTCTCACGCTTTACTCCAGATTTTGGAAAGTTTGTCCATAAATTAGATGCGAAACGTATTGTAAAGGAGTTAGCAGGGAATACCATTGAAGTCCCTCGTGTTGTTCGTGAAATGGCGCAATGGGATGATATTTCCCCAGCGGATCTGAACCCTGACCATATTATTAAGGCTACGCACGGCAGCGGATTCAATATCAATATTGAACACGGTGTAACGTATAATATGAACTTTATTAAACAGAATCTACAGCAGTTTAATCGCATGAAGTATTTGAATTTTCGCGAATCTCAGTATAAGTATGTAAAACCTGGATTTTTTATTGAGGAGAAGATTCATGATTACGCGAATGCTAAGAATGGCAATGCCATTACCTTTATGATTTACTGTATTCACGGCATTCCGTATACGCTGATTATGAGTGATAAGCGTCTTGACCGTTATCGGCATTTCTATGTTCATACGGATTACCGTATGGAGCAGATACCGATAGAGAACCAGGTGTATCACCCGTTTATTATTCCACCGCAAGAGACTATGAATCGTATGTTTGACGGTGCTAAGGCGCTCTCAAAGCTGTTTGAATTTGTACGCATTGACTTCTATCTAGACATCTATAACAAGATCTATTTCAGCGAGTTTACATTTACGCCTCACGCAGGGCTTCAAATCTACTCAAATAATATGGAGTTACAGCTTGGAAAACTATGGATTTAACGTGTGCAAAAATTGGCGCACAAAAATCTGCGTGCATTTTGCGCGCAGTTTTTGTGTCTTTGTTATCCTATAACTCGTTTCTCGCGTAGTTTCTTGTGTTTTTTGAAAACACAAGAAATAGCGCACAAAAAGTTACACACAAAATTGCGCGCAGATTCTTGTTGCGCAAAAAAAGTAAAGAAAGTTTGCGAAACTCGCGCGATTTTTTTGCTTCAAAAATCACGCGTCATTCATTAATCTATAGATTAATGAATCTGACACACTTTTTGACGTGAAAAAAGCCCCATTTTGTGGATTTTTTGTGTATTTTTTTGTTTTGCGCATAATTTGCGCGCAAAATACACGTAGTTTTTTGTGCGCAGATTCTTTGAAGTAAAAATCACGCACAAAAACGCACACAAAAACGAGTTATAGGATTTGTTAAATATTTCTCCTTAATATAAATGCAAGTAGAAAACTACATCAACCATGTTAACAAATCTATAGATAACACAATTCAGAATATATCAAACATTACTCAAGATATACTTAATATACATGGAATGTCCGGTGTAGGTACCAGGCATTTTTACAATAATATTGTAAGTATGCCAGATGCTAGATATCTTGAAATAGGTGTATGGAAAGGATCTTCTGTATGTGCTGCTATGTGTAATAATAAAGCAACAGTCGTATGTATTGATAATTGGAGTGAATTTGATGGACCAAAAGACGCATTTATTGAAAATTTTAACAAATTTAAAGGTGATAATGACGCGACCTTTATAGAAACAGATTCATTTAAGTTTGACATAAACGATTTTAAGCAAAAATTCAATATTTATATGTATGATGGCTGCCATGATTATAAATCTCACTATGAAGCATTAACCCATTATATTAATAGCATGGATGATATTTTTATATATATCGTTGATGATTGGAACTGGGTTACAGTAAGAACTCCAACAATGGCTGCAATATCAGACTTACGTTTGAACATATTACTACAACGGGATATGCATACATCGGATACAGATATACCACCACTATTACATAATGGTAATTGTGATGGACGGCACTGGGCAAGCGGTTGTGGTATATTTGTTTTACAAAAACCATCTGCTTAATTTTTGTCTAATTTAACTATTTGAGCAGCGTCATTTTGTGTCATTAAAAACACCCAATTGTCTAGTTTTGGTGCTGTCATCATTGTCCACGCATTATAAAGTTTGTACGCAGAACAAAATTCACGATCTCGTGCCCATACGTGAAAATATACAGGTTTAGTAATATTTACTATACCTTTATACTGACAATGATATAGGAAGTTAACATTTGAGCCCTCTACAAGATTAATACTTTCTGCGTTTTCTATGAGTGATAGTGCCCATCCAGGAAAAGAAACTAAATTATGAATGTCAATACACTTATAATTGTTCTTAATACATCTCAAGAAAAACCCCATATCGGATGTATCACCAGCAGTATTGATAATGTTATACTTTTCACCCTCAATTATACCATAGCGTTTAAAAACCTCTTCCGTAACTGATTTTTCTTTCTCCTTATCACGGGTGTAATCAAAAAAATCCATACGAACCGAATTATTCAGTCCTACAAGCTTGTAATATATTAAATGATTTATTTCCATTTCTGTAGGTGGCAAATGGCTATTCGGCATACAGATGTATTTTTGGTCAATCGTAAGACGCTTATATAATGGATTCATATCGTTGAAATAATAAGACTTATCAATCGCATTATATGATGCTAATAAAGTACTAGGCGCTGTCCAAGTATTTGTATGTACATCACATATGTGAATACTACCATTTGGAGATGCGTAGATGAGTGATTCCACATCAATTAATAAAAATATGCGTCGGTTATAATATTCTGATTTGGAGAAATATCCATCAAAGTAGGAATGAAGATTTCCCGTAATATTAAAGTACACCTTATCATAATATTGTAATAAAAAATACAATATGCCAATCATAGAAAATGAATCGCCAAAGGTGAAACATGGAGGCACAACAATAATACTATCGTACATCTATTTACTACTAAAACAATGTATTTAAATATGGGATAACATGATAGTCAACGTGACCCGCTAAATGTACAAAATAATTGTTCTTTAAAAATGTATCTAATTCGTAACCGCATGTGTATTTATACATCTGCCATATTGCATTCCATTTATTGTCCATAACTATATGTTTTTCGTTTGTCTGAAGTTCATATCCTATAACAACCTGCTCATAATGGAAGCCATTTTTATGTGCACAAATCTCTTGCTTATGCTTCTTAAACATATTTTCCATAAATTCTCTATGCTTGCGCGGCTGAAAGACAAGAACACCTGTATTAAACACCATATCTGTCGCTAAATGCTTTTCTATATGTATGCGGTAGTAATCCATCGCACACGTATCCCATTCACCATTATCGAGACCTGAACAAGGAACTGAGTTTACCTCTTTTGCGGATTTCCGCTGGTGTTCTATACGCATCTGCCGTGTTGGCTGTGAATACTCATCTACAATACCTACCTTATCGCCAAAATCATAAGCAGTATGGATTGCAGGTGCCTCAGGATTGATAATCACATCGGCGTCTACAAACACAAGCAGATCGTACTCCTGTGCCCAATCGTAACTACATAGAAACATCTTCGTAGATAATATACTTAGCGGCTTGAACGTATAGTCGGACTTATCATATGGCTCTGTTATAATACGAAAATCGTAGCCGTGACGCCGCGCATAGTGTTCGTGACTCTTACGAAATAGATGATTATATTCTTGGATATACTTATCTCCTACAGCCAGAGTTACAAGAGATACTTTCATTTCGTATTATTATATGAAATAAAAGTATGTTTAGACCACGATTACATACAGATAGGACGACCATACACCTTGGAAAAGTGCTCTAACCAATACTTGTACGTTTTATAATCGGCGGGCGTTCCCCAACATATATACTTATCCACCGCAAACACCTTCACCTTATACCCCCGCTCAATCAGCGGATTTAATAGGTCATCCACGTAATACTCACCATTTGTACGAATATTCTTCTCATAAATATCCTTGAGCCCCTCGCGATAAATAGACGTCTTACGGAAAAACATCGTACCAATGATGGCGTGGGTCGCACCTGGCAGCGGCTTCTTCACACTCACGTGCCGAATCGTATTCTCGGCATCCACGTCCATCCAGGCATACATATGCGGAAATAACTTGCCCGTTGGATTGTTCGTAAACGACCATACAATTACATCTACCGACGGGTCGTTTTCCATCTTCATATACTCAAAAAAATTATAGTCCGCGCCATTATCGCACGCACTAATCATAATCGGCGTTTCGTCCGTAATGCACGCCTGGTTGATCCCAATCTCGCACGTACATGCCTGCCCCATCGTCGTATCTGCAATCTTAATAATCTTAGAGTCAGCCCATCGCTCCTTGAGCGCTGCCTCTAGTGGATACGCCGCTAGATGCTCCTCTAAACAAATAAAAACCTGACGACGGCACTCTGGAATACTCTCAACAGCACGCACTATCATAGGCTTACCATTTACATCCAAAAGCGGCTTAGGATCCGTAAATCCATCCATCTTAAAACGGCTACCGCGCCCCGCCAACGGCAAAATAAGCGTCGCACAGCTTCTAGGTATAATTTGTAAATCCGACGCATCCTTAAAGTGCCGGCTCCACATATTGTAAATCGCCAAGTCGTGCGGCGTACCCCACTGTAACATCTTCTCAATCTCAAACGGTAATATACGCTTGCCGTCCTGTATCATACAATTATAGACAAGGCTCACATAGAACTCACCATTCTTCTTGCCCGCATCACCACATTCCATCAGCGCCTTAAAATACTGCTTGACGTACTTTCCGTAACGGAAATAGTACGTGCCATTAGACGCATATTCGCTCATACGATTGTCCGTAAAGGGCTCCTTCTCGCGCACCTCCAACACTCGTCCATCTGTATCACACCGCAGAAAGGCGTAATTGTCGGTGCCTAGCATATGAGGGTGGAATCCACGGTACGCCGCAATCGCACCATCTGCCCCACCGGTACGAACAGTCTCTAGAAACTTTTGGTAATCCCATACCGTGCCGTAGTCACAATAACTGACAATCACCTCCTCATCGTCCGCAATCGTATCAAATACCTGCGCGACCGCATACACCGGACCAAGACTATGCCCCTCAATGACGTGTACCGTTACCCCATACGATTCAAGAATCGCCCGCATATTCGTCGTCTCAATATGCTGCAAGTTGCAAATACAATGTACCTCGGCACCAGGAAATAGGTCAATTACATGCTTAATAATAGGCTGACCGTCAACAACAATAAGTGGCTTGGGATCGGTATAACCCGCTTCTACAAACCGCCGCCCCACGCCTGACATCGGTAGAATGACCTTCATGGCTTATTTAGAGTTTCGGCGAGTAGCCTTAAACCGTCTAAATCGCATATAAACGGGCTATTAAGTCCGCCATCCAACGCTTCAAATTGAGATGGGTTGAAGGTCGCCGTCGCAAAGACGCCGTCCGCAGCAAAGCCCGCCACGTCATTATTGGACATCTTCACTGTATAAGCACCGTCGGCATACGCCTCAATCTCGCCAATTTTCCCGTAATAGGGCGACGCGGCGTCCGTAACCTTGACGCGCACATAGAGCGGATAGGGACCTTCGTGCGGCGCGTGGCGTGTAATATCCGCATACCGACAGCGCGTATGGTTCATCGTATGAACGAACCGCTTATTAATTGTTAGAAAGTCAGGCGTCGTTATACACCCCACGGCAGTCTTAGAATTGCTAAATAAGATGTTTGCCATACCACCACCGATAAAGCCAATAATATGTGTAGCAGTTTGGAACAGTCCGATCTTATTCAGTGTACTGAGATTCTCACAAAATATTTCTTGATAGCCATAATCTATTAAAGTATATACAACCTCATCCTCATTGATACATTTGCGACGAGTAGTATAATTCGTACCAATATTAGACGTATCATTATGAATCCAGGTCCGACGGCTTACATAGAACTTTTTGGGCAGTGTGGCATTGTTGGATGTAAATAGCATATCCCAAATACGGCGAGCTTCTGGCGATGGCGGCATATTGGACGCCCAAACGCCCATGTGTGTCTTACCGTGTGTAAAGGATGATGGTAGATATAGATGCTCGTATGCTACATTTTCTTCCGCATATTCAAACTCCTTATAGCCAAGCATTGCTAGGAATTCGCTCTGAAAGCGCATCCACTTATGATCCTTTGGCAACAGTATCTTTTGCTGTCTATTTGTATGATGTGCCAAATACGGCAATGTATCGTATAAGAAATGAAAATAGTTGCTCAGATTGAAGATGAAGAAGAAGTAGTGACCTGGCTTTGTCGTCGTTGGCGGCGGCTGGTGTTGCGGCTCACATGCACCAACCATTGCGGGCATAGACATAATCTGCTCATCGTACGGATTCATACCATTGACCTTACAATTAGGATACGTAGGATTCGTTAGAACTGCGTGTTCTACGTGGTGTAGATATTTGATGCGGCTCATATATAAAGCCATAGATTGTGGCTTTATATATGTTTATCGCACATCGTGTAAATCAGTTAGACGAAACAGTTGCGGCGGAGGTATTTGGTGCCGCCGATGGTATAGAGTTTGATATTCGTGATACCGGTGGCGATATCGTTGTACAACACGACCCCTTTTTGGGTGGGCAGCTCTTTACCGATTTCTTGAAGTTCTGTCCATCTAACAAATTCTACATAGTGAATGTCAAGTCTGAAGGAATTGAGCGGCGCGCCATCGCCGACCTTGAATCTTGCGGAATTCAACAGTTTTTTCTATTAGACTGTAGTATTCCGATGATGGTTCGGTTAGGGAAAGAAGGAGAGCGTCGGCTGGCAGTCCGCTTGTCCGAATATGAATCCCTTGCCACTGTGGAAGCGATGGCTTCTTTTGTATCGTGGGTATGGGTGGATGTCTTTACTCTGTTGCCACTTACACGAGAGGCTGAAGAGTCCATTCGTCATCGTGGGCTCAAACTATGCCTCGTATCGCCCGAATTACAAGGACAGCAGGAGAAGGTTGTAGAGTATAAGACTCTTCTTGCGGAGCGTGGCGTAACCATTGATGCTGTATGTTCAAAACTGTATAACCGCGGTTTATGGATGTGAATTAAATGTGTTGTTTGTTCAAATGGACGTCGCCTTATTTGTAAGCGGTCGTCTGTTAGGGTATGATACTTGCTTATTGCCATTTCTTAATAGATTTTCAAAAGATTATAATATTAAAGTATTTTTCTCTATTAACACTTTATCACTAGGCGAAGGTGAAGATATGAATACTATAATAAGCAATCTTAAGCGATTACTTGGTATCAGATTTGGCGACATATACTATGAGGAGTACAAACTACCCTATGATTATGTTCAAACAAAACTTCAAAACAGAATCGATGTCTTCCTCTACAATCAAATGTCCTGTTTTTACAATGATAAACAAAATTTACGTATAATTGAAGATTATCAACGCAAATATAATATAACATTTGATGTTATATCAAAAATACGTAGTGATATATATCCTACTAAATACTGTATTTATTTTAAACAGGATGAACCAGATACATTAATGATACATACTGCATATACTTTTATTAGACATTGGGGTCATGTATTTGAACACTTTCCTTATGCGATGGTATCAGACGCATTCGCTTATGGTAATATGAAAAGTATGCGTATATACTGTAAAACATATGATTGGATATTAGAACAAAATAAATTAAGAAATGGACGATATGTGTATACATTTGAAATATTACTTACCGATAGTATTCTTAATCATTGTATCGGCGATTATGATGATGGTCATAATAATCCTACAATAAGTGAAAACCAATTATTTGATATTTTTTTTAATAACTCAAACAATATTAAGATATCATATAGTATTGATATTGAATATCACTTAATGCCGACTGATATGCGTTCAAAGAATAATTTTATTGTAGATAAAACGAATGTTCTTACTTACACGCATTCCTGCCCAGAATAATATCATTCAACCGGTCTGACAGATACTTACTGAGTTCATCGGATGGTTTTACGTGATGATCTATATGAGGGTACTGAAAACGTTCCGCAAGAATGCCATTCTCATTCAAAACCGGCATCATATCAATAAATGCCCACCGATTCTTTATACACATTGTTTTCAATGCGTCATTCATTGAAAAGAGTGCTTGGTTGCGCTGCTCAACAGAATCATTATAAATATGCGCTAGTGAGTTATAGGTTCTCTCCTCTATAAACTCACCAACCTGCTGTATCTTATTGTTGGCGTGGCACATTGTATCCTTAAAATTTACATAGAATGTATGCTGTGTATCTTTAATAGCAGTTGGATTCACACCAATTACAATGGGTGTTCCTTTTCTTTGCCACAAGAACCGTTCATAAATACGAATTGTATCATTAATAAATGTAGGAATGTCTAATTTTGTATTTGCTAAAGCACTCTTATAATAATAACCGAACTCCATATCTACCTGACCTAAATGGAATAGAAAGTAGTTTATTGGACTTGTATCAATCGTATTTATAGATTGATTCAGTCCAGTTGTTGAGTTAAGATTAAATAGCCCGCGGATAGATGCACCGGCAGCTTGTATTCGTTCAAAAGGATATAATGATATTTTCTCTAACGATTTGAACTGATCTATATGCGAATTTCCTACAAGAAAAAACTTAGGGGTGTCAAACCCCATTTTAAATTTATTTTCTCTTAATAACTTTAAATTCTCTTCTATTATATCCGTACCTACCAAGTGGTCATATTCGTCGTCGTTCTCAACAAACACTTTTTTATAGTTAATATACCGCTGCCCTTTACACTCGTGATTGAGACTTTCAAATCGGTCTATATTGGTAAAAATAGGATTCCAATTCAAGTTTGTAGAGAGTGAATGGTAAGAATTAATGAAATGGTCTATTGCCTGTATCCCCACTGTTCTTGATACATAATCCGCACCATTATGCGGATTACGAAAATTGGAATAAATATCTATATTGATTAACTGAAAATACCGTTTGGGCATATAAACTAAGTCATGAAGGATTCCAAGAGTACCATAGTCTAACAATCCATAGCGGATCTTATCATCTATCTTGTTAAATCTAGATAAAAAGTACTCCTTGATATAAAAATCAATACGTACAAAAAATACAAACTCGTAAGGAGATAAATCTAGTTCACTTACAAAGGCGTTTGTCTGCGCATAAAACTCCTCACATCTAGAGGCAGACGTTTTGCGAAAATTACTATAGATTATATTGGGACCATATATCTTAAGTATAAGTTCATCACACTCAGGTGTAAATTCATAAGTATTGATAAAAATATCAGTGTCCACGTTGTACTTTGCTTTCAAATAATTCATAATTCTGATATGAGAATATGACGCAAGACGCTGTTTATCAATACTATCGGAACTATCATCACGCTTTCGCGAGACTTGACCTCCGTTACGAAACGTCTCACCGCTAATAACAAATAAGCAACGCATTATTTGTTATTGGAATGTAAAATTTAAAGTTTATTTATTCGCAGCCTGCCTTAGTTTTTCTTTATCCCAATTCACAATCTCGGACACCTGTATTTCTGACAAGAAGTTTGCGGGTAATGGGACGTGAAGGTAAGATAGCAGGATTTCGTATATGTTATAACACGCCTCGTTCGTTCCCGCAACTATGTAAAATACACTGTTTGCGAAGATAACGCTTGGAAGATGCCCGTATTTCTTGTAATAGGCTGTAAGCTTTGCTGCATGGTCATCATTCGGATCCTCAAAGAGTAGCGGCGCCTCGTGTAAAAACACGGCAATGTCTGGCGTATACGGCAGGAAAATACGTTCTAGAATATGCGACGTGAAGAACGGCTTAATCAGCATTTTATTGTCGGTAAGATTGCGCATAGTATCAAAGAGAGCTGATGCTAACGGAATATCTGTATGGGGTGTACGGAACATATGTTTCGCAATAGCAGTCATTTGCTCAAGAATCTCGGTGACTGAATTGCCCATAATTACCACGCCGTGATTACGGAGAAAATAGACCTTTGTATCGTCTGAGTACAGAAGAGACATCGTTTGCGCCAGCGGTACGCCAGGTTTATAATACTCTACCGTTTTCGTATTCGTATGGGGAAGTTCAATAGGTCCGTAATTACAAAGGGCGTTCATTAACGGATACGGATGAGCGTGAACAATAATACGAGGCGGAAATGCGTGTAAAAATGCCTCAATGCTTGGCTTCCCTGTACCTTCTAACACAGTATGGGATACGTCCTCATTGCCCACTGCGAGCGCTAGACGAATGGCGGCAAGGTCGCATACGAGTCCGTTATTGGCTGCCGATACTAAGGTACCGCTCTTCTTCACTATAATGCGGTTTTTATCCGCGTCTTTAACCGATATGTTTCCACCAGGTCCCTGTATCCAATCGGTCCACGGACCAATTCTGCGGCACAGTGTTTCGTATTCTTCGGCTATTGTTATTTCCATAGTAGTGAAATAATCAAATATTGTATAATACCTTCGTAATTATCGTTAGGAATCTTTAGATTACAGTTGTTTGCTTTCAGGTGTACAAAAAACTCCGTGTGTGCCACCTGTTCGCGGAATTTATAGTGAATTGTGTCGTTGGCGGACTCTATAGGACTCTCTCTCAGGAATGGCAGGAGTTTGTTATGAACCGATGGCGATAGGTGGCGTTTAATAGTTGCTGCCGCATGAATGGTTGTTGTATCGGCATCCTTCGCGTATAGATGTATGATAATATCGGCAGCATCTTGTTGAGGTTTAATATACGTGAGAAAATCCGGCTCTCTGAGTTTCATTGTTTCCAATACGGTGCTAGGATCAGCGCCCCTTACTGCTACATCCCGCTGTATCTTCCACTGCTGTTTTAAATAGGTATCGGTATCTAAGTATATTTTCAAGTTATAGATGTCGTTGAGAGCCTCCTTATGGAGCGTATGAAGACCGCAAAACAACATAAACTTATTCGGCTTGATGTATTTTGGCTCTGTAAACTTGCCAGTAGAGTGGTCGTAATCTATAGTATGCACATCCTCTCCCAAGCATAGTTTGAAGGTATCACTAGATAACTTTTCCAGGTGATTTGCATTTGGGTTCAAGTGTGTAATGGTGCTGTACTGTTCAGCACCCCGTTCCCACTTATGATACCGGTCCGTTTCAAAAAGTAGCGTCTGCTCAAACGGCAAAACGTCCTGAATAAGCTTAGATAGGGTGGTTTTTCCTGCACCGCTATCACCGCATATCGCAATCGTGAAACATTGGGATAGGACAAGTTTATATGGCATATCGGTACGCATGATATTGAGACCGTTTATTGTCAGATGGCTGTACAATTGCTGCTCTGATATGATCGGCGGCGCGGATTTGAGATACCAATACATTTGACAGTAAGTACGCATGGCGGCATACGATCCATAGGCAACCTGGTCATTTACACAGTCTGATGCCTTAAATTGCTCATTAAATATATCAAATCCTGTAGGAATATAAACAGTATGGTCTTCAAAAGGTGCAGATAGATGTGCAATAAACTGTGGAATCGTCATTTGTAGTTTAATATCAGGTCTACATCGGAATATACGTGTATAGTGTCCTGGAATATTCGCAAACAACTTTTGTAGGCGGTGCCAATATATAATTACATTCTGCTCACGCTCAGATAGACCTGGTGTCATTGGTGGTATTTCGGAATCAATAATAATTAGTTTGACATTTGGGTTTTCTAACAAATAGTCAATAGCAGGTGCTGTATTAATAAAATGGTCCTTTGTGTCGGAACGTGCAAAGGATAAGAATAAATGATAGTTCGGCGGCAACTGCTTCAGGAAAGCATATAAATGTTCGTTGAATGAACGAGCCAATCCAGATACAAGAATAGCCACAGGCTCCTCTTCCATCCCTCACTTATCTCGGGTCCGATTAATTTAAATCATATTGAACGCTATACCGTTCGTTTACATAGATAGTGAAATACTATATCTGAACCCTCCACTATAGGGCGATTTAATAGAATTGGATATTTATTTCTTAGCGCAACAAAATTTGTCGCTTGGTCCATATAAACATACGGCTCGTACATCTTACCTCGCACAAACATATGTAGAAATTGGAACGGCTCGGAAAAGGGACGTCCTATAACATAATATGCGGGTTTTGTATCATCATTCGCAAATCCATATATATTCAGATGCTCTGTACAGTAGTTTTGAATCGCCGACTCTTCAATATCTCTATAGGACGTATTAGGAACAACCGCAAGGGCACTCTTAAACGCCGCAACTTTCCAAATAGATGGACCAACGTCATATGGAGTACGAAAATGTGGGGTTTCTGTACTCTTAGAATTTACAAGATTGAAATGCGGGTGGTGAATAGTGCCATTATTACGCCCAATAATGCCAAATATACAACGGTCAATATGATTCGTTTTGATAATATTAAAAAGGTCTGTAAAGATTACGTTGGAAAAACTCATCATCAGATCATTATCGTGGATAAACACTACATATTCTGTAGAGATTTGGTTCATAAGTGATAGAACCTTATCCGAATAATTGAGCGAATCGTCATAGGTAACGATTCCATCAAAGCCGGTGGGCTGATTGGGAGCATTCGCATTCACCGCGATTAGACGCTTGCAAGTGCTTGGAATAAGTTGCGGTGTAGTATCTCTGAGAATCTCCCAAAGGTCACTATAATCACTGTGTGTATAAAATAGAAATGTTATATCTTCCATGTTTATATAAATCATTGAGCAAATCTTTATATGGTGAAACGGAATCTAAAGAGTCTCAACATCACATAACAAGATATGAAAGTATTTGTACTATGCGGAGGTATTGGTAGCCGGCTACAGGATTACTCATTCCCTAAACCGCTAAATATGATTTACGGAAAGCCCGCCATTTCTTATACACTTCAAAATCTACCCGCATGCATTCATACTATCTATTTTATTACTTCTCCGCATCTAAAACAATTTAACTTTGAGCAAGTTGTCGCAAATCAGTTCAAAGATCGCCAGTGTATATTTCTACCGCTCTCTTATTTCACGCGCGGTCCCGTTGAATCGGCGTGGTGCGGCACACGCGAACTCTTCGCAGACGACGAACCTATCGTATTTCTTGATAACGACGTACTTTTTGAGTTCCCGCCAGCGTTCTTTGAAACCCACGGGTCCGCCTTTCTTGGATACTCTATAGACAACGGCACCTCTGAGGCGTTTAGTTTTATACAGATGAACGAAGGGCGAGTTACAATGGTCAAGGAGAAGAAGCGTATTTCCAACCAGTTTATTTGCGGCGTCTACGGATTCAAATCACTTAAGCAGTTTCGTGACGTTGCAAAGAAACGGCTCGTAGTTCCTAGTGAAACCGAACTCTATCTTTCGTCGTTGTTTGAAGACCTAGTAGAGCAGGGAGATACTGTAATCGGTGTGCGATTTTCCGATACCATTACACATATTGGCAGTCTCAAAGAACTTCATAATACTATTGGACGTATTTCCAAACCGCTTATGCGTATTTGTTTTGATCTAGATAATACACTTGTGACGTATCCAACTGTGCCTGGCGACTATTCTACTGTTAAACCGATTGAGACGATGATTCAACTCGTGCGAAAACTACACGATGAAGGGCATACTATTATTATCCATACTGCCCGCCGTATGGCAACCCATAAATATAACGTGGGTGCCGTTATTCGTGATATTGGTCGGCAAACTCTGGATACACTCGCCGACTTTGCCATTCCCTACGATGAACTACTCTTTGGGAAGCCTATTGCGGATATGTATATTGACGACCGCGCCGTCAATCCGTATCGTAATGATATGGAAAGTATGGGGCTCATAAATTATATGTGCCCTGAGACTCCCATCAATAAACTTCAAAACAATAAATACAATACAATTGAACTTGACGGAGATGATGTTGTAAAACGAGGTAAGATGGATCATCTTGCCGGCGAAATTTACTTCTACGAAAATATACCACATTCGTCATCTATTTCTCGCTTCTTTCCTACTTACTATAGTTCTATCAAATCATCAGGGACTGCTGAACTTCGCACTGAATATATACGCGGCGTGCCGATGTATACTCTTTACAAATCGGAACTTATGACCCGCTATCATATGAAAACCCTGTTTGAAATCCTGGATTACTTACATAATACAAAGGGTGAGTCGGTACCATCCTACGATGAAGTCTATGCAAACTATATTACGAAACTTGAGCGGCGCTTTAGCAATAAAGAGATCTATTGCTTTCCAGATGCCGAAAAATATCACAATCTATGCCTTGATAGACTCAAATGGTATTTGAAAGAGTCGTCGCCGCCTTGTATTGCCTCATATATTCACGGTGATTTTTGGCTGAGTAATATTTTATTAGACTTTAAGAATAATATTAAGCTTATTGATATGAAAGGGCGACTAGAAGAGCATCTGACAACCGGCGGTGATATAATGTACGATTATGCGAAGCTATACCAATCTATTCTTGGATATGACCGTATACTGTATAATGATTCGGTTTCGGATGGTTATCAAGCACAAATGAAGGATTACTTCTTTGATGAAATACGCATTCGTGGAATATCTGAAAGGGCATTAACTGTAGTAACCCATTCACTTATTATGGGAACGTTATGGGCGATTGAAACTGCTGAACAACGCAAAAAGGTTTGGATGTGGGTTACAAGTCTTATGGATACCGCGGTTTAAAGAGGAATGCGGATTTTAGACATAAAATGGTCCCTCCACTTACCCTATGTATTCCAACAATGAATCGTTGGGAGTTCTTGAAGGTGAGCCTACCCAAGTATCTTGCAAATCCTTATATCGCTGAAATTGTAATTTCGGATGAGAATGGTGCGGATGCTGCACAGATTCGTGCTACGTTTACAGACCCTAAGATTCGCGTATCTGTCAATACGAACCGCCTAGGTCCATTCCTTAACAAACGTAAAGTTATTGAGATGGCATCCAATGCGTTCATTTGTTTAATGGATTCTGATAACTTTGCGCCTGTGTCCTATTTTGATGCGTGGGCGACGTGGCTAAAAGGGGGCGATCCTAATGTAGATACAATATACTCGCCCTGTAGAACAATTCCGCAGGCAAATCACGAGGGCTTTGACTATCGCCATTTTGGAGGCGTATACATTACCAAAGAGAATTATAAGTATTATTGGAAAAATATTCCAATGGCGACGTGCCTCTATAATACTGGCAACTACATTGTATCCAAGAAGATGTATATGACAACCAAAACAGATGAACATCTAAAACATCTAGAAACGGCACGAAGCCCAGATGTAATGTTCCAAAACTATTTTATGTGGAAAAACAATAATATGAAAATGGTCGTTGTTCCAGGTATGATGTACGATCATATTGTCCACGACGGTAGTTACTATATCCAAGAGCTCAGTATGCTCAATGTAGATAATTTCAACGCTCTTTACGATTAGAAGCGTCTAAAGGTAGGGGGAGATTACTATTCAAAATGTATCGCATGACACTTTTTGAATGGCAAAAGCGTCTGAAGGGGCGCGAACAACTGATGTACAATTGTTCAGAGTTTGACCGACTCAACGATGAATGGATTCCGTTCTCTATCGGTATGAGTTGGGAAGTCGCATTCTTCAATGGTTCCTTAGAAGAGATCCAAATCGGTCCACATGAACACCAGGTCCTATGTGCAATTCGTACCGGTACCGATAAAAACCGCCGCCCTACCGGTATAAACCGTCGGTTTATCATAGACAATCTTGAGGCAAACGGTATCAAGAATATAGATATGCCTAGCAGTGCTTATTTGCGTATGCTTCCTCATTTTCAGTTCGTTGTCTCCCCTGAGGGCAACGGCGTTGATTGCCACCGCCATTATGAGGCACTGATGGCAGGTTGTATTCCTATTGTGGAGCGTAATGAGCGGTTATTAGAGAAGTACGGCAACTGCCCTATCCTTTTCACCGACGATTATTCTGAGATTACGCCTGAATATTTGAAGGCGAAATACGAGGAGATGCTACACAAAACCTGGGACTTTTCCAGGTTATGTCTAGACGCGTTTGATGCCGAGACCCAAGCACAAATCAAGGCAAACGGAAATTATTGGTGCCGGCAACAAACTGGGCGGCATTGGTATGTTTAACTAAATTTTATATCAGACGATATCTTATAAAGACCTTCTATTATTTCATCTTTATAAGGACATTCACATAATAAAATATGATTATTTTTATAATCTATTTCAGTTGGCGAATAAACAAGTTTATCGGTTCCATATAATGGTTTACCGTGTCGGTTTTTATTATTATCTATAAATCCTATTACGTTTTCCTTATCTTTTATAAAATAATAGAGATATTGACCGTAGATACCTGCTGGACATATTAAAGTATTCTTAGATAGTTTTATATTGCTGATTCGGTTTATCTCATTTACATATATATCTGTCAACATGTTTTTATCAGTAAATGGTAGTTCTAATGTGAGCATATTAGGATCAAGCACAAACTTAAGCATATATGATTTAAAATTCCCGTTGTATGTAAAAGACGTTTCACAACGATAATGATATAAAGAAAATACGTATTTAATATAATCTAAGCCGCAAAAAAATGTATGCTGGGAATGTATTGTAATTATCGCCTTTTCTTTTACAAGTAAGTCAAAATTTGGAATAGATATAAATACACTACTAACATTACCGTTTTTAATTTTTTCAATAAACTTGCGCGGATTATATAAATGTTCAAATACGTGAGATAATATTACAGTATTATATCCATTATAATCAAAGTCTTCGCAATTTCCCTCAATAAATTTTATATTAGAATGTAATTCATTATTTTTGTACATATCAAGCGTAGTATAATCAATGGAACGATAATCTAACATAATTTTATACAGAATGCCTGTATTTGCCCCAATTTCTAAAAAAGACGTTTCTGTCGTATTCTGTACTATAAACTGGCAAAATGTCTTATGGTGATCTAACCAAGAAGGACTAAACGTTGCGTTCATATAGACTGGAGAATAAAGATATTTGGCATCTACAAGATTTTCTAGTTGTAAACATTTGCAACGGTTACACAGAATTACTGTATAATCAAATAATATGTCTTGTTTACCACTAGAAGAAGTCGCCATGATTGGAAAATTAGAAAAAGAGTTAATACATTCAAATTCTTTATTTTCACATATAATACATGATTCTCGTTTCATTATTAAACTATATAATAACCAATTATTTAAATATAAAGTATAAATGAAAATTATACACGAATATAAATAGCATCACCCCAACCCGTATTGCCGCACATCATCTGTGCCACACACTTGAAGCCCTGCGATTCTAGATAATAGTCTAGCATCGGCTTGAGAGTACAGCCTTTGTAGAGCTCATCCTCGTTCACCTCCAGATAGAGCACCTTCGCAAATGCGAGGCACTTTTCGCCGCCGACCAGTGCCTTGAATTCGGCTCCCTGTATATCCAGATTCCAAAAGTTATGCTTCGGAATATCAATCTTATGGCGTTGACAGAACGTATCAATGGTAATAGACGGTGCAACCATTGATCCCGTATAGACAACCTCAGGATGCGCCGTCGCGTGCGTACCCAGGTCAAAAATGCTGGACGACTGTACGTTGTTCGAAATATTAAACTTGATTAATTCATCGTCCTTATCCGTCACCAGTGCCTGATATACGTTCGGCATTCCCTTCGCCCGTGCCTCCTCTACCTTCTGCGGAATAGCATCTAGCCACGTTACGTCATTTGGTGTTAGATTCAATGTTTTGTAGAAGTCCATCTCCTCACATTCGTGTGCACCGACATGAAGCACACCGGTAACCTTGATACCGTAATGATTTAAGATGCGAATAACATCCGCTCCTGGAATCAACATTTGATGATTTGTTTAATGTGTATGGCTTTAGACGGCGGTTCGTAAAAACTCCTCCAACTCGTGCTTTGAACACGTTTTATAGTTATACGCTAACGTGTTTTCAATAGGCTTACGAAACGTTTCGTGCGGACGATTAGCAGGATAGTTCGGCATATAGACACGCTGAACCGTATCCGAAAAGAACGCCGCCGCCCACGAAATAGTAGAGCACGAACACACCAAGGTCTTCGCATTCTTCATAATATGATAATCAGTAAGAACATCGTTAGATTCAATAATTAAGTTAAAATGCTTGCCTAAATACTCAATATAACGCAACTCAAGTTCGGTGTTGGGCGCATTAACAACAAGACAATATGAAGGTGCTCCTATACTTTCTAACAGTTGTTTTACAGAGAGTGGATGGATCACATTGCCGATAGTAATAAAATCTTCCAAACGCAAATGAACAACCGTATCATAATATTTATTAAATCCTTGTGGAGTATTCACAATATGCCCTGATGAATAATTCATATGAAAATATGTAAAATCGTCACGATCCCCATTGTTTCCATCGGTTGTTAGAATATCGGTCGGATGCTTACGAATATAATCTATAATTTGCAACCTGTATTTCAAATAAATAGCATCGTGTTGAAAGTATCCTAAAAATCCATATGTTTTATCTTCGTCCAATCCTAAATTATCGCCATTTAGATGAGCATTCATCCAATGAATAAACTGTTCATCGGTTACCATCAAATATTTATCGGCATCTGTTATTTGTGTATGATGTATAATTGTAGCATCAAATACTATATGATATATAATTGTAGCTAGATAACGAAATATAGCATTTCCTAATCTACCTAATGGAACCGACAAAACTCGCATTTAATAATGAACACTAGTTCTTTTTAGACCTCCGACTGGTTCTACGCCGACGTGTTTGACGGCGGCGTCGTCGGGTCTTGCGGCTGCGATTACTGCGACGGGGCGGGGCATTACTCGGCAAAAAGCCTGGCTTCCCCCACGGCTCACGTGTAGGACGATTCGGCGTTGTAACCGTACGAAGTTCCTTCGGCACCTCGCGTGTGGGTGTCGGTTTGAATGCATTTAGCGGCACCGATTCTACAGGGCTATACGTCGTCGGACTATTGGACCGCATCATATTATTTGTTGGAAGTTCCAGGGTTGTTGGGCGCTTGCGTAAGGGTGTAAAGGGCGCGTTCATTCCTACTTATACCTTCTTTTCTGTTGGTGGGGCGTTAATAGCATTGATTGCCGATTCCGCCTGTAACTCATCATTAATATCAATAATGCCAGGGTGTAGGACATAGCAATTCCACTCATTAAAATGCTGATTTATCTGTTCATCAAATGCATCGTTCATATATTTGAGTGTCGGCAAAATCTTATGCTGAATAGCGCCGTGGCGCACAACGTACGCAAACGTGCCGAGATTCACACGGATACGGGGATCCGATTTGAGTTTTATAATTCCAGAAGCGATGTCGTTGCCATACGGTTTCCACATACGAAGCCAAATCATATCCCAATCTGCTGGTATCTGACGGCTCAAGGTGTCCCATCGCCCTCCAGGCTGTAGAAAGTCATTTGGAAAATTTACGTCGTCCTCTAAGATAAGATGACCGTACGAATCGGGGACGTTCATTGCTCCTAAATGCTCTATGAGCCCGCGATGCGATAAATAACAACCGACAACCCCCAGATTATGTAACTTCTCGCCTTTGTGGTCATTACGATCTGCGCGCACCATCGCATTGCCTACGCCGTGTGTACGCATCTGGCTATAAGGAATATCCTTGCCGTATATACCTCGGAAACGATTTACAGTAAGACCTAACGGAAAGGCTTGCTTCTGAATAGACTCCCATCGCTTCACATCACGGTCCAAGTTAATCACGTGAATCGTATCTATGTTAGGAGATTTACGTGAGTCTATGTGCTTATAAATAGCATAGACTATGACAACTCCTACTCCTACAGCGAGTAGGGTCAGCAAATACGAAAAATCGGCTCTCTTTGCCATCCTATTGGAGTACTAGATTATTGATGGCGGGTTAAAGCCGTCCTGGGATATCTAACAATAAAATGAATACACTAGACGAGGTGCGACTTATGTACCCGCTTTTGGCGGCGGACGACCGTAATCGCGTCGTCTATACGGTATTTGAGTCGGCGGCGCGCAAGGACGCCGAACTCGCGCGGGCATTTGAGTTATGCGAGGGATTCGGCGAGATGGCGTTTGCTTGGAACTGGAAACTGCTCGTAGATGCGATGCCGGCGAGTTTCAAATTCCTAGAGGTGGGTGTGTATAAGGGACGCGTTCTGGGTCTCGTAGGACTCTGCGCCGAGCGGGAGCGGCGTTTAGTATCGCTCCACGGCGTGACGCCGTTGTGTAATATTGGCGATAAGTACTCGCGTTACGATGAGTCCAACTACTTTGGCGACGTTTACGGGGCTTTGGCTAAGTGCGGCGTTCCTGCCAACCGTCTCAAGCTGCATATCGGACTGTCGCAGGATCCGGCGATTCTACGGGATGTTCGCGAGGACGGTCCCTACGATTGCATCTTCATTGACGGCTGCCACGATTACGAGGTGGTAGTCGCTGATATTAAGGCGTATTTGCCGCTGGTCAAAGTCGGCGGCTACTTCGTTATGGACGATTCGTCGCTGTACATTGAGAAGCCGTACGGGCAGTTCCTGGGTCACCCTGATGTATCACGGGCAGCGAAGGAGTACCTGACGGAAGCGGCTGGCGTGCGGCATATTGTGGCGGTGGGGCACAATCAGGTGTGGCAGCGGGTGGCTTAGGTTTACACGGTGTCTTGCGTGCTCTATGGCGGTCCATACTACTCTTGCTGTAGGTGATATAGCCGCAATTGCCGCAGTAAAAGTCGGACATTTGATAACTTGCTGACAGCATCATTCAATTATCAAATTTCTGCGTAGTCGGCGAAGAGGAGAAATCTCTCCGCTCGGTAAGGATGGAGCGTATATTCGGCAAAGAGAATCTCCTAGACTGGATTGACGCCTATGGTATGACCATATTCGCCGCCGCTGCTTGTGCTGTCGTATTGACAACTCCCGACCGCTCAATGGGTGCCGCCATATTTGGACTCAGCTTTATGTACTTCTGGGTCTACTTTTTTCACCGTGCGCTTCACTATCTTCCCACCGAAGGACCACTTATGTACATCAATACGCACTGGATTTTCCACCATCAGCCCCTCAAGCTCCTAGACCGGCGAGTGGAACTCGGCTTAGAGATGATAAATGACCTGGCGATGAGTCTCACCGTTCTATGGCTCCAGGCTATGACCAGCATTTGGATTGTGCCTACCAGCGTTATTCTGTTCTACGCTATTTGGTATACGTCAGTCCACATCGTGAACTACAGTATAATAGGATCGCAGGTTCATAAAGATCATCATAAAAACGTCGGCACCAATTTTGGACCCGATGTCCTAGACCAACTCTTCGGCACCAATCACGAGCCTGTCAAAGAAGACCTTATACCGCTAGCACCCAATATGGTTATCGCCTTCGGTATTGTTTTCTTGTTAAAACAGTGTATCAAATGGGTAGATTGACAGAGCGTAAATCTTGATGAGATGGATTATGAGGAGGTTTCCTACAACCGCCTGCTCAAAATCGTAAGTACTTGCCTGCTTATAGTCCTTGATCGTTGCTGCCATACCAATTTCCGCTAACGTTGGCTTGTTTTCACAGACCTCTAAGTTGTCCATTGCGCAGCCTCGGAAGAAGCGAATTCCAATAAATAACAGCATTAAAATCGCCAGAACGGCGCCCTTAGCGATTCTTGTGCGTGAAAATAACACGCCAATAACCATTACTGCGCATAGCAGAGCGTGTGTTATAGTAACAATCCATTCACTGAGCATGGGACCCTACCGGTTGTGCGGAATTTACGGCAACGGGTTTAACGAGTAGTCCGTGATGCTCGCATAGATTAGGAGTATTCTTATAGGTTTCATATAGCTTATCAATAAAATTTACTAAGTGTGTAGAGCGAAAAGTCATATAGAGCTCGTCAAACCGCTCCGCATAGATACGGGTATATTCACCAACATAAGGAATACCCATTATATTCTTCGTTTGTTCTTCGGCATATTCGTTGGCAAGGCGATGCGCCTGGGCTTTCGCATACATATGCCCTAGGATGGGAGTATTCTCCAAATCTGCGCAATGAGGACACAACATTATATATACTGTTTGCTGTTGGTTTAGATTGGCTGGGTTTATTCACCGGTGTATATAGATGTACGTACAGATTGGCACCGTTGTTCTCAAAGCCGCAGTCCCGACGACTGCCGAAGAGAAGCGCAAAGGTATGATGGAACAGCGGTTTGATTCAGGTTTCAATTGTATGGTATTCGCCTTTGACGACGACCAGCGGTCGTTCTGGATGAAGGGCTGTATTATCCCGCTTGATATGATATTTGTCAAGGACGGCGTTGTGACGTCTATTGCCCATATGTGTCCACCGTGTACTGTAGAACCCTGCCCTTCTTACAAGGGTGTAGGTCAGCAGGTGATTGAAGTGGAGGGCGGGGTATGCCGTCAGCTCGGCGTAGACGTCGGCGACCGTGTGAAATATTACGAGAAATCGTGAGGATAAATAGGGAGGTGCAATGCAAATATTTTTACGATTTATTTACATTACCTGTATTATCGGGTTTATCTACGCCATACAGTACCTGATACAAATGTGGGGAGAACGTCATTATTCCCGCGATGGTGGCGGAGAAGGCGGCAATCCTATATTTGATATTACCCATATCAATACTCCAAGTTTATACAAATATTCCTGGATTGCGAACATTATACCACTTGCGATGCTATTAGTTCTCTTCGTTGGCGCGAACGAATCCGATCTTATAACCGAATTCTTCTTCAAGTTCTTATTCATATTAGTCATTCGCGCCATTGTCGGCATTTCTACGATTCTGCCCAAACACGAAGAATGCCAGGTGAAGTTTGACCTACAGTTTTTATTAGAAGGCGGCTGCTACGATAAACTCTTTAGCGGACATACAGCCATTGTAACTCTCATATCGGTTCTATTGGCTCGCGAAGGCTTTATGTCCAATTGGGTATTCTGGATTACGAACATAATCAATATGGCGCTCATTGTTTTGACGCGGTCGCATTACACCGCCGATGTGCTTCTAGGCTTCGTTATCGCATATTTAGTCGGTAACGGAGACTACGGCGTATTGCCGCATTAATATTTAGGGCGCTGCGTCGTGAGCTTGGGGCTCTTGCCGCAGCTGAACTTCTTGAGCGTCTTACCACGGGTCTGAATGACCGATTTCACACAAATAGCAATAGCACGAGACTCCTTCTGTTGCTTTTTGTAGTTTCCCTTAATGGTCCGGCGGACCTTTTTAATACATTGGCAAAACCGTTTCGCCATAGACTCCTTCATTCTCTAATCAAGCGCTTTTAAAAAACTTATTGATGGCGGGTAGGACTTTATCGTCGTACATCTTGCTCGCCTCTTTCATCGTGAGCCGCGTTCTTATATCAGGGCTCATCATTCCTCTTACAAGTTTATAGCACGGTATGGCGACCATCTCAGCAAACCGAGTCGCCTCTTCTTTTGTTAATTTTAGCGGGTTATGTTCTACAATAATATGGGGAGCGGACATACCCTCATCGCGCTGTCCAAACCGCTGGTAAAAAACCTGTGACAAGGTTCGACCTAGCGCATACACGTCGTCCTTTTCAAAGATAAACTTATATTTTTCTACCGGTGTCATTTTCTCTAGTTTATCTTCTAGCCAAGTGAGATACTCTTCATCTATAACCGCCTTTTCATAACTGCTTCCAGGAACCTTCTTATAAAAAATACGATACGGAATCGTCTTCTCGCCGTGAATGGTCTCCTTATAGAAATCGTGAATCACCTTCCGCTTATTGACAGGGTGCGGATTCACAAAACTCACCTCAATGCTCCAGTAATTGTATTGTTGGTCAAAAAAACTATGACCCTTTTTGTTACGGGCAAATGGTGTCTTTTTATTTTTAGAAATCTCATCTAAATCGTCCCATTTGAACGAAATGCCAAAATCAATAAAACGGGTATTAAACTGCCCTTTGTCAGTTTTGGCGACCACAATATTATCGGGTTTAATATCATTATGAATAATGTCCTTAGCGTGCGCTTTCTCCAAGCCTTCAAACAAATTAGTAATAGACTTGAAGAAGGCGGGATAGTCTGCAGGCTCTAACTTAATATCACCGATACTTTCACCGCCGTCTAACGACTGTAGGATTTTACGCACTTTCATCGGAACCTTACACTTCTTTACATTGTTTTCATCATTAAAGGGGAGTTTTGGGTCGCAGATTTCAAAGGGATATAGGAAGTACTTTTGTGTCGGATCAATGCTATGAAAAAGGTCACGCTGCTTGAGCTCTTCTATAGCATCTACACCATCCATTAATTTGGAGATTTGACCTGGACGGTTGCGGGTATTGCCTTTACACGCAAGGGCAGGGCGGAATACGCACCCAAAGGACCCTTGTCCTAGAAGCGCACCGCCCTTACGACGGTGTTTACGAGTCTTCGCCATCCTTATAAAGGACGCTGAAAACAAGTTTATGGCTCTTGGCTCGGGGTTATGCCGATCCAGTCATATCTATGAGATCATGGTCAATCTGACGCTTCATAGCAAGGAGTTCCTCCTCGTCCTCCATTGTCGGCACGTGGCTGCTAGAGAGCTGGACCATCGTGCCTTCACTGTAGCCAAACGCCTCCATAATACGGCGGCGGGATGCCATAAAAAGTTTAAATATGACAAAAAGAAGAATGCCGACAATGATGGGGGTGGCGAGTTTTTCCCACTTCATCTTCTACTATACGGGATGAGATTACTCTGGACCTACTTTGAACGTTCTGACTGCCTCGCTGATAAGACCCTCAGCCTCCATAAATTGCTCTATGTTGAAGCCGTTCTTGTTTGGTACAGTATTTACAATATCCATGCCTGGTCCTGTTATCTTTGATAAGAGTTGAACTGTATAGGTATGCGTTTCACCTTGAGGCGGATTGGGAGGCTCGTAAGGAATTAAAATCTCGTCGTCCAATCGTCCTCTACGATCAAACCACTGAGTATATAACCAATGTACGCGTGCCGGATGGGGGGCGTCCTCATCATATATAACAATCACATACGCACGGTTCTTCTCTTTCTCAAATAATACATCAGGGCTTCGTCTAGCCGTTTGAAAGCGGGTAAGCAGTGGGGTTTCAAAAGGTGGAATTATATGTTTATGGATTGTATGACCAACTTCAGTATAAAATACTACATCAAACATGATACCGCCGCCGTTCTGAGAAGGCACAAGGGCGTGTTCTTCAGCCGTAAGTGTTGTATCCCACATAATTTGAAGAGATTTTAGATCGTTTGATATTTTTTCACTAATATCAAAACCCAACTCTTCATTCCCTTGTTCTGCTGCTTCTCTTGCATCTACGGCTAATTGTTGTGTAAGACTATCTACATCTCTTGCTCTAGTATACAGATTCTCATAATGATCAGGGTTATCAGCATGAGCGGCTGTAATGATATTCACTAAATGGCGAATTTTATCACGCACATTATTTATCATAAGCAAAAACATATGAACGGGGCGTCCTCCCCGCTGTTTTCGTGTTTTACCATTCTTCCTATTACGGTTACGGCGAATATGCAAAAATGCTTTTGACTCCAGCCAGTCATCCCAGTCAGGGCGCTTCCCTTTATCCCACGAAAAATGGTGCTCAAGCTCCATGCCCTTACGACGATTCAGAATATCAATATCGGCATGTGTTGGTCTGTAGGGTGCCAACTGATGGAGGATCTGTTTGACAGTGTTAGGACCCATACTACCGCACGTATAAATATCAAACTCTAATAAACAGCGGCTCTCCTTATTCTGAAAAATACTATGGTCGGGATTGCTCCAGAAGTGAAACGCAATATGGCTCGTCTTAATCGGCGCAATACACGTCATACCGCGGTTGTTTTCAGGTTTATCCAAATAGTATACACGAGGCGGAGCGAGCGACTTCATATTCAACGCCTTCAAGATATTTGTCACCATCCCTTTCACGCGGGGAATATCCTTTCGCTCAGGGCAATCCATAAGTTCCATACGCATCAACAAATGATGATGCTGAATGAAATCGTGCTTTCTCTTACGAGTAGCCATCCTACTAATCCTTCTTCTTTTTTAGAATCGGTGCAAGCCACGCCGATATCATATGATTAATAGGACGTTCAAATACCTCGGAGTAACCACCATCAGGAAATATAAAGACTATATTTACACGTTCAGCACTGTCAGGATACCGCAGAACAATCTTGAGGATAGCATTCTTGCTGATGCCATCGCTGTAGAAATGGTCAACATCAGCGACCTCTTTAAAGTCTACAACTCCATCCCACTGTGCCTGAAGCGCTCCGTGTGCCGCCTGTAGTTGTGTAACCGTGAGTACCATTGTTTTGTCTGGATTTCTAACAATAAAGTGGTGGGTGTTCAAATTTTTGGCGTCTTATCTATTCGGATACAAAACCCTACGCAGCCGTCCATCGCTTTTGCTATAATAGACTGATTATATGTGTCGCAAAATTCGTTTACCGCCTGAGGTACACCACACTTCCAATCTGTTTTTCCTTTTTTCATATTCATTTCATAATCGTGCCCCATAATGTAGCCTCCGTGTTTAATTTTCTTGAATGCCTCTATCAAATCCCGTTTACATCCCTCATAAGTATGGTCAGCGTCAATATAAATAATATCGTAATAATCGTCCACCTTACTTTTTAAATATGTAGACGAATCGGACTTATGTAAGTTCACGTTTGGATTATTTTTATATTTTTCGGTTAGTTCCTTAAAAGACTTTTCTAAATTATACCATATGAAATTATTACCATCTTGGTCTCCACTGCCATTTGTGCCTACAAATAAATCAACGCCGTCTAGCAATCCTATAGAACAATTATTCGCAATAAAGTCGAAGAATTCACCTTTGAAAATACCTATTTCTAAAATCTTTGGTTTGTCTATTGTATTTGAATAGTATGTTAGCATATCATTTCTGTTTTCAAATTCTATTATTTTGGAGAAAACGACGAAATTATCCATTGGAAACTTTTCTATATTTCCCTTATGAACGTGTAGACACTTAGCATCTTTAAAGTCAAATTCTTTATTTAGATTCGCAATTCTATCAAGAAATGAAATATGTATATCTTCAATAATATAAAATCCGTTCGGTTTTACTAAACTCCATAATGTCTTGAATGATGTTACCATATGCTCTTCCTTATGAGAACCATCATCAAGAATAATATCGGCGTATGGATTTAGTTTGCGGATATTATTGCTAAGACGATTCAGAGATTCAACGCTGCTTTGGTCTGTTTGGAATGTTGTAATGCGTTCCTCAGTAAATAAGACAGATTCTAGAATATCACAACCGACAATTTGCGCCTGCGGAAAATAGTCGCGCCACATTCGCAAACTTGCACCAGGTTTATAATTACTTGATGTAATTGGCGCCATTAAGGGGGCATTTCCTATACCTATTTCACATACCAATTGAATCTCATTACGCTTTGCGGATAATAACTTATGATACTCAGGCGTGTATGTATGTCTCTTGAAAGATGGGCATTTATCTACACAGTACTTCTTTGCTAGTTCACATAAATCAGACGAAGTGTCTTGTTTAATCCAATAGTATTCTGAATAATCAGTTTGAATAAGAGGAGAAATAATATTACGCTTTTGCCGAAACTCGTCTGTCGCTTTTTTATTACCGACCCAATGCCCATAATCATCGAGAATAATAACTCCACCGATGACAACCTTATCATACAGTGCTTCTAGACATACTTTTATAGATTCATACCAATCCCCATCCAAACGGAGTACTGCAATCGGACCTATCTTATCAATAATCTCCTGCTGCGCAAGAGTATCTTGGAAAAATCCCTTTATTAAATGTACATTCGTCATATCCAACTGTAAATCTTGAAAAGTCTTATATACATTTTCAATTCCTCCTGATAAATTATTACCAACCCATTCAGATGGATTTCCCTTATTATAATCGCTTATATCATCTTGTGTTATTGCAGGCATTCCTTCAAAACTATCAAATCCAAATACTTTGTTCTTAGGACCGGCTAACTTTTTCATAACTGCAAGACATCCGCCTTTCGCAATACCGCATTCTACAAAAGAATATGATTTATTTGTGAATAAACTACAATTATTGTATAAGTTTAGCAAGCGTTTCATAGGCACCATTGTAAATCTGTTCTTCAGTAATTTGTTTAAAAAATTCATATCTATTGTGGATGTAGTTAGAGAGCCCGCGCCATAATCAAGATTATCTTTACGAACAGATATATAACTAGTATAATCGTAATTAAATCTAAAAATATGCGAATACTTAGACCAATTTGCTTCTAGTGTAAATTCGTCAAGCCATATATAGTTATAAGTTGCCCACGATGTTACGAAGGTTGCATTATCTATAAAGGTAAATCTTGTATTTCCCCACGTGTATACATTGCCAGTAATATTTGGTACGATGAAAGGCTTGTGTTGTTTTAATAATTTTTTATAATTATTCAACAGATGTAGCACATGTTTCAGCATTTTATTTTTCTTACTTTCTGTTTCACCAGCATAATGACATAGAATTATATCAGTAGGACTTGATGGTGGAGGTGGAGAATTTCTAAAATATATAAATCCATATTTATTCATTAACGTAGTATCATGACGATCGCGTTTTATACAGTGAAAATTTAGAAATGGCTGATCCCAAGGGACCGGCATACGACAACCTAATTTCTTCATAAAGGCAATATGTTCTGTAATATCCTTAAAAATTAGTCTTGACGATTCTGTATTTTTAAAAAACAATATGCCAGAGTTCATGCCTTTTATATTCTTATCAATCGTTGTAAAATCAAAAAACCATCCTCCAAACCACTCAGATTCAATTATAAAATGCTTATTTTCGTTATTAAGCTCTGGCATGCCATGGATACGGTCTTCAATATCAATATTAAATAACGTTATCAAATCGTTTTGAATGATAATATCGGTATCGAGATAAAGTATCTTTTTATAGTTATTGATATGCTCATAATCAAATATAGAATAGCGACTATAATATGTATCATATTTATTTAACGTATTACAAATTTTTATATGAATAGGAATATTTAGAATAGTAGAAATATTCTTTATCGCGGATTCGAACTTCGATTCGGTCATCACTAGAAAATCAATGGTATCCGTCTGCGAATATAATTTTACCGTTTTCATAAGAATACGTAACAAGTCAACATAATCATTATTATGAAATACACAGAAATATACTAAATTACTGTTCATAGAGTTAATTGGCGCGGGATGTTTTATAGAATCATTAACCGCGGCGAATGCTACAGTAGGTACAATGGTGTCTGAATCCCTATTTATTGGCGATACATATAGAGAGCCACACCCATAATCAAGAGTATGTTTACGAACAGATATATAACTAGTATAATCGGAATTAAATCGAAAAACATGCGAATAGTTAGACCAATTCGCTTCTAGTGTAAATTCGTCAAGCCATGTATAGTTATAAGTTGCCCACGATGTTACAAAAGTTGCATTATCTATAAAGGTAAATCTTGTATTTCCCCACGTGTATACATTGCCAATAATATTTGGTACGACTAAAGGCTTGTGTTGCTTTAATAATTTTTTATAATTGTCCAATAAATGAGTTACATGTTTTAACATAGCATTTTTCTTTATTTTTATTACACCAATATAATGACATAAAATTACATCAGTAGGAGTTGACGGCAGTGCTATAGATTTATTACCATATATACAACCATATTTATCCATCAATGTATTATTGTCAAGGGCGTTTTTTATAGAATGAAAATTTAAAAATGGTTGTTCGGCGGCGTGAGGCATAAGACAGCCAGTTTTTTTCATACAGGTAATATGTTCCGTAATATCTTTAAAAAGTGTCCTTATTGATTCTATATTTTTGAATAATAATGTACCAGCGTTCATGCCTTTTAAATTCTTATCAATCTTTGTAAAATCAAAGAATGTGCCTCCCCATGAACTAAATTGAATTGTTCCTTCAGGAATTGCATAGACGCGGTCTTCAATATCAATAGTGAATAATGTTGTTAAATCATTTTGAACGACAATATCAGCATCAAGATATAATATTTTTTGATAGTTATTAATATGTTCGTAGTCGAATATAGAATAACGGGCACAACAAGAATCAAGAAAATCAGTTAGGGGATCGTAAATCTTTGTAAGAATTGGAATATTTAGCATAGTAGAAATATCCTTTATTGCGGATTCAAACTTTGACTCCGTCAACACTAGAAAATCGATAGTATCCGTTTGCGAATACAATTTAACTGTTATCATAAGAATACGTAATAAGTCAACATAATCCTTATTATAAAACAAACAGAAATATACTAAATTTCTGTTCATAGAGTTAATTGGCGCGGGATGTTTTATAACGTGGTCTACCGCGGCGGGCGGGGGTCGACTGGGCAAGGGGGGTGCCTTGGGGTCCGTTGGCTGCGACGGGCGCCGATGGGCGGCGGAGCAGTTTGTACTGTGAATACAGTAGGAAATTCTCGGGGAGGTGCCGTAAACACCCCGGCGGGGCGGCCATTTATTTTGGACCGCCTCGGTAGGACAATGAAACCTCAGCTGCCAGAATGCCTATGCGCCCTGTTGCCTGACGATGTCCTTGGTGTTATCAACTCGTTTGTGCCCCACCTCCCAAAACCGAAAAAGAACAAACGTAAGGGCTCAATGGATTCAGTAGATTCAACGGTTTCATCGGTATCACGGTCGCCGGATGTACAGCGCGATTTGAGACTCATACAACGGCGGGCTCTTAAGGGAACAGACGGAATGTTTATGCGAGACTTGGAGGACTTTGTGCTGTTTTGATTCGTTAAATTAGACCTATGTACATTCAATGTACGCTAGTCTAATAGTCTAATACCCCGCCATCTTCGTCCATAGCGTATCGGTATTCTTGACATCGTTGGCAGTGAGTGCGCAGAACCAATTGAACTCAAAGCGGCGCACCAGCTGATCGCCGTCCCATGACATAAATACAGCATTTGGTAAGACCGCCGACTTCGGATCATTCTTATCATCATTGAGACGTCCAAAGAGGTCCTCCAATTCACGAGGGCGTCCGTCAGGCAGTCTACCACCGTCCGCATCACGGAACACCTTTATGCCCAAATCCCTCTGCTGCTCCCATACATAGAGCTCTTGACGACGGGCTACAGCAGCACCCCACGCCTGTGGTCCACGTTCAAATAAGTCGTTAATTTGCTTCGCGGCATACGTCCACGCCGCTGTGTTCGGTACCATCGCCCAGCCTACATATGGAGAAGGTCCGGGTGCAATTGCGGTCGCAGTACTTACACGAGGCTCATCGGGGTGCGTACCGAACATTGCGGTATCTACGCCATTTACGAGAGGGTAGAAACTGGGTCCCAGGCAGAGCGTAGAATTGGCATCCATTACGAGACCGCCGTACTTATTACATATGTTCGCAATGACCCAGCGACGCCATAGAGCAGGGGGCAGCCGCTTCACCTTAGTATCAACATTAGGGAACAACTCAAGTACAGCATCGCGACCTACTAACGTTATAATACTGAAATCGTTACCCTGTGTCTTATTCAAGACTTCCAAGGATACCTGGAGATAGCCACGATTGGGCAAATTACTGTTTCGTGCGCCGAAATCCCACCAATGACGGGAATTCGTCTCGGAATCTACAAACCAATATAGTATGGGTTTACCTATGGACGGTAGATTATCCTGAAAGTTGGAAAAATTATCATAGACAAACTTTCGCTTGTAAAGCGATACACCAACGACAAGTAGAGTTAAAGTTGCAGCAATAGAAATGCTGACCATGGGTGATAGCGTATTTCCACTCATGCGATTCTCTTACTGGGTTAATTGATTTTCTTTTTCTTCTTATTCCTTACAAGAATGGCTTATACCATGGATGCTGCTCAGTATATGAAGTACAAGGTGCGCGCAATAAGCACATTTACCAGTCGTAGCGGATGTACAGAGTCCGGACTTCGTACCTGGGCTCTTGGACAGGCTGTCAACCAGACCTTTGTTTCGCAAAATACTACACCTGCAGTTCTACCGAATACAATAACATATTCTAACTTTAACCTATCTACACAGCAAGCGGGCAACTCCTTAACAAATATGAACCTGCTTGATAGCACGCGCATTGGATTCGGCGGAGACTATGTAACGCCTATACAGCCAACGATTCCCTTAACATCGTGTAGCTTTCTTGAAAGCCAGTCCAACTTCTATCTGCCGCCTATTGCGCAGGGCGGATTTCAGGTCCCCTATACTATACCAACACCATATCTCTATTCTGGAAACCCCGCACCGTACGCGGCACCTTTGGTATACTTATCCACACCAGGTGTCTGTAATATTCCACCATTCTTCCAGGGCACGAAACAGACTGAGGCGATGGCATATGGTGCTAATAAAGTAAACTGTGATAATCAGAAGAACTTCTTCCCTTCCACAATCGTTCCAGGTGCTAGCGCTTATTAAATTTCCTGCGTAAGAAATAGAAGATGGTCAATTATTCCCCCACCGTTTGGTCCGGCTATAACACCCTCATTAAGTCCCCACCGGAGCAGCCCCCGCTTTCTAGCCGCAATGCTTACACGACCTGGCCCGGCGGCGTTGATCCTACAGTCCCCCTTTACAACACGGATAACCAGAAGTTCGGTGGTGCCCGGCGCCGTTCGCGGGGCTCATGCAAGAGCCGCCGTGCTTCTCGCAAGTCCCGCCGTGCTTCCAGCCGCTCTCGCAAGGTCGGAGGTCGCCGCCGCAACAACAAGAACAATGTGCGTAAGAGCCGCAAGAGCCGCCGTTCTACGCGTAGACATCGTGGCGGCTATGCGACGTGCTCGCCCATTGATACCACCGGCTCCCGCGCAAACATCCCAATGTCGGCGAGCGTTTGCCCCGAAGGTTACTTCAAGACGCTAGATACTCTCATTCTGTAAAGAAAAAGGCGCCGTGATACAAAAAATATGTTAGTTTTTATCATATTTTTTGTTTTTTTTATTTTTTATTTGTTTTTATGGTTTCGGTGGTCTAGCGTCTAGTAGATCTTGAGGTCCATCGGCAGCGGGAGAATCTTCTTCTCATAATGCGTCTCAATCTCCTCCTGTGCCCGACGCTCGCGCTCAGTAATCAGATTGATGGACGCGCCCTTGCGACCAAAGCGACCCGAACGACCAATACGATGAATGTAGTTCTCACGCTGGAGAGGCAGCTCGTAGTTGATGACAATGGAAATCTGCTGGACGTCAATGCCACGAGCCAGCAGATCCGTAGAGATGAGAACACGGCACTTGCCGTTGCGGAACTCAGTCATACGAAACTTGCGCTCCGATACATCCATATCGCCGTGGATATAGTTGAGGTCAAAGCCGCGGCGCTTCATCTGGTCCGCCAGCCACTCCGCCTTCTGGCGCGTGTTGACGAAGATGGTCGCCTGCTGAATGCTCAGGTGGTCGTAGAGGTCGCACAGCGTATCCAGCTTGTGGTCCTCGCGCGGCACCTCCACAAACCACTGCTTGATGCCCTCAAGGCTCACCTCCTCAGGCTCCAACAGAATCTCCACAGGGTTGCGGAGAATACTCTTCGCCACCGCAACGACATCCGGCGTCATCGTCGCCGAGAGGAGTGCTACCTGCGTCGTCGCCGGCCAGCCGAGGCTCAGAATGCAGTGAACCTGCTCCCTAAAGCGCGCCTCCAGCATCTGGTCCGCCTCGTCCAGCACCAGCACCTTGATGGTGTTCGGCGACAGAACCTTGCGGTTGAGCAGATCGTAGAAACGACCAGGCGTCACTAAGAGCACGTGCGGAACGTGCGGCGGCTTCATCTTGGACTGCGAGATGACGTCAATGTCGGTGTTGACCGGCGGACCGCCCGTCGCCGTATGCGTGCGAATGCCGAGGTAAGAGCCAATGCCCTTCGCGACCGCCGCCGTCTGCTCCGCCAGCTCACGCGTCGGCGAAATAACCACCATCTGAACCTCGTTCTTGGTGTGGTCAATGCGGCTGATGCCGCCAATGACGAAGGTGCCGGTCTTGCCGGTACCTGACTGCGCCTGCGCGAGCAGGTCGTGCCCTGCCATCATCGGCACAATCGCCTTCTCTTGGACAGGGCTCGGCTTCTCAAAGCCGAAAGAATAGATGCCACGCAGAATCTCATCGTGGAGACCCATATCGTCAAAGCTCTTGTACTCGTGCATCACGTACTTGGTAGAGGGCGCCGGTGCCGATACATCTGGGGCAGCCGCGCCGGCGTCCTTGGGGTCCTGTGTAGGAGGGTAGGGAGGAGTTGAGGAGCGGTCAGGGGCACCGCTGTGAGTAGAAATGATGGGAGCAGACATGGAGGGATATGAAGGAAGGAAGGGCTCAACGCTTTAGATAAGAAGATAAGAAGATAAGAAGGAAGCCACGAACTGAAAAATGGTTTGAGGGGGCGTCAATTTTTTCGGTTTACTTACTGCGTTGAAATGAGTGCGAACTGGTAATAATCGTCTAGAAGCTCCTCTAGTGCCTCACGGTTGATGCCGCCAGCGGAGCAGAAGGCGCGTACTAGACCACGTGTAAAGTTATTTTCATTCACAAGAGCATTATCTAAATGGTTACGAATCCTATAAACGGTTTCGTCTATACTCAGTCCCGCATCAGCATATAGATTGAATGGATGGTCTGGCTGATTAATATTATAGTCTAGATTATCAATCAGCAGATGAAAGATAGCATTGGCAACTACCATATGCTCCTGGGAATCATTAAATTCCTGAATGAAGTTCATTGCGCGACTCGTAAAGTCGGCGAGCCGATTCTCGTCAATATGGAGGTTCACGTAAGGAGGCATCTGGCTGGTAGGAAGAACTAGACGGCAATGAAAACCCATTAATTCTGCGGTGACTCCTCAATTTTTTTACGACGGCGTACCGGCGTTGCGTGGCGGTAACGAGACTTGATCGGACGAACCGTATTCGGCGTCTCCGTAATCCATTGCACGAGTTCGGCTTGGGGAAAACGGAAACGGGGGAAAGACTGAGCAGAAGAATCGTAGAGTCCTATGGCAAGTAGAGCCGTAGGAACAAGTGAATGGGATAATCCTAGAACAGCACCTACGCCATCTGAGGAAAATCCTTCCATTGGGCAACTGGCAATCTTGAGCTCCGCCGCCGCCGCTAGAGCAAATCCTAGCGCTAGATATGTCTGATGCTTCGCCCATTGTACAGGATGACTATTGCCTGCCAAGGCACCGCGCATCATACCTTCCAACTGTGCCGGCGGGTTCGTTTCGGCTATAAAATGGTTGAGATGCTCCTCTAGATTATTTCTAGTACAAAAAACTAGCAAATGCGTACATTGTTCTACTTGAGGCTGTTCATAGCACGCCGGCAGAAGTGCCTTCTTCACCTCCTCGGATGTCACTACCTTGACAACGTACGGTTGAATGCCAAAACTGCTCGGCGCATTGACAATAGCATTGAGAATCGGTTGGATATCGGGAACAGGAGACATTGCGGATGGCTTTGCGAAGCCTTTCTCGGCACGCCGCCATTCTAGATTCGCAAGAAAAGACATCGGCTCTTCTCGTGAAAAAGTTTTGGATTTTATAGGTTTTACGAGGTCCACTCCGCCACTGGGCTCAAAGTAATACCGAGATTCGGATGGCTAATCACCTCCTGTAGAAGCTGGTAGTGAACCGATTTTACGTAGTCGTAATTGCCCTTTTCGTACTGCGTAGCGAAGACCGATGAAACCGTAGGCTCCGTGGTCTCCTTAAACTCAAAGTACTTATCCAGTGTCGGAATCTTGAGGAGATTATCGCGGGGACCCTTGAAGCCCGTCTTCATCGTGCCGCCCTGAGTTTCAAACAATTGCTTGACGACGTTGGCGGGGAACTTGGCAAGCAGGAACCGGCGGTTATTGAATTCCGTAGTATAAATATCAATCTTCTTTGCGTTTTTTGTGCCGAACTTCTCCTCAAAGCTGGCAATAACCGACGCGGCGGCTGATGTATCGGCGAGTTCGTACGCGGTACAAATGAGACCGCGACCGTTATTAATATCGGATTTGATAGCGTCTACAACGGGTCCACGGCGGAAATAGAAGCCGGACTTGCCGTGAAAAACGGTGACATTCTTGGATTGATCATAGACGATGCTGACAATGCCGGCGTCGCTATCCTTACGTAGATGGTGTTCGGGTGGGAGATCATTGACTGCCTGGTTGAGGGCACGCAGTGTCTCGGCGGCTAGAGGTTCGCAAAAGATTGGCATCTCCTTCTACTCTAGTCGGTAGGGTTGGGTTTAGGTCCGCTTTCCGCGGCGGGTTGTACGGCGGCGGTTAGTTTTGCGGGTCCTGCGAGATTTTCTGCTAGTAGGATATCCCTGTGCTCTTGCTGCTTCCAGATTCGCCGCACGTTGATTTGCAGCACGCTGTTTCTCTTCGGCTATCATGCTATTTAACTCGGCTACTTTGGCACTATTTCTCCTCTGTGCCGCCGCCGCTCTCTGAATCTCTAACATTCTAACATAAGAGGACGCTGTATTGGGCATGTTTAATTTAGACTAATATTATTTTCGGGAGCGAGTTCTATGGCGACGGCGGGTACGCTTCTTTTTCTTTCCTAATTTTTCTGCAGCGTTCAATCCCGCAAACGCTTTCTCTAGTTCTGTTGGCTCTCTTCCACGAGAAAACTTCGCCGCCATGTTGAGAAAGGCTAGATTCTCAGCAGTAAAATTAGTTTTTGGTACTGCAGGAGGTGCTGGTGTAGCAATGCCCATACTTGCCCTTATTGCAGCCGCATTTGCTTGGTCTCTTGCTAACTGTCTTGCTCGGCGATTCGCATTCTCTTTCTGTTGCTGTAAAAACACAGCATCATTAACATTTTTATGCTCTACCTCTCGTATCCATTCTATCATATTCGGTTGTAATGGCGACCGCATAAGATTGCGTTCAAATGCTTTTTGCCTCATTTCCGCCCATGTTTTTGCCGTATCAGGCATATAACTCTATTTAACGTGTTTAAAATTTTAAAGAGCCAAAGCTTGCCAGTAGGTCATTGACACCGGCGTTCTTCTGCTTCTTTGCCGCATTACGGTTTATCATACGCTGTAGTTTCTTGAGATTCGCGTTGCTCACATTATTACCAGCCTTAGTGCCACTATTTCCCATCATATTATTGTTGTTCATTACGGCTTCTTCCTTATGCCGTTCTAACGCCTTTTCGCACGACTGACGAATTTTGCCAAGGTGAATGCTGAGGTCCGCTTGTAAATCGGAAATAATATCACCGTCATTTTCTACAATGCGCTCCACCTTGGACACCATCGGGGCTAAGCGTTTGATAGCTAAGCCATATCGGGTGGGTATAACATTCGCATTACGGCTCAGCATATGCTTAACATTGCGCTTCGTGAGTTTTACCTTGAACGCGGCAGCGGGTCGGTATTTACGGGTTCCGTGACCTAATTTTGTCATTCCTAATTGTGGTAAGTAAAAAGAATGGGTCTAGTTCATTGAGCAAACAACCCGCTGTTGAATAGAGGTCGCCTTTGTATTAGAGAACGCCCTTATTGTCACTTCAGCGCCGGGCTCATACACTCGTGCTGTAGTATGTGCGGCTCTCACTGTCCGTTTCCAAGATGGAACATAGACTTTCGCCGTCTTTTTCTCATCGTTATACGTGATAACAATGCCTTGTGTGGTCGTAATAGACCCATCTGGATTGAGATGCTGCAGAAACCAAATAAGGCGCTCAAATTGCTTAATTATGTTAGACCGGTGATTAAGGTGCTCTGCGATTGTCACCGCATACGGCGTCTGAAATCCGAACACTAGATGCTTGAGCCACCGGTGATTGACAACATCAGCATAACGCCGTAGGGGCGATGTAGCATGGCAGTACGTTGTGAGTCCAAGACCAGCGTGGTGAGTATCTTGGGTGGTGGCGGGAATGTACTGACCGGCTGCTGAACCCAAGAATGCCAACTCGTGATTTTTGGTCTTTTCCGCAAGGAGGCTGTATGCGGCGTTGTTTGTGCCTGCATGTCGGCGCAGAATCCCCTTTCGTGAATGTTTGAGTACCTCGGCGACCTTCGTATTATAGAGAATCATTGCCTGCTCCACCCATACGTGAGGATCTATGGATTGCGACTGCGTGGTAATAATACCGAGCAGGGCTGGGAGCACTTCAGAAATAGATGGATTGTCTAACACAGATTCATATGTATAGGCGGTGTCAACAGCGACACTAAGAAGCCTCCAATCGGTTTGTACAACCCTGGTACCTTCAATAAGATATATGAGGGCGATGACAGGGCGCTTTACTCCATCGGCGCGCAGTGACGCCTTTTGCGCAGACAGGTATGCGGGGAACATCGGGTCAACCGCTTTGCCATCTACGTACAGGGTTTGCGCTGCCGCTTTTGCTTCCAGGTCCAGAGATGAATCCTCAGGCACCCACGCCGCAATATCCACAATTCCAATAAAGAACTCGGTACCGTGAGATGTTCGTCGCCATCCCATTACATCATCTACATCTTCGCACCCAGGTGGGTCAATATTGAAGACAAGGTCCCACGGCTGTGTGCTGTGATGACGAATATGATTCGCTATTATATTATCCTCGTCGTCAGTCTCTAAGGGGGCTTTAGGGATGCTAATGCCCATACGCAGCGCTGATATTTCGGCGTTTTGACTACCCACATATCCAAAGACGTGCTGAATGCCCGCCCGCGGGTGCTTCTCATTCCAGTGCTCCAGTGACGCAATTGCCACCATATTCTCAGTAGGCTTGAGTTTGGAGGCTACAATCATTGTTGGATACGCAGGATCGTAGGGATGAAAATTGTAGAGCGGGACACCCCGCGGCGTCATACCAATACGAATACGATTGAGGAAATCAATGATTCCCACAATCGCCTTATGCATTTTTAGATTTCGGTACTGGGACTCCTGCGTTGTTGGATTGATAATATCCCCGTGTAGCCATTTCCTCGTGATAGGCTCTGTATATTCTTGTATAGTATTTGGTGTGGAAAGGGAGTATTGCCCTTGAGCATAGTTTTTTATACAAAGGTCCATAGGACGGCGGTTTGCCTTAACATTATTAGGGTGTCTTAAACTCAATTTTTCAGGATTGTGGTTAATATGATACGACTAGAGTTCCGAACAAGAATAATGAGATTGCTGTGGTTTGGAGCCAGAGAGGTACGTATGTTATAGTGAGTTGGGAGAGGATAAACCATGCAAGCCCATAAATCGTATCACCTATCGGGGCGCCCAGGGTTGCCTCCTTACCGTAGCGCTGGAAGAAGTCAATATACTTCGTCGTTGGCTTGAGTTGGCTGATGAGGGCAAAATAGGAGAGGTCTCCCGTCCATTGGACCCCCACGAATGTTAGAAAACGCAGGAGCCACTGGAGGACGGACTTTGGCGGGGCTTGTTTGAATACAAGGGCGATGACCTGTTGGGCGACTAGGAATAAGAATGTAGAATATATGAAATCACCGAATGCGAGGATAGCAAACGGGAACTTAGAGTAATACTCCTGCGTTGTTTTCCCCTTACTGACCATCGGAATAATGTAGAAACTTGCCGGCTCTAAGACCGCATACGCTGCTGTCCACGCAAGAAGACTCTGGGCGCTAAATTGGAAGATATCCGCCATTCTATTTTACTGGGATAAATTAAGGATGTCTGTGCCGCCATCGTCCCCGTTAGTAAAAGGGGATGTGCCAGCAAATCTTGTGCGTAACAGAATTGAAATATTAAAAACCGCTGAAGATGTATTTCGCAAATACAGTGATCTAATTCCGATGATGAATGAATATCTCAGTCAGATACTTTATCTCGGTAGAAACATAGACCGTTTTTTAATAGATTTAGAGGCTCCTGAACAAGCTATATGGGGCAGCAAGCATAAAAATCTGTTTGATCCTCTTTTTCCAGGGATAGAACGCTATGATCCATTTTTAGGAATTATGATAAAAATTATGGTACTTGACCAAACAACTCTATATACACACGATTTACTTATGCATCTTATGGTCTTGCTTATTGGCGAAGAACTGACACAGCGTGGTGCATATTCTGAACGAGCCGTTGAACAGATGGGACAAAAGTTTATGTACTTATTGGATATTGTACGTGAATTTTTCCGAAGGCGTAATATTTGTCTAGATGTTCTATCTAGCTCATTAACTATTGATCCTCGTTTACTTGAAGCCTCTAAATATCGTGGAACTATTACGTTTCTTATACAATTTTTAGCGGTTGATGAAATGAATGCGGATGATACTTGGCGGGCTTTGTATATTCTATCACGCCAAGAGCACCATGTGGCAAATTTATTAAAAGCAAGCGCAGAGCACCAGTTTGAAAATGGGCATACCGCGGAGATTAAGGAACAGGCAAAAAAAGATGCAATCAAGTATTTTGAAATCGCAAAACGGTTAGGAGAGTTTTTAAAGACGCTGACAGAAGAAATTACGGAAAATGCTAAAGTAAGGAAATTGGAAGCGGAAAGAGGCGAGTTATCTGCAAAGGCAAAGAAGAATGCCGAAAACGCCACCAAAGCGGAAGCAAATCGTATTGCACGAGAAACTGCAGCCGAACTCTTACGAGAGGAGGAAGCGGAGAAAGCGGCAACAGTAGGAAAATCCGGAAAAGAAAAGAAGAAACGCGAGGAGAAGGCAGCACGCAAGGCGGCAGAGAAGGCGGAAGCGGATCGTATTGCCGCTGCCGCAGCGGCAGAAAAAGCCGCAGCCGCCGCGGCAGAAAAAGCGGAAGCGGACCGCATTGCGGCTGAGAAAAAGGCGGCAAAGAATGCTATAAAGAAGTCAAGCGATCTCTTAGCCGCCTCTATGAAAAAGCGCGCGCCCGAGTTGATGACCCCTGTACGTGCACCGTTAGTGTTTAAAAAACCTGCAGCTTCACCTCCAGCGCCATCACCCACATCTTTGCCGTCCTCTGTATCCCCAACAAACTCCGTATCACCTCCTTTACCTCCAGCACCTGCCCCGTCTGTGTTACCCCTTCCACCCTCTGCGTCGCCACCAAATCTCTCAAATGCTCCACGCGTGTCAACGACGTCACTCGCCAAAATAGGATTTACCCCATACAGTCGTCCACCGCCAGTAACACGATTTTGGGAAACCCTAGACCACGCATATATCTATCGTCTTCTATACGACTTATTCATTCGCACAGATAATCCAAATGTGCGTTTCTATCTCAAGGGCAGTGCTGCGATTCATATGTATAAGAGAGCGGCACGAACATCTATAACAAATCATACATCCGATTATGATACAACACTTCTCATCAATCCTGATTTATCCAAAACGCATTTTTATAATGTGCGGTCGTATATGTTGAATATTATTGTAAATCGTCTTGCCGATGCGATAGACGACCCCCGCTTCAACGCAGAAGTGATTACAAAACTCCACAGTGCCGGTATCCCTTTTGCGTCCTTTGCGTATTTCAATGTTTCAAAACGGGAGCCTGTGTATGCTATACAGGATAAGATACCAAAAGAGCACGTATCAGTCCCTGATAAATCAGCACCGAAGTTTTATTCAGACGGAATGAATCACTTCCCCTATGCGAGTTTCGCAGCGAAACCTAGTACAAACGTGCTAAACTTACGTATTCTGAGGGCGCTGGAGCAACCGAAAAATATCACTGTTCTCCAACTCTATACCAAGACCAGCCCTGAAATCAAACTCATTGAGGTGACTATTCCGTTCTATGAGTATGACATGACGGAGACGCAAATCAGTCTTGCCGACCAGTGGAAAGCAGCAGACCGTATTAATATTTTGGACGGCATTCCAGTACTCTCCTTACCAGCGCTCAAAGCCGAACAGCAGAAGTTGCGGACGCTCAAGGACGCAGCGGAGATTGACCGGCGCATAGCGGATATTGATGCGCTTATGCGTCCTGCAGGTGGTGCCGGATCTGCGCGTAGGCGTACTCGGAAACTGCGGGGTTAACCTGGGTTTCTAACAAATATGAATATGGTTGTGGCGGGCGGGCTTGAAAAAATTGAAACACAGCGGCGTATTATATATGCTATTGTGTCTCCTCTTTGTCTTTTAACCTCCTCCTTCCTCCTTCTTCGCAGAATGGGTTCTTCCTCCAGCAAGTCTTCCTCCTCGTCCAACTCGTCCAACTCATCCTCTGTCGTTTCCGCCTCTGCCGAAATAGAGAGTGCGTTTGCCGACATATTCGCCGACGCTATGGAACGCGCCGACTGGCACGGCAAGCGCAAGCCCACCTGGCAGCAGGCGCACGACCACTTTGTCGTCCAAATGCGTGCTGGCGCGCCCGCGGTCGCCTGAGCCGGTGGCGGTCAAAAATGGTACTACTAATAATGATACCCAGTCAAACTTTTTACGTCGGTTTACGGCGCTAATTTTGGGGCGCAAGGGGGTAGTCAGGGCGGGGGCGCCGCGGGAAAAATTGAAGGACACCTGGGACTTTAGGCGGAATATTGCCCCCCTTTACTTCCTATTTTCTCCTCCTACACAAATGGACGACCACCCTTCCTCCTCCCGCCGAAAGAAGTCTGACAAGGCAAAAGAAAAGCACGAGCGCAACCCCTACTCGTCCCAGCACGTTCGCCAGGTTATTGCCAACGCGATAGTAGCTGCGGCAACGAAGGCGGGCTCTGGCTCTGGCTCTCGCAAGAACAAACACAAAAATACATAAAAACATCTAAAAATTTTTTTGTTTTTGTGTGTTTTATGTTTTTTTGTTTTGTTTTAGGTTTTTGGTTGAGGCTCAGCAGACCTTGAAGGCGTTCCAGAAGCACGCCGGCGCGTTCATATCCGCCTTGTAGACCCACCAGCCGTCCTCCTGCGACGAGTAGTGAGCCTCCTTTGGCGCGGCGTTCGTCGCGGAGAGCATAGCGATCTTGCCCGTGACGCGGTGCTGGACCGCGCCCTTGAGGTAGATGATGCCAGCCTCCCTGCCGCGCGTCGGCTCTACGAAGCAGAAGAGGAGCTTGTAGTTCTTGTAGTCCGTATCGTACTTGGACTTCTTGATGACGGGAAAGAGGCGCTTGAGCGTCTGCTGAGAGTGCGTGTAAGCAATCCAGCCGGTGCTCGTCTCAGGCAGCTCGTCAACAGCCTGGAGTGCGGAAAGTGAGTCCTTCCAAGGGATATTCACCTTATTGCCGCGCCCGCGCTGGAGCTGGTCAATCTTGTACACGTCACCCAGCGTGACGTGCGGGATAGGCACGAGGCGGAAGGGCTCGCTACTGGAGCCGACGCTGTGCTCAGAGTCCGACTCGCTCTCAGGGAGCGGCGGGGAGGAGGAGGGAGGGAGGGAGGAGGAAGACATTCTTTGCGTTGTGTTGCGAAGAGGATGTGTTGAGGCGAGCTAATTATAGTGTTTTTAGCATATAGTACTATCAATTTTTTCATATGCGGGGCTATGTGAAAAAATTGAAAATTGCATTGAAAAATTTTTTTTTGTTTTTGTGTTTTATGTTTTTTTTATTTTGTTTTGTGTTTTCGTTTAGGGCATCTCAATGCGGCAGAGCTCGCCCTTGTTGAGCGCAGGCAGGACGCGCCAGCTGTTGGAGAGCTTGAGCGCCTCCAGCAGGTCCGCGCCGTGCTGCTTGACGTCCAGCCCTGCTGCCTGTGCGTTCTTGGTGTGCACCGAGATCGCGTGGACGTTGGGGTTGCCCGTGGTCTTGTTAGACCAGCAGGCGTGGAAGTGCGTCTTGATGTCGTTCAGACGCTTGAGCTCGGGCTTGGGACCCGCCGTGGGCTGCGCAGCACCCACCTGCTGCCAGCCGTCCGCGGCGGGCTCAGTAGGCGGCGCCTCAGGCACGAAGTTCATGCGCAGGATGCAGATCTCCTTTTGCGCGGTGATCTCACCCGTCTGGGGCGTCTCAGGCACAATCGTGACGTAGCCGCGCTGCTCGGCAGGCAGGACGTCCCACTTGGGAGACGCCTCAAGCGCCTTGAGCAGGCGGCGCTCAATCGTCGCGATGTCCTCGTCAAAGTCGCTGGACTCACGCGACTGCGCGAGCTTGACGCGGTGCCACTGGACCGAGTGGCGCTCAGCGCCGCCAGCGTCCTTGCCCAAAGGAATGAGCGTGACAGGGAAGTGCTCCCAGATGTCCTTGCGCAGGAGCAGCTCAGGGCACTCCCAGTCAGCGTCAGGGTCCGGCATAGGCAGGCAGCCCAGCTCGCTCAGCGTGGGCAGGGGCGCAGGCGCATTCAGCAGCGCCTCGTCGCCCCACGAGAAAGAGGGGTCGTTCATACGAGCGTACAGCTCGTTGAAGAGGGGAGAGTCAGAGAGGACAGACATCTCAGGAGGGAAGGAGGGAAAGGAGGGAAGAGAGAAGAAAGACGATGTGTTCTTCAATGAGTGTGGGGGCTGTTTTATGTGCCAGGGCTTACATATCATATCAATTTTTCTCTGCACCCCCCACCTAGGGAAAAATTGATAGGGGGTTTGGCTTCTTTGCCCACTTTTGCCGCGCTCCCTGACATCCTTCCTAAGCCTTCCTGCTTTCGATTCTTTCCTTCCAAATGTCCAAGTCTTCCAAGTCTTCCTCCGAGATTACTTCCCTCAAGGCGACGCTCGCCGAGCGTGAGGCACAGCTCGCCGAGAGCAACGCCAAGATCGCCGAGCTGACTGCCGCCGCAGCAGCCGCGCCCGCCAAGCGCGCTAAGAAGGAGCGCGCGCCGGCTGACCCCTCCAAGCCGCGTATGCAGAATGCATACATCGTCTTCTCCTCGGCAAAGCGTGCCGAGATGAAGGCGGCAAACCCTGGCGCAAAGGTGACCGATATCGCAAAGCTGCTCGGCGCTGAGTGGAGCAAGCTCTCGCCTGAGGAGAAGGCGAAGTACTCGGGCGTCCCTGCTGTGCCCAAGGAGCCCAAGCCCGAGAAGCCCAAGCGCGTCAAGAAGACCGCTGAGGCTGCTCCTGCTGAGGGCGACGCCACGCCTGCCAAGAAGGCGAAGAAGCAGAAGGACCCTGACGCGCCCAAGAAGCCGCTCACTAGCTTCATGCTCTATTCGCAGCAGGAGCGCGCGAAGACGCCTGATGAGAAGATCAAGTCGTCTGTGCTCGCTGAGCGCTGGGCTCTGCTGACTGCCGAGGAGAAGGCTGCCTACAAGAGCAGCTGAAGCACAGTTTGAAGTGCCTGCGTGTATTGTCCCCAAAACCCCCAAAAATCCATAAAAACACATAAAACACCACAAAAAAAACAAAAAATTTTTAGATGTTTAATCAATTTTTCCCTATGCGCGGTGGTTAAGAAAAATTGAATAAGAGGGGGATTGAAAAATTTTTGTTTTTTTAGGGGGGTTTTGTGGGGGTGTTGCTGGTGATTACTGGTCAGTCGTAGGGTGGTGTGGCGGGGATGTAGGGCTGCTCATAATAGTTGAACTCACCGTGGTTTGGAGAGTACGACGGGCTAATCCCGTAATAGTCGCCCTCATCTGCGTGGACGTGCTCGCCCTGGCACTCGCTGTCGCCGCAGGTGTGCGTGTCCAGCTCCTCCTCGTCCTCCTCAGGGACAGCGAGCAGGCGCAGATTCTCCGCAAGGGCAGCAATAGGATCAGGTGGTGGCGCTGGCGCAGCAGCATCAGCGAGGTACTCCAGCAGGCGCGCGTGCTCTGCTGCGTCAATCGCCTGCTCATCAGCCAGGTACTCTTCAACCTGGCGCATCTCCTCGTCGTGCAGGGGCGGGGAGGTGGAGTGAATGTGGGGAGGGAGGGAAAGGAGGGACATTCTGCGCTGTTTTGTGCGAAGAAGGAGGATGTATTGTGGAGCCAATTTGTGTGCTGGGGCTGGCTGGGCATATCAATTTTTCCCTAGGTGGGGGTGGATGAGAAAAATTGATATGACTGAGAATGTCAATGCTGATTTTTGGCTCGCCACACATCCACACATCCCTCCCTCCTGAGAAATGTCCAAGCCCTCCCTTTCCTCCCTCCACCTCCAGATCACTGAGCTGCAGCAGCAGCGCACTGACGACCACGCGCTGATTGTCGCCCTCAGGGCGCGCCTGGACGCTCTTGCAGCTCCAGCACCAGCACCAGCGCCTGAGAAGAAGCAGCGCGCCAAGAACCCTGACGCGCCCAAGCGTGCGCCAGGTCCCTATATCCTCTTCTGCCAGGCAGAGCGCGCGAAGACGCCTGAGTTAAAGCTGCTCGTCACCGAGCTGGCTGAGCGCTGGCGTGCGCTCACGCCTGAGCAGAAGCAGGCTTACAAGAGCGCACCTGCGCCTGCTGCTGCACCAGCAGCAAAGCCCACGTTCCAAGAGGTGCGAGACGTGGCAGCGACGATGAGCAGCACTGTTGCTGCCAAGTTCCTGCGCTTCTGCGTCCAGAACCCCACGCTGGACGCGAAGACCGCCGAGGCACGCTGGAAGTCGCTTTCTCCTGAGGAGAAGGCGGAGTTCAACGACCCTGGCGACGACACTGACGAGGACGACGACGCCAGCGACGATGAGGAGTGAACTTCCAGGCACCTGGAAGCCAGCCCACAAAAACCACCCTAAAACTCAAAAAAACAAAAAATTTTTAGATGCTGGTTATCAATTTTTCCCTTATGTGCCACATAGGAAAAAATTGATAGGAACGTTGAATTGTAATGCAATTTTGTCCGCCGTCACATCATACCTGCAAACAGAAATGTCCTCTTCTGTGCCCCTTCCCTCCCTTCCTTGCTGGCGCTGCCAGCAGTCTTTCCAGCCAGTTAGCGCTGCAGTGTTTGTCTGCGCGCCCTGTGCTGTCATCACAAATAAAGTCGCTGACGCTGCAGTGAAGCACTGTCGCGTGATTGAAGACCAGGTGCGCGCAGAGCTTGGATCGCCCCTGCGTAAGCGAGCGCGTCGTGTGTTTGAAGCACAGTGTGCTGACCTGGATCTCTAACAAAACAGTAAAATAGCAGTCACAACCACCAGTTTTTAGATGCGCTGGCGCTGGCTCTGGCTCTGGCTCTCCGTACTGGAAAAATTGAAACCACATCTAAAAATTTTTTGTTTTTTTGTGGTTTTGTTTGTTTTTAGGGTTTTTGGGGTTTTGTTTGCGTCAGCAGGGCGATTCACTCCGCCTCGCTGGCAGACGCCGCCGCCTCGCTGGCAGCCGCCGGCTTGTAGGCGTCCTGCTGCTCCTTGCTCAGGAGCTTCCAGCGCTCGCTGAGGATAGACGCAGTGAGCTTCTCGTCAGGAGACTTGGCGCGCTCAGACGCGTTGAAGGCGAAGAACGCCGTGGGTGCGCGCTTGGGCGCATCAGGGTTCTTTTCCTTCTTGGGCTTGGCGGCGCGCTTACCCTTGCTCTTCGCAGGGGCTTCAGCAGGGGCGGCGGCAGGGGGGGAGAGTGTGTCCACCTGCGCCTTGAGGGCGAGGATCAGGGCGTGGTCGTCAGCGCGCTGCTGCTGCAGCTCGGTGACCTGCGTCTGGAGAGAGGCGATGGAAGGCTTGGAGGAAGACATTTGGAAGTAAGGAAGGCTTGCAACGGAAGTTGGAAGGAATGATTATCAGCGGGAACAAAAGTTGGCTGGTGAGCCGCTGATCGCTTCAATTTTTCCCTAGGTGGGGGGTGCGGAGAAAAATTGACGGCGCACATCTTTGTTGTGCCGACTTTTGCCCACACGCCTTACACGAAGAACACCTGCCTGCTTCTTCCTTTCCTCCCTCCTTCCCAAATGGACTTCCTTTCCTATCCTTCCGAGGCGCGCAACCACAGCAACCTGCTGACTGTGGAGACACTCGGCGACGAGTGGCACACCGCCACGTACAAGCCCGAGTTCCCGTTTCCCGTGGGCGCACGGGTGGCGACCAAGCAGCACGGGCGCGGACGCCAGCTCATTGAGATTGAGATGGATGACCACAATGAGGAGTTTGTCTTTGAGCACGCTGGCGTGCGCGCAACTGCAAAGACACCGACAACGATCCTGCGGGCGATTGCCCGCAACACCCGCCTGATCACCGAGGGCGATGCCTCCAGCCGCAACTGGCGAGGCGTCTTTGTCACGCTGGACGACGGCGCGCACTGGGTGACTGGATATGAGCTGCGTCGCTTCCACGCACTCCGCAACATGAAGGAGCGCGTCCCCAGCGTGCGCCTGGATATGCCCGCCGCGTAATGTAATCTCTCGCCCCCCTCCCCTAAAAACCCAAAAAAAAATACAAATTTTTGAATGCGGAGAAAAATTGAAGCCGCCCACGGAGGTGGGCTGAATGACGCTTCTCTGACAAGATGTTCCACCCCAACCAAGTGCTTGCTGCCTCGCGCATTCACTCTTCCTTCCTTTCTGGCACTCGCTGTGCCCTGCTCTCAGCCAAATGCCAGTCAGGCAAGACGGGCACGTTCCAGAGCCTCATTCGGCAGATGCTGGAAGCCCCCACTGACGGCATCTCGCGCGCATATATCATCTGTGGCAGTTCCGAGACCGAGCTCAAGCGCCAGGCGGTGGCTGACACGCTCGCCTGCAACGCGGAGTGGCAGGACAGCATTGAGGTCATCTTCCATCAGGACTTCAAGCACGCCGAGCTGGACATCCAGGACGCGCTCATCGTCGTGGACGAGTCGCATATGGTCCAGACCAAGGGGCAGCAGCTCCACCTCTTTCTCGCCAAGCACGGCGTCTTTCTGGACGGCAATCCCACTGTGCTGAAGGAGAAGAACGCATACCTGCTCTCTGTGGATGCGACGCCGTATTCCGAGATCGCCGCTCGGCGTGAGATGGAGACGCCCTATGCCAAGCACGTGGAGACGCTGGAGGCGGGCAACGGCTACTACGGGCTCGCCGAGTACGAGCGCGACGGGCGGCTCAAGCCGACCTTCACGCTCTTCAAGGCGCCTGAGCGCTTTGAGACGCTGCTGCTGGACGTGGGACCTAAGTACGTGCTGCTGCGCATGAACCGCAGCAAGGCGAACAAGGAGAATGAGGCGGTCCTGCGTGGCATTTGCCGGCGGCTTTCCTTTCCCGTCCTCCTGTACACGGGCGAAAAGACAGAGATCGCCGTCACGCGCGCTGAGCAGAAGCGTTTCTCGCGTGGCGGGCGTGAGATTGGCTGCCTGGAGGATGCGCCTTTGGTGACCACTGTGGTCATCGTACGTGGGCGGCTGCGGGCGGGCAAGGTGGTGCCCAAGACACACATCGGCTTTGTGTGGGAGGGCGCCAACAAGTCCAAGACCGACGCACTTGTTCAGGGGCTGGTGGGGCGGATGTGCGGGTATGTGTTCGGCGAAAAGAAGCCGATGCTGTACGTGCCCGTGACTGCGCTCATTCCTGACGAGCTGGGTCAGGTGCTCTGCGGTGAGCTGCCCAAAACGGCGACCAATCTGCGCGCCTCCGCCACGACGAATGGCAAGTCGGTGTTCTCGGCGTAATGTGATTAAACCAAAACCAAAAAAACAAAAATTTTTCAATGCCTGGTTTATTTAAGCCACCACCTTGTACTCCCCCTTCTGCTCAGCAGAAAGAGCCTTCCATAGCTCACCCAGCTGAGTCGCTGTGTAAACCATACCTGGAGACGCCTTGCGAGTGCGGTCGCAGAAGAGCATATAGCTGCTGAGAGGCTTCTTAGGTGCATTCGGATCATTAGGGGTCTTTTTAGCGGGCGCTGCCTTTGGCTCTGACTTCTTTAGAGCCTCTGTAAGGCGCGTCTGAAGAAGGGAAATCTCCGTCGCCATATCCGCAACCTGAGCAGCAAGAGATTCAACAGTTTGCGCAGACATACTGGGGGAATGCTGTATTTCTAACAAGAAAGTGGCTGCGTCAATTTTTTGGAGGGCGGTGCGCTGCGACTGAGTCGCTTCTAACGCGACGGGAGTCGCCCAATATGCGTAGGGAACGGCGGTCTTGGTCGGGCGCGACAGGGCGAGAAGTTCTTTAAGCCCTTTCAGTTTGCCGGCGAGCCCTGGTTTTCCGCGGCTATGATACTTCCAAGCCCATTCAAACTGTAAAGTCGTAGACCAGTCGGGGAAGCCTGATAGGTAGAACGCCTGCGTCCACTGTTTGCCCTTGGTCGCTTTGGCGCCGCCTTTGAGCTCACCATTATGCTGTCTCAGGCGGTGTGCTGGATCATTCGTAGCACCAATATACGTTCTATTGGTTCCAGGAATGTAAAGCAGATAACAATAATTCATCTACGTCTGCTTGTATGTCTATTTTTACGACGCCGGTGTTTACGCTTATGCCGCGTTCCACCACCGCGTTTTCTGGCGGGGGTAGGGGCAAAGGCGACTCGTGCGCTATTTACATCGGGCATCTGGGGTAAAGGAGGCATCTCTGGCAAAGTGGGTGTAAAAGGGGCGAGCGTGCCCATAGGATTCGCTCTTGCCGCTTCAACCTTTGCCAGCACCTTATCTGTTCCTGATGCTTTTGCTGCGGCGCCAAACGGGTCCGCTTGAATATCTTGAAGTTTCCCTAAGGCTTTGTCAGCGCCGGTTTTCTCCATTGCCGTATTAATAAGGTCCTGCTTGATTGCGTCTACAGTAATCGGTGGCGGAGGGGGTCCCTTATCCTCGCCGATCTCGGGCACATAATAATCTAGCCACGTCTGTAACGTCGGAACTGGATTGAATGTATTAATAATACGCGCACGATGTACAAGATAACGGCTGTACTGTTTTTCTATTGAATTAGCATACATATTAAGAGTAGTACCAACATCAAACGGAATTGCCGCAAGAAGTAGTTTAAAAGCATCACCGGTTCGCTTTCGCGATATACTCATAATCGCTCCAATCCCTGCCATAACTGCGACAATAACATCGGCAACCATTGAACCGGCTTCAGCAGCGGGACCTATGCCTAAGCCTAGTGTAAGGATACCTCCTACCGTTCCAGCACCATAATGAAGAACTACTTCAATAGCTTCGCCTAACGCAGGAATATTTCCAGTAAAGGAATCTAATGCCATACTTATATACGGTCCAAATATGTCCATATGTTCCAAATTATATATAATGTAGAAATACCACCATATACCGTCCCATTTCTCGGAAAAATGGAGATAAAAGGGCGACTTTTCATACGCTTTGTAAAGATCATGAAAGGCATCTTCCCAGAATTCTACTGGGTGCGGCGGCTCCTGAAATCCAGGGCGCTGTGTTGCCCCAAACATATCATCTTTCGGGTCATATCCAGGCTTTGTCGGATCACGCAGAGTTATAGGCGGGGGTGTTTGATCTCCTCCTCGTTGTGGAAACTTGGAGATATTCGGCACCTTATTATGCTGAGCCCTTATCTGTTTCATAATTCCATTCATATCCTCTGGCGAAAAAAGAGGCTTACCGTGCTCCGTTACGAGACCCGCAAGTGTTTTTGGGGATACATTCCTATGCGCATCTAAAAAGCGGTATAGATTAGCGAGTTTACCGAGTGTATAACTGATTTTATGAAAACGGAAGTTTGTGGCTTCTTCAGCCAACATACGGGCGCGTTGATCTGGAGGCTCTAAAATGACATTATTGAATTCCCAGGTATTCGGCATACCCTTCCCTAATTATATAGTTTTTTTGTTTTTGGTTGGTTACTCGTAGTCGCGGATAGCGAGACCCACGGGGAAGCGCGGGATGCCGTCCTCCGTCAGCTCCTGGAAGCGCACCGTCAGCTTCTTGCCCACCTGCTTGGACGCCGTCTTGAACGCCTCGGCGCGGTCCTCGTGCGTGCCTCTAGGGCGGACGCTAAACGGCTTCTTGTCCTTGGTCTCGCAGACCCAGATGACACAGCCCTTTTCAATGCCGTCGCCCTCCTTAAAGCCCACAATCTTGTACTCGTCGTCCTTGAACTCCTTGTACTTCTGGAGATCGGCGGAGCGGTGCCCCACCTTGTAGAGCCCCGCCTTGTTGCGCAGGATGAGCCCCTCGTAGCCGTCGGCGACGTACTCTGCGTGTAGCCGCTTGACGTCGTCCAGATTGTTGGCGACGTCCGTCGGCAGCAACTTGAGCGCCTTGAACTTGTGCGTCTTGAAAAGGTCGGTCAGGTAGGCATTGCGCGCCTCGTTCGTGCCGTCCTGGACGGTGTCGTAGACACAGAGGTAGATCTGCGTCATCTTGGGTGCGTCTGCCGGCTTGAGCGTCTCCTTCTTGACCAGTCCTACAATCTCCTGGAAGTTGAGCGTGTCGCTGTAGAGCTCGCCGTCCAGAATCGTGCCTTTCGGCAGGCTGTTGATCTCGGCGCGGATGTGGTCCATGTGCGGGAACGCCTTGCCCGTGCGGCTGTAGAGCCCCTTGCCTGAGATGGCGAGGCAGCGCACGCCGTCCAGCTTCCGCTGGGCGTAGCACGGAAACTTGATGTCCTTGCCGCGCTTGTTGTAGTCGTGGGCGAGCATCGGGTGCGGGACACCGCCGGCATCTGCTGCCGCCTTGGCGTTCTTCTCAGCGCTCGGCTTGACAGACTTGACGCTCTCCTTGTCGGAGTCGCCCGCCTTTCCCTCCTCAGGCTTCTTCTCCGTCATACCGCCCGCCTCGGTCTTCTTCTTCCAGTCGCTCTGCGCTTCGCTGACCGCCTGCTGGACAGGCGTTGTCTCATTCTTCTTGCCCAGGTTCTTGCCCACCGTGACGAGGCGGGTGTTCTCCTGGAGCTTGCCACCGAGGTAGCCGTGGGTCGTCGTAATCGCGCCGACACCCTTCTGGTCCTCAACCTTGATGGACCACATCTTGATTTTACCCGTGGACGCCTTGCCGTACAGGGTGGGGAAGGAGGGAATAGCAGGCATGTTTGCTAAGGAGGAAGGAAAGTATGTGGATGTTTTGTACGCGGTCAATGAATACAAAACAGATATGAACGAGTTTCAATTTTTTCAAGCGAGTTCAAGCGCGGCGGCGGCGGCGACATGTACGGCGGCGCTTGCCACCCAAATGTGTCGGACCCGCCTCCTTGAGTATCTCTTTTGCCGTTTTTCCGTCCGTTAAAAAACGGGATGAATACGGATCCTGCTGAACATTAACAATCGCGTTGTTCGGAATTACATTTGTTCGTCGTGCTTTGCGAGTCGGGTTACGTCTCGCCATCTACACTACAATCGTATTTTTTTGTTTCTCTCGCATCTCCTTATTTGGAATAATTCGCCGTCCCGTATCCTTTCCCCACTTCTCAATCGCCGTCGTATACTCCTCCGTAGAATACCGACCGCCAGGGCGTTGTACATTTTTAAGTTTTGCAGGCGTGATCTTGAGCGTCTTCGCAAGATCCGCAATCTTATCGTGGTCGTCAGGAATGATAATTTCGTTCATTTTATGAAGTTCATACGTTGTGGATGAATCACGCGGATTCTTGAAAGTAACTGGGGTTGCCGATGTAATTCTATAACGATTGCGGATATGAAACGGAATGAGTTCCTCCATTGTTGTAGGACGCTCCCAATGCGACCAATTCTCTGTACATAGATGTGTCATATGACCGGTCTGGCAACATTTACGGCACGTAATATGGTCTCTAATCGGACAGTCGTCGGTAGAATGCTGAAGAGTAAGTCCCTTATACGCTTTACAGTTTGGACAGGTCATTTTGGGTGGCAGGTGCGAATCCAAAAATCCCTACGGGGGGTTCAATTTTTTCAAGCGAGACACTGTTTTTACGCCAACCTTCTAGATTGGCGTAGCCAATCTAGAAGACGAACTCCAAATCGGCTCTGCCGATTTGGAGTGACCGCAGGTTGAGCGTAAAAACAGTAGGCGAGCGACCTAAGCGAAAAGCGACCTAAGCGAGTTGTCTATTTACCCCAATGTCAACAAGAGCAAATATCACATTTATCCTCTTCAGGTTCTACCTTCTTCTTTACCTCTTCTTTCGGTCTACCCGTTCGCATCGGATTCATATCGTGAAGAGTACAATAGATTTTTCCTAAAGCTACACGATACTTACAATTGCCGTTTGCGCATATAGGCGTCTTTGTAAGACTTACAACACGCGATGATGAGACTGAAGTAGTATTACCCATTCTACTTATCAGTGGCGAAAAATTGAATAATTCATCCGTACTTATTTAGTTTGTAATGCTCTCCTCCGATTTTTATACACTCAACCGGCATACAGAGTTCCCCTTTCCCCATAACAACTGTGACCATATTACGGACCAGGAGTTGTTTTCACTGCTCTTTGGAAACTATCATCTGCCTGAATTTCTAACAAAATACTATGTCAGTCGGCTGGGTAGCGAGGCGGTGGGGTCGGTGGCTGATATTGTGACGCTGCTACGCGCCGATGCCGACTTTGTTCTGGCGGCGACGTGCTATTTGCGGCTCAAGTTCGTCCTGGAGTTATTTCACGTACCGTCCCTTATGAAGAGACTACGTGATGTGCCGTTGCGTATTGCCGCCGAACGCGGCGATTGGTTCAAGACAGGGGTCGCCGATGAACGGGTATGGCGTATTGACTGCCTGGCGACGTGGCTCTTTAACTATATGATTCGGTCTGTGGAGGCACGTTGTGCGGGGGGTGAGGGGGCTCGGCTAGATGAGTCAATACGAATGGGGCTGCGGGAGATGAATACGGCGATTCAGAGCGTTCGTGCCGAGCCGTGTGATGGACAGTATATGTGGCAAAATACGGCACCTTACGAACTAGTCATATACCCGTTCTTATGCCTTGTTAAGGGTCTATGGAATGCTGTTGCGCCGATGGTTACGACGGAGTTTGCGAGTCTTGGCGGGACCAACTGTAGTACCGTTACAGGCTGGGCTTTGAACTCGCCCAATAATCGCACAGCCGATGCGTTTACCTGAATGCCCCGTTGTATGACTATCTTCAAACGGTCCCTTTCCCAGATCATCCTTATCCTCGTGAACAATGACCGAACGTCCCCACAAGTCATCAAGGCTAACGCCTTTGAGAATATAGGTAACTTCGTCTTTCGGTCCTGTTAGATTACCCAGGTCACCTGTATGCCGTGGCTGGTTTTTTCCGTTGGAAGATGGGGGTCCACCGTGCTGGGTTTTTGGTCCCATATGAAAGTGGTCGCACGCCCCCTTACAGCCCTCGCCTCTCAAGTCTCCCGCTTTATGAATATGGAAACCGTGCTCACCCTTTGGAAGCTCTGTAAAGATAGCCTGTACCTTGGTACCGCCAGGGGACTCGGAAAAAATGACCTCGCCAGTGATGCCGTTCTCGCCCTTAAACAACGCGACTGCCATTCTACTATGTCTGACAGTATTCTTATTACCATGCTCTTAAACGAGGACAATGCACTAGAAAATACTTGGGTGATTTATATCGTCTTTGCCCTACTCACCGGACTATATTCTATATGGTATAATCTGCTGTCGGCGACTGTGTATGCGGGAATCAGCCTAGAGATTGCCCTACGCCTTGTTGAATTCTTTGTGCAATCCGCACTGATATGGGCATTTCGGCGCCGGCATCCTACAATGACCGCAGTCTAATGGGAAAATTTGAGGCTGGTAGGTGATTTTTTAGGCGGGGTAAAATGGAGTATGTATTCTATGCGCTCAATATTGGATTCATTTTAGGAATATGCTATTATGCCTATTCTATCCAGGAGGAGATTGAAGCCCTGCGACTCCGTATTGTTCAACTTTCCTCGGCGTGCCAGCTTGCCGAAATTCAAACAGGTCGCCCGTACTTTACCTCTCTCGGCAACAAACTAGCATCCTGCGAGATCGCAACCCGTGTCTATGAGATTGCCAAAGAGCGGCTACAAATGATAGGAGATACACAAAATTAATAGTCCTAAGTAGGAAGTATGGCAGGGTTTAATTTCATTCCGCTCGGATTCGCAGCACTTATGGCACTAATAGACGCATTTGGGCTCAGTTTACTTAAGAAAATATCTACAAAAGCGCTGAGTTTTTCATTTATGCCTATTGCAGCCCTTATCTACGCCATACAACCCTTTATTTTCTTAGAGGCATTGAATTTTGAATCAATGACTGTAATGAATATTTTATGGGATCTTTCAAGTGATATTATTGTTACCTTTATAGGAATATTTATCATCGGTGAAAAAATAGGCTTCCGTAAAGCGGTCGGTATAGCACTCAGTTTTGTCGCCATTTATCTCTTCACATTTGAGGACGGTAATAATCCTCTAGAAAAGTTTATAACAAATGGACATTTCAGCTAGCAACTTACTCTAACCCTAAAAACTTACGCCCAATCTTACTAGTTATAAACATACCGCATCCGAAGGCTATTTGTAAATAAAATACAGGAGTCTTCTTTGTACAACATAATAAATAAATAGATAGCCCAGCAAAAAGTAATGAACTGATCCAGAATAAAATTGTAAAAATATCCATTCTCTACTATATATGATAAAATATTAAGACCTGAGAACCTCTACTAATTGTTTCACCTCGTTAGCCCAGCGATATGTTAGGACGGTCTCCATTGCCGCCTTACCGTGTGCTTCCCTCAGGTCCGTATCTAACAGATACTCCTCAGCCGCAAGTGCCAAGTCCGTCGGGTCAGTAATCTCACCCTTTCCACCAATGACGCTCAACGCCAAGGGTAGATAGAGTTCCGTTTTGGGCTGTACACATATAGAATTATGGTTCGGAATACAGAAATCGCGGAATCCGCCAATATACGGTACCACCTGCGGAATACCTATACCCATCGCTTCAAACTGACAGAGACCAAAGCCCTCCCCATCGGCGGCTGTGATTCCAACATCGCTCAATGAGTAGATCTCATTAATAACACTGTCATCCCACGCCATAGAATGCTCGGTAATCATCAATTTATGCGTATGATGCTCTGGTATCAGATTGAGACGAATAATCTCGCGCATATAAATCTCCCTGATAGGATATCCGCCCAGTTGCCCCGCATCACAAACGGCAAGAAGACCCAACGGCTTCGTAGGGTGCTTCGCCACCAGTTGCGCAAACGCCTGCACAACTATATCGTGGCGCTTTCGCGGCGTATTACGATTTAAGTTGAGGAAGAGAAATACGTGCTGCGGAATATTATGCTTCTTACGCATCGCATCACGATTGAGCGGCTTAAACTCATTAGGCTCAAACCCGTGACGTAAGACGTGAATCGGTTTCGTAATGCCCTGCTGCTGAAGAATTTCGCGCCAGTAGTTCGTAAATGTAAAGTAGATATCGGTATCCTTATTGATACGGTCCAGAAATTCTGGACGTTGTATCTTATACACTTGGTCAAGATAGATAATCAATTTATAGGCACGCTCCTCAGGCTGGAGATTCTCTTGCAGTTTATCTAAGAACCGACAGATAATACTGGCGTCGTTATAAATCATCATAAAATCGGGCTTTACCTGACGCACATAGTCTGGAAGTTGGCTGAAGCCGAATCCCTGCTCTAAATGGTCCCCCTTTTCATTAGTGTAAGGATCATAGACGTTGACATTAGGCGGATAAGCACGATTTGGCTGCTGATTCTTTACGAAGTTCTGAAATGCAAAATGGTAGATATCTATCCAGGGATATTTGACGAGTTCTTGAATAATATTATGCGTCACCTTGCTATAGCCGGTTGTCTGATTTGTATGCGTACCTACCAGCATGAATCTTACTCGCTTTTGTGGCTCTTGTGGTTGGATTTTTGCGAGGAGAGCATCCAAATTTGTAAAATTTGACATAGAGTGCTTTACGATAGTTTATATATTAGTCTTTATATGTCATCCTCATCTACGCCTAAGGCGAAAATCCCGCGTGCTTTGCGGGAACAGGTGTGGCTCGCATCCGTAGGTCCCAAATATGAGGCAAAATGTACCATATCTTGGTGTAAAAATCGGATGAGTGTCTTTGAATTTCACGTCGGTCATAACCAACCAGAGGCGAAAGGGGGTAAATTAGATATTAAAAATCTACGTGCTATTTGTGCGCGCTGTAATCTCTCTATGGGCAGTCAGTATACAATTGATGAATGGGAGCATTTATCGGGTCGCGGAGGCTGCGGCTGCTGGGGTTTTAGGGGTTAAAAACGGGTCTTGAGGCGATCCTTAAAGTCCGCCTTTTTTCCCTGCCACCACGTCGCCAGAATACGGCGATGATCCTCCATCACCGCCGAGTTCTGCACAAGAATCGGTAGAAGCTCTGCCGCCCGTTCCCACGTTGGGAAGGATAGAATCGGGTGCTTACCAAGTACTTCAGTGTAAGTATCCTTTCCCTCGGGTACATAAATCGGAATAGCACCCTGCTCTAAAGCCTCATAGAGACGGTACGACTCCAGCGATGAAAATCCATTGAAGCACGGCACAAACTTCGTCTGCATGTTGAGCTGGTTGTATCCGTTAGCATCCAGTTTTGGGGCATCCCCCCACGTGGGGCGGTCCGCCATCTTGAAATTGCCCGTGCGCTCAAGGGCGTGAATCGCCTGGCTGCGTCCAGGGCGGTCCATAGAGCCGGCAAACGACCAGAGATAGGGGCGGTTCTCAAACGTCGGCATCGTTTGTACATTGCCTCCGCGTCCATTCGCATAGCCTAGCGGAATAATATCCACCTTCTCCATTGGCAGATTTGGACGGTAGTAGTTGCGAATAACACGCTTGACCGCTGGCGACTTATAGAAATCCACAGGATCTGTGCCAAACTCGTCACTGATATGGAGAATCGTCACTTGCTTACCTGTCTTTTCTAGACCATTCGCAAATCCACTGTAAATATGTCCTAGTGCTGTTGTCTCGCCTGGAATATTCTGGAAGAGCAGAACAGGATTCGTTGCCTTGAGGAGTTCATCAAATGACTCTAGCGGAACCCATTGAATCGGCTTGGGGAACAGCATGTTGAGCCAATCGTTCTCTAGGAAATTCGGCTTAATCGTCTTGAGGTAGAAGATGGGGATCGTATTGCCTGAGGGGTGCTGCTGCTGTCCTAGCTTTCCAACAATCTTGCCCCATACCGCCGCGTTGGATAGGTCAAACTTGCCCTTAAGTGCCGCATAGATATCCGCCTTGTAAAGCATAAACATCTCGTTGTCCGCTGTTACCAGCTGCTCAAACATTGCGTGGTACGACTTCGTAGCATCAAAGTTCGCCGGCGACCACATTGCGAGCATAGCATCCAGGGTCGGCTTGAACTCCGCCTCATTCTTGAGGACCGTTGCCTGTAGGAGTCTATTCCATACAGCAGCGAACTCGGCTGGGGCGGCGCTGCGCGTAGGCTCTGGGCACGAGGCGAGCACAGGAGCAGGATCGGCTCTACGTGTAGGCTCTGGGCATGGCGCGCAAGGCAGCGCATCACCCACCACCTTATACTTCTGCGTTTGAAGCTCCTTACTGATCACCGCAAACGTCTCCTCCTTCGTAAAGCACTCCGTGTTGTTCCACAAATCACTATCAAAATTGTCCACACGATTAAAGTTGTTAAAATCAGACCGTTGATATACAGGGTCGTTCTCCTGGAAGCACGTCGCCAAGAGAGGCGTCGTAAAATAGATATTGAGCAGATTATCGCCGTGGTTAACAATCATATGGTCACCGCTCGTAAAAATGCCCTTCTCCTTCACAAGTTCAATCAGCTTACGAGCACCCCGCTGCGTAAGTACATACGCATAGTTACAGAAGTGGAAATAGCGACGGGGAGACGACGAATAGAGAGTATTCGGCGCGACCTTACCAAAATAATCATTGACTTTCTCGGCGACCTGCGCAAATGCCGCCTTATTGGGTGGCAGAATACCACCGAGATAAATGACATCCGCGTCCTCTGGAATAGCCTTTGCCGCTGTCATCCAGCGTAGAATCCACCGGTCAAAGAGCACCACGTCATCCTCCATAATGAGATACGACTTTGCGAGTTTGTCATTCGCGAGCTTCTCCCATAGACCCAAATGAGACAGAGCGCATCCCATAACCGACTTCTTCCAGTTAAAATCGTTATTACGGAAGCAATTGACCAGATCCGGCGTCAGACTCAGCGTACGACCATCCGTCGCCTGCCATAGATATACGCGATCCTTGATATTCTTATGCGTCTCCTTGAACTTATCAAGGCGATCCTTACGGCGCTCTAGATTAATCACATACGCCTCATCAATACCGTCCGTAAAGGGCACAATATCCTTGAAGTTGCCGCGGTGTACGTAGAATGGGGTGCCCCACTGCTGTGCCGTGCGCATAGAACGGTCGCAATAGAAGTCCTTGAGAGGCGTCCTTGGTGCTGATGCACGCTGCGTGAGAATACTGAGAATAGACTGGTCGTGGCGATGACCCAGGCAGACCTGCGAATACGGGCTCCACTTCTCACCTACAATCACCTCGCGCTTCTCCTCCGCAATTCCAAGTGCCTGTTTATGAACCGAATCAATGTACTTGCCACCCACCTTGTATCCAATACAGCCTGCCCAAATCTGGTTCGCCTTGAGCTCGTCATTGGTGACCTGTAATTCCTTACAAAAGGTTGGGTGGCACCAGCGGTCATTCGTCTGCTCGTGGTCGTCCAGAATGAAGATATCCTTCTCCTGAATTGTAGACCAGACCTTCGTAATCGGTGAGGCAAGGGTGACGCCTGAATCCAGGTAAAGAACGAGGGTACCAGGTGCCGCCTTAATAGCAACATCTAGGTGTAACCACAACTTCCAGGCGAAATGCTGCGGCTCCCAGAAATCGCGCCAAGGTCCATTCTGCTCTGGGAACCGGCGCACTTCCGTAGCACCATACTGCTTGAGGGCGGCACAGTGCTCGTCCGTTACATCATGCCATACATACACAATCTTTTGGACATCTGGCTCATACGACTTCATTGACGCAAGCACATTGACCGCCGCTTCTAGATAACGTAGATTTGCAGCGGTTACGAAGACGCGCGGGCTTTTGGAAGTGGCTAGGACTGGCGCTTGCTGTACTGGTGCTGACTGTACAGGCACTGCCGCCGACGGATAAGAGGCATACAGTTGCGAATAATCCATTGTCTCATACGATTTACCGAACGCCTCCGCTTTAACCCAAGAATCTACCTTTACATCCGCATCCAAAATGAGCTTGAATATACTCTTTCCCACCTGCTCCATCGTCTGCTCGCACTGAGTGCGCTTTACTGGTGTAATTGCGGGCACTAACGCCATCTTGCGCCAAGCGGCTGGATCATAGTCCGCCTTCTTCACCATGGCGATAAGATCCTCAGGCTTGCTTACCTGATTTGCATTAATAAACCCAGCCGAATCAAAATCACGGTCAACAAAGGGATCGCCCCAATAAATCGGCACCGCCCCCGCCACCTTAGCGTGGAAAAGCTTCTCCGTCGTATAACCAGGACCCGCCGAATTCTCATACGTAAGCACAAACTTATAGTCCTTGTAATAGTCTACCTTCGCCAGCTCACCGCCGCCACCACCCAATCCCGCCGGAATCGGTCCCTCAGGACGATTGCACATCAGACGACCTGCCGAATCCACCGGCTTCCAACTATTGAGAATCTGGAACGCCACATTACGATTATTATTGTTCGGATTCGTGGCGACAAAGGCACAGAACTTGCGCTTGTTATCAACGAGGGTTGGGTCTACCGTCGTAGCAGCTTGTACTGAGACAGGACGGGGATTCGCAATCTTCACGGGGTCTCCGCCAAACCAATTGACCTCAATCATCCACAAAGGCAGGCGGATGTAATTGGACGCCGTACTGTACTGGAAACCGAGGCTCAGTACAATATCATCATCCTTCGGCGGCGGCGTATTCTCGCCCGTAAACCATACCTTTGACACACCAGGATACGCCTTCTCCTGTCCCTTACTAAGGGGTCCATAGATAACCAGGTTCGGCGTCTTGCTATCCAGGATAACACGGATATTATTCGTTACACCAATCCACATGAGCAGATACATAAAGAAGTTGTACTTCGGTACAAACTCACTCCACAACTCGCAAAAGTGTATACGTAGCTCTTTCGCCTGATTTTGGAGAGCTAGGGGTTTGGGGATGGACTTCGGTGTAATTGCGCGGTTCAACAGTTCGTTATAGGTTGTGGAGAGCGCAACCGGTGAAAACCGCTTAACAAGTTTCACTCGCATCGCACTATGTACTTCCGTATTAAATAGAAACTTATCGTTTTCATAATCCTTCTTGAGTTTTGCCCACGCATTTGTAGCATCCTGTATTTGATTTAACTTATATCCGTACGGCACGCCCATCTCCGTCAGCATCTCGCAGTTATGAATGAGAGGAATGCCGAGGTATAGTGCATCTATCATAAACATCTTAAGAGGGCGGAATCGCTGGTGTGCAATAATGAACGACTTCTCCTGACGTAGGTCTGGTAGTCTAACACGCGGTACAACCGATCCACTGATATCAGGCAGCAGCAGATTCTTGACAACATTAGACTTAAAAAACTCGTTTGTAGCAAGTTGTTCTCCGTTGTGGACATTGAAACGTACTGGGTCGCCGCGCACACGAATCTGTGTAAGAATATTAAGCGGGATATTGCAATGACTGGTATTGCTAAAATTGCTCTCCACAATACGTGCACACCACGATACCGAGGGATGCGTCTCCTTCGGAATCATTCCTTCAATACGCTTAGCCGACTCCTTCCACTCAGGCGTACCATTCTCCTCGCAAAAAATGGTAAGGGCTTCCTGATTCCATAGGAAAGGTACTTGAATGACCTGGACTCCTGACAAAAACTCAAGATACCTGACGTCTTGGGGCGAGTAGAAATCGTAGGTGGCAATGGCGGTGAGATTCTTGAACGACCGCTGGGTGGCGTTCCACTGGTAGACCGATGACTCGATATCGTGGAACACTGGCGGCTGGTGCGCCCATAGAATGCGGTGCGTGGCGACTTTGAGCCGGTCCGCTTCGGGGAACGACCATACAACCTCAAATACGGCGTCATAGCGGTCGGTACTGGTTGGGTCCCAGGGCGCGCGTTTAGGAAGGGTCTCCTTGAGCCCTTTGACGTCCATAAACCAGTCCTGCTCGCCCTTTGGGTAAAGGAGCGTTACATCATGGTTGGCGGTCTGGAGCGCCTTTGCAAGGGAGCAGGCTACCTGGGGGATGCCCCCGCTAAAATAGCTATTAAGAAATCTTACAGTGATGCCAACCTTCATTGTGGTCTATAAGATGTCTTATCGTTCGTTTTTAGACCGGCTTCTCTTACGCTTTTTTGAAGAGCAAGTCATTCCATCCCTCAAGATTCGCCGGATTGTTAATAGAAAAGTTCCACGTCAGTTGCTTCACCTGCGCGGCATAGGCGACCTTATTGCTGCTGTGGTACTTAATAATACGGTCAATCTGGTCCGCGCCCCCATCAAAGTCATTCGTGTCGTAATAATATCCGTATTCCTTGAAACGCTTGATATTATGGACAACAGGGAAACCCATTGTAATAAACTCTAGGAAACTGTAATTGTATTCGTTGTTCACCTGATGCATAATGATAATCGCCGAAGGGAACGCCTTCACTAGATTGACAATATGCGCGCGTGGCGTGAGCTGTAGCTTGCCGTCCTTGTGGATGCTGAGGTTCGGCAAAACCGACGTCTGATAATATTGATTCTGCTTGAGACGCTCACCATTAATCGCAATCACCTGTCCTACACGGTTCGGGTGCCGGCGGTAATACGCCTCCGCGACTGTAATCGGAATCACCGAATTCTTCTGAAAACTGATATTCGGCTCCATAATGACAAAGAGTCGCTCCGATTCCAAAGAGAGTCCCTTATCGTCATACGCCTGTCCTGAATTCTCAATAAACATAGGATCCCATACATACGGGGCAATCCGTGTCTTCCCACATAACGCATTAATAGATCCGGCGTACTCGGCGTGGAAATCGTAGTGCGGGCTCACCCAAATCTCGTCCAACTCGCCTGCCACGTGATGGCTGAAATTGACGCCCTTCATAAACGTAATCGTCTCAATATCAATGTTCAGAATATTGCCTAAGTAGAGCTTGGACACCTTAGCACCCATAGACCGGAAAAACCGGCGGATGCCAGGATCGCACGACATACCCATTTCCACGTAGGACGCTACAGGAAACGGCTTCGCCGCATACATCTTAAAATCCATCATACGGAACTTATCGTGGACCTTAGCATCCTTATGATTCTCATTATTGTCTACCATCAGCCACGGCTTGAGCCCCATCACCTCCAGCATACGATAGATGATATAGACATTCTGAAATAGACCATTCGCCCAAATATGTTCATCTGGAATGCGAATCGTCGTTAGAATAACGTTGGGCTTGTCGTCCGTTGCCTTAAGATCGGTCAACTTCGGCGAACTCACAGGCTGGACTGTCAAGCCATAGCCGGTACTGATGTTCGGAAAACTCATCGTTAGTCATTCTGGGTTTTATTGTTTTAAACCGGTGCCGCAGAGCGGCTACCGATTCTGCTGCGCTAAACCGGTGCCGCAGAGCGGCTACCGATTCTGCTGCGCTAAACCGGTGCCGCATCAGTTGGGATACACCGACCCCGTTTCCTTAAAGCGATTTAGCGCATTACGCACCTGCTTCTGCAAGTGCGAAGGCATACTAGGATCCACCAAATAGGTAATACGGATATTACGATTAGTGCGCGCAATTTGCTGCGGTGTCGTTTTACCTGCCATCCGGTTGTAGACAATCTGGCTACCATTGTTAAGCTTCGGCAACAGGCGACGAGACGCATTTTGACGAGTTAGATTGGTACGGTTGTTTGTGCGACGAGCCTTACGCGTCTTTCTGTTCGCCATTCTAGTTTATATTACGGAAAAATGCGCGGTCCAGATGCTTTAATAAGCATCGCTTTCGTTAACTTTTTCGGTGCTTTCGCATATTTTAGCGTTTTAGACTGTTTCATAGTATGCGGATGTTTATATGTCTTCTGAGTCTTGAACGTGTTTTTGTACATAGTTTGTAATTCCTTCGTGGGTAACTTTCCAAAAACCCACGCATTCTTACAAACCTTCTCCTTATAGCCTGCTTTTAGACACTTTCTAGTAAATTGTCTAATAGAAGATTTCTTCATCTCTGTTTTATACTACTATTTACTGGCAACGTCCCTTCTCTGCAATCTCCGCTCCATTGCACATACACGTCTGCGCCTCGCACATCTGACCGTTTGCGATCGCCGGCGGGAATACGTACTGGCTCTGGAAGCCCTCAAACTTCTGCGTTAAGTGCCAGACCGCCTTATGTGTTATACCATAAATGAGCGCAAAAATCACGCCGTGCGTTAAGGCAACAACAATAGTTGGAGCCTTCGGTGGTAATGTAACCACGATACCGGGTGTAAGCACAACAAACAGTAGTGCCGTAAAGGCGGTCATCAAAAGGTGGAACATCTCTACTATACTTTGGTTTAAAATCCACTAGGTCTAAATTAAGGAGATTCACAATGACGTCTCGCTCTGGCGGTTTAATGGAACTTGTGTCACGTGGCAAGAAAGATATCTTTTTCACTGCGAATCCTAAAATATCGTTTTTTCATAGTGTTTATATACGCTCAGTTCCATTTACGAAAGAAATTTATATAACGCAACCACGTAATGCCCCGGATTGGGGACGCTGGGTTGATTTTGATATTGACCATCGGGGCGACCTCGCAAAATACTTCTATCTCCATATCCAACTTCCTACCTGGCTACCGCCTGCTGCAGTGGCAGTGAATCGTACCGGTATCGTGACCGACGCTAGTGGAGTCACCTTTGGATATACGAACAGCATCGGCTTACAGGTGATAAGTAAGATACAAATCTTTCAAGATCAAGTTCTTATTCACGAAAATTACGGCGAATATCTTACTTGGCGTCAACGTCAAAAATCTGAAACAGGTACAGTATTCTTAAATAACGACGAAGTCGGCTCACGTTACGATACGCCTCTTGCGATCGGCAGGTCTGCAACACTACCAGAACTACGTGTTAGCATACCAGTTATTGGTGCCGAACAAGCATTTGAGCCTGGGATTCCCCTTGTTGCCCTCAGTCAACAACGGTGGCGCATTCGTATCCATTTACGCAAGTTAAACGAAGTTGTCGTAGCAAGTGATGGACGTCTACAACCCCAACCGTGGGGAGGTAAGCCCCTGCGCATTCAAGCAACTCCTGATGGTCCGGTTGATACTACGCAAGTAACATTACCTTTGGAGGCAGTTCAGCCTATATTAATGACACTTGAATCTACACAACTCTATTTACCCCGTGATGCGAATCTTTGGCTCAAAGCGCAAACTCTACGTATTCCTTACACAAATGTACGTCACGAAGAGTTTACGATTGAAGATAATTCGTTTACCGCTGCATCACCGCCCTATCTGGCAACTGTACAACTCCCGTTCACGGTTGATATGATTGGCTCAGTGAGTCGTATGTTAGTAGGTCTCCGGTCATATGCGTCTACTTTGGCGGGGCAACGAAATGTTTTAAATGCGTCCGATGGTTCCGCATTTGTAACGTCTTTGCGCCTCAATATCTCTAATATTGACCGTATTAAGCAATGGGAAACCGCCGTTTTTCGTGAAGTAACTTCTTATTGGAAAAACATTCGTATGGGAATGGATTTTGCTTTTCCTATACCACAAGAGGTCTATAATATTACCTTTGGCGCGTTTGATACAGCGCAGCCGGCAGGAACTCTACAATTTACTCGCGCGGTTTTACCCGTTCTCTATCCAATCTTAGCACCTATACCAATGGACCCGCGCAATAAGAGTCGTAAGACATATTTAATTACGTATGGCGATGCGTGGAATGTCTTTGAGATTTCTGGCGGTAAGGGGCGAATGATGTTTGATGATACCTAGGTCGCTTAAAAAAATTGAAACTGCTTCGTTCGGTATTTAGATTCTCACTCCCTCCTGCTCTTTCTTACAAAATGTCTACGTGGTCAAAGTCTGCGCTCAATCTTCCCTCCGTCGTTGTGACTGATAAGTCCTTTCCTACTCTCAGCGCTAGCGGTGGTCCCCCCTCCAAGAAGCCCGTTCTCTCCTTTGCGCAGAAGGTGAAGGAGAAGGCGGACGCCGATGCTGCCGCGGCAGCTGCCGCAGCGGCTGCTAAACAGGTTGAGTTGAACCGTGCTGAGGCGCGGCGTCTCACCGAATGTGCTGAGAAGCGACAAGTATCTCTGGTCAACACATTTTATAAGCCTCGTACGAGCGATGAAGATTACGCACGTGAGGATAGTTCACCCGACGAGATGGATTATGAAACTGCGCTAGAATATGAGGAGCATATGCGCTATAACCGCAGGGAGCGTTTGCGTGTTGCCGATTATAGCAAAGATCTATCATCTTCCGATGATGAGCGCCTAGATGAGTATGAGGATGCGGTTTAAAAATCACTCTATGTGAATAAGAAATGACCTGCCGGAACCCGTATCCGTCATATCTTTCAAATTATACATATAATCAATATTTATCAACAAATGTTGGATTAGGATATATCCCTCAGTCTCCTTATGATTTATCAGGTGTCAAATACAAAACAAAAAGCGACATTCTTACCTTACAGCGACAATGGGATACCTTTAACCGTGTTCAAGCAGTGAATTTTTCTATCTACTTGAAGATTCTAAAGGGTGAGCCGCTAAATTGGTATGTATTTGTGAATAATCAGGAGGCGACCGATTACCGTAATGGACAACAACTTCATACACTTCGTTATCCTTACATACCACCGGCGTTTTTCCAACCTATTTCAATTGCGCCGATACCTACATCAAGTTTTGTTACTGGACCGCCGCGATTCTCTCAAGTGCCCCCACAAATAAATTCAGTTCCTCCTATTACCGAAAGCCAAAAAACAGAAAATAATTCCGATGTATCTATATATAGATTTGTAAGTTCATACAATGTTCTCCATAGCACATTTACATACCAGTTTCAGAGCAACGAGGAGCAGATGGCTTATAACCGCGGATTGCGGCTTGCTACAACTGTCCAAACAATACAGCAATTATAAATCAATCTTACATCTGCGCTTTCTAACAATAGGTTGGTCGGTTGGTGGGAAAAGTCTGCGGTTTACGGCATCGCGGTGCTTCTCTTCAATAGGAAAGGTCTCAAGTATTTTACGCCACAGCAGCAATTTGCGTTGGCGTAACATATCCTCTAGTTGATGGTCCATTTGGCGGCTATTTAGTGGGTGAAAAATGCTTCATTTTTTTAAGCGAGGCACCTAGGCTGCGGTGCGCAGGCGCTCCATCACCTCGCGAATATCGTCACGATACTTCACCTTCGCATAATGGAGGCAGCCGTTCTGCTTTGACATCAGATGCTTATCGGTATCTGGAATACGTTCTAGTTGTCCAATATACGTCGGCGCCTCTGGATTATATGTATAAACGTGCCCTGATTGCGAGTTAATCAGGTACACAATACCTTGCACTGAGGCGCGAATAAGTGTATCGGGTACAGGTGCGTCCATAGGAATGATGCCTATTGTATTGGCTGGGGCGGGTCTGTCATTTTTTATGTATTACCCCAAAACCTTCACTTGGTGTCCTACAACAACTCCGTGTAAAAGATCCATCATTTTATCCCAACTCGTAGACAGCGATATTTCCGAAAATTCGCTGTATATCAAGCAAACGAATATAACAACCAATAATACAATTGGCATATTTGCCATGATAACATCTATAAGATGTTTCATATCTTACTCTAGAGGCTAGGAAAAAATTGATAGACTCTAGCCGACTTTGTGCCTTTTATGCCTCCTCCTCCATCCTCCTCCCTCTTTCCTGCAATGTCTTCCTCCATTTCCCTCCTCGCCAACGCCATCCTCTCCCTCAATGAGGGCAAGCCTCTTCCTTCCTCCATCACGGATGCGCTCCGTGAACTCTGCCCTGCTGAGCATGAGCCTGCTGCGCCTGAGCCTCCTGCTGCTGCGCCTGAGCCTGCTGCTGCTGCTGCACCTGAGCCTGCCCCTGTAAAGGAGAAGAAGGTGCGTAAGATCAGCAAGGCTGTCGCCGCTGCCGCCGAGCCCGTTGCTGAGTCTGCGACAGCGCCAGCGTCTGAGCCCGTCGCCGAAGTCGCAAAGACCGACGACTGGCGTAAGCACCCTTCGCGCCTCCAGACTATTGACTCTACCCGCTGTACCGGTCGGAAGATTGACACAGAAAATCCGCTCGAGGGTACTCGCGAGAATGGCATGATCTTTCCTGAGAAGCAGTGTACTAAGAAGCCGTCGCCCGGGTCTAAACTGTGTACAAGTTGTGCGAAGAAGGATGCCGAGTACAAGTCCAATCCTAACAAGAACAATGCCCAATGGCACGGTCGCCTTGACGAGGAGACCCTTTACCCTCGCGCCAAGATTGTCGGCTCTGAGCTCTTTCTCAAGCGCTACCCCAACGGCATTCCCACCGCTCCTGTTGTTGCTCCTGCCGAGCCCAATGTGGCAGCTGCCAAGCGCGCGCCCAAGAAGACTGAGATGGCGAAGACGACTGTCGCTGTTGATGTCGCTCCTGTCGTCGCCAAGTGGCGGAGTTTCCAGTACGACGGTCGCACGCACATCCGCAACCTAGAGACGAACAAGGTCTACTATGCCGATATGACGAAGGACTCACCAGAGGCGAACGCTGTCAAGGAGCAGTACGTCGGTCGGTGGGTTGATGACCGCGTGGATCTGCTTGACGACAGCGACGAGGAGTGAAACCCAAAACACAAAAAACAAAACAAACTGCGGTGGTCCATCACAAAAAACATAAAACAATAAAGTAGTAGAGCCTGTAATGTCATCAGCCTATGGGCAAAATAACAGGACATTAAACTTGGACACCCTTTTTGTTCGTGATATCGTCTTTAAGGACTTTGCCAACAATCCTATTCCGGCAAATCAGCCTTTAGTGAGTCGCGGTGATGGTGGTACCTATTTTACGTCGTCCTTCTCGTCTACCATTGCTTTACCGGCAATAAACGCGATCACTACATCTACAGTAACTGGACCTTACCAATTTGCACCTATCGGTGCGTTTAATACATTCAGTTTGAATCCAGGTGCCGGCATGGAGTTTTATTCCAATGCTGAGAATGGTGGTCTTATTATCTACAATATCGGTCCCGAGCAAATTATTGCTGACGGACAAGTACTGTCATTTACCGATTTGCCAGATTATACCGTTGGAGGTCGCACTCTTCAATATGTAGGTACCGGTGATACAAGTTTACAAGTCAGTGACGCAACCATCTTTTTTAATTCTATTTATAATTCATCTCTTAGCACGGTTGCATATCTAGAAAATCAATTAAATAGCAGTCTTTCTGTACTAAATGGACTTATCACATCTAGCGGACTTTACAATTACAATCTTATTTCCAGTTACTTTTTGAAGCCTAATGTGATTAATATCTCCACTGTGAGCACATCACTTTTGGTCCTTGGGGATAATTATATTAAAGACACTCCTTTACGTGATTCCATATACGACCCCTGTATTGTCGTTACAGGAAGTACCATTCTCTCAACTAATACCGATTTCTTGACCTTTACCGATAATTTCAGTGGGGTTACGTTCGCGATTGATAAGGAATTTCTATTTGGTTCCTCCACACTGAAATACGGACCTTCTACAACTACAGTAACACGCGGTCAGCAGGTTCAACTTGGCTGGTTTCCAACACTTTCCACCCAAACCAATACACAGTCTCTACGTGCCCAGTTTGTCCCTGTTGTCCAACAAATCCAGGTACTAGAACAGCTTGTCAGCACAGGCAGTTACCTTGGTGGAGGACTGTACTCTACGACTACAAATTACTATATGAAGAATATTGGTCGTTTTGACGAAATCTGTAATCCAACCAAAATCTCATTGATTTCACCTGTTATTGCGGCAACTCTTCGTTATGACAATACAGTCAATAATAGTTGGATACAATATGATACTGCTACAAGTACGATTGTATGGGGCACCAATGGTGGGTCTGGTAGTTTACAATCTGGCTCTAATTACGGCGATTATGCATTCTGGAACGGCAGCGCCTGGGAAACCGGATTTTCTACAATTTCTATTGGCGACCAGGCGGGCGGTGGATTCGTAACAGCAGAAGGGCAGGGTGAAGCGGCTATTGCTATTGGCGCTGCCGCCGGCTACTCTACCCAAGGAGCATACGCAGTCGCCCTGGGTTACACGGCAGGACAGTATGCTCAATCCTCGTTCGGCGTTGCAATTGGTTACTATGCGGGCAATTATAACCAAGGGTTTAATGCTATTGCTATTGGCTCTAATGCGGGCTCAAACACCCAAGAACAGTTTGCGATTGCTATTGGTGCGGGTGCCGGGCAAAATGATCAAAGCACTTGTACGATTGTCCTTAACGCCACCGGATTTGAATTGAATACCGTACAGGCGAGCTCGTTCTACGTGGCACCAATTCGTTACGACTCTACAGTAACCACCTCTTTCTTACAATATAATACAGTAACAAATGAGGTCGTTTGGAATACGGGTACCAGCACAATGACGCAATCGCTCATCCCAGATGTGGATAACGCATATGATATCGGCACATCTACATTACGCCTACGCCATCTCTACGTCGGTCCTAGCTCTCTAACAATCGGTACTGGGTCCATTTCTGCCGATAACGGTGGAAACTTATTTGCTACAAATGAGGCAGGTGATACTGTCGCTATTGGAGGCGGTGGTGGTGGTGGCGGCAGCACAACAGATATTTATAGCACACTCTATACATCCTCGCTTACAGCCAGTACTATTAACGGTATAGAAATTTATACATCCTCTCTTACAGTCAGTAGTATTAACGGTATGCAATTTACTGGACCTCTAGCAACCGAGAACTTCTGTGTTACCGTCGGCTTTGGACCCAACTACCTCGCATACTCTTACGATGGACTGACCTGGACACCAACGCCAACTGCTAATCCGTTCATCGACAACTCGAACGCTGGTATTTTTACAAACTGGAACGGGTCTCTATGGATATCCGGTGGATATGATGATACCACTTCATATAATACACTTGCCTGTAGCTCTGATGGAATTCACTGGCTCAGCGGCGAGGGGTCGGCGTTTGATAGTTACTTTACTTGTGCTGCGTGGAATGGAACTATGTGGATAGGAGGTGGACTTGATGCGTTCTCGGGTGTAACACTTGCGTCTTCATACGACGGAATTTACTGGACTCCTATTGACGTTGGTCTTTTTAGCGTATGCCTCGGTATTGCTTGGAACGGAACGATGTGGGTCGCAGTCGGCGTAGGTGTTGGTGTTGGTAACGGTATTCTTTATAGTTATGACGGATTTAACTGGACCAGTGCGAATGTGGATTATGTTGGACAGTGTGTTGCGTGGAACGGAAAAATGTGGGTAGTAGGAACCGTAGATGTTAATGCCTTTTACGAAACAATTTTTTACAGTTATGATGGAATCAACTGGAATTTGGCAAATTCATCATTACAGAAAAACTGTTATTGTATAGCATGGAATGGCTCTGTATGGGTCGCAGGTGCCGGCGAGGGTCCAAACAATCCTAATCCAAATACGCCCTACGAAACAATTGCGTATTCAACAGATGGAATTAACTGGTCATTATCCGAATCTGTGTTTGAATTCGCCTGTTTATCAGTTGCATGGAACGGCTCTATATTCGTAGTCACCGGCGATGATAATGTGAATTCGCTCGGATATTCGTATAACGGTGATTTATTCTTTCCGATTGCCAATTCTGTATTTTCCCCAGGTCCCTATGGCGGCTATGGTGTCTCTTCTCGCCGCGTCCTTCCTTACGTCGGCACCTCGCCAGTAGCAGCAGTTGTCAAAAATGTCACAGAGAACTTCTGCTTAGCGCTCTGCCCTGGATACAATAAACTCGCTTATTCATACGACGGACTCAACTGGAACGGATTAGGAGCCGGACCTTTTAGTGTGGATGGTAACGGTATCTGTGCGGCATGGAATGGCACTGTATGGATTGTTGGCGGATACGATGATGGTAGCAGTTATCATACAATGGGTATTAGCTCTGATGGAATTAACTGGACTTCTCTCAGTGGTGAATCACCCTTCCAAAATAGATGTAACACAGTCGTCTGGAACGGGTCTATATGGGTAGCAGGAGGAGAGGGCGTCAATACTCTTGCCTTTAGTTTAGATGGAAGAAACTGGACAGGTCTTGGAACTAGTATATTTGATACTTCTTGTAGAACATTAGCGTGGAATGGGTCTATATTTGTTGCAGGTGGAGGGGATGCTGCCCCTGGCAGTGCCAATACTCTTGCCTCTAGTATTGATGGATTTAACTGGCAGGTTGGAGGAAATGGCGTATTTACCACGTTCTGTGACAGTATAGCATGGAATGGCTCTATTTGGGTAGGAGGAGGATATGGCACAAATAAGCTTGGCTATAGTTATGATGGAATAAACTGGACAGGTCTTGGAGGTACTGTATTTAATACTATTGGTTTCGCAGTCGCCTGGAATGGTAGTATATGGCTCGCTGCTGGTTCCCACAACGGAGATTCTAAGATTGCCTCTAGCTACGATGGAATCACGTGGTCAACAGCGGCTACAGGTCTTCCAGCCTATGGTGCTCTACCACTTGCCTGGAATGGCTCAGTATGGATCGCTGGAGGATCTAATAGTGTTTTCTACAGTTTAGATGGAACGAACTGGACGGAGGTTGCCTCCTCTGTAGTTACTAGTCCGTATGGAATTGCTTCTCGTATTATTCTCCCCTACGTCGGCTCATCACCGATTCCCTTTACTCGTATGTCTACTATTGCGTATGGTACAGGTGCTGGTTTAATTGGACAAGGACTCAACGCTGTTGCGATTGGTTATTATGCTGGACTGTCAACCCAAGGCGTATATTCCATTGCTGTTGGTACGGGTGCGGGTCTAACTTGCCAGGGATCAAATGCAGTCGCTGTTGGCGCTGCTGCCGGCTTAACTTACCAAAGCACAAACGCAGTTGCTATTGGTGCAGGTGCGGGTCAAGATTACCAGGGACCCAATTCAGTTGCTATTGGTACAGCTGCGGGTCTAACTTACCAGGGATCAAATGCAGTCGCTGTTGGCTTTTCTGCCGGCATAACCTACCAAAGCGATTATTCTATTGCTATGGGTTATTTAGCAGGTAGTGGATACCAAAGCACAAATGCGATTGCGATTGGTCACTCCGCCGGCAATACAAGCCAAGGTGCCTATACAATTGCGCTTGGCGCCTATGCTGGATTAAGTAATCAACACGATAATACTATTGTCTTGAACGCCACAGGAGTAGATTTTAATACAATCGGTTCCAACTCATTCTACGTCTCGCCTATTCGCAGTGATGTAGGTGCCAGTAACGGCAATCTTCTTTATTATGATACAGGAACCGGTGAAATCATCTACGATACAACAAAAACGTTCGTTATCAACCATCCCAAAGACGAGTCCAAGTACTTAGTACACGCTTGCTTGGAGGGACCTGAGGCGGGTGTCTATTACCGTGGTACTGGCACGATTGCCGAACTAGAGACCAGCGTTGAAGTTGAACTACCAGACTATGTAGACGCACTTGCTGTAGACCTTACCGTCCAGGTGACACCGATTTACAACGGGTCTGTGCGTGTGCTCAATGCGTCCTGTGTTTCTAACAATAAGTTCACGGTGTATGGCGATTCAGGTGACTTCTGGTGGCACGTCTATGGACGCCGTGCTAGCGTCGTGGTGGAGCCTAAAAAATCGTCGGTCTCTGTTTTGGGCGAGGGTCCTTACCGCTGGATTGCGTAGGCTTGCTGTTAAGCGAGCATCATATCGTTCTCGTCGTCCGTGTCTTCATCCGAAGCGTCCACTGGCTTATCACCGGCGTAGAGCATCGTATACTCGCGCGCCTTCTCCTCGTACGCCCCCTTATTCGTCTTATACAACTGCGCAATCTCTGGCATAAGAGGATCCTCAGGATTAGGATCGGTCAAGAGGCTCAGAATGGAGAGCAGTACCTTAGAAATGGTGAGCGCGGGGCTCCACTGTGTCTTCAAAATATCAAGGCAGATGCCACCACTTGCGTTGATATTTGGATGATAAATCCGTGTCTTGAACTGGAGATGAGGCACCTTGAACGGATACTCGGTAGGGAAATGGATGATGAGCTTGAACATACCACCCGCAAACGGACTATCCGCCGGTCCCATAATCATACCTTCCCAGTGGAACATATCATCGTTAATTGGACCCGCTGAGCATCCCGCCGGTGGATCCTTCTTCAAATCATCTAACTCTTTCATAATACGTCGTAGTGCCATTTTGTTGGTGTCAGGAGTCAATGAATCCTGTCGCCATCATTTTTTTCGGATTAGGATGGGCGCCTATTTGAAATATGCCTTTAACTTTCCTACCACCCCTTTCGCGCTCTTTTTCAAAGTAATTTCCGCCTCTTTCGTTGTAATATAGAACAGCCATTTGAAGACCATGGTTCCGCCAATAAAAGTTGCAAACTTCGCTGTGTTCTTTGCGTCCTTTGAATATAGATATTCCACGAGGAGCCAGATTCCGAACAAAAAATAATAGTTCGGATTGGTGAGTAAGACAAGCAGGACCATAATGAAAATAAGTATGTTTATATTATGTCCACCAATCTTCGCAAAATTTTCTGATGCACCCCAGTCTAACGTCACCGTGTCCGAAAACGGCACCTTTCTCAACGCACCATTGAGTAGGGGTGGATACGATTCTGATAGATTACTATGAACAACTCCATTATCTGGCGTATTAATAATAAGCGGCTTCATAGAATACGCGTTCATCTTATGTTTATTAATCCACTCAACCATCTGCGCATCAATATGATTGTGTATTGGCAAATGCTTTACTTTCTTTGCGCATTCATTGGAAATAATATATCCGTGGAATCCTATACTTCCATATACACGTAGAATATGGCTATTCATCCGTTTCGGAACCTGTCCTAGAACCTCGTTATAGACTTTCGGTATCGTATGGCTATCATCGCAATTGAAATTACAACCTAGATAGAACATATCAAAGTCTTTCGGTACCTGATCCCAGCCAGTACGGAATTGCGTCTCAAAATCATCGGCGAAGACCGCATCGTCTTCTAGGACAAGTACGTGCTTATAGTTATTCTTCAACATATCCTCCCAAATTGTCTTATGGGACATAGCGCATCCCTTGATACCATCGGTACAATATTTCAAACAAAGGTCGGTTAGATGATGACTCGTCTTTACTTGCGCACCTAGAACCGCAGGAAACCGGGTAAACTCAATATTTAGCTTATCTAGCTGTTGTTTCATTTTCTCTAATCGTTCTGTATCTCTATCCAGATTGATTACATAGACCTTGTCTACGACCTTATTGACGTACGACATCCCTATGAGGGATAGGGGTTTAGTTTTTGCTCAGGTTTGCCGTTGCCGACGTCAGTAGGCGACCACCGTCTACGTGAATCACCGAGCCCGTCATAAATCCCGCCTTCGTAGAGTCGGCGAGGAATACCACCAGCTCCGAAATATCCTCAGGCTGACCAATACGACCGACGGGGTGCGTCTGCTTGGACGCCTCGTAGTACGCTGCCGCCGCTTGTGGGGACATGCCCGCCGACTCGTGAAAGTGTGTCTGAATGGTCGCCGGCGAGATACACATCACACGGACACCCTGGGACGCAAGCTCAATCGCCATCGTCTTTGTCAGCATCTCTACCGCCGCTTTCGCCGCACTGTAAGGTCCCAAACCTGCTACAGGTCTTGAGGCAAGAATAGACGAAAAGTTAATAATGGTACCCTTTGTTTCGGTGAGATAAGGAACGGCAGCCTGGCTCGTAAAAAATACACTCGTCAGATTGAACTGAATGGCAGAATTGAAATCGTTTAGCGTTGTAGCAGCGAGGGTCTTGCCCAGAACACCGCCGCCTACATTATTCACCAGGACATCAAGGCGCTTGAAATGGACAATCGTACGTCCTACCACATTCGCATACGATGTCTGGTCGGTAGCATCCGCTTGAATATACAGAATACGAGGAGCCTCGCAATCCTTATACGCCTGTACGAGACGACCCTCGTCGCGTCCCGTAACCGCAATATTGTAGCCCGCGGCGTACAATGCCTTGGCAATCGCCAAGCCAATTCCACTGCTCGCACCGGTAATCAGGGCAACCTTTCCATTGTTTGGGGATGCCATAATTTGTATATGAGTTTATGGTTTTTGGGCTTTATATCGCAGCGGTCACGACCACCTCAATCTTCCAGTTCGGATTGGGAAAACGGACGCCGCAAATCGTATTGCGCGCCGGCGCCTTTCCCTCTGGCATCCACTCTAAAAAGACATTATTCATATCACCATAGTTGGCGGGGTCAGTTAGAAAAATCTGGAGGTTCAGGATTTTCGTCTTATTGGATCCCACACGCTGAAGTTGAAAATCAATTAGAGCGAATACTTCGCGAGCTTGGCTCTTAAAATCGGCATTCGCATACTCCTGTGCTACTTGACCCGATAAGTATACGACATTATTATTGATAACAATCTCCGAATAGGTAGGCTTGGTATCAATACGCTGTATAGACATTCTACTTGGGTATATTATGCTATTTCGCCAAAAATACCCCAATTCTTAATGAAATTGAGTATCGCTTCCGGGGGTGTAATCGTCTGCGATGACGTAAAGGTACAGGAGAGTACAACACGTCGCTGATTTTTACACAACTCCTTTCCTTTATGGAAAACCCTGTCGCCCTCAAACAGGATTGCCTCACCCTGCTGTAAATAGACGGTTTCCGTCTCCCCCTCCGCATTTCTATACTGGTAATTGCCGCACGTGGGTGCAGTCGTAACGGGAAGGAGGAGCGTAAAATAGCGTCCACTATAATGGTTTGTATCAAAATGCCAGTCAATGAAATCACCCTCCTTCTCATAGACTACTAAAGAGAGACTATTTGGCTGATTGAGAGGTGTAACTTTCACCTTCTCACCAATCACCTCTGAAATCTGGGTCGTTAGACTTTTGTACCATTCTACAATTTCGGGAAGTTGCGCTTGTAACTTCTGAATACTCACCGCTTTCTGACGTTTCTTATAAATCTCTACCCGCGTACCCTCACTCTGCGCTATTTGGTCTAGCGGACCGAGGAATTCGTTCGGTATAGAGAGTTTAATCTTTTTAATATAACAAAACGGCGCCTTTGGATCACAATTTGTCAGGTAATTCACGTAATATGTTGTGCGTAATATAAAGTATACCATCAGCAAACACATTGCCGTTATAATAATGAGAAATATAAGCAAAAATAATGAAGATACGGTAATCTTCATTCTTACGTAGGGTTTTGGTTTTTATTCAGCTTCCATCAGTGGATTGAGCCATTCGTCACGCTCATCCTCAGGAATCTGAAACTCGTTGAAGATAGTTAACGCCGCTGCTGCACGCTCGGCTGCCGGTACGCTGAGCAGGGTTGAGAACTTTGCTTGAAACGCCTCACGGGGCGGCTTCTCATTCTGCATCACCGCCGTAATCTCCTCATCATAGGCGTATAATGTATTGACCAAGTGTGCCATTTTTCCATTGACGCACATTTTCAATCCTCCAATCACTTCTTGAGACAATCGGCGTACAAGCTCGGACCGCTCAGCGTGAACACGAATATATGCCCAAACCCTATCCAGAATGTCACCATATGTCCGATTGAATGCCATAGTATTATAATAATCGTTCGTTAGTTCTAGCAGAGCACGCTCCCTTCGGTGGTCACATAGACTTATAATATTATCATTAAAGGCTACTGTAATCTCTACAAGGGCTTCCATCTCTGCCGGAATAGGGCGTTTAATGAGAATGTCTACTGCCTTTTGTGTGGCATTTTGTACAGAGGAACGATGAATGCTTTGCTCATCGCGAGCAAGTGCCGCAAGGTCAATGCCGCCCTCAGGGTCACGACGGAAGACAACTGCCTCCTCACGCTGCTGCCGATTGAATTCGGCTTGACGGGCTAGGCGTGCTGCCGCTGCCTGGGCTTCACGCACTTGACGCTCTGCCTCTTGCTCTGCATTCCGCCTACGTGTAAACTCAGTAAATACTGAATCGGCTGGTTTGAGAACCTGGAGAACATTGTACACTGGCAAACGGTGCATTACGGTTCTAAGATTGTTGAAAACAGCAGTCTTGTCTGCCTCTGGAATATCAGCCCATCGAAGTTCATCAGGATTAAAGTGTACCAGATTTATAACCGCTATCACTGATCGTATAAGTGCCTCCCATTCTACGTGTCGTACTGATAGTCTACGCATACAACAATATGCAGAGGCTAATAGATCGGTAGGAACACGTTGCGTTACCCATATGTCGGCGATAAGACGAGCATAACGATAGAATGTATCAACGGAAGCGGCTGTCGCATTATCAATCCGTTGCTGATTCTGCTGAAGAATACGATTGCGCCTTGATACTCGCTCTGCTTCAACGGCTGCCTGTGCCTGTGCCAGCTGCTCCCTAGCACGTTCAGCCTGATTGTGGTGTATCTTACATAATCCATCGTATTCGGACTTTCCTTTTGCGGAGCAAGGATTTCCTGCTGCAGTATAAGCGGTACAAAGTGCTGCTGGTGCCGGCGGAGGCATATTCTCTGGATTATTGTTCATAGTATATGGTATTACCTTACTCTATAAAAAGATAAATAGGGTTCAATTTTTGCCAAGCGAGGCACTTTTTATACGCCAACCGCAGGTTGAGCGTATAAAAAGTAGACGAGCGAGTCCAAGCGAAGCGGGCGTTGATTACCAATAGCATCCACCTTCCACTTCCTGTGCTCCCGTAGGAATCTCCTCTGGAAAAGGGAACGCCCACGCCTCATTGAAAAACTCTGATATGGTGCTATGATTGAGCCATCGGTGTCCTTTGATTCCGAACAAAATCTGGGTCGCGCCTCCAGTATGAATCGCCGAGATATGTTCCTTTTTGAGTGCGTAACATATCGGCAGGGAGAGGGCTCCGCATCCTACGATAGCGAAAAGAGCACCCGTCTCTTTCACCTGTCTTACAGTATCTGCCACTGCTTCTTTCCACCCGCCATTTATAATTTCGGTTGACCAGAGTCCAGTGGTAGTGGACAGGTATGGACTATATCCCGTGCGGACAGGGATAATTGTTGGCGGCACTGGTCCCCAAATCGTATTAGTGCCCCATATGGCATCCCGCTTTTTCCACTGATGCTCAATACTCTTATAGAACGGCGAGACCACGGCAACCTTAGCGTGTTTCGTTAGATTATAGGTCCATCGGTCTTCTAACACGTTTATATAATATGGCTCCAACGTGCGTAAAGGAAACTGTTTTGCTTTCGGCGAAAACGTATTCAGAATTGCCTTTTCAATATTGCCAACGGTTGGATTCCAAACGGCGAAGCCCGCTCCCGCCGGCAGCACCTCCGTCAGCATATGGACCGCCCAACTATCTATAGATTTATCGGTCGCAGGGAAGAGCCCACCATTTCGTGCAATATTAATTTTAATATTTTGAGGATACGGTGGCGCGTGTGTTTTCTGACGATATTGTGTATAAAATATGAGTACGTCCAACTCAGAGGTTCCTAGTTTTCCAATAAAAAATGGCTTACGAGAGTGGATTTGTTGGACGATAAACTGGGCGCCTTGGTCAATATTCATTACGCCTTAATGAGGAACAGTGGATATGATTTTAGACCGTGTGGATGGTACAAATTATTTATTGGTATATAGTAAGATGGGTTCAAATAGGAACCAGAACCAGAATAAAAACAAGAATAAGACGGCGAAAAAGCCGCGAGCTCTTTGTCAGTGTTACGATGATCAGGGTGCTCCTTGTAAATGTAAAGCGCTTGAGAACAGTCCGTTTTGCATTCATCACCAGAACTGCCGCGGCTCTCCTTTATCGGGCTCGGAGCCGGTTCGTGATTTAGAACTTTATAATAAGCCCGCGGTGCGTCGTTGCCATAATTGTTATTCTTACGCAATGCATGTCTACGATCCCAAAGGGGTAGAGTTATGTAAGAAGTACGGCAACTGCCGTAACTTTTTCCATCAACCCGGTGCGAAAACGGGGCACCGTAACGAGTTGAATAAGGAGGAGCGACGCTCCTGCCCTATTGTGGAGAGACTTATGATGGGTGATATTCCAGAAGTGACAAAGACGACGTATGATGCGAAATGTCCCGCGGGAATGAGCAAGGTCGCCGCGGTTGTAGATAAGGGTGTAGATTACCATTGGTACCGTCAGGACCGTGATGGCTACTGGAGTCATAAGGACGGCTCCAATAAAGTCAAAACATTTGACGCCCTCAAGCGTCCTATTTTTAACCCCGAACTCGCGTCCCGCGATTACCGATGGCAGGGGAGCGACCTGAATTACGAGGACTTCTGCGGGTTTTATTGCGTTCCGCGGGACCATCCGGTCGTTTTAGGGAGAGGCGTGAACGTGCCGAAGTCGCGGAAGAAGGCACGGGGGGTAAAGAAGGAGGGACGGGTGGCTCGGAAGCGGGGAGGGCACTCTGAATCGGCTTCGCCGATTCTGCCGCAGACGGGCTCCGCCCAAGGGGGGCGGGGGTTGGCGGTTGGGGGGGGCTATGACATTCGTCTGAACTCTTTACCTGGCTGTCCCCCTTGGGGACCAACGGTTCCCCCTCGTGGGGGACGAAAGACGCGGAAACAGCGAGGGCAGGGCTATGACATTCGGCTGAACTCTCTTCCTTCATGCCCTCCCCAAGGGGGTATGGGTCTATCGTGGTCGGACTATCCTCTTCATTCAACGGATGATCTGAGAAAACGGTACTCGCTGGGTACCAAAACTTTAAAGCGTCGGCAAAACTAATCCGCTTTTTCGGATTATAAACGAGCATCTTTCGCATAAGTTCTATAAACTTTACATTTGACTGTTTATAAAACTCGGTTCGTATTGATAGTGGCTCCATAAGACATTCGTAGTAATGCTCCAGCCACCGCATAGCAAATAACCATACTTGTTCCGCATCTACATCAATTGGCGCAAACGGATCGCTTGTATTATACTCTATTGGACTCAAATATATACGCAACATAGACTCTATGATTTCAAATGCGGTGTTCTGGTTATCTAACAAATGAATCTGAGTCTGTGGTGATAGACCACCTTCAAATCCTAGAAGTTTATGACGCTCAGGTGCTGCAGTTTGCTTCGCTGACCACTTTTTAAGTGGGATTATAGGTTCCCAACCTTTTTGGCGTTTTACAAACGACTCCAAGTCCCTTGTAAAATCTTGTTCGAACCCACGCAGGTTCATTTGTCATAGGAGCGTTTTCTACGGTGGAAAAATAACCGCACGAAAGTAAGGATGATTTGGGAAACTATGATCTACGCAGCCATGGTGCTGCTGGTGATTATTATCGCCTGGGAATATCTCCGTAATACAATGATGATAGAAGGATTTACCGACGGTGTGGTACCGGAATATTTTGGACGGTTCTTCCCGCGTCGCCACGATGTCGTACCGGGCGAGATGCGCGAAGTAGACGGATGGATACGAAATCCGCGATACTTTGAGGGCTACGTAGATGTGCAGAATCTCGGATATAAGGGTGATTTCTGTCGCGTCGTAGAGAAAGAGGGAATACCCGATTCCCGTATTATGGCGTGTGCGCTCGCCGGTCAGGAGGGACTAGACTCCTTCACTTTCCGTACCGATTCCGCACGTGCTGGTATGCGCTTTAGTCGTGACGATTACTTCCGTGATGTGAACGATGACGGAAAAGAGGATTATGGTCGTATTTTGAAGATTAAGAACGCTCCCAATGATGCGTGGCAGGCGTTAGCGGTTCTTGCCGGTAATACCCGTTTCAAACAGGGCGAGGATACCCCTGATAATAGCCCGCCCCCTGATATCGCCGACCTACTCTTCTTCTTTGAGGGCATTATGGTCTGGTACCGTTTCTTTGATGATATGCTAGACTATGGTGAAAATACACAGATTAAAATTGCCGGCGAAATGAAGATTGATGAGGATCCTAAGAAGACCGTAACCAAGGGAATCTCTATGAATCGGCTACCTACGGCTGATAGCGAAGTGAAACCGCCCGCCGACCAATTCATTAAAATCGGCGAAAATGCCCGTCTAGAGTTTGATACCCGCGTTCAACTTCGTCAACTTCGCGCTATTTCGGTATGGGTCTTCTTTGAGGAATTTACCAACAACGCCCGTATTTTTGACTTTGGCAACGGTCCAGGTCACGACAACGTGCTTTTGGGTATTGAGGCGAAGGGTAATGTGGAACAGGCGTTCGGTTTGATGAATGCGCGTCCTGGTGATATGAACAAGGTCTGTAGCGCGCGGGCGCCCGCCGAAGTGTCACCCCAAGAGTATATGCTCACCACAGACGCAAATGTCAACGAGTTTGATTGCCCTGGTCCAGAGCCCGTTCAAAACACATACCCTGAAGATGAACTATCGCCAGGCGTTGATCCACGGGCGAACCTGCTCTTTGAAATCTGGGATACCCAACAACGTAAGATGCGGCTGCGGGCGATGAATGTGATTCCTTTGCGTAAATGGACGCATATCGCTCTCACAACGACCGATGCCACCAATTTCCGTCCAACTTGGCGAGTCTATATTGACGGCAAGATGGTATTGGAGCAGTTGGACGGATTTATGCCTCTCAAGTCATACACCACCGACAACTATATTGGTCGTAGTAACTGGGAGACCGAATCACAGGCGTTTGAGAATCCTGATGAGCGTCTGCGCGGTTCCCTGTTTGATTTCCGCCTTTACCGCCAGCCGATGAGCATGGGCAAAATAGATAAGACTTACCGCTGGGGTCATAAGAAGCTTGGTATTCAGGAGCCGCGCCCTCCTCTACAATCGGCGTCGTCCGAGGGGTTCCCTTACCCGCCGCCCCAACCATTCCTATCATCAACCGGCGATTTCCCTGGAATAACAAAGTCGCCAAACGCTCTCTAAACACTTAACTAAAAATTGAAATTTGTATTGTTAAATATATAGAAGGCAAATGACTGACAAGGAATTATACGGAAAAGTATGGGATATCTTAGTTACTCTTAATGCTGTAAATAATACATTTACACCATTTAGCGCACACGATATTAAGGGGTTAATTACAGCGAAACTCAAAGCAAAAACAAACAAAGACTCCAAGTATCTCGAACAATTATATAAGTTGGAGGGAATGATTCGCGAGTTGCGCGAATCGTTTGATATTACGAAGTCTACTATTAATCCTTCTTAGGGGGAGCACGCCGCTTGCTCTTAATTCCCGCCGAATACAGGGTGGCTAAGTCGGTTGCCGTAATAGTCTCCGCATTAGAGATTGCGGGGAATTTTACAAACGTTTTCTTTACAAGAGCGTGTTTGTAGAAATACAGCCCATACGGTCCCTTCTTAATTATAAAGTCACCGACTTGTCTGGAATATGCGGTTTCCGTGGTCGCAAACGAAATCTTCGCCTTCAGTTTATCCTGAATCTCCTCTAGAGTCTCGCTGCCCTTAAGACTCACATTCGTCGTGCCGCAAACTACGTACCATCCATATGGTCCCTTCTTCTTTCGGATTTCCTGCGTTTCTAACATTCCGATGAGTTCGCCTTGTTGCGCCTGCTGTGCTGCGGCGAAGGCGGCTGTTGCGTCCAAGAGCGTAGCGGATTCAAACGTGACCGATGGGGGCAGGGGCGCGAAGGTGGCTTTGGTGTCGGCGCCCGCAGGTGCCTCTTTCACAAAGAGGGGACCCTTACGGCTTAGAATTACCTTTATAGATTCGGCAAGGGTGCGTTCTTTTGCCGCTTTATTCGCAGCGTTGCCGCCGGTGGTCATTGCCGTGTAGCGTTCTTTGTAGGTATCCCACGTCTGCTGTAGAACCGACTTCCAAGGCTGCTCGGCTTTGGCAACGGCGTCTAGCTTCTGCTCCATTGCCGCCGTAAATTCGTAATTGAACAGGTCGTTGTACTCGCGAGATAGAAACTCGCTCACTGACTTGCCAAGGGCGGTGGCGCTCAGTTTGTTCTTATCGGCGCCGACCTTATGGTGCTCTAGAGTTTGCGTTGGGGGCCAAGTGTTGGGGATTAGCGCGAGATGGTGGCTGTCCTGAATTTTGCCGTCGGTATTTGTCTTTTCCACATAATTGCGGTCCATAATGGTGCTCACCAGGGACGCAAAGGTAGACGGACGACCAATGCCCTTTTTCTCCAGCTCTGAAATGAGGCTCGCCTCCGTATAACGCCCCTTCGGCTTCGTAAACACCTCGTCCGCCTTGAGAGTCGTCCAGTTTAGAATTGTGTTTTGTGCTAGTTTCAAAGCCCAATATAGCCACTCCGCTTCTTCTTTGGCGTGTTTCTCTGGGTCTTGGCGCTCTAGAATCTTATAACCCGCGAATTTTAGCTTAGTCTGCTCGGTCGTCCATTGGCGTGTAGGGTCAGCGGTTAAGGCGAGGGTCGCCTTCCGCACATCGGTCTGCGATGGGCTCATTTGACTCTGCGTCGCTCTGCGCCAAATCAGGGCGTATACCGTCTTCTGTGTATCATCCTCAATCGGCGGATTGGGAGTTTCAGGGTGGGTAGGTCGGATCGCCTCGTGTGCCGCCTGCGCTTCTGGTGGCTGAGGTGCCGCATCAGGTTTTGCCTTGGTTTTCTTTGCAGGGGTTGGGGCGGCTGTTGTGGGTTGTATAGTATGTTGTCCTGCCGGTCCAAGATATGGCTCGCCATACGTCGTCTGTACATAGGTGCGAATTGCTGTCGCCGCTTCTTGCGACAGGAGCGGGTTATCAGTACGCATATAAGTAATATGTCCCGCTTCATATAACTTCTGCGCCGCCATCATTGTCGCCTTTGGATTGAGTCCGTGAAGTGAGGACGCCTCCTGCTGTAGAGTTGACGTAATCAATGGTTTGGGTGGTTGTGAGATAGAGACGGTCTCCTTGACCTGAATGACCTTCGTCTCAGTGTTTGTATAGACCTTTTGAAGCGCCTGCGTCGCCTCCTGCTCTGTTTTTAGTTCTTGGGTTGCATCGGCAGGAATCGTCTTCGCAGGATCACTCGGATGCGCCCATGTGCCTGATAGGCGCCACGACGCCTCAGGGCGATGCATATCAACAATCAAGTCACGCTCAACAACCAGTCTTAGCGCCGGCGTTTGGCACCGTCCTGCTGAGAGCTTAGGTGCAACCCGATTCCACAGGACTTTTGAAATGGTAAATCCTACGAGCAAATCCAGCATAGAACGAGCTTGTTGCGCCGCCACCTTATTCAAATCCAGACGACGCGGATTATTCACAGCCGCAAGAATTGCCGGCTGAGTAATCTCGTGAAAGACGATGCGCGGCGTATTTGCCGGATTCAGATTCAGAATACTGGCTACGTGCCAGGCAATACCTTCGCCCTCTCGGTCATCGTCCGTCGCTAAAATGACATCGGCGCCTTTCGCAGCCCGTTTGAGTTTGAGGATGGCGTCCTTCTTCGTCGCCAACTCTGCGTACTTTGGTTCCCAATTACGGTCAATTCCTACCGAATCTAAGGACTCTTCTAGCGCACGAATATGACCCATTGTCGCCACGACCTGATAGCCTGCACCTAAGAACCCCTGAATTTTGCCGCATTTGGCAGGGGATTCTACGATAACTAATTTCATCTTGAATTGGTCGTTGTTTCTATTAAAGGGTCTGTCTCAATTTTTATAATCTTGAGGTTGTTTAGGGATGTCTAATAAGTGGACACGGAAGGTTCAGTTTAATAATACTCGTATACAATATGCGCCCGAATTGCCGACACCCGCGCACGTAACAGGATTTAACCGTACCAACCCTTTTTCCTTGGCTGAAGGGTGGCAAACAAAGGCTGAACTTACTAGGGCACGAATAAATTCACGTAGGCAGAAGGCAATGTTAGCATCACTTCCTCATTACAAACTGCCTTTTGCGTATCGTAATCCCCATTTTATGTATCCGCATGAGGCTCGTGGCAATATAGCGTCTACCGCAGAAAAAAAATATAGCCTTCCGTGGCTGAAGTATAAACGCGAAGTACAAGCAGAAAACAAATTAATACAGAATAATCCAAATCATGTAGTAATTAATGTAAAACCGGCAACTCGGCGACGCATCAGACGTCATCGTAACTGACGTCGGTTTGTAGCAGGGCGGTGAAGCGGGGTTGAAACGCATTAATACCGCCGAGGCGACGAAATATATCAGCTCGCATTCTCTAATGTATTTGGGAGTGTTGGGTTTAGCCCCTGAAGACATCGCATCAGCAAGTCAAATTCCCACGCTGTTAAGTAACACTTCATCATATCCTGTAGAAATGTGTGGATCTCAGGATTTGCCTTTGCGTGCGTCTGTACCTTACTTATAAAAGTTGCGATATCGTCGGTTTGGTCCTCTTTAATTTGTTGAAGCCCCATAGTAATTCCCATCGCAATCATTTGTATTTTATCTGGTAAAATGCTAATAGTTGCCATAATAGCTTCCGCTTGTTCGTCCGCTTTTTTACAAGGATCGCACTTTTGTTCGGGTTTACAATCTGAACACGAAGTGCCACTCATTGGATCTAATTCTCTATAGAGTGTTATGCTTAAACTGGTTTTGTTAGAAATCCTGGATTGCTAACAAAAAACCGGCGGTCTGTTGTGGTCATTGCGGGTTTCGATCCCGCGGCCTTCCCCTCACAAAGCATACGTACAAGCGTATAAGAGGGATGATCTACCAACTGATCTAAATGACCGTAGTGGGAGGAGTGGGATTTGAACCCACGAAGATTTCTCTACAGGATCTTAAGACCTGCGCATTAAACCAGGCTTTGCTATCCTCCCACTTAATTCACGGTGGAAATCTTTAGACCATCAATTTTGTTGGTTGACTACCGACGGCGGGTGCCTGACTTGCGTCCCTTACGCGCCTTGCGAGTTTTACGCATCTTCGGGGAAACTTTCATAGGGGAAAAGGCTACACGACCATTATTGTTAGTCTTCTTAATTACAGGCTTATTAAGTGATAAAGGGTTGGGATTACGTAGATTCTCTTGCGATCGCAGCATCCAAGGGCTAACATAGTTACCGGTAGCGGTGTAGGGCATTTCTAATTATGTGAAATATTATAAATAGTTCACATATGAAGGAGCCTCCAGGATTCGAACCTGGGTTACAAGAATCAGAACCTTGTGTACTTACCAACTATACGAAGGCTCCACAAAAGTTAAAATTGGTATTTCTTTAAGCGGTTTAGGAGACGCTGGGAATCGAACCCAGATTACATGGTTCAAAGCCAAGTGACTTGTGCCGTTGGTCGACGTCTCCAAGTATAGTACCGCCGGTCTCGCTTTAGATTACTTTCGGCGGCGAAGGGTCCTGGGCTGATAATACTTTAATTCCGCAAGACTTACTAACGCAGAAATTTCATCCGGTGTCGCCAATCCCGCATTCGCTGCATCAATATAGCGCTGAATAAGCAGTGCCTTATGAGTATTTGTAAGATTGATTCTTGACTTAATCATATCGATTACCTGTTTACGAAACGCAGGGGTGTTGCTTTTCGGCAGTTTTTTACGGGTACCTCCTTTCTTCGTATTAGAAAACACCGCGTTCCAAGCCGCCTTATGGCGAGGTCTATTAAAAAGGTTATAGACATTCGCCGCCGAAGATGCCCTTGACGTACGGGAATTATTCGCATTTCCTACTGGAATATTGAACGCATTTGTAACGGGTACAACGTTGCCATAATTCTCATTTCTATTGGCTCGGTTCGTAGCCTTTACTTTACGATTTTTAACGGTACGATTCTGTTTAAAAAACTGCTGCTTCTGAGCCGCCTCTGCCGCTGACATTATGCCGTGGAGCGGCATTTGACGTATCGGTTGTAGAGCGGCGCGCTGAGGTAAAACAAATCTTCTCGGTTGATATGGATTCATTCCACCGGTTTGTCCCTTAATATGTCCTAAGATTTTAACAAAACGTTATGTGTTAGTGTAATTCGTAAATACGCTCAGGCTTCGGAAAGCCATTGAATTCTGACGCAGTGACAGTCGTGTAGGCGCCCATATTTGGCACTTTTAAGATATCACCTACTTCAACATCCACTAGCGGAATATCCTCACCTAGGCAATCGCCAGAGTCGCACGTCCTGCCAAAGACAATCGTCGGTCTCTGGTTCTCCACCTGCTTCTTAGGGCGTAGGCGCTCCAGTGTGGGGGTCTGGTGGTCAAACGGAATATTGGAGAAACTTCCGTAGACTGACTCGTCAATCGTAATACGCCACATCGGCTCCGAATCGTACTTTGGCTCAGGGTACGCCGGCTTCTTGCCAATCACTGTTGTGTACAAGGTGTGCGTAGGGGCGGCAAGAAACCGTCCAGGCTCTGCAATAAACTGGATTTTATGGTCATTGAAATGCTCTTTACGTGCTGAATTGATTGTTGCTGCTACCGTTTTGAACGACTCCGCATCTGCCAGGAAACCACCCCCAATATCTATTGTTGTCGTATCAAATCCGTGGTGTTTGGCGATTGTTGCGGCTTTCTTACATTGAGCAATAGCGTTTGCGTACTGCTCTGGGTTCTGGCACTCGCTTCCAACGTGGAAACTGAAGCCTGTGAGGTTGAGTTTAAGGGCACGTGCTGTGTCGTAAATCTTCGGCAACCATTGGAGTGGGGCGCCGAACTTCTTGCCAAAAGGCTGTTTAGAGCCCTTATCTTCAACCAGTAGGCGGATCAAAATGCCACCGGTCCATCCTATCATTTTCTCTGTCTCTTCAACTGAATCTACCACTGAAAGTGGAATACCCTGCGTATTCGCAACCTTAATATCGTCGGTTTTCTTACAAGGCTGGGCATAGATAATGCGATTGGGGGTCACGAGGGGCAGGGCTTCAAAGATTTCTCTGCGTGAGGCACAGTCAAATCCTATTGTGGGGTGAAGCTCTGTCATCCATCGCATCATCGTCGCGTCGTTATTACATTTCACTGCGTAATGAGGAGTGATTGTGGGTAAGCAACGCTGCCATAGTTCTAGTTGATGCTTTAGCGCCGGACGAGAGATAGTGAAGTAGGATAAGGCCAGTGTGATTGATAGTTAAGCCGAATAAATTAGTTTTAAATGGGAGTCCGGATGGTTTCTGGTGCGGATTCAATTTTTAGCCCTTGGTCTGTAAGACTGAAAAATTTTTATTTTTTTGAGGTTTCATTGGGGGTGGCGGATTATGCGGTAACTGGGATGTAATAGTTGTTCGCCATTGTGACGACTTCGCTTAGTGCTTTGCGGCAGACAGGGCAGACAATCATCTTACCCTCATTTTGTTGTACCTTGCCCCAAGCCTTCAGCGCCTCAGGCTCAAAGAAGTGACCGCAATCACGACTCATGGCGACTTCGGCAAGGCTAGAGAGCGACTCAAAGGTGATGGAACACTCGGTGCCCTTCTGGACTTCGTGAGCGAGGTGATTCTCAAGGATGAAGTCAGGAATGGCAGGGAGCAAGGGCGTCTCAGCCGGTGCTACGTAGCCCGCTGCGCCGTCAAACATAGACGAGTAGTCCTCGTAATCTACAGATGGCGGTTCTACAGCAGCAACAGCTGCATCTATCACCTCGCCCGCCACCGTGTTGCGGTTACAGTAGTCCTCAATGATGTTGCGGCGCAGAATGTGGAGACTCGTCGGTGAGATGTGTGCGTAAGGGATGTCACGAATCTCCGCACGGTTCATCTGAGCGTACGGGTCCGGCAGCGACTGTAGCCACGAGATATAGGGCGGCAGCTCCTGCCGTCGCATCAGCACGCCCGCGACATAGTTGATGTTCTGGTAGTGGTGCTTGAACGACTCTCCCTGTAGTTTGTGAAGCAGCTGAAGCTCAACCAGCCGCTCATCAAAGCGCGGCATCCAGTTTGTGCTCTCAAAGGCAAGTATCGGAATCGCGTTATGGACCCAAGAAGCGGCGTTCACCTCTAGGGTGAAAGGAAGCACGACAAAGCGCTCATTGCTTGGGCTAAAAGGAAGCCCATGGTGGTTTGCGCGTAATGGTGAGTGGATTTTCACCTGACGCACCGTCTTATCCGGCATATCGTCATTGCCCACAATGGTACCAAACCACGGGCGTAGTGTCGCCGTGTAGAAGCTGCCGTCCTCCGACGGCGTAGTGTCAAAGATCATCATGGACTCAACCAGCTCTGTGCGGAGCGTGGAATGGTAGGGACCGCGGAAGACGGCGAAGCGGGAAGGGAAGGAAGAGTAAGCGTACATCTCTGAGTAAGGAAGATTATGCGTAGTGTGTTGGGCGTCAATTGGTTTTTGTGATTAGCGGGGTTTCAATTTTTTCCTAGGGTCAATTTTTGTAGACTAGAATGTCTAGACTACAGAATCTCTACAGGGTGTGGGGATCGAACCCACGCGGATTTGCTCCATAGCATTTTGAGTGCTACTCTTTAACCACTCAGACAACCCTGTGTATAGGAGCTTTCGCTCCGATAGATACAATGGTAGCCACTTTAGACCCATTTTGGCAAAAATTGACCGACTAAAAAAATTGAACTGTGAACCGGCATTCTCACCGATTGTTGCCGCCTTGTTCTAAAGCCTTCCCACTTCTTTCTTCCAGATGTCCTCTTCCTCCATCTCCCTTTCCATCCCCCTCCCTGCCGTCGGCGTCAAGGGTTCTGACGTGTTCTCCAGCAGCGGCGACCCGCGTGTGGACCTCAACGTCAAGTGCGTCCGTGGTGCCGATGCGTCGGTGCTGCGTGCTGCTCTGGACGGCGTTCTCTCCCTCAAGACGCAGGAAGCGCTAGAGGACGCCTTCGTCCTCGCCTTCCACAGCCGCAACATTCGCGGCGGCAAGGGCGAGAAGGCGGTTTTCCAGAGTCTGTACGGTCGGCTCTGTGAGACACAAGGCGTTGTCGCACAGGCGCTGCTGGACCTCATCCCGCACTACGGCTGCTGGAACGACCTGCTAGTGTTAGCTGAGGGAACTCAGAAAGACATCTCCAAGACGATTGTGGATCTCTACGCCAAGACGCTGTACGAGGAGTCCAAGATGGAGAAGCCAAATACCCTCGCAGCCAAGTGGGCACCGCGCGAGGGCTCCAAGCACAAGGAGTTGGCAAAGCAGATTGCCTGGACGCTCTTCCCTCCGCAGTTAGTGTCAACACACGGTGGGCGGATGAACCACTACCGCCGCCTGGTAGCCGACATGAACGCCAAGCTCAACACGGTGGAGACGCTGATGTGCTCGGACCGCTGGGACATGATTGTCCCTGCCTCGGTGCCTGGTCGTGCTGGTAAGCTGTACAGCAAGGCGTTCCTCAACCTGCCGTCCACTCACAAGGTGAAGGGGGAGGAGCCCAAGGGAGAGTTCCGCCACCCTGACAGTGCCAAACGGATGGAGTGCCGGCGGAAGTTCGAGGAGCACTTCGCTAAGGCTGCGAAGGGTGAGGCGAAGGTCCACGGTGCTGACACGCTCTTCCCGCATGAGGTCGTCCAGAAAGCGTCTGAGGACCACGGGCTGTCAGCCGCTGAAAAGGACCAGCTCAACGCGGTCTGGCTCAGCATGGTGGAGAAGGCAAAGAGTAACGGCGGGCTCGGCAAATCCATCTTCATGTCGGACTTCAGCGGCTCAATGAGTGGTACGCCGTACTGGGTCTCAATGGCGCTCGGCATCCTTGGTTCCCAGGTCTGCTCTGACGAGTTCAAGGACAAACTGATGACCTTTGACTCCGACCCTACGTGGCACCACTTTGAGCCAGGCTCGGACCTGTTTGCGCGGATCAAGACCATTGAGGAGAGTGGCATCGGTCAGGGTCTGAGCACGGACTTCCAGAAGGCGATGGACCTTGTGCTTGCCACCCTCAAGACGGAGCGTATGCGCCCTGGGCAGGAGCCCGAGAATCTCATCGTCCTGACGGATATGGGGTGGGACCAAGCGTGCAGCTCGTCCGAAATGAGTGACTACACCGGTCACTCTTACCGGCACGCGGTGAAGACGGCTGGGTGGCAGACGCATGTGGAGATGATTCAGGAAGCGTTCAAGCGTGCCGGCGAGGATATGTGGGGTCCTGGTCAGGGCTTCACAGCCCCCCGCATTGTCATCTGGAACCTGCGTGCCTCACCGCAGACTGACTTCCACGCCACCGCGGACACGCCTGGGGTTGCGATGCTTTCT
>Ga0209597_1000014_pt1 | contig 102417 bp, 94 predicted proteins | sample M_140625_MF_Meta_FD_187316 | JGI IMG/M metagenome (GOLD analysis project Ga0209597, IMG submission 187316) | Freshwater microbial communities from Lake Montjoie, Canada to study carbon cycling - M_140625_MF_MetaG (SPAdes) (version 2) | ecosystem: Environmental > Aquatic > Freshwater > Lake... | reverse complement strand
CGGCCCTGGAGCTGCTTGGCATTGAGACCGCCCCGTTGCGCCAACTGCCGCTGAAACCCCTGCAGCGGATGATCACCGCCAGTCGCTATCCGGATGGCGATGAGGCTCCGGTGGATCTGTTCGATGAACGCGATGGGGCGCTGGCCCTGGAGGTGGCCCGTGCCGTGGTGGGCTTTGCGGATCAGCAGCTTGGGGAGCTCGATCAGCCGGAATCCTCCTGACGCGCCCGCTGGTTGTCAGGGATCAAAGAATCCCGATCGGAGTGCTGGCGGAAGGGTTGTAGGCGTTCAGGAAGAGGATGGCGTCCTGATCGCTTTGGAACCCGGTAACGCTGTTGTTGAGGGCGACAAAGGTGCCGTTGAAGCCGGTGACCTTGAAGGCGCGGGCGGTGTTGGCGGTCCAGGTGGCGGGGAGCACGGCGGCCAGCTGGGAGGGATCGAGGCCTGCGGCGGTGCCGCTGGAGCTGGTGAGGTTGGCTTTGTAGGCCCGGCCACTCACCTGAAGTTTGTCGATGGCTTCGAAGTTGGTGATGGTGTCGTAGGTGGAAGTGGCGGCTGAACCGAGCAGGGAGTCGCTCAGTTGGGGCAGCAGATAGAGATCGGCGGAAGCGGCAATTCCCGTGAGCGTGTCCGGGGCTGCGGTGCTGATCGGCGCATCGAGAACGATCGAGAAAGGGGCGGAGAGCGGGCCGCCATTGCCGGCCCCATCGACTACCTGGGCCGAGAAGGAGTAGGTGCCGTTGATGGTGAGCGGTGTGGCCGGTGTGAAGGTCCAAGTGCTCTGGCCAGCTGCCACGACGCTGACGGTGGCGTTACCAGCGAGAGCGCCATTGCTGAAGATGCGCAGGGTTTCACCAGTGGCGAGCGCCGCACCCGCTGTCGCCTCTCCGAAGGTGCCTGAGAGGCTGGGCGTGGTGTCGTTGGTGGTGGCGCCGTCGGCGACGGAACCCTGGAGGGTGCCGACGTTGTCGGTGATGTTGGTGATGGCGACCACCTGGGTGGGAGCGGTGGTGTCGAGGATGAGGGAGCGGCCGGCACTCGCGGGCCCCTGGTTGCCGGCGCTATCGAGGACGCGGGCGGTGATGGTGGTGGTGCCGTCGGCGGTGATGGTGGGTGTGGCGCTCCAGCTCAGGGTCGTGTTATCGACGACGGCATCAACCAGAACGGTGGTGCCCTTGTAGAGCTTGAGGGACTCGCCCCCCTCCAGCGCTGCCGAGAGGGTGCCTGAAAGGGTTGGGGTGGTGTCATTGGTGCGGCCGCCGGCTGCCACAACGCCTACAACCGGATCGGTGTTGTCGCTCACGGAGGTGATGGCCACCGTTTTGGTGGGAGCGGCGGTATCGAGAACGATCGAGCGCGGCGCCGAGAGGGCTCCGCTGTTGCCGGCTCCATCGATCACCTGGGCCGTGAAGGCGTAGGCAGTGTTGGTGGTAAGCGCTGGGGCGTTGGTGTAGCTCCAGGTGGTTCCCCTCACGACGGCATTGCCGGCGATTGCGCCATTGCGATAAATCCGCACCACCTCGCCGCTGGCGAGAGCTGCAGACAGGCTGCCGGTGAGGGTGGGCGTGGTGTCGTTGGTGACGGCGCCGTCGGCGATCAAACCGGTGATGGTGCCCGCGTTGTCGCTGATGGCGGTGATGGCCACCGTCTGGAGGGGGGCTGTCTTGTCGAGGATGAGGACGCGGCTAGCACTGGCCGGCCCCTGGTTGCCAGCGACATCAACGACGCGGGAGGTGATGGTGAAGGTTCCGTCGACGGTGAGGCTGGGTGTGGCGATCCAGGTGAGCGTGTTGCTGTCGACGACGGCATCAACCAGGACGGTGGTGCCGTTGTAGAGCTTGATCGATTCCCCCTCACCCAGAGGAGCGGAGAGGGTGCCAGTGAGAGTGGGGGTGTTGTCGTTGGTGCGGCCGCCGGCCGCCACAAGGCCCTGAATCGGATCAGTGTTGTCGCTGACGGAGGCGATGGTCACCGTCTGGAGGGGAGCGGTGGTATCAACAACGATCGAGCGTGGATCGGAGAACGGACCAGCCACTCCTGCACTGGTGAAGATCGCCGCTTTAAAGCTATAAGTTCCTGATATCAGTGCCGTGGTGGGGGTGTAACTCCAGGTGGTGCCAGTGACGGTGGCATTGCCTGCATCAACATCATTGCGATAGACCCTGACGGTGGAACCTGCGGCCAGCGCTGCGGTGATGGTGCCGGTGAGGGTGGGCGTAGTGTCGTTGGTGCTGCCGCCGTTGGCGATGGTGCCCTGGATGGTGCCGATGTTGTCGCTGATGGCCGTGATCACGACAGGACTGTTGGAGGTCGCCGCCGCAGTGATGGTCGAGGTGATCAGGTATTGGCCGAGGCTGCCGTAGTCGCTGAAGCCGCTCGGTGGATTGGCAAGGGGCGTGCCGAATCCCACTCCCTCGACGCTGAGGGAATAGTCGCCGGCGGCCAGCGTCAGGTTGAAGTTGACATCGAGCCGGTCGAGGGGGGTGCTGGTGGCGATCAGAACGCCGCTGGCGTCGAAGAGCTGGGCGGAGATGGCGAGGTTTGGCCCCAGGCCGTCCAGGTATTGGGTGCTGAAGGTCCCATCGCCATTGGAGCTGAACACCCGGCAGGCATTGCGGATGCTTAGGGAGACGGAGGCGTCGCCGGGGCCGGTGTTGAAGCGAAACCAGTCGACATCGCTGTTGCGCTCGATGATGCCGAAGCAGCTAGTGGCCGTGCCACTCAGGGTGTAGGCGGTGGCAAGGCTGTCGCCGTAGTCGTCGTCGCGGTAGGTGAAGCCATTGCCGGAGACGTAGGCGTTGCTGACGCTGCCGGTGATCAGGCCGAGGTCTTCTTCTTGATTGTTCGCCCCGATGTAGTCCCCCTTGCTCCAGGTGGTGACGTTTTCGTCGGCGTTGATGAAGGGGGCGCCCATGATCGTGCCCCAGCTGGTGTCGCCGCTGCCGTGACCTTCGTAGTAGTTGGCATCGCTGCCGTAGCTGCCGCCGTCATGGCTGAGGCCGAGGGTATGGCCCACCTCATGGCTGACGGTCTCGGCCGCTGCGTAAACGGAGGCGGCATCGGTGGCGTTGTAGCCGTTGAACACCAAACAGACGTCATCGGTGGCCCAGTTGAAGCTGCCAAGGAAGGCGCTGCCACCGCTGCCGGCCCCAGCATTGATGATCGCTGCGTTGGTGAGCAGGTTTTTGTTGGTGGTCATGGCCACCCGGATGCCCCAGCGACTGTCACCGGCGCCTGAATTCTTCAGGTCTTCGCTGTTGGGTTCCTCGGTGGTGACGTCGATATTGAACGGGGCGAAATCCTCGGCGACGCGGCGCCAGATGTCTTGAATCGCCTGTTGGGCCGCCGCAGAGAACGGCGAGCCGTAGAAGGCCCCCAGCTGAAGGGCACCACCGTTCTCCCATTCGGAACTGGCCAGGGTGTATCCATCAAAATCGAGGAAGATCCGCTGGTTGGCGGTCGGGTTGCTGTGCAGCTTGAAGGTGAGATCGACGCCCAGCGCCGCTGCGGTCTGGACGGCACCGGCGCCGGTAACACCCACGATCAGCGGCGAGCAGGCCGGGCAGTGGCAGACGGTCGGTTTTGATGTTGCGATGCCGGGGCCGAGAAGCCCAGGGACCAGGCTGTCGGGCCGCTCGGACGAGGCCTCTCGCCGATCTGCATCGGTAACGGGTGGGCCGTTGGGAGCGCCCTCGTCTAGGGGATCATCCCCACCCTGCATGGCCAGGGTGGGGATGTCCTTGTTGCTCCCCACACTCCGGCCTGTGCTGTCAATGATGGTGGGGGAATAGGCCGCGAACTCATCCAGACCGGCGGAGCTGTCGCCGGCTGGAACGATGGGGTTGCCAGAGGTCGGTTCGGCGCTGCCGAGGACGATGGGCTGGTTGGCGCGGTAGGTGGACAAGTCAAGTAAGAGGTCCAGCTCCCTCCACCAGGAGTTCCATTGCCGCAACGGCGAGATTGGTGGGGAGAGGGGGGCGGCCACAGTTTCCGTAGCGGAGATGGGTCAGGACAGCTCAGGGAGCCAGCCGAGCGAACGGTTAAAGGAAACCCGAGGCAATATACACCACTTCTACATGACATGCTGTTGGCGAGGTGGGCCGTCAGGGACGCCTTGTTGATCCTTCGCTCGAATCTGGTGGGGTGCCGCCAAGCCGATGGGCGAGTTCCATCTCGGTGGCGTCGTTACTGGAGTGCCCATGGGCCCGGGCGGCGGCCACGCCCTGGCTGGATGCGGTGCGATGGGGAACAGCTTCGCCACCGGCCTGCCGCCCACGGTGATCGCCCCGGCGCATAGGCTGCGGGACACTGGAGATGCCCCCTGAGCCCTCCATAGACGCGCCATGAGCAGCTTTTCCTTCGATGTGGTGAGCGACTTCGATCGCCAGGAGCTGGTCAACACCCTCGATCAGGTGCGCCGCGATGTAGGTCAGCGCTACGACCTCAAGGATTCAGCCACCGAGATCGAGCTGGAGGAGGGCAGCCTCACGATCACCACCGCCAGCGACATGACCCTCGAGGCGGTGGTGGATGTGCTGCGCCAGAAAGCCACCAAACGGGATCTTTCGCTGAAGATCTTCGATTTCCAGACCCCCGAAGCGGTGGGCGGCAACAAGGTGAAGCAGGTGGTGAAGCTGCGCAAAGGGCTCAGCCAGGAGCTGGCCAAGCAGCTCTCCAAGACCGTGCGCGACGAGCTCAAAAAGGTGACCGTGGCGATCCAGGGCGACAGCCTGCGCATCACCGGCAAAAGCAAGGACGACCTCCAGCAGGCGATCCAGCTGCTCAAGGCCCAGGACGTGGAGTTGCCGCTGCAGTTTGAGAACTACCGCTGAGGTGGCCTCGGGGCCAAGTCGGTCCGCACGAACCCATGACTGGAGCTTGGTGACTGCGCTGGGGTGCCCCGGGATCAGGTTGTGAATGTGTTGTACGGGGTCGTTGCGCTCATGGTGAGCTAGGCACCCGGAACCCTGTTGGAACGGATCGGTGCGATCCAAGCCAGCGGTGAGCTGTGGGCGCTTGATGGATTCGTTGCGATTCAGCTGCCCTCCAGTGGTGGGCCACCGACGCACCCTGAAGCCCGATGGCAGCAGGTGCGGCCTTGGCCCCAACCCGCTCGCGAAGCCGATCAGCGCCACAAGGAGCACCTGGTTTTACATAGGCTGTATATCTTTGCTACAGTGTTGGGATGCGTAGGCCGTCGCCCAGGCGTTTGGAGTCAGGGATGCTGAGCACTTCTTGTTTGGACCCGCCAACCTGCGCCAAAGCAGGCGGGGCCTCCGCTTCGCGGCTGGACCGGGCATCGCGGGCCAAATCAGCCTTCAGTGCAGCAGTAGCCATCGGGATCGTCGGGCTGACGACCGGTTGTCAAAGCCAGGGCCAAATCTCGAGCCAAGGTGCAACAATCTCGCCAAACTTGAACGCGACGAATGCACTTGCTTTGGCATTGAGTGCCAATCAAGATGCCCTTTCATCACTATTTATTGTCGATCCATCTTCGGCTGACAACCCGCCGTCGATTAGCGAGTCCCAGCCCACGCCGGCTGCCCCCGGCCCCCTGCCCATCTTCGGCGCCGCGGCAGCCTTTGGTGCCAGCCGCCAGCTGAGGAGGCGCATCAAAGCCAGCGCATCCAAGCCAACCAAGGATTAACCGCTAGATCCAGGCCTGGGTGATTGCAGGGCTCGAAGCGGCCCGTGCCGGTGGTGGCGTCGATGTCCCTAGGCGATGATCGGCTGGTCGTCGCCAGCTCCTCCCACGACCGCCATGGCGCCATCGGGCTGTGAGGGTGGCCGCGGGGGCTGGCGGTTCTGGATCGACCGGGGCGGCACCTTCACCGACCTGGTGGGCCAGGCGCCGGATGGCTCCCAGGTGGTGCGCAAGGTGCTGTCGGAGCGGGGCGGGGCGCCCGGGGTGGGGGAGGCCATTGGCGCTGCTGAGGTCGTCGGTCTCCAGCGGTCGGCGGGGGGGGCTTCCACCGACCCCGCGGTGGCCGCCATTCGCGAGGTGCTCGGCCTGGCGGCGGGGCAGCCCCTCCCAGCAGGCCTGGTGGAGGAGGTGCGGCTCGGCACCACCGTGGCCACCAATGCCCTGCTGGAGCGCCGCGTGGCTCCGGTGTTGCTGCTGGTGAACCGGGGCTTTGCCGATGTCGCCGCCCTTGGCGAACAGCACCGCCCCGACATCTTTGCGCTGCAGGTGGAACGGCCGCCTTTGCTGCCCTACCGGGTGCTGGAGATTCCCGGCCGCCTTGCCGCCGATGGTTCTGAGGTGGAACCCTTCCACCGCGATCCCGCGTTGGCGGACCAGTTGCGGCAGGCCCGGGCCGAAGGGCTGAGCAGCTGCGCCGTGGCCCTGCTCCATGCCGTCGCCGATCCTTCCCACGAGCTGGCGGTGGGGGCCTGGCTCGAGGCGTTGGGCTTCGCTCCGGTGCTGCTCTCCCACCGGGTGGGCGGCCTGCCGCGGCTGCTGCCCCGTCTGCACACCACCCTGGTGGAGGCGGCCGTGCGGCCGGTTTTGCAGGCCTACCTCGCCCAGGTGCGGCGGGCCCTGGGCCCAGCGACCCGCCTGCGGGTGATGACCTCCGCTGGGGTGCTGCAGCCCCCCGACCCGCTGCTGGCTAAGGACACGGTGCTCTCGGGGCCGGCCGGGGGCTTCGGGGGCGCCGTGGCGGTGGCCCGAGCCGCGGGCCTGGCGGAGCGGCCGATCCTCGGCTTCGACATGGGCGGAACGTCCACGGATGTGTTCCATCTGGAGGCGGGCGCCGGTATTGAGCTCAACCCCGAAACCGCCGTCGCCGGTCTGCGCCTGCAGGCCCCCACCCTGCCGATCCACACCGTGGCAGCCGGCGGGGGGTCGGTGGTGCGGTTGGAGGGCGGCCGGTTGCAGGTGGGTCCGGAGTCTGCCGGGGCGGATCCGGGTCCGGCCTCCTATCGGCGTGGTGGTCCGCTCACCATCACCGACGCCAACCTGCTGCTGGGGCGTCTTCCTGAGGGGGCGTTGCCGCCGCTGTTCGGGCCCGGAGGCGATCAACCCCCCGATGCCGCCATCGTGCGGCACCGTTTCGTGGCCTTGGCCGCTGAGCTTGCGGGTCAGCCGGATGGGGCGCTGTCGCGTCTCACTCCGGAGGAGCTCGCCCAGGGTGCCCGCAGCATCGCCCTGGAGCGGATGGCCGATGCGATCCGGCGCATCTCGATCCAGCGCGGCCACGACATCCGCTCCGCGGTGCTGGTGAGCTACGGCGGGGCCGGCGGCCAGCACGCCTGTGCCCTGGCCGAGCGGCTCGGCGTGGCCCAGGTGCTGCTCCATCCCCTGGCCGGGGTGCTCTCGGCCTATGGCATCGGCCTTTCGCGCCAGGAGGCGCTGCGCAGCGCGGCGGTGCAGCGGCCCCTGGAACCCGAGCTGCTGGGGGAGCTGCGGAGCCGGCGCGATGCCCTGTTGGCCGAGGCGAGCCAGGCCCTGCGGGAGGCCGGTGATAGTCCTGGCGAGCGCTCCGCCGCACGGGTGAGCCTGGAGCTGCGGCCCGCGGGCGGGGAGCGGGGCCTGGAGGTCTCCTGGAGCGACGGGGACAGCACCGGCGACCTCTGCTCCGCCTTCGAAACGCGTCACCGCCAGCGCTTTGGCTATGCGGTGGATGGCGAGGCGTTGGTGGTGGAGCGGCTGCAGGTGTTGCTGCCGGCCGGTGGGGGGGAACTGGAGGGACTCGGTTCGGAGAAGGGGGCCGCCGAGGGTGCTGCTTCCCCACCGGAGCCCTGCCGCTGGGTGCCCCTCTTCCTGCCGGCTCCGGATGCCGACCCAGGCTCGACCAACGATCTGGTCTGGCGCCAGGTGCCCTGCTGGCGGCGGGAGGAGCTGCAGGCGCGCCAGCGGCTGGTGGGGCCCGCCGTGGTGCTGGAGGCCACGGGCACCACCGTGCTCGAGCCTGGCTGGGGCGGCCGGGTGCTGGCCGATGGGGCTCTGCTGCTGACGCCGCTGGCCCAGGAGTTGCCTGGGGGTGGCGAGGTGGCTGCGCATCAGGGATCGGGGCAAGACAGCGCCCAGAGCGGGGCTGGCGGCCAACCCGGCCAACCCACCGCCTGCGATCCGGTGCGGCTGGAGCTCTACAACCACCGCTTTTCGGCGATCGCCGAGCAGATGGGGGTGCGGCTGCAGCAGAGCAGCCGTTCGGTGAACATCCGCGAGCGGCTCGATTTCTCCTGTGCCCTCTTCGATGGCGATGGCCAGTTGGTGGCCAATGCGCCCCACATCCCCGTGCATCTGGGTTCGATGGGGGAGAGCGTGGTGGCGCTGCTAGCCGCGATCGCGCGGGGGGAGCGGCAGCCCTTGCGTCCCGGCGACGCCATTGCCTCCAACGATCCCTACGCCGGTGGTACCCACCTGCCCGATATCACGGTGATCTCGCCGGTGTTTGCGCCAGGGGTGGGGAGGGATTGGAGCGACGCGGCTGGATCGGATGGCGAAGGGCCTGTGTTCTATGTGGCCTGCCGGGGCCACCATGCCGATGTGGGCGGCATCACGCCGGGCTCGATGCCGCCCTTCAGCCGCTCGATCCTCGAGGAGGGCCTGCGGCTCGACAACGTTCCCCTGATCCAGGACGGCCGCTTCGAGGTCGGGGCCTGGCGGGAGGGGCTGGCTGCCGGGGAGTTTCCGGTGCGGGATCCGGAGCGGCTGCTGGCCGATCTGCAGGCCCAGGTGGCTGCCAACCGGCTGGGGGAGGCCGAGCTCCATCGCCTCGTCACCCAGCAGGGAGTGGCTGATGTGGTGGCCGCCATGGCGGATGTGCAGCGCAACGCCGCCGAGGCGGTGCGGTTGGTGATCGATCGGCTCCACTCCGGTCGCCATGCCGTGGAGCTCGACGACGGTTCGCGCATTGTGGTGGCGATCGAGCCCGACCACCGGGAGAGGCGGGTGCGGGTGGACTTCAGCGGTACCTCTCCGCAGCAGGCTGGCAATCTCAACGCGCCGCTGGCGATCACCAAGGCCGTGGTGCTGTACGTGTTCCGGGTGCTGGTGGCGCGGCCGATCCCGCTCAATGCCGGCTGCTTCGCGCCGATCGATCTGGCGGTGCCGCCCGGTTGCCTACTGCACCCCACCTTCCCAGCGGCGGTGGTGGGGGGCAATGTGGAGACCTCCCAGGCGGTGGCCAATGCCCTGTTCGGTGCCCTGGGGGTGCTGGCGGCAGGCCAGGGCACGATGAACAACTTCAGCTTCGGTAATGACCGCTGCCAGTACTACGAAACCGTGGCTGGCGGCAGCGGTGCCGGCATGGGGTCCGATGGCTCCGGTTTTGCCGGCTGTCACGCGGTGCAAAGCCACATGACCAATTCGCGGCTCACCGATCCGGAGATTCTCGAGGCCCGCTTCCCGGTGCGGCTGGAGCGTTTCGCCCGGCGGCGCGGCAGTGGCGGGGTGGGCCGCTGGCCCGGCGGGGATGGGGTGGTTCGGGTGTTGCGGGTGCTGGAGCCCATGACCCTGGCGATCCTCTCGGGCTCCCGCCGGGTGCCGCCCTTCGGCCTGGCCGGCGGCGGCGAGGGCCAGTGCGGCCGCAATGCGTTGCTGCGGGCCGATGGCCGCCACGAGGAGCTGGGGGGCTCGGCCCAGGTGGCGATGGAGGCTGGCGATGTCTTCGTGCTGGAGACCCCCGGCGGCGGGGGCTGGGGGGTTGATCCCGCGCCCCTCGATGGCGCCGCCGATCGGGATGGGGGCGCCCAGGGGCCAAGCAGCGGATCCGAGCCCGGCACGATCACCGCTGTCCTGCCGTCAGCCCCGCCGCAAGCCGGAGCGCCATGTTGAGTCGATTCCGTTCTTTCCCCCAGGGGCCGCTGCGGCTGGCGCGCCTCCAGTGGATGGTCGCTCCTTTGATCGCTGCGCCGCTTCACGCCGCGCCGCTTCAACCTGTTTCGCTGTCGCCGCTATCGCCGCGGTCACCGCGGGCAGCGCCGTTCAGGCCGGTGGCCCCCTTCAACGCATCGCTGCCCTGGCCGCCCGCCATCGCTCGCAAGGATTCAGGCTCCCGGTTGGCTCGTTCCCCGCTGGCGCGCCCTGGCCAGCTTGAGGGTGCGGCCGCCGCGGGTCCGGCCGCTCCCACCCCAACACCAGTCCTCAACGAACTCCAGGAGGCCGCCCAGCGGTTTCATCCGCTCTGGTCGGCGCGGGGGATGGTGGCCAGCCAGGAGGGGCGGGCTTCGGAGGCCGGGGCGGCGATCCTGCGGCAGGGCGGCAATGCGGTGGATGGGGCCGTGGCCACGGCCTTCGCCCTGGCGGTGACCCTGCCCCAGGCCGGCAATTTGGGGGGTGGGGGATTCCTGCTGCTCTGGTTGCCGGGCGAGTCGCCGGCCCGCGCCCGGGGCTGCCTGGGGCCGAAGGTCTCGGGCCCCGAGCGGCCGATCGGCCAAGGATTCGCCGTGGCCGTGAATTTCCGCGAGACCGCGCCTGCGGCCGCCCGCGCCGATTTGTTCCTGCGGGGCGATGGCAGCGTCGACCGGCAGCGGGCCACCCGCAGCCTGCAGAGCACGGCGGTGCCCGGCAGCGTGGCGGGGTTGCTGCTCGCCCAGCGCTGCTACGGCCGCCTGCCGCTGCAGGCGCTGATGGCGCCGGCTATCGCCCTGGCCGAGCGGGGCGTGCCGGTGGACCGGGAACTGGCCGATTCCCTCACCGCCGGCCTGCCCCTGCTGGCGGCCGACCCCACCTCCCGGGCGCTGTTCCTGAGGCCAGCGGGCCGGAGCTCCAAGCTGGCCGCGAGCCCTGCGACGCGCTCAGCCGCTGCTGCCGTTGGCGCTGCGGTGCGTTCACAGGCCTCTCCCGGCACCGACGCCCTTGGTCGTGCAACGCCTCCCTCTGACGGCACGGGATCCCCTCGACCAGAGCCGCCGCCCCCGTCCCCACTGCGGGCCCTCCAACCCGGAGAAACCCTTCGCCAGCCCGCGCTCGCCGCCACCCTGCGCCGCATCGCCCGCCAGGGGGAGGCCGGCTTCTACCGGGGGCCGGTGGCCGCTGCCCTGGTGGCGTTGATGCAGCAGCGGGGCGGGCTGATCCGCAGCGCCGACCTCGCCGCCTACCGGGCCCAGCTGGTGCAGCCCCTGGCCGCCAGCTTCCGTGGCCATCCCGTGGTCGCGATGCCTCCCCCCGGCGGCGGCCTCACCCTGCTGCAACTCCTCGGCCTGCTGGAGCCCTTCGATCTGGCCGCCAGCGGCGCCGGCAGCGCCGCCACCCTGCACCAGCTCACCGAGGCCATGAACCTCGCCTACCGCGATCGCAACACCTGGCTTGGCGATCCGGCCTCGATGGCAACCCCGCCGCCCGATCTGCTCGATCCCGCCTACCTCGATCAGCTGCGCCGCAGCATCGACCCGCTTCGCCACCGCCCGGCAGCCAGCCTCGCCGCCGCGCCGCCGCCCCGGCGCGAGAGCGTGAACACCACCCACCTCTCGGTGGCGGACCGCCACGGCGGCCTGGTGGCCCTCACCACCACGCTCAACTTCGCCTACGGCAACGGCGTGACCGTGCCGGGCGCCGGCTTCCTTCTCAACAACGAGATGGACGACTTCACCGTCGCCCCGGGCCGCCCCAACAGTTTCGGCCTGGTACAGGGCGAAGCCAACGCAATCACGCCCGGCCGGCGGCCGCTCAGCTCGATGGCGCCCACCCTGGTGTTTCGCCCCGATGGCACGCCCTGGCTCGCCACAGGGAGTCCGGGCGGCAGCCGCATCATCACCACCGTGGCCCAGGTGTTGCTGCAGCGCATCGTCTGGGGTTCCAACCTGGCCACCGCCGTGGCGGCGCCCCGCATCCACAGCCAGCTCTGGCCCGATCGCCTGTCGCTGGAGGAGGGCTTCTCCCCCGATACCCGCCGCCTGCTGGAGGCGATGGGGCACCGTACCCAGCCCAGCGCAGCGATGGGGGCGGCCAATAGCGTGGAGCTGCTGGCGCCCCTGGGCAGCGGCAGCCTGGGGGTGGTGGATCCCCGCCGGGGCCGCACGGTGGCGGTGGGGGAGTGAGGGCCTTGGGCTCAAGCTGCCGGGTTCAGTTTTGGCCGCTGGTTGTTTGCTGCGCTCCCTGCCCTTAACGGTTCTGGCGCAGCCGCTGCCGTAGGCGGCGGCTCCAGCCCAGGGCCGCGAGTCCCCCCAGGAATGGCATCGGAGCCGGCACGGGGTCGTGGGCGACGTTGTAGAGCTGCTGGGCGAGGATGTCGTGGGTGCGGGTGGTGGGATGCAAGTTGTCCCAGAAGAGATAGGTGGAAGGATCGGCGCAGACCGCTGAGCCGGTGAAGCAGGGCTGGTCGACGTTGGTGAACCCGGAGCCGGTTGGGTTGGCAATCAGGCTCTGCAGCGCGTCGTCGAGCTGGAACAGTTCGATATCGAGCTGGGGTTTGGCGGTGGCGAGCGTGTTGAGTTGGCTTTCGAGGGCTGTGTTGAAGCCCTGGCTCAAGGCGGTCATCAGCGCCTGATTGGTCGTGCCGCGGAAGGCAGGTGTTGAGCCCAGATCTGGGGAGTTGACCACAAGGAAGTTGCGGGCCCCGGCGTCAGCCAGCGTGTTGATCGAGGCGATCAGGTTGCTCACCGCCAGGCCTGGAACAGCGAAGAGATTGGTGGTCGTTGGATCCGCGCCTGAGCTGCTGCCAGCACTGTTGCAATTGCCGGTGCCGGTAAGGGTATTGAGGCAGTAGAAGACATCGTTTGGAAACAGCCAGAGCAGAAACAGCGAGCTTTTCGCGTTGAAGCTTGGCTTGTTGGTGGTGAACTGATCCAGTTGCCAGGCGTTGCCTTTGTTGGCGAAAGCAGGATTGAGCAGAGGTCCTGGGGGGTTGCCCACCTCAAGGTTGTTCTTTTTTCCCGTGGTGGCACCAAGGATGGCGTAGTTCGTTCCGCCGCTGAGCGAGGGTTTGAAACTGTTGTCGCCGGGGTTGAACATCTTCCAGAGACCTTCCACCGCCACCGGGCCGTTGCTGGCGCGGTTCCCCACATAGGGAGCTGGTGTGAAGAAGCCTCCGGTCAGCACGCCAGCGTTGCCGCTGTCGGAGAGGCTGTCGCCGAAAACGAAGAGGTTGCGGAGCGAGTTAACCCCTGCCTGGGCTGCCGTTGTTGGAAGCGTGGCCCAGAGCAGGGCGGACAGCGAGGCGGACTTGATCAGGCGTTTGCCGATGCGCCGAGGTCCGTGGGGGCTTGCGTCGGTTCTGGTCATGCGGTTGGAAGTGATCCTTTGGCGTGCATGGCTCCAGTCGTGCGAGCGGTGCAGCCCATTGGCTTGGCAAGGTCAGGATATGGCAGGGCTCCAGCGGTTGGCACGGGTCATCCCAGGCGGCTGGCCTCAGGTCCTGGGCATGCTCACCTGGGCTTGGCCGCCGCCTAGTGGCTTGGCCTCGTTAAGCGATCTCGCCCCGTCGATCGTGAAGCTCTCGGCGTTGATCACCTTCACGTCAAGGCGGTGGCCCAACAGCAGGGGGAGGGTGCGCGTCTCGAGCTGGTGGCGTGGTGGCAGGAGGCCGTTGCCCGTGATCAGCAGCTTCACACTGCCATCGGCGGTTTCCGCATCCACCGAAAGCACCCGGTAGCCGGAATCCCCTAGCCACTCCCGGGCCAGGGCGTTGGTGCGCAGGGCGACCTTGCTGGCCACGATCAGGCGATGGCTGGTGAGGGCGAGGGGGATGCTGATCAGCAGCAGAACCCCGGTGGCCAGAGCCAGCGCCCGCCGCCGGACCCGCGGGTCGAAGGGGGCAAGGGCGGCATGGCGGAAGCCCATTAGCACGAACACCAGCGAGCCGGTGACCAGGATCGCCACGTAGTTGGTGACGAACAGCAGCAGGCTGCCGCTGGCGAGGGTGGGCTCCCCGAACGCCAGCAGGATGCCCACGTTGGCCAGCGGCGGCACCAGCGAAACGGCGATCGCCACCCCCGGCAGGGTGTCGGAGACATCGCGGCGGGAGAGGGCGAAGGCACCCGCCACGCCGGTGGCCAGGGCCGCCATCAGATCAAGCAGATGGGGCGCCGTTCGATTCATGATCTGCTGAATCTCCCGGGGATTCAGCAGCGGTGCCACCGGCAGGGTGAGCAGGAATCCGATGATGACCGCCATCGCGATGCCGGCGAGGCTCACGAGCAGGGTGTTGACCATCCCCTCGCGATCGCCCAGGCTCACGCTGAACGCCAACCCCATGATCGGCAGCATCAAGGGGGCCACGATCATCGCGCCGATCACCACCGCCAGCGAATCGCTCAACAGCCCAAAGCTGGCGATGGCGGAGGCGAGCAGCAGCAGGATGGCGAACTTCAGAAACCTTGGACCTGGCCTGTCTCGCTCAAAGATCAGGGTGTCGCTGACGCGATCCACTTCCTCGCCGGTCACGGGGCCGCCGTGCAGGAGTTCGGCCAGGGTTGTTGCCATCGTTGTGCCGGAACGGAACCGATTCTGTGCGGCCCAATCCAGCCAGTCTCCCTTCAGGCCTCGGTGCTTGCCGCCGGCGCCGTGAGCAGGTTCACCGCCGAGAAGGCCAGGCCGATGCCAAACATGGTGCCGATCGCCCAGGTGCCGCTCAATGGCCATTCGACGATCAGCAGGCCGCCGAGCACGGCCGTGACAATCCCATCGGCGAGCACCAGCCAGCGGGTCGGCCCACCACCAGCGGCGGCGGCCGCCAATTCCATCACCCCCTCGATGGCCAGCAGGAAGCCGAGGAAGAGGGTGAGGCTCAGGGTGCTCTGGATCGGGAAGGCCAGCAGGCTGACACCCCCCACCAGATAGAGCAGGGCCGAAAGGCCACGGAACACCTTGCCGCGCTTCCCTTCCACGCTGGTGAGCCGCAGCAGCTGGGAGATGCCGGCGGTGATCGCCACCCCGCCCAGGGCGATGGTGAGCAGGGTCGACGACACGAAGGGCAGGGCGATGGCCAGCAGCGCGGCGACTAGCAGCAGCGCGGCTGTAATCCAGCGGAGCTTGGGGGAGGCTGGAGCGGACACTGGGCGATGGGGAAGCATTGGGCCCTCACCGTGGCCCTTGGTGAGGCTCCGGGTGTGGGATCACCCATCAGGCTGTAGCAATCCATAACAAGCCTGACTCGCCCCTGCCCGGATCCGCCACGATTGGTGTAACCGCTGGCGGGATACCGCCACCACCCGTGCCGTTGCTGCCACCGCTGAACGAGCACAACCTGCCCTGGATGGACACGCTCCATCCGATCGTGGTGCACTTTGTGATCGCGATGGGCCTGGTGGCCTTCGTGTTTGATCTGATCGGCTATTTCGGACGCCGCCCCGCCCTGTTTGAGGTGAGCTTCTGGAACCTGCTGTTCGCCACGGTGGCGATCTTCGTGGCGATCCTGTTCGGCCAAGTGGAGGCGGGCCTGGCCAACCCCTACGGCGCCTCCCGCGATCTGCTCAATCTGCACAGCACCCTGGGTTGGTCGCTGGCGGGGGTGCTCTCGCTGCTCTCGGGCTGGCGCTATGTGATCCGCAGCCGTGATTCCCAGGTGCTGCCGCAGGCATTCCTGGTGGCCGGCGCCGGCCTGAGCCTGCTGATCGTGGTGCAGACCCTGCTGGGTAACCAGCTGATCTGGACCTACGGCCTCCATACCGTGCAGGTGGTGGCGGCGATGCGGGAGGGCCGGCTGTGACGGCCCCGTTGAGCGCTCAAGCCCCCCAGGCCTGGAGCCTGCTGGCACCGCTGCGGCCCGCCGGTCTCGGTTCCAACGATCTCCCCTACACCCTGCCGATCCACCCCAACCTGGTGCACCTCACGATCGGCCTGTTCGTGATCGCCATCGCCTTCGATCTGGTCGGGGCCCTCTACCCGGTTGAGAAGCGCCTGTTCCGCTTCCTCGCCCTGCCCGTCACCCGCAGTGGCTTCCACGACGTGGGCTGGTACAACTTGCTGGTGTGTGCGGGCATCAGCTTCTTCACGGTGGCCGCCGGCTTCTACGAGATGCTGCTGGCCGATCCGGTGCCGGGTGTGCGCAGTGCCCTAGGCCTCGATGCCACCACCACCCTGCTTTGGCATGGGGTGGGCGGGGTGCTGCTGCTGCTGGCGATCGTGGCGATGGCGGTGTGGCGCGGCTTCCAGCGCTTCGTCTGGCGCCGCGACTACGGCCGCCAGGTGCAGTGGTCGTACCTGTTGGTGGGGGTGCTGCTGTTTGCGGTGCTCGGCCTGCATGGCACCCTCGGCGCCGAGCTGGCGGCCGAATTTGGCGTGCATGTCACGGCCGACCAGCTGCTGGTTGATGGCCTCGATCCGCTCCAGGTGTTGCCATGAGCGCTTCCGGTTCCACGGCGTCGGGGTCCGGCTCGAGCCCAGCCCCACGCTCAGGGTCTCCCGGCCAGGGCGGCCCAGGCATCGATCGGGGCGCGGTGCTGCTGGTGACCCTGGGGGTTGGCCTCGCCCTGCTGGCCAGCCGCTGGCTGATGGCCCAGGTGCCCCGCTGGCTGCCGCCCCAGGCCTCCACCGCCGCCCCCCTGGTGGACGACCTGTTTGCCCTCGAGGCGGGCATCGGCTGCTTCCTACTGCTGGGTTGCACGGCGGTGATCGCCTGGACCCTGCTGTTTGATCGGGCCGACAAGTACGACCGCGACGACGGCGAGCCGATCGAGGGCAACCTGAAGCTGGAGATCACCTGGACCGTGATTCCCCTGGTGGTGGTGCTGCTGCTCGCCGCTCAGGCGATCCGGGTGAACGGTCAGCTGGCCAGCCTGGGGGGCAAGGTGCGGGTGGCGGGCGCCGCCGAGGCCCTGCGCTTGGTGGGGGTGGAAGGGGTGGAAGGAGTGCCTGGTTTGTTGGCAGGGACTAGCGCGCGGGCGGCGGGAGCCGATGCCGCCAAGGATCCGGTGGCTGCCTCCGCCGCCGAACTGGGCCCGGTCGTGGTGATCGCTCGCCAGTGGTCGTGGGAGTTCGTTTATCCCGATGGGGTGAGCAGCGCCGAGCTGCACCTGCCTGTTAACCGCCCCGTGCGCTTCCGCCTGGTGTCGCTCGACGTGCTGCATGCCATGTCGATTCCCGCCTTCCGCCTCCGTCAGGACGTGGTGCCCGGCAGCGTGATCGACTACCGCCTCACCCCCAGCCGCGAGGGCCGCTACCGCCTGCGCGATTCCCTGTTCAGCGGCGCCTATTTCGCTTCTAATCAAACCGACGTGGTGGTGGAGAGCGCCGAGGCGTTCGAGCGCTGGCTCCAGGCCGCCCGCCGCAGCCCCTTGGCCCCGAGCCCCAACGCCGCCACCGATCTCTGGCGGCAGCGCCAGGAGCGGGGCAACCGCGGCTGGGCGACGGTGCCGCCCGCGCCGCCGCCCCTGGTGAACGTGCCCCTCGATCTTTCCGCCGCCCACGTGGGCTGAACATCCACCCCGATGAGCATCAGCCGATGAGCACCACCCCGATCCCCTTTGATCCCCGCGCCCTGCGGGCTCCCCATCCGGTGCCGGGGGCGCCGGACAACTGGCGGCGTTTCTTCACCTTCAACACCGATGCCAAGGTGATCGGGATCCAGTACATCGCCCTGTCCCTGTTGTTCCTGCTGGTGGGCGGCCTGCTGGCGATGATCATGCGGGGTGAACTGATCACACCGCCGGCTGATCTGGTCGATCCGAGTGTGTACAACGGCCTCTACACCATGCATGGCACGGTGATGCTGTTTCTCTTCCTCTTCCCGATCCTCAATGGCTTCAACAACCTGCTGATTCCCCCCATGATCGGTGCGCCCGACATGGCCTTCCCGCGGCTCAACGCCCTCGCCTTCTGGATGTTCCCGGTGTTCGGCGTGGTGCTGATGGCCAGCTTCCTGGTGCCGGGCGGACCCGCCAGCTCCGGCTGGTGGGCCTACCCGCCGCTCAGCACCCAAAACCCGCTGGGGCTGCTGATCAATGGCCAGTTCCTCTGGATCCTGGCGGTGGCGATCTCGGGGGTGAGCTCGATCCTGGGGGCGGTGAATTTCTGCACCACGATCATCCGCATGCGGGCCCCGGGCATGGGTTGGTTCCGGATGCCGATCTTCTGCTGGACCGCCCTGGCCGCCCAGACGATCCAGCTGGCGGGTCTGCCGGTGCTCACCGCCGGGGCGGTGATGCTGCTGTTTGACCTGAGCTTTGGCACCAACTTCTTCCAGCCGGAGGGCGGCGGCGATCCGATGCTTTACCAGCACTTCTTTTGGTTCTATTCCCATCCGGCCGTCTATGTGATGGTGCTGCCGGTGTTCGGCTTTTTCTCGGAGATCTTTCCGGTCTATGCCCGTAAACCCCTGTTCGGCTATCACGTGGTGGCGATCGCCTCGTTTGGCATCGTGTTTCTCAGCCTGATCGTGTGGGTGCACCACATGTTCACCAGCGGCACCCCGCAATGGATGCGCCATGTCTTCATGGTCACCACCATGCTGATCGCCGTGCCCACCGGCATCAAGGTGTTCGCCTGGCTGGCCACCCTTTGGCGCGGCAAGCTCTGGCTCACCACGGCGATGTTGTTTGCGATGGGGGGCGTGTTTAACTTCATCTTTGCCGGCATCACCGGCATCATGCTGGCCACGGTGCCGGTGGATGTGCACGTGGGTAACACCTATTTCGTGGTGGGCCATTTCCACACGGTGATCTTCTCCACGATCACCTTCGGTGTCTACGCAGCGATCTACCACTGGTTTGCGAAGTTCACCGGCCGCATGCTCTACGAGGGCCTCGGCAAGGTGCATTTCGTGCTCACGTTTGTGGGCGCCCAGCTCAACTTCCTGCCGATGCACTGGGCCGGCCTGATGGGCATGCCGCGCCGGGTGGCCTCCTACGACCCCGAATTCGCCCTGGCCAATGTGCTCGCCAGCCTCGGCGCCTTCCTGCTCGGGGTGGCCATGATCCCCTTCCTGCTCAACCTGGTGAGCTCCTGGGTGCGGGGCGCGCGGGCCCCGGCCAACCCCTGGCAGGCGATCGGCCTGGAGTGGCTGCTGCCCTCACCGCCACCCGCCGAGAACTTCGAGCACGACGTGCCCACGGTGATCAGCGGCCCCTACGGCTACGGCCTGGGCCATCCGCTGGTGGCTGATCAGGGGCGTTACGAAGCGCGGCTGAAGGAGGCCTGAGGCGATGGCGGATTCTTCTTTCGGCCCAGGCTTCAGTGCCGCAACCCCCCTGGCCATGGGCACCATTGCAGCTCCAGGCAGTCCGTTCGGCGAAGGAGCTCCCGCTGCCGAGGGCTCCGCGGCGGACTCCGCCGCTCCTCTCGAAAGGTCCGGCGGCCCCGGCCCGGAGCACGGGCATGGCCATGGGTCTGCTGATCACGCCCACGGCGGTCACAACCTCACGGGCTTTGTGATCTTCCTGGCCTCCGAGAGCCTCATTTTCGCGGCGCTCTTTGCCGCCTACATCGTGCTCAAGGGCTCGGCGCCGCTCTGGCTGCCGCCGGGCGTGGAGGGGCTGGAGGTGCGCGAGCCCCTGATCAACACGGTCGTGCTGGTGAGCTCCAGTGGCGTGGCCTGGCTGGCGGAGCGGGCTCTGCATCGCCGCCAGCTGCTGCGTTTCCGGCTCTGGTGGCTGCTCACCATGGCGATGGGCACCTGGTTCGTGCTGGGGCAGGCGCGGGAGTGGCAGGGTCTGACCTTCGGCCTGGGCGATGGCGTCTTCGGCGCCTGCTTCTACCTGCTCACCGGCTTCCACGGCCTGCACGTGATCACCGGCGTGCTGCTGATGGCCCTGATGCTCTGGCGCTCCTTCCGCCCCGGCAACTACGACGGCGGCGAGGCGGGCGTGACGGCGGTGGGCCTGTTCTGGCACTTCGTGGATGTGATCTGGATCGTGCTGTTCGCGCTCCTTTACCTGTGGCAGGGCCGATGAGCGGGGCGATGGGCGGGGCAGGGGCGGTGGGCGGCGGCCTGCTGATCGAGGAGCGCGAGTTCGACGTGCTGGTGGTGGGCAGCGGCGCCGGCGGCGGCACCCTGGCCGGCGAGCTGGCTGAGGCGGGCCTTTCGGTGCTCTTGCTGGAGCGGGGCACCCCCCTGCCGCTGGCGGATCAGAACGTGGCCAACATCGATCTGTTCCGCCGCCGCCGCTACCACCCGCCTGAGGAGTGGATCGGCACCGATGGCGACCCCTTCGCCCCCCAGATGGTGATGGCCCCGGGGGGCAACACCAAGATCTGGGGCGGGGTGTTGGAGCGGATGCGCGAGCAGGAGTTCTGCCACCTGCCGATGCAGGAGGGCCCTGGCCCCGACTGGGAGCTGCGTTACGCCGACCTCGAACCCTGGTACGACCGCGCCGAGGCCCTCTATCGCGTGCACGGCGAGGCCGGTTGCGATGCCACCGAACCGCCCCGCAGCGCCCCTTATTCCCTGGCGCCCCGGCCCCTGGAGCCGTTCCAGGAGCTCCTGCGCGACGACCTCCTCCGCCAGGGACTCCACCCCTACCGGCTGCCCCTGAGTGTGGGCGAATCGGCGGAGGATCCCAGCGGCGATGCCGAGGTCTTCGGCCTGGAGCGGGCCTGCCGCTTCCCGGGATTCGAGCTGCGCACCGGCGCCGAGGTGCTCGCCCTGCATGGCTCCGCCAGCGGCTGCGAGGTGCGTGCTGTGGAGGCCCGCATCGATGGCCAACGCTGGTTGTTCCGCGCCCACCAGGTGGTGCTCGCGGCCGGCGCCATCGCCAGCGCCGTGATCCTGCTGCGCTCCGCCTCGGAACGGCACCCGCGCGGCATGGCCAACGGCTCCGATAAAGTGGGCCGCAACCTGATGCGCCCCCAGCTCACGGCGATGCTGCAGCGCTCCTCCATCGTGCATTCGGGCCGCTATGGGCCGGGCCTGGGCCTCACCGATTTCCACGACGGCGACCGCAACGTCGACTACGCCCTCGGCGTGGTGCGCGGCGGCGGTGGCGTGCTGCAGGATCCGCTCTTCGCCGAATCGCCGCCGGTGTTGTCGCTGGTGAGCCGGCTGCTGCCCGATCCCGCCCTGGAGTGGCTGGCCGACCGCTCGGTGAGCTGGTGGGTGGCCAGCGCCGTGCGGCCCGATCCGGAGAACCGGGTGAGCCTGCGGGGCGAGCGGGTGGTGGTCAACGACCTGCCCAACAACCGCGAGGCCCACGACCGGCTGGTGTACCGCTGGCTGGCGGTGATGCAGCAGGTGGAGCGCGATCTGGCCACCACCGTGGTGCAGCGGGCGCCCATCTACCCCCGCGGCGAGGCGCCCCAAAGCGTGATGGGTTTTGCCTGCGGCACCTGCCGCCTGGGCAGCGATCCGGCCCGCTCGGTGGTGAACCTGGAGGGCCGCAGCCACGAGGTGGCGAACCTCTGGATCGCCGATGGCTCGATCCTGCCCGGCTGTCCGTCGGTGGGCCCGGGGCTCACGATCGTGGCCAACGCCCTGCGGATCGCCGCGGCGATTCGGGTGGAACTGGGGCGGTAGGCGGAGGCGAGGGCAGCGGCCCCCAGGACCTCAGAGTCCGTGGAGGAGAGCCATCTCACTGGCGGCCCGGAACACCAACCCATGCCGCTCCACCAAGGGGTTGAGGTCGTCGTAGCCGCCGCCGATCACCGTGGCCACCGGGATACGCCGCCGCAGGCAGGCCTCCAGCACCAGCCGGTCGCGCTGCAGCAGGCCGATGTCGCTGAGGCAGAGCCGTCCCAGGCGGTCGCCGCGGTGGGGGTCGACGCCGGCGTTGTAGAGCACCAGATCGGGCCGCACCTGCTCGAGCAGATCGGGCAGAACCGCACCGATGGCGCCCAGATAGGCCTCGTCCTCCAGGCCATCGGCGAGGGGAAGGTCGAGGTCGCTGCATTGTTTGCGCAGCGGGAAGTTGGAGGCGGCGTGGGCCGAAAAGGTGAACACCCGCGGATCGCCCGCGAAGATCGCGGCGGTGCCGTCGCCCTGGTGCACGTCCAGGTCCACCACCAGCAGCTGGCGCACCAGTCCTTCGGCCAGCAGCACCCGGGCGGCGATCGCCACATCGTTGAAGATGCAGAAGCCGCTGCCGTAGTCGGGGAAGGCGTGGTGGGTGCCGCCGGCCAGGTGGCAGGCCAGGCCGTGCTGCAGCGCCAAGCGGGCCGTGAGCACGGTGCCGCCCACCGCCAGCCAGCTGCGCCGCACCAGGGGAGTGGTGGCCGGCAGGCCGATGCGGCGTTCCTCGGCTGCCGTGAGCTGGCCGCGGGCAAAGGCCTGGTGATAGGGGCGTGGGTGCACCAACTCCAGCCAGCGGCGCGGCACCGGCAGGGGCTGGTGCACCTGCTCCGGCCGCAGTAGATCCAGGCGGCTGAGGTGCTCCGTCAGCAGCCGGAACTTGGCCATCGGAAAGCGGTGGCTGCTGGGCAGCGGTGCCGAGTAGGCCGGGTGGTAGACGAGGGGAGGGCGCACGGCGGTAACGCTAGGGCTGCTGGGCCTGGCGGGTGCCATGCCCCGGCCAGGGGGCTGGCGGCAATTCGGGGCGGCGGGCTTGGCCGCAGTGGTTCGCGCTGCGCTGCTTGCCGCTTGTGAATGCGTTAAATGCTGGCTTCGATCGAAGGTTTGGCCTGGAAAATCGACCAATCCGGCAAGAACAAGGAAGCGCCAAATCCATCATTGGGCCTTGATTTCTCTTGATCTCCGGCTTGGGATCAGTGGGGCATGGCGGCCAAAACCGTCGATTGGCAGGGCCCGTTTCGATGTTTAGAGTTGGGCCAATCTTGATCGGATTCGCCTGATTCGATGACCCGCGACCTCCGGTTCTCCGCCCTCACGATCGCCCTTGCCCTGGCCCTGGCCCCCGGGGCCGGCCTGGCGGCATCGAAGCCCGCCTCGTCCAAGGCCACCGCCGCGACCACCTCCAAGGCAACCGCCAAGGCCCCTGTCTTCACCCCCGTCAAGGCCACCGCCGCCACCACCAGCGTGACCACCCGCCTGGGCGCCCTGGAGCTGGAGAACGGCTACCCCACCAAGGCCACCGCCCGGAAGCTCTACGACGAACTCGACCTGCAGCGGGCCACCCAGGCCTACCTCTGGGCCCTGCCGGCGGTGGGCTTCAAGGCCCTCTACGACGCCCAGGCCAAAACGATGGGCGTGCGCAACGGTGATGTGCTGCTCTATCGCACCCTGCAGGACAAGGCGGGGATGCTCACTCCCAACATCACCACCCTCTACGCCTTCAGCTTCTGGGATTTGGCCGCCCAGGGGCCCTTGGTGGTGGAGGTGCCGGCCGGGCTCACCGCCGGTGGGGTGCTCGACATCTGGCAGCAGCCGATCACCGACCTGGGCCAGACCGGGCCCGACAAGGGTGCTGGCGGCAAATACCTGATCCTTCCCCCCGGCGGGCCCGACGTGGTGGCGCCCGGCTACCGGATCTTCCGCTCCCCCAGCAACCAGGTGTGGTTCGGCACCCGGGGCCTGGCGCCCGATAAGGCCGTGGCCGAGGCCACCGTGCGTCAGCACCGCCTCTACGGCTGGAGCCAGCGGGCTAATCCGCCGGCCAGCGTCTACAGCGAAGTGGGTGGTCGCCCCTGGCAATCGGCCCAGCCCACCGACCTCACCTACTGGCGCCTGCTCAGTGAGCTCTATGCCAATGAGCCCGTTGCCCCCCGCGACCGCATGCTGTTCGGGATGCTGTCGCCCCTGGGCCTGACGCCGGGCCAGGCCTTCAACCCCGATGCCCGCCAGGCGCGAATCCTCGGCGAGGGGGCCCAGCTGGGCGACCTGATGGCCCGCACCATCGCCTACGAGAAGCGCACCCCTGGCGCCACCGTCTACCCCGGCAAGCACTGGGAGTATGCGGTGCTGTTCGATCTCGACCAGGAATCCCCCGACAAACGGCGGGTGCAGTTCGAAGAGCGCAGCTCCTGGTTCTACGAGGCAATCGCGATGTCCGTGGGGATGCAGGGCCGCATCGTGGGCTTCGGCCAGGTGTATCTGGAGGCCTCCAAGGATGGCCAGGGCCAGTGGCTCGATGGCGGCCGCACCTACCGCATGCGCGTGCCGGCCGGGGCGCCGGTGAAGCAGTTCTGGTCGATCACCCTCTACGACAACCTCAGCCGCGGCCCGGTGATCACCTCCCAGGGTGCCGCCGACCTCAGCTCCCGCAAACCCGACCTGGTGACCAACGCCGATGGCTCGGTGGATGTGTTCTTCGGGCCGCTGAAGCCCGCTGGCGCCACCAACTGGATCCAGACCACCCCCGGCAAGGGCTGGTTTGCCTACTTCCGCTTCTACGGCCCCACCGAGGCTTACTTCGCCAAGAGCTGGCAGCTCAACGACATCGAGCCGCTGGCGCCAGCAGGGCGCTGAGTTTCTAGGTTTCTGGATTCCTGGGGCCTCTGCTCTGTTGTGTAGGTCCGTCCGGGCATGACCGGATCGCCTGAGCTGTTCTCAGCCCCATCCTTTCTCGATTCCGCTCGTCGATTCCACCACGCAATTCCGCCATGGCCTTTGCTCCCTTCAGCCCCAGCTCCAGCCCTGCGGGGCATCGAGGCCTCGTTCGACCGATTCGCCTCGTGTCGGCGCTGGTGGGGGGAGGCCTGCCCCTGATGCCATGGATGGCTCCGGCCCTGGCGGCCCCATCCCCGGCTTTGCTGTCATCACCCCGTTCCGATGTGGCCCTTGACGCTGCTGCCCAGGCGACACCGCCCGCCACTCTGGGGAGAACTCCACGCCTGATCACGGCCCAGGTTCAGGCCCCGGACCAGCCAGTGTTGCCGCCCCCCATCCCCGCCGTTCCCGCCCCCAACCCCGGGGCTCTGCCGCCCCCCAGCCCCACCGAGGCCAGGGCGATCGCCAAGGAGGCCTGGCTCTACGCCTACGCGCCGCTGCAGGGCTACCAGACCTTCTGGAACCAAACCCAGAACCCCGCCTTCGCGGGTTATGTGGGCGGATTCAACCGCTTCCGCCACTACAGCCGCCTCAACACCCCGGCCGACACCGACATCGTCACCCCCAACAACGACACGCCCTATTCGTGGGCCTGGCTGGACCTGCGCGCCGAGCCGATCGTGCTGGAGCTGCCCGGCGTGGCGGCGCCCCGATACACCGTGAACCAGTGGTTCGATCTCTACACGCACAACTTCGCCTACACCGGCGTGCGCTCCACCGGTCGGCAGGCTGGCCGCTATCTGTTTGTTGGACCCACCTGGCGAGGTGTCGTGCCGCCGGGCATCACCCGGGTGTTCCGCGCTGAAACCGACTTCGTGGGCACCCTGACCCGTACCCAGCTGAACGGTCCTGACGACGTCTCTGCCCTGCAGGCGATCCAGGCCCAGTACCGCCTGGTGCCCCTTTCCACCTACACCCGCACCGCAGCCCCAGCGGCGGCGCCGCCGGTGGCCTGGCCCGCCTGGGATGGCGCCCGCGCCGATGGGATCGGCTTCATCGGCTACCTCAACGCCCTGATGCCGTTGATGCCCACAGTGCCCTCCGAACGGGCCATGCGGGAGCGCTTCGCGCGGATCGGAATCGGCGCCGGCCGGCCGTTTGATCCGGCCCGGCTCGATCCGGCCAGCCGCAGCGCCATCGAGGCCGGGGTGGCGGAAGCGGCCAGAGATCTTAAGTCGAAGGCCCTGGCCCAGACCAGTTCCCGCGGCTTCTTCGGCACCCGCGAGGAGCTCGGGCCCGACTACCTCACCTACCGTTCCATGGGGGCGATGCTGGGGATCTATGGCAACAGCGATGCCGAGGCGGTTTACGCCAGCCAGCAGACGGGGCCCGATGGCCAGGTGCTCGACGGCCGCCGCCGTTGGTTGCTGCGCTTCCCAGCTGGCCAGCTGCCGCCGGTGAGCGAGTTTTGGTCGCTCACCATGTACACCCTCCCCCAGCGCCTGCTCACCCCCAATTCGATCCAGCGCTATTCGATCGGTGACCGCACGCCGGGGCTCCGCTACGGCGCCGATGGCTCGCTGGAGATTGTTCTGCAGGCTGAAAATCCCGGCCCGGCGAAGGCCGCCAACTGGCTGCCGGCACCAGCCGGGCCCTTCTTCTTCGTGGCGCGGCTCTATGGGCCAAAGCAGGCCGTGCTTTCAGGAACCTGGAAGCTTCCTGCCCTGGTGGAGCTGAAGTGAGGGGCCGGAGGTGACGGTGCAGGGCTCAGCCCTTGACCGGCTCCGCATCACCCGCCAGGGGAATCCCCGACTCCTCCAGGGCCTCCACCAGCCGCAGCAGCAGCTCCCGCTCCAGGGGCCCCTGGCGGCCTGCCCGGGTGACCACCACCAAGGCCACCTCCAGGCCCTGGGGGGTCACCTGCCTTAGGCCCAGCAGGCGGGGCGGCTCCAGCAGGTCGGCGCTCCAGGCCGGGTCGGCGGCGAAGGCCTCGCTGGCCTGGCTGATCACGGCCAGCGCCTGGCGGGGATCGGCGCCCCCGTGGGCGAGGGTGAGGCGCAGCTCCTGGCCGGAGCGCAGCTTGGTGGTGTTCACCACCCGTTTGCACTGGTTGTTGGGGATCACCATCACCCGTTGGTCGCGGCTGCGCAGTTGGGTGCTGAGCAGATCGACATCAACCACCTCACCGCTGAGGCCGTCGATCGTGATCGCATCGCCGATGGCGTAGCGGTCCTCCAGGAGCAGAACCAGGCCGGCCACGAAATCCCGCAGCAGGTCTTGGAACACCAGGGCCAAGGCACCGAGCAGGGCGCCGCTGGCCAGCAGGGCGTGGCTGGAGAGTTCGCGCACGCCGGGGATGTCGACCACCACCCAGAGGGCCACCAGGGCGATGCAGGCCAGATGCACCAGGCGGGTCACCACCCGCTGCAGGCTGTGGTAGCGCTGGTTGCGGCGGGCGCGCTGCTCCGGCGCCAACGAAGGATTGCCATTCCACTGGCTGAGCAGGGCCGCCAGCACGGCCTGCACCAACTGGGCCACGACCCAGCCGACCAGCAGCTTGCCCACCACCGAGAAGGGCTGGAGCAGCAGGTCGATCGCTAGGGGGATCTGCCCCGGCACCGCCAGCACGGCCACCCCCACCATCAGGGGCAGCAGCAACAGCACCCCCGCCAGCAGGGTGCGGCTCAGCAGGTGCAGCGCCGGGATCAGCAGGTTGCGGCTGCGGCGGTGGTCACCGGGCGGGCGTGGGCGCCGTGGAACCGAGACTGCCCCCGGGCGGAGGCTCTCCGTGCCGAAGACCGCCCCCGGCGCCGGTCCGCCGGCCGCAGCCGCTGCCCCTGGGGCCGTGCGGTCGGCCAGCCCTGCGCCCGTCGCGGTGGCGGATGCGGGCGGGACATCGCGCTGAAAGGCGGCCAATGACGCGACCTCTCGCAGCTTCAGCTGGCCCAGCCGGCGCTTCACCAGGCTCCAGAGACCAAGGCCCGCGAAGAGAAGCCCCCCCAGCACCAGCTCGAGGAGCGCCATGGTGCGAAAGCGGCGCCTCAGCACCCCCGAATCCAGGAGGTGGCGAGCGAAGCGCAGCCGCTGCTCCAGCAGGGGCTGCCAGCGCTCCGCCAGGCGCTGGGGTGTGGTGCCGTTGAGCCGGGCGTCCTCATCGGTGACGCTCAGCAGGGGCAGGGGCAGCTCCCTTCCCGGCACCAGCGCCTGCAGCACGGGCGGGCCGCCGCTGCCGGCGGCTATCTCCACCTTGAGGGCGCCGGGATCCCCCAGCAGACCCAGCTGGTTGCTGTCGCAAGCGCGCTTGCCGCTGCGCAGGAAAAACTGATCGAGGATGAATTCCCCGAGGCCTTCCGCATCCGTACACACCTCCTGGGCGCGGTAGAGCAGTTCGAGGTTGCCCTCAATCACCTGCGCCCGCTGCCGCGCATTCGGCCCGGCCGAACCCGTCACCACCGGCGAGGCCACGGTGAGCACCGGGATGCCGAGGATGCGCACCTTGGCGCGGTGGAAGCTGCCGCTGTCTCGCACTTCTCTGGCCTCCTGGGGCCGGGGCGCCGAGGCCTGGGGGGTCGCCATGGTTGTCGGGGCGGCCGCGAGGGGGGCCTGGCTCAACAGGCCGGCCAGCAGCATCCCCAGCAGCACGGTCCCCAGGAGTTTGCGCTGGATTGATCGCCTGGTGCCCTCCAAGCCGAGGGCGCTTAGCACAGTGGTCCAGCCGGGCTGCGCTCTGTCGCGCTTCGATGCCGCTGCCACGGGGCTTCGCCCGCCGACCCTTAGGCCTTGATGCTGGTGACGGCTGGGCTGCGGCAAGGGCATGGCTGGGCTGGCACGGCCCAGTCTGTGGGGAATGGCGGGCTCTGCCCAGCCCGAAGGCCGCGCTGCCGCTCCGGCCTCCTTACGATCAGCTCCATACCCGGACACCACCCTGGCCATGGCCGTCACCTACCCCCGCAAGCTCGTCAACAACATGGGCGCCCGCGAGGTGATGCGAGAAGTGGTGAAGGAGCGCAAGGTGCAGATGCTGTTTCTCAACAGCTACCGCTTTAATGAACAGCGCTCTTGCCAGGAGATCACCGCCCTGATCGAGGCCCTCGATGGCCAGCCCCGCGACCTCTGCCGTGAACTCTCCCACCACGTCAGCGATGAGGCCCGCCACGCTGTGTGGCTTACCGACCTGCTCTGCGACCTCGGTGAGGAGATCGGCAATCCCCCCACCGGCTCCTACATCGACGAGCTCAACCGCCTGTTCGACAAGAGCGGTGATCAGATCCAGCAGGAGGATGGGCTGATCGCGGTGCTCGCCTCGATCAACTCCACGGAGAAGCGCGGCTGCCAGGCCTTCTCGGCCCACATCAACGCCCTGCGCCACGCTCCGGCCAGTGAGGAGAACATCCGCATCCGCGAGACCCTTGAGAAGATCCTTCCCGAGGAGGCGGGCCATGTGAGCTGGGGTAGCCGCTGGCTGGGCAAAATCGCCGGCCGCAGCGCCGAGCACCGCGCCCGCGTGAACGCGGCGAAGCACAAGTATTCGATGATCGAGCACGCCGCCTTTGAGGCGGGCATGGACATCACCGCCGGCGCCGAGCTGCGTCGCCTGGCGAATCTGGTGGAGATCACCAACACCCTGCCGGTCTGGGAGCGCCCCGCCTACCTGATGGAGCGTCTTCCCCAGGCCCTGCTCGCTCCAGATCTCCAGAAATCCCGCTTCCTGGCTGTTCAGCGGGTGCTGCAGGACAAGCCCGAGAAGCTGGTGGACCAGTTCATCCCGATGTTTCTCAGCGGGCTGCAGCACCTGCGGCCGTCGGTAGCGACGGGCAACTGAAGGCTGTTGGGCAGCGGATGGCGCGGAGATGGCTGCCAGCGAGGAGATCATTGGCGAGGAGTGGAAGGAGCGCTCCCGCGAGCTAGCCGACTGGGCCATGGAGCGCCTGGTCAACCGCCGCGATGTGTGGGGCCAGTACGCCCTGCTTTCACCTGAGCAGGCCCGCGAGACGGGCCGCACCTACAAGGCCATGACCCTGCCGGTGCCCGAGATGCGCGGCGAGGACCGGGTGACCCTCGACAAGCTGGCGCGCCATTTCGCCAGCCGGCGCCTGCATCGGCCCCAGCTGATCGGCCTGCACGCCGAGAGCCAGGAGGGCACCAGTCGCTGGCTGGGCATCGACATCGACAACCACGACCTCGATGCCGTGGGCGCCGATGGAAGGGCCCGCCGCAACCTGGCCGGCGCCCTGGCTTGGTGGCGCGCCTTCGGGGAGCGGGGCTACGACCCCCTGCTGTTTGATTCCAGCGGCCGCGGCGGCTATCACCTCTGGGTGTTGTTCGCCGAACCGGCCCCTACGGCGGCGGTGTTTGACCTGGTGAAGGCGGTGGCCACCACCTGGGAGGCGAACCAGCTCGAGGAGGAGCCGGAGGTGTTTCCCAAGCAGCCGCGGCCCGGCAGCCTCAACGCCTGGTTCCGCCTGCCCGGCATGCACCACACCCAGCCCCACTACTCGCGGCTTTGGAGCGGGGAGGAATGGCTGAGTGATCCCTGGTTAGAGGGCCATGCCGCCATCGACGCGATGCTGCAGGTGATGCCGGGGCCGCCGCCGCCAGTCCAGTCCGCTCGTGCCGGTCCGACGGTCCGCTTGGGGGGCGGCGCATCCGGCCCAGGCGAGCTGGTGGAGCCTTCCGTTTTGTTGGCTTCGACCCCGCCTTCCGCCGGCCCGTCGCCCCCGCTGTCCCGTTCCGCCGCCCCATCGCCCCCCGCCCCCAAGCGCAGCGCCGCCGCTCGCAAACGGCGGTTCAGCGGCGCCGGACGGCCCACCGTGTGCCTCGATCTCGATGGGGTGCTGGTGGATCGCACCTACGCCCGCGGCGGCGAGGAGTTGGGCGATCCGATCGATGGGGCGGTGGAGTTCACGCGGGCCCTCGCGGAGCAGGCCGACATCGTGATCCACACCGCCCGGCTCGGCGGCCGGTCGGCCGGGGCCAGCGCTGGGGCGGCCCAGGCTGAACAGCGGCGCATCGAGGAGCGGATTCGGGCATGGCTCGATCAGCACGGCTTCGCCTACAAGGAAATCGCCATGGATGTGGGCAAACCGATCGCCGCTGCCTACGTTGACGATCGGGGCGTGAGCTGCCGTCCGATGGACGACGGCCCCCGGGCCTTCGAGGAGGCCCTGGCGGCGGTGCGGCGCCTCTGTGGCCCGGGCGGCTGATCCCTACCGTGCGGCACCGATGGGGCCGTCCGTGTCGTTCCGAATCCCCTCCAGCGCCTCCCTTGCGGTGGGTGTGACTTCCACCCGATGGCCCGCACCCTCCAGTTCACCTACAGCGGCCGCAGCGTGCCCTGCAGCATCGAGAAGGTCGACCGGGGCCGCCTCTACGGCAGCCGCAGCCTCGAAACCCTCGACAGCCAGGGCCATCCCTGCGGCCTCGCCACCCTCGCCGCCGATGGCCACACCCTGATCCCCTTGGGCGGCACCGCCATCGGCCACCTCGGCCCCGATGGCCTCTGGGTGGAGGGCGACGCCCTCACCGCCGTGGATGCCGAGGGCAAACCCCTGCCCCGCATCCCCTCCAGCTTTGACGGGCCGATACCCCTGGAGCAGACCGTGGCGGTTGAGCGGCTGCTGGAGCACAGCATTCGCCTCACCTACGCCCTCACGCCGCTGGAAGGACCCCTCGATCCCGAGCTGGTGGGAGCCTTGACGGAGGGGGCAATTTTCAGCTTTCCCTTCAGCTGGCGGGGCGGGGTGGCCAGTGATCCGGCCTTTTTGCTGCGGGGCGAGGACGGCACGGTGTGGCTGCTGATCGGCGATGCCAACCGCATCCGACTGGTGGGCCTTGAGCAGGCCGCCCGCTGCGGCGTGGAGGTGGAGGAGGAGCCGCTGCCGGGCGAAGCCGAGGCCGACCTCGATTTCCGCATGCTCTGAGCTGGCGATCCCTTCCGCCCCCCGCATCCTCGTTCTTCTTGCACGACTCCTGACCAGGACAACCCCCCGCCTTCGAACTGGACCGTTCGGCCCACCCATGCCCAACCCCGATCCCCCGCAAACCCATGCCCGAAATCAACCTCTCCGATAGCCGCAAGCGGGACGCCGTGGTGAAGGCGGTGGGGCTGCGGGTGCGGGAGCCGATCCGCTGGCTGGGGCCCGATGGCGGCTACCCCACCACCCACCGCATCCTGCGCTCCACCGTCGACCATGACCTTGATGCGCTGCAGAGCCGTTTCGGCGAGCCGGAGGCGATCGCCCGCGCCCTGGTGGAGGGCGACCCCGAGGTCGACACCGAGCGCTTCGGCCAGAGCCTCTGGTTTCTTTCGCGGGTGTTCATCGATGCGGCCGAGAAGCCGGTGTTCCAGGTGCAGCAGAACGAGGTGGTGCGCGATCCTCGCGGCCAGGTGATCGAGCGGCGGCCCCTGCAGCGGGCTGAGGCCAACACCAACGGCGCCATTCCCCTGGCCTGGACCGGCCGCCTGGTGGCCAAGGCCGAGGCGGTGCGCCGCTACATCTTCAGCGACCTGCTCCAGATCGTTCACATCAACGGCCTCACCTATGACTTCCTGCACGGCATGGCCAGCGAACTAGCCGCTAGCGACAGCCTGATGCTGGTGGGCGGTGGCAAGGGTGGGCGCGATCCGCTGGTGTTCCGGCGGGGCAGCCTTCCCTACCGCGGCTTCCTGGAGGGGCGGGTCGAGGGCGATCGCTATGCCCTGCTGCTGCACCTCTCCAACGCTGAGCTGAAGCGACCCGATCCACCGCCGCAGGCGCCATCCGGGGGCGCCGCTGCCGCTGATGGTGGAGCTCCGGCCGATGCCGCTGAGGCCGGGGGCGTGGCGCCATGACGACCCGTCGTCGAGCCGGTGCGGCCGAAGCCGCTTCAGCCACGGGTGCTGCTGGGGAGCAGCTCCCAACCGGGAACCCCACACCCACACCCACCCCACTGGGGGAGCCAAGCGCCACGGCAAGCGAGAAGTCGACCCGGAGAGCAGCCAACCGATCAGCCGCTGCCACACCGTCAACCGCGAAGCCGAACGCCTCCAGGCGTGCCGGTTCTGGAACGCCCAGCAGGAAGCGAGGGATAGCCAGCGAAAAGGCGAGCCCATCGTTGCCGGAACCATCGCCAGCCGCTCCACCCGAAACCACTGCGGCCACCGATCCCGCGGCGCCGAAACCGGTTGCCCGGGGCCGGCGCTCGGCTGTGAAGCCTGGGCCTCCGTCGCCAGATGTCGCTTTAACCCCACCGATCGGCAGCGCGGTAGTCGCCGCCGCTCCTGCTGGCGAATCCGTGGAGTCCCCGCCTGGGTCGGCCTCATCGTTGCCCCCACCTGCCTCCACCGCCCCACCCGCCAGCGGTGATCACCCCCTGGTGGACGCCTCGGCGCTGAAGACCCTGCTCGGCCCTTACCGCAGCGGCGGCGCCGAAACCTTGGTGGATCCGGAGTGGTTGCGGCAGGCCCGGCGGCGGCGCCGCGATCTCGGTGAAACGATGCGCGCCTTCGACTTTGAGACCGCCCAGCAGCGCCTGCCCGCCGCCGACGACGCCTTCATCTCCCGCAAGATCGACGGTGAGTTCACTTGCCTCGCCTACCGCGATGGCGCCTGCCTCAGCCTCAACCCCGGCGGCACCGTTCGGATCGGAGCTCCCTTCCTCGATGAGGCCGCCGCCCTGCTGAAGGCGGCCGGGGTGCGCTCGGCCCTGCTGGGCGGCGAGCTGCATGTGCGGCGCAGCGATGGCAAGCGCCCCCGGGTCCACGACGTGACCCGGGTGGCCCGCAACCCCTCCAGCCAGGCGGAGGTCGACAGCCTCTGCTTCGCGGTGTTCAACGTGTATGAACTCGACGGGCAGGATCCCTCGGGGCGTTACGCCGATGCCTTGGAGGCGGCCCAGCGCCTCTTCGCCGGCGGTGATCGGGTGCAGGTGGTGGAAACGGTGCGCGGCGATCGCCAGCGGGTGTTCCAGCAGTACCGCCAATGGGTGGAGCAGGAGGGGGCCGAGGGGGTGGTGACCCGCAGCGACTCCAGCGGCATCTTCAAGATCAAGCCGCGCCACAGCCTCGATCTGGCCGTGGTGGGCTTCTCCGAGGGCATCGACGACCGCACCGGCCTGCTGCACAGCCTGTTGGTGGCGATCCCCACCGATGCCGACAGCTTCCAGATCGTGGGCCGGGTGGGGGGCGGCTTCAGCGATGAGCTGCGCGCCTCCCTGCTCACCCTGCTCAATCAGCGGCTGGTGGCCAGCGACTACGTCGAGGTGAACAGCGACCAGGTGGGCTACCGCATGGTGGAGCCGGGGCTGGTGGCCGAACTCTCCTGCCTCGACGTGGTGTCGCGCACGTCGCTGGGCAGCACGATCGATCGGATGGTGCTCGATTGGCATGCCAGCGAACGCCGCTGGGAGGGGGTGCGGCGCCTGCCGCTCTGCAGCCTGATCTCGCCCCAGTTCGTGCGGCTGCGCGACGACAAGCAGGCACGGCCGGAGGATCTGCGGCTCACTCAGCTCTCCGACATCACCGAGATCCCCGAACTGGAGCGCAATGCCGCCGAGATTCGGCTGCCGGCCAGCACGGTGTTGGAGCGGGCGGTGGCCACCAAGGTGCTCAAGGGGGCCACCTTGGTGCGCAAGCTGCTGCTCTGGAAGACCAACAAGGAGGCCGCCAGCCCCGACCATCCCGCCTATGTGCTCCACCTCACCGACTACAGCCCCAACCGCGAAGCCCCGCTGAATCACGAGATCCGGGTGAGCAGCTCCGAGGAGCAGATCCGGAAGTTCTTTGCGGAGTGGCAGGCCAAGGCCTTCGTTGGGGGCTGGAAGGTGGTGGGGAAGGAGGCGGGATGAGGGTGCTGAGCTGGAACATCCTCCACGGCGGTGGCGGCCGGCGCGAGGCGATCCTGGCGGCCATCGCGGCGATCGACCCCGATGTGGTGACCCTGCAGGAGGTGCGCCGCAGCGAGGGCCGCGACCCCCTGCTTGAGGGCCTGGCTGACCTGGGCCTGGGGGAGCAGGTGCTCTCCCCCTTGGGCGATGCCCGCTCCAATGGGGTGTTGATCGCCAGCCGCTGGCCCCTGGCGGCCGAACCGCTGCGCCCGGCCGGCCCCGGCGCCGACCCTGCTGCGCCCGTGTATCTGATGAAGGCGCGGCTGTCCTGGCCTGGACGGCTAACGGGTCCTGCCCAGGGTGAGGTGGATGGCGGGGCCCAGGGCGAGGAGGAGGGAGGGGCCGAGCTGCTCAACCTGGTGGCGGTGCGCTTCCCCCAGAAGCAGGCCCAGATCGCCCCGTTCGAGGCGCTGCTGGCCCTGCCGCCGGCCTGGCGGGCGGAGCTGAGCCTGCTGATCGGTGATTTCAACTGCGGCATCCCGCTGCTGGATTCCCAGACCCGCACCTTCCCCTGCACCGCCTGGTTCCAGCGGCTGCTGGCCCAGGGCTGGGTGGATGCCTGGCGCCGCCGCCATCCCCAGGCGCGGGAGTACAGCTGGTTTAGCGCCAGCCGCGGCAACGGTTTCCGCTACGACCACGCCCTCACCTCACCGCCGCTCGATGCACGGATCCGCTCGGTGCGCTACGCCCAGGAGCTGCGGGCGGCCGGTCTTTCCGACCATGCCGGCCTGGTGGTGGAGCTGGGCTGAGCGCAAAGCGTTCTCTGTCTGGCGCTTCGTTGTTCAGTGTTCGGCTTTTCGCCTCTTCCGCTTCACGGCTTCACGGTGTTCTGGCAGGTCGCCTCTCGCCTCTTCGGCGCTCAGCTTCTCGGCGCTTTCCTTTCTCTTTCCTGGCTAGCGCTCAACTGTTCAATGCTCGGCTTTTCGGCTCTTCCGCTCTTCTGCTCTTCCGCTTCAACGCTTCACAGCTTCACGTTTCTTTACGAGGATTGTCAGACTATCTCCACCAGGCTCCCCTCCATGTCCACCCCCCTGTTGCTCGAGCTATTCGCCGGCTTCCTCGCTGCCGGCATCGCCCTCTGGTTCGTGTTGCTGAGCCGCTCCTCCCAGCCCCTGGAGGTCATGGCCGAAGGCTCCTCCTCCAGGCTGGCCGCGGGCCTGAATCGCTCGTCGGTCCGCCGTCTGGCTGCGGCCTACTTCCTGCCCGAAGGCCCCCTCGCCAACACGGCCCTGTTGCTCCTGCGCCTCACGATCGGCGTGATGATGATCCACCACGGCCACGAGAAGCTCGCCGATCCCCAGCAGTTCGCCGACACCTATGTGGCATCGCTGCATCTGCCCTTCCCGCTGTTCTTCGCCTACGCCGCCGGCTTCTCGGAGCTGATCGGCAGCTGGCTGCTGATCCTCGGCCTGCTCACGCCGTTGGGGGCCCTGGCGATCACCGGCACGATGGGCGTGGCCGCCTACCAGCACATCCTCACGGCCGGCTTCAACATCTACGTGCTGGAGCTGGTGGTGCTGTATCTCGGTGGCAGCCTCGCCCTGCTGCTGCTCGGTCCAGGCCGCCTCTCCTTCGATGGCGCGATCGTGCACGAACTGCTTGAGGAGAGCGGCACCACGCCTGACCACGATCAGGCCAGTTCGGCCCTCATCCCGGCCTACGTCACGGTTCGCGGCGAGAGCCGGGGCTGATTCCGGCCGTCAGACTCGACCCCGACAACGATCACGGCGGCTCCGTTTGCGCAGTCGTCGACACCTTTTCGGCCCCACTCGGTGCCCAAGATTTTGAGTAGGTGCCCTGGGCCTGTTGGGCAACCCGCCGCCACGATCAGCCGAGGTTCAGATCGAGGCCCAGCTGAATCGAACCATCGTTCATCGCTGATGCCGTCCGCCGCCGCCGGCGCCCACCACCACTGGTTTTCCCAGCGCTGGCCGCCAACCCGGAGCGGCGGGATCCGTGCTTGTGCTGGATCGCATCGGCTAGGGCCGAGAAGCCCCGCTCCTGCCGCCGGGCCCAGAGCCGCTCCCGCGCCGCGCGGGCGGCGGCCACCGCATCCACGATCGGGTGGGGGTAGTCCACCCCGGGGGCGAAACCCAGCCGCTGGGCCGTGAGGGGCGGCAAGCTCCAGGGTTCGTGCAGGTGCAGCAGGGGCACGGCGGCCAGTTCCGGCAGCCACTGGCGCAGAAACACCCCCTGGGGGTCGTGGTCCTGGCCCTGTTTGATCGGGTTGTAGATGCGGATCGTGTTGATGCCAGTGGTGCCCGACTGCATCTGGCACTGGCTCCAGTGGATGCCGGGCTCGTAGTCAAGGAAATGGCGGGCCAGGTGCAGGCCCGTGGAGCGCCAGGGCAGCTCCAGGTGGTGGCTCGCCACCGACATCAGCATCGCCCGCATGCGGAAGTTGATCCAGCCGGTGGCGACCAGGGCGCGCATGCAGGCATCCACGAAGGGCAGCCCGGTGCGCCCCTCGCACCAGGCCGCCAGCCGCTCCGGATCGGCGTCGCTGGGGTCAACGACGGTGAGCGGGTGCAGTTCGCGGAACTCCAGATTCGGCTGGCTCTCCAGTTTTTGGATGAAGTGGCAGTGCCAGTGCAGCCGCTCCTCAAAACCCCGCAGGGCCCGGGGCCATTCGGCCCGCTCAGCCCCAGGCAGGGCGCGCAGGGCGGCGCCACGAAGGCGGCTGGCCTGCACCACCTCCCGCATCGACAGGGTGCCCCATGCCAGGTGGGCCGAGAGCCGCGAACAGCTCTCGAAGGCGGTGGTGGGGCTGGAGAGCTCGCGGTGGTAGCGGGCGCCGCGCTCATGGAGAAAACTCTCCAGCAGGGCCAGGCCCTCCCGGCGCCCCCCCCGCTGGCGGCCCGGGCAGGCATCGGGTGCCAGGGCGAGTTCAGCGGCCGAAGGAATGGGGCCAGGATCGAGACTCTCCAGGGGCGTCAGTGCCTCCGGGAGTGGGGCAATTGGCTCGGCCATGCGCGCCTCCCAGCGGCGGGCCCAGCCATCGCGGCTGGCCAGCCGGCGGATCACACCGAACTGCGGGATCTCGTTCCAGGTGATGCCATGCTCGCGAGCCCAGGCGGCGACGCGCCGGTCGCGGTCGTAGGTCCAGCCGTTGCCCGTTTCCTCATGGCTCCACAGGCCGGCGACGCCGAACTGCCGGCGGGCCCGCTCCAGCACTTCCTCCACCGCGCCCACCCGCACCACCAGCGGCTGGCCGAGCCGTGCCAGCTCCGATCGCAGCTCCTCCAGGCCCTCGGCGCAGAAAGCCCAGTGGCGAGCTGAGGCGTCGTCCTGCCGCCAGAACTCCGGTTCCACCACCACCAGCGGCAGCACCGCTCCGAGACGGCTGGCCTGCAGCAGCGGCTGGTGGTCGACGCAGCGCAGGTCGCGCTTGAACCAGACGATCTGCAGCGGGCCCATGGCGCCGGAACCTAACCAGGGGGCGGTGGTGGCTGCGACGGCCTGGGCGGATACGGTGCCGGTGGGGGCCTTCGTGGCGGCCCAGGCGCGGGGGTTCGGGGCCTTACGGCCTCAGCTGAAGAGGCCCGTGGGTTCAGCAACAGGCTAATTGCACGCGCTTAAGGTTTATCAGAAAGCTCAATCAACGCAAGGGTTTGCCCCCAGGTTCGGTAGATTCCCGAGAAAAGAAGAGCGCAGATGAGCCCGCGATGGCGAAAGGCGCCAATGGCTCTTCGGCGATCAATGCCGCTACGCCGCCAACCAAGATGACGCAGGCCAGGATCGGCGTCAGGTTGTGGATGATCCTGTCCATCGTGCTTTGAATGGCCCTGAGATGGAGGGTTCTTCGTATACGCACTGCCTTGATTCGATAAATCAAGCCCCCAATCCCCATCACGATGAAAATAACGCCACTGGGCCAATCAGATGGCCATGGCACCAGCACGACCATGCTCTGCAGCAAGACGCTGGCGAAGCTGTACAGCGCTGGTGTCAGCGAGGCATGGGCGATATCCAGCTTTCGGGCGGTCGGCAAGCCGTTGCCAAGCGTGACGACAACAAACAGCAAGCCCACGAGGGTCCCACCTGCCGCCCCGGTGCTGATAAAGAAATTGCTCCAACCCTCAAACATCGGATGTTTCTCGCGAAGAGAACCTTAGTTCAGTGGTTCGATTTTTCCAGGCCGCCACGTCTTGTTGAACCAAGGCTCCAACGGTCCGTAGAGGCGCAGGATCATGAACCAGCCCTTGCCCGGTATCGTCTGCACCCAGTTCTGCGCGAAGCCAGCCGGGGCCTTGGGGCCGAACCAGACATCCACCGAACCATCGGCATTGGTCTTGATGCCCTTGTTCTGGCTGCTCACACTCGGAGCTTTCTGGTCGGTTTGCAGCATTGAACGGGTCTGGGTGTCATACACGATCACCGACCAGAAATCGGCCACAGGCACGTTGGGCGGCAGACGCAGCCGATAGGTTTTGCTGCCATCCAAGCGCTCGCCCTTGGCATCCAGGGAGGCCCAGGGATATTGGGAACCTTTGCCGACAAACTTTTCTTCCATGGCCGGCGTGACGCCGGTGGCAAAGTAATAGTAAAAAATGGAGCCATCAAGGTTGGCCACGCCTGGGGAGACTTCGAATTTGTACCCACCAAAGAACGGCAACCGCCAGGAGCTGTTGGGGTAGAAGTAGGCTTCAGGCTCGCGAATCTTCAGGGCAAGGGTTCGCGCCGTCACGGCACCGATGTTGGCGGCATCGGTGAGGATCTTCTTCATGCGCGCGTCGGGGTTGAAGGGCTGACCTTTGACGATGCCGATTGAGGCGAAGAGCCCCAAGGTGGTCGGGTCAGAGCCGGCTGGTGGTTCCTCCTGAATCACTTGATTGAGCAGCGCCCAGAAGGAGTAGTCGCCTGGGGCCACAAAGTTTGCCGGCACACCAGAGGCGTTGGCAAACTTGATCGCCGGAGGGTTGGCGGCCTCGGAGAGCTGGTAGATCTTCAGATTCTTCTTGACTGATTCCACCCCGGGCTTGGTGGAGCCATCCACAAGAAAAGAGCGGAAAAATAGCCAGTTTCCGTAGGTTTTTGGTTTGATAACCCCATAGCCTTGCGGGATGCTGCCCTGATAGCCGGGGGGCAGGAAAAGATACTTGCCGCCCGCCCCCTTGTCGGCTCCGGTGATGCCGATGTCTGCCATCCAGCGATACCAGAAGTCGTTCACACCACCCAGCACCTTGGGGGGCACCTCGACCACCAGGGGCCCTTTTTTGGTGTCGAGCCAGATGAAGCTGTACACCGTGTTGTCGTTGGCCGTGAGTTCCACGGTCTTCGGGTCCACCAGGTTTTCCCAGATCACGTTGGTGGTGTTGACAGGCCCAAACTTGCGCAGGGATTCACGCATGCCGGCCTGATTCACGATCGGGATGGCCAGCAAATAGGCCTGCAGGGCCCTGGAGCGGTCCAGGTTGTCGTAGATCTTCTCGATGGTGTCCGGCTTGGGGAAGCCGTCGATCAGGTTGAGAGGGCCGATCGAGGTGTCGAGCCGATCGGGCGTGGCCACTCCCGGTGCGATCGGTGTGGTCATCTGGAAGGGCTGGGCTTGGGTTTAAGCAGTTGTGGCTCCCTCCGGTACGGCTGTTTTCCGATTGATTGATTCAGGGCTCCCGCTCACACCGCCCCCTGCGGCAACACCCCATTCACCAGGAAGTCCTGGCCCGGGAAGGTCTGCGCAATGCCGTCGTCATGGCTGAGGAAGCAGACCTGCTCGCTGCGGATCTCGCCGGTGAGCTCCACCTGATCGAAGGGGGGTCCAGTGCAGGGCCGATGGGCTGAACAGACCCACTTGCACCAAGGGCTGCCGGGAGCGGGCGCTGCCACGATGGCGATTAGATCCATCGGCGCTCAGACCCGCGCCCGCATCGCATCGAGGTCCTCAGGTTCCGCCGAGTTGGGTGCGGTCGGTGCTCCAGGTCGGCTCTCCTGGGTGGACACCGTTTGAGGCAGGCGAGCGGCTGCCCAGCTGCGCTGGCCGGATCGTCCGGCCGAACAGCGGCTCAGGGGGTGGTTCGCTGACGCCTCGGCGGAGGGTCGTCACGGCAAAGGCTCGACCGGCGCAGTCAGGGCAGGGTGAACCCCGAGGTGTTGAGGTGTTTGAGGTCGAGCATCACGATCGTGACCCACACCACCAGCGCCAGCCCGCCAGCGCCGGCGAGGAGGATCAGTGCACTCGAAATAGCAGAAGATAGGGGGTTTTGATTATTTGCCACGGCGATATTGCCTTTAGTAATTGATTTTAGCATGGTCCAACTACTGCCTCCTTGCTGCGGATGGGCTGCGGCAGCCGTTGGTTGCTACCCCCCGCCTCCCAGATACAACGCCTGCAGCTCGGGGTCATGGCGCAGTTCGGCGGCGCTGCCCTGCAGGCGGACGCGGCCGGTTTCGAGCACCACGGCCCGGTCGGCGATGGCCAGGGCGGCGGTGGCGTTCTGCTCCACCAGCAGCAGGGTGAGGCCGTCGCGGTGCAGGGCGGCGAGGGTGGCCATCAACTCGGCCACCAGCTTCGGGGCCAGGCCCAGGCTCGGTTCATCAAGTAGCAGCAGGGTGGGGCGGCCCATCAGGGCGCGGGCGATCGCCAGCATCTGCTGCTCACCGCCCGAGAGGCTGCCGGCCAGCTGCTGGCGGCGTTCGGCCAGGCGGGGAAACAGCCCGTAGCAACGCTCCAGGTCGGCGGCGATCGCGGTGTGGTCGCGGCGCAGCCAGGCGCCGAGCTCCAGGTTGGCGGCCACGCTCTGGCGGGCCAGCACGCGGCGCCCCTCCGGGCAGTGGCCGATGCCCAGCTTCACCGTGCGTTCGGTCCTCAGCGGCGCCAGGTCGCCCCCCCGCCAGAGGATGCGGCCGCTGCTGGCGTTCACCAGCCGGGAGATGGCCCGCAGGGTGGTGGTTTTACCCGCGCCGTTGGATCCCAGCAGGGCCACCAGCTCCCCCTGCCGCACCTCCAGATCAATGCCGGCCAGGGCCTGCACGCTGCCGTAGCGCACCGCCAACCCCTCCAGCCGCAGCAATGGTTCGGTGGACGTCACGGTCATGGCGGGGCTCCTCCCAGGTAGGCCTCGATCACGCGGGGGTCGTGGCGCACCTGCTCCGGGGTGCCCAGGGCGATGCGTTCGCCGAAATCCAGCACCGCCATGCGGTCGCAGACCCGCATCAGCAGGGGCACGTGGTGCTCGATCACCATCACGCTGAGCTGGTGGCGGCTGCGGAGCTGGCCGATCAGCCCGCAGAGATCGTCCTTTTCGGCGGGATTCATGCCGGCGGCCGGTTCATCAAGCAGCAGCAGGGAGGGCCGGGTGGTCAGGGCCCGGGCGATCTCCAGCCGGCGCCTGTCGCCGTAGGCCAGGGTGCCCGCCGCTCGCTCGGCCAGGGCCGCCAGCCCCAGCTCCTCTAGCAGCTGGCCCGCCCGATCCAGTCGCTGCCGTTCGGCCCGGCGGTGGCTGGCGCTGGCCAGCAGCCCCCCCAGCAGTGACTCCCCCGGCTGGCGCCGCAGGGCCACCAGCAGGTTGTCCAGCACCGAGAGGCCGTCGAAGAGGCGCAGGTTCTGGAAGGTGCGGGCCAGCCCCAGCCGGTTGCGCCTGAAGGGCGGCAGGCCCGTGATCGGGGCGCCTCGCCACAGCACCGCGCCGCCGCTGGGGGGGGTGAGGCCGGAGATCAGGTTGAACAGGGTGGTCTTGCCGGCGCCGTTGGGGCCGATCAGCCCGAAGATCTCGCCCGGTTGCACCGCGAAGCTGACCCGGTTGAGCGCCACGAGGCCGCCGAAGCGGCAGGTCAGGTCGCGGACCTCCAGCAGGGGCGCCGGTGTTGCTGGGGTTGGGGCGGTGGTGGGGATGGTCATGGCTGCGGTTCTCCCTGGGCTGCCTGCTCCCCCAGCCGGCCCAGCCGCTCTAGAAGGGCGCGGGTGATCAATCCCTGGGGGAACAGCACCGGCCCCAGCAGGATCACCAGGGCGAACAACACCAGCCGCCCATCGCCCACCGGCCGCAGCAGTTCGGGCAGGGCCGTGAGCAGCAGGCCGCCCACCACGGGCCCCAGCCAGCTGCGTGACCCCCCCAGGATCACGAAGGCCAGCATGGTCACGGCGGTGTCGAAGCTGCCCTGGCGGGCGTTCCAGGTGTTGAGGAAATGGGCCGCCAGGGCGCCGGTGCTGCCGGCCAGCACGGCGCTGAGCACGAAGGCGGTGAGCTTCACCCGGGTGGTGTCGATGCCCATGCAGCCGGCGGCCAGTTCGTCGTTGCGCACGGCGGCCATGGCCCGGCCCAGGGGCATCACCTCCAGCCGCTGGCAGACCCAGCCCGCCAGGGCCAGCAGCCCCAGGGCCGGCAGGAGGTAGCCCGCGGCGGTGGGGAAGGGCTGGGGGATGCCGAAGATGCCGATGGCGCCTCCGGTGAACGGCAGGTTGAGGATCGCCACCCGCACGATCTCCACCAGGGCGATGGTGGCGATCGCCAGGTAGATGCCCTGCAGGCGCAGCACCAGCCGCCCCACCAGCAGGGCCAGGCCGCCGGCCAGCATGCCACTGAGCAGCAGCTCCAGCAGGAAGGAGGCCAGCTGCAAGCTGCCGTCGGTGCCGGCGCCGAGGGCCGGCACCCTGGTGGAGAGCAGGGCCGCCAGGGTGCCGCCCACGGCATAGAAGGCTGGCGTGGCCAGCGAGAGCTGCCCCGCCGCCAGCGGCAGGTACACCGACACCCCGAGCAGGGCGCCGATCAGCATCTGAACCAGCAGGCCGTTGTCGATCATCGAGGCTCCTGGGGTGCGACCCGATCGGCCGCCCATGCCCGGCTCCCCATCGCAAGGCTGATCACAGCGGCCATCGCAACGCCCATCGCAGCTTCCATCACGGCTCCCATCACGGCTCCCATCACACCTTTTCCACCAGCCGCCGGCCCAGCAGTCCGTTCGGGCGGAGCAGCAACACGGCAAAGAGAATCGCGAAGGCCAGGGCATCGCGCCAACCGGAGGCCTCACCCGGCACCAGGGCCTCCGCCAGGCCCATCAGCAGGCCGCCGGCGATGGCCCCCGGCACGCTGCCCAGGCCGCCCAGCACCAGCACCGCCAGGCCCTTGAGTCCGTAGCCGATGCCCACATACGGGCCCGGCAGGCTGATGCTCACCCCGATCAGGCCGCCGCCCAGGCCGGTCAGGCCGCCGCTGACCAGGAAGGCCAGCCGCAGCATCGCGTCGCTGTTGATGCCCAGCAGCCGGGCGGTGGTGGCGTCCTCGGCCACCGCCCTCAGGGCCCGGCCGCTGCGGCTGTGCTCCAGCCAGAGGGTGAGGGCCAGCACCGCGGCGGCGCAGACGGCCAGCAGCAGCACCTGCACGCTGCGGATCCGGGCACCGCCCACCACCACCGCAGCGGGGAGACCGGCCAGGGCGCCGGCGGGGAAGGCATAGCCCTCGGCGCCCATCAGCATCTGCAGCAGGTTCACCAGGGCCAGACCGGCGCCGAGGCTGGTGATCAGATAAAGGAGAGGTTCGGCGTTGCGGCGGCGCAGTGGCGCAAAGGCCACCGACTCCACCACCAGCGAGGCCAGGCCGGTGAGGGCCGCCGCCAGCAGCAGCGCCAGCGGGAAGGGCAGCGCCAGCGGCAGTCCCCAACCCGGCAGGGCGCCGTTGGCGCTGATGGCGCCGCCCATCAGCAGATAGGTGAGATAGCCGCCTAGCGAAAACAGCGCCCCCAGGGCGAAGTTGATCACCCCCAGCACCGAGAAGACCAGCGTGTAGCCCAGGGCCACCAGGGCATACACCCCGCCGGTGGCGGCGCCGTTGAGCAGCGTCTGGAGCAGGGCTTCGATCATCGGGCTGCTGAGGATGCCGCGGGGGGCGCCGTCACGGTGTCCGTGCGCACCAGGGCGAAGCGACCGGTGCGGCCGCCGGGATCCATGCGCACCTCGGCCACATAGAACTTTCTCTGCACCAACTCGCCATCCTTCTGGAAATGGATCGGGCCCAGGGGGGTGTCGTACCGACCGGCCAGCAGTTCATCCATCAGGGCGGCCCGGGCCTGGCCGAGGGTCAGGCCGTCGAAGCCGCCGCGCCGCTGCAGGCGTTGCACCGCCTCGAACAGCACCTGGTAGGCGCTCCAGGCTTGGGCGGCGATCTGGGGGGGGGACTGGCCGGGATTGCTGTCGCGGAAGAGCTGCAGGAAGGTGCGGTTGATCGGCGTGTTCAGCTCGGGGCTGTAGGCCTGGGCGATCAGGATGCCGTCGCACCAGCGCTGGCAGATCGGATAGATGTTCGGTGTGTTCAGGCCGTTGCCCACCACGATCTGGCCGCGGTAACCCAGCTCCCGCAGCTGGCGGATCAGGTTGCCGCCGGCCACCGCCTGCACCGAGATCACCACCAGCTGGGGCTGGAGCTGCAGGGCGGCGGTGATCGGGATCTGGAAGTCGTTGTCGGCCAGCTGGGTGCGCTGCACCGTGACCGGCGCCAGCCCGCGGGCCTTGAGGGCCTTTTGGAAGATCAGGGTTTCGGCGGTGCTGTAGGCGTCGTCCTGGGCGTAGATCACCGCCACGCGCTTGACCTGGGGATCGCGCCGCAGGGCTTCGGCGATCGAGAGCGGCGCGATCACCGAGCTCTGGGCCGAGACGCGGCTGATGAAGTGGCCGATCTGGGGAATGCCCCTGGCGGTGTTGGCGGGGGCCACCACCGGCACGCCGCGGCGCTGGGCGATCGGATCGGCGGCGAAGGCCTGCTGGGAGAGGGTGGGGCCGATCAGGGCAAGGACCCCCTGCTTGATCAGCAGATTGAAGGCGGCGATGGCGGTGGCCTCATCGCTGCCGCCATCCTCCAGCTGGAGCTTCAGGGGCCGGCGGGGTGGATCGCCCGCTGCCAGGGGCAGCGCATCCGCCCACCGCCGGGCCAGATCGAGGCCCTGCCGTTGGTCCTGGCCGTAGAGATTGGCGTTGCCGGTGCGGGCGATCACGGCCCCGATCGTGAGGGCGCCGTCGGGCGCGCCGAGCGGAGCCACAGGCTTGGTGGCCGGATCGGCCTGTTGCCCCAGGATCGCGAGCGCCCCAACCGTTGCCACCAGAAGGGTGGCCAGCCTCAGGGCTCCGCGTTCCCGGCGATCCTGGCGGGAAGACCCGGCGATGGCGGACGGGAACTCCAGCAGGATTGCCTTGCTGCCCGGATGTTAGGGCCCGGCTCCAAAGGTGGGAACAGGCCCCGAGGGCCGCCGCTCAGAGAATGGCCGCGAAGCTGTCCCGGAAGGCGGCGATGGTGGCGTCGATGTCGGCGTCGCTGTGGGCCAGGGAGGTGAAGCCCGCCTCGTAGGAGCTGGGTGCCAGGTACACGCCCCGCTCGAGCATGGCCCGGTGGAGCTTGCCGAACAGGAGCGTGTCGGTGGACTTGGCCTCCTCGAAGTTGCGCACCGGCCCCTCGCAGAGGAAGAAGCCGAACATGGCGCTGATGCTGCCGCCGGTGATCGGCAGGCCGGCGTCGCGGGCGGCGGCCTGGATGCCGTCACTGAGGCGCTTGGTGATCAGCTCCAGCCGTTCGTAGCTGCCGGGCTGCTTGAGCAGTTCCAGGGTCTTGATTCCGGCGGTCATCGCCAGCGGGTTGCCGCTGAGGGTGCCCGCCTGATACATCGGCCCGGCCGGCGCCACCATCGCCATGATGTCGGCCCGGCCGCCGTAGGCCCCCACCGGCAGGCCGCCGCCGATCACCTTGCCCATCGTGGTGAGGTCGGGCGTGATGCCGAACTTCGCCTGGGCGCCGCCATAGCTGATGCGGAAGCCGGTCATCACCTCGTCGAACACCAGCAGGGCGCCGTTGTCCTTGGTGAGCTCCCGCAGGCCCTCGAGGAAGCCGGGTTCGGGGGTGATGAAGCCCGCATTGCCCACCACCGGCTCGAGGATCACCCCGGCGATCTCCCCGGGGTTGGCGGCGAACAGGGCCTTCACCGCCTCGAGGTCGTTGTAGGGGGCGGTGAGGGTGGCAGCGGTGGTGGCCTTGGGCACGCCGGGGGAATCGGGCAGGCCCAGGGTGGCCACCCCGGAGCCGGCCTTCACCAGGAACATGTCGGCGTGGCCGTGGTAGCAGCCCTCAAATTTGATCAGCTTCTCCCGGCCGGTGTAGGCGCGGATCAGGCGCAGCACCGCCATGCAGGCCTCGGTGCCGGAGTTCACGAAGCGCACCATCTCCACCGAGGGCACCGCCTCGATCACCATTTCGGCCAGCACGTTCTCCAGCTCACAGGGGGCGCCGAAGCTGGTGCCCTTGTCGAGGGCGACGTGGAGGGCGGCGATTACCTCGGGGTGGCTGTGGCCGCAGATGGCCGGCCCCCAGCTGCCCACGTAATCGATGTAGCGGTTGCCATCCACATCCCAGGCGTAGGCGCCCTTGACGCGGTCGAACACGATCGGCTGGCCGCCGACCGATTTGAAGGCCCGCACCGGTGAGCTGACGCCTCCGGGCATCAGGGTCTGGGCGGCGGTGAAGATCTCCTGGGAGCGGGTGGTGTTGAGCACAGGAGTCGAAACGGGCGCTGTGGGTGAAGCCGACAAGACGGGATCCGCGGACGGAGGGCTGACAAGCGTTCTCCATCCTGACCCAACGGGGCACCCTTGTGCGCAGCTTGAGTACCTTGAACCCGGCTTTGCCCGATGCCCGTTCCCGCTGTGACGCCTGCCTCCAGCACCCAACCGGGCACCGAATCGGGCCCGGCAGCCTCGCCCGCCGACGGCGCGGTCGTCCTTCAGGTGCCAGCGGCCCTCCCTAGTTCCTCTGTTGCGCCTGGACCGTCGCTGGCGCCCAGCCCCTCGCCCGCCACCGCCACCAGCCCCATCGATTCTCCCAGCCCCCCCCGAGCGCCCCGCCCCCCGATCGACTGGGCCGCCATCGAGCGCCGCTGCCGAGCCATCCTGCCGGCCCGGGGCGTGGTGGCCGCCCGCCAGGAGCTGCTGGCTTACGACTGCGACGGCCTCACCTTGCACCGCTGGGAGCCGCCCCTGGTGGTGCTGCCGGAAACCACCGACCAGGTGGCGGCCCTGCTCCGCCTCTGTCACCGCGAGGGGGTACCCTTCGTGGCCCGCGGCAGCGGCACGGGCCTCTCCGGCGGCGCCGTGGCCGAAACCCCGGCCCTGGTGATCGCCACCACCCGCATGCGCCAGGTGCTGGAGATCGACCTGCCCAACCGCCGCATCACCGTGCAGCCCGGGGTGATCAACAGCTGGGTCACCCGGGCGGTGGCCGGCGATGGCTTCTACTACGCCCCCGATCCCTCCAGCCAGGTGGTGTGCAGCATCGGCGGCAACGTGGCCGAGAACTCCGGTGGGGTGCACTGCCTCAAGTACGGCGTTACCAGCAACCACGTGCTGGCGATGGAGGTGGTGCTCCCCGATGGCACCATCACCACCCTGGGCAGCGGCCTGGCGGAAACCCCCGAGCTCGACCTGCGCGGCGTGTTCATCGGCAGTGAGGGCACCCTCGGCATCGCCACGGCCATCACCCTGCGCCTGCTGCGGGCGCCGGCCAGTGTGGCGGTGCTGCTGGCCGATTTCACCTCGATGGAGGCGGCCGCCGAGGCGGTGCGGGGCATCACCGCCGCCGGCATCCTGCCGGCTGGCATGGAGATGATGGATCGCCTCTGCATTGAGGCGGTCAACGACTATCTGGGCGCCCAGGAGTACCCCGCCGATGCGGCCGCGGTGCTGCTGGTGGAGCTCGACGGGCAGCAGGAGGAGGTGGCGGTGGCCCTGGAGCTGGCCACCGAGCGCTGCCGCCAGGCCGGGGCCCGCACGGTGCGCCTGGCCCGCGAGGCCGACGACCGGGCCAGGCTCTGGCAGGGTCGCAAGTCGGCGATCTCGGCCCTCGGCCGTCGCTTCCCCAGCTATTACCTCCAGGACGGGGTGGTGCCCCGCACGGCGCTCCCGGAGGTGATGCGGGCCATCGGCGAACTGAGCGAGCGCTACGGCCTGCCGGTGGCCAACGTGTTCCATGCCGGCGACGGCAACCTTCACCCCCTCATCCTTTACCGCTCCGATGAGCCGGGGGTGGGGGAGCGGGTGCAGGCGCTGGCGGCCGAGATTCTGCGGCTCTGCATCGCGGCGGGCGGCAGCATCAGCGGCGAGCATGGGGTGGGCAACGACAAGCGTTGCTACATGGACTGGATGTTCGCCCCCGACGACCTGGCCACCATGCAGCTGGTGCGCCAGGCCTTCGATCCCGAGGGCCTGGCCAACCCCGGCAAGGTGTTTCCGACTCCGAAGAGCTGTGGTGAATCAGCGCGGCGACGGAGCGAGGAGCCAGCCCTGGCGGCGGTTGCGGTGTTCTGAGGGGCTGATTCACCACGTTTGAGCGTTGTCGGCTTGGCCTTCATTCGCCGCTGCGAGCAGTTTTGGGTGAATCGTTTTCAGGGCTCTGCAGGCTGTCGGTATCCGGAGATTTGTTGTGCATCGGCCATGCCGATGGGTTGCATTTCCCCACCTCGCCTTGAACCCCTTGCCCCTCTTTTTTCATCCGTGCCCGGGGCTTCTGGGCTGGGGGCCTGTGCCATGGAGCACAAGGTATCTGTGGATTCGATGTTCCGTCATCGTCCGCAAACGTCCTTTCTTTTCTGAAGCGGATTCAGTAGGTTTCCCGCCAGTAGCCGACGGCGCCGCTCTTGTTCCACCGAAGTCAGCCCACCCGGCCCTCCGTTGTTTCTTTCGGGTCCTTCCGGGCCGGACGGGGGGCCACATTGGCGGGCCTGGGATTGGTGGTGAGCCTGCTGCCGGGGGGGCTGCGGGCCGCCGAACTGAATCTGGCTGACCTCAACCGTTATGGCGCCCGAGACCAGGTGACCAGTGCGGGCTCCTTCAATGATGTGCGCCCCACCGACTGGGCCTATCAGGCCCTGGCCAATCTGGTGGATCGCTACGGCTGCGTGGCCGGTTACCCCAACGGCAGCTTCCGGGGCGGCGGCACGATCAGCCGCTACGAGGCGGCAGCCCTGCTCCAGGCCTGCCTGGACCGGGTTCAGGAACGCACCGATGAGCTGCGGCGCCTCAGCAAGGAGTTTCAGACCGAACTCGCCCAGCTGCGGGGCCGCGTCGACGGGCTCGAGTCCCGGGTCGGGCGGCTGGTGGCGGATCAGTTCTCCACCACCACCACCCTCTCCGGCATGGCCACCTATGTGGTGGGTGCCAATGCCTTCGGGGGCAGCGCCAGCGATCTGGTGGGCTCCAGCCGCCGGGACTGGGGCGGCACCACCTTCGTCTACGACCTTGAGCTCAGCCTCGATACCAGCTTCACCGGTAAGGATCTGCTGCGCACCGTGCTGCGTGACGGCAATTTCGGCAAGACCCCCTTCGGCGGCGGGGGGCCCACCGGCCAGCTTTCCCTGCTGGAGGTGGCGTTCGACCAGGAATGCCGCGACTTCGCTTGTCCCTTCGTGATCGTGGTTGATCGACTTTTCGATCAGTTCCCGATCGGAGCCAATCTCACGGCCACCTTCGGGGCCCGGGTGGAGCAGGACGACATGCTGGCCCAGGTGCCGAGCGTGTATCCCGACGACACCCTGCTCAACGTGATGACCCTGGCGGGTGCCCCCGGGGCGTACAACAACAACCTCGGCAGCGGCGCCGGCATCTGGTGGAAGGACAGGGGCTGGAGCCTTTCCGCCAATTACATCGCCTCCAACGGCGACATCTCCAATCCCAGCATTGGAGGCATCGGCACCGGCGGTGCCGAGGGCGCAGGAACCCTGCAGCTGGGCTACAGCCAGGAGGCCTGGGGGCTGGCCGCCATCTATTCCTGGGTTCAAGGAGGCTTCGAGATCACTGGGGCCACCCCGCAGGCCAGCCTGGCCTTCACCGATGGCTCCCACACCGACGCCTTCGGCCTGAGTGGTTTCTGGCAGCCCAGCGCCAACGGCTGGATCCCCTCGATCAGTGTGGGCTGGGGCCTCAACAGCACCGCCTATGGCGACGATCCCAGCCCAACCGCCGTGACCACCAGCCAGAGCTGGATGGTGGGCCTGCAGTGGAAGGATGCCTTCGTGAAGGACAACACCCTGGGTTTTGGCATCGGCCAGCCGATCTTCGCCACCGCCCTTCGGGATGGATCCACCCCCAACGACGGCAATGTGGTGCTGGAGGGTTGGTACAAGTTCCAGCTCACCGACAACATCTCGCTGATGCCGGCGCTCTTCTATCTGAACCGTCCCCTCGGGCAGGACACGCCGGCCAGTCGCAGCTTCCACCAGCTGGGCGGCCTGATGAAGACCACCTTCAATTTCTGAGCGCCGTCTTGGGGCACCCCCTTGGCCTAGATCGACACCCCGATGCGCTGGCCCACGCTGCGGGCGATCGCTTCCGGTGGCAGCACCTCCACCGCCCCGCCCAGCTCCACGGCCGCCTTCGGCATGCCGTACACGGCGCAGCTGGCCTCGTCCTGGGCGATCGTGTGCCAGCCGGCCCGCCGCAGCGCCAGCATCCCCTTGCCGCCATCGCGGCCCATGCCGGTGAGCAGCACCGCCACCCCGGGATCACGCCAGTGCTTCACCAGGCTGGCGAAGAACGCATCCACCGAGGGGCGGTAGGGCTCCTCCACCGGTTCGGCCTGATAGGCGAAGCGACCGTCGGCGCGAAGCACAAGATGGTCGTTGCTCACCGCGATCAGCACGGTGCCGGCCTGGGGCGCCTGGCCGGCTTCGGCGGCCCGCACCGGCAGGGCCACCTGACCATCCAGCCAGCTCACCAGTCCGGGCGCAAACTGGGCATCGATGTGCTGCACCACCACCACCGCGGCCTTCAGGCTGCGGGGCAGGGGCGCCAGCACCGTGGCGAGGGTTTTGGGGCCGCCGGTGGAGGCGCCGATCGCGATCAGGGGCGGCCGGCGACGGGCTGCTGGCGGGGGGACTGATCCGGATGGCGAGGTCGGCCGGGCCGGCGCCGTTCGGCCACCCTGCAGGCGTTCGATCCGGGCGATCTTCTGGAGCAGCTCCCGGCCGCTCTCGGCGGGGGAGCCGGTGAGCACCGGCAGACTCACCACATCGAGGGCCCCGTGGCCCATGGCTTCGAAGATCTGTCCGGAGGAGCGGCCCGCCTGGGCGGTCACGATCAAGATCGGGCAACGGGAGCGCTCCCGGATCCGTTTGGTGGTCTGCACCCCATCGAGGTGGGGCATCACCAGATCCAGCAGCACCAGATCGGGCTCATCGGCGGCGAAACGGGCCATGGCATCGAGCCCGTCGCGGGCGACCCAGGCCACGCTGTGCTGCCGATCGTGTTCGATCACCCGGCGGATCGAGGTGATCGCCAGGGCTAGATCGTTAGGCGGCTCTCTCGTGCCGCTGGCCCTCTGGGCCGTTGGCCTCCAGCGCCTTGGGCTCCCCGTTGCGCGGCAGGGTTTCAGGCCCCTGCGCCGGCCAGCAGCCCCACCCGCGCCAACCCCACCAGCGCCGCGCCGCCGATCAGGGGCAGCACGCCCCAATCCCGCCAGAACAGCAGCAGCACCGCGACCGTCAGCAGCCCCAGGGCCGCCGGGTCCAACCCGGCCCCGGCACCCCCAGGCCAGAGCACCGGCCCAGCGAACAGCAGCGCCAGGCTGGCCACCATGCCCACCACGGCCGCTCCGATGGCCCGCATCGGGCCGGCCAGCCGCGCTTCACCGCGGCTCGCCTCCACCACCGGTCCGCCAACCAGGATGAACAGGAAGGAGGGCAGGAAGGTGAACCACACCACCACCAGCCCGGCCGCCAGGGCGTAGGCCAGGGTGCCGGCGGCATGCCAGCCCCCCAGCACCCCCACGAAGGCCACCACAATGATCAAGGGCCCCGGCGTGGTTTCCCCCAGGGCCAGCCCATCCACCATCTGGGCCGCGCTCAGCCAGCCGAACCGCTCCACGGCGCCCTGGGCCACGTAGGGCAGCACCGCATAGGCCCCGCCGAAGCTCACCAGGGCCACGCGGCTGAAGAAGCGGGCCATGGTGGCCAGAGTGCCGTTCCAGCCATCCACGAGGGTGAGCAGGCCGAGCGGCAGGGCTACGCCGGCTCCACCCCACAGCAGGGTGAGGGCCAGATGGCGGGGCCGAATGCGGGCGTGGGGCGGGGTGGCCGTGGCGTCGCCGTGGAGCGCGTCGAGCCCGGCGGCCGGTCGTGGTGGGGCTGTTGCCAGCTTCTGGGCCGCCACGGCAGATTGCGTCGGCGCAGAAGCTTGGGCGCCACTTGGGGAATGCCCGGCGGGCACCAGGATTCCGGGCCGCAGGCGCTCCGCGATCCAGCCGGTGAGCGCCGCCAGGGCGATCAGCAGGGGCTGGGGCAGGCCGAGACCCTTCAACCCCAGCAGGGCGGCGGCGGCGATCACCACCTGCGCGGGGCCCTTCAGGGTGCGGCGTCCCAGGCGCCAGGAGGCCTGGATCACGATGGCCAGCACGGCCGGTTTGAGGGCCCAGAAGAGGCCCCCCAGCAGGGGCAGATGGCCCCACAGCACGTATAGCGAACTCAGCAGCAGGAGCAGCACCACCGAGGGGAGCAGGAAGAGCCCCCCGGCGATCAGGCCCCCCCGGGTGCCGTGCAGCAGCCAGCCCAGGTAGGTGGCCAGCTGGATGGCCTCCGGACCCGGCAGCAGCTGGCAGTAATTCAGGGCATGCAGAAAGCGGGCTTCTGAGATCCAGCGCCGCTGATCCACCAGTTCGCGGTGGAGCATGGCGATCTGGCCGGCGGGGCCACCGAAGCTCACCAGGCCCAGATGCAGCCAGAAGCGGGCGGCCTCGGCCAGGCTCACGGTGGGAGCGAGCAGGCGGGAAGCCAGCGGACTCGTGCCGGCTGGTGCGGGCATGGGGGTGAAACAGGGCGAGATGGGCTCCTGGGATCCTCGGCGCCCCCTTCACCCCTGTCCAGGCCAGCGGTGGCCAGCCCATCTGCGGCGTTCAGCCGGGTCCGCCCCGGCCCGGCCGCCGCCGCACGATCTCGCCGGCCTTGAGCAGGATCGCTTCGCCCACCTGCAGGGGCTGCCAGGTTTCCTCGGCGGTGAGCGGCTCGGTGCTGAGGATCGTCACCACATCGCTGGGTTGGGTCACGGCGGCGAAATCGACGGTCAGGTCGTCGTCGGCCAGCCGCACCAGCCCGAAGGGCGCCCGCCGGGTCACCCGGTGCAGCTTGGTGCCGGCGTAGGCGAACAGCCAGGCGCCATTGCTCACCAGGCCGTTGAAGATCCCCACGCCCGCCAGCCGATCCGAGCAGGCCACCAGCACCTCGAACAGACCGGCTTCATCCTCGGGAGAAACGGCTCGCCGCTCCAACTCCTCCAGGATCCAGCAGAAGGCACTCTCGCTGTCGGTCTGGCCGATCGGCCGCTGCTCACCCTCCAGGGGCGGCAGGGACTGGAGGTCGCCGTTGTGGGCGAACACCCACTCCTGGACCCGCCAGCGCCGGTGGAAGGGATGGCAGTTCTCCAGCGCCACCACGCCCCGGGTGGCCTTGCGGATGTGGGCGATCGAGCAGTGGGCCTTCAGATCCAGGGCGGCCACCGCCGCGGCAACGGGCGAGAAGGCGGCCGGGGCGTCCTCGCGATAGAGGTGCAGGCCTTGGCCGTCGGGGTCGTAGCTGGCCAGCCCCCAACCATCGGCATGGTCGCCGGTGGAGCCGCCCCGCAGCCGCAGGCCGTGGAAGGAGAAGCGGATGTCGGTGGGGGTGTTGGCGCTGAGGGCCAGCAGTTCGCACATCGGGGCTGAGGGCCGTGGAGGGGATCAGCGTCGGGCGGCCACCAGCCGGTCCCACACACCGCCGTTGGCGAAGAAGGTGCTGTCGATCGCGGGCCAGCCGCCCAGATCCGAGGCGGTGAACAGGGTGGTCACCGGGGCGAAGGAGGCCTTGCGGCGCTGCCACACCGCCGCGTTCACGGGCCGGAAGCCCTCCTCGGCGAAGATGTCCTGGGCCTCCTCGCTCTGGAGGTAGGCGGCCAAGGCCTCGGCCGCCTTGCGGCTGCCCTTGCGGTCCACATTGCGGTCCACCACGGCCACGGGCCCATCGATGCGGATGTTCACCGCCGGCACCACCAGGGTGGTGGCCTTGTCGGTGCCCTCTTTGGCCGCTAGCAGGGCCTCGTTCTCGTAGGTGAGCAGCACGTCGGCCTGGCCGCGGTTCAGGAAGGCATCGCTGGCCTCGCGGGCATCCTTGGGCAGGTTGCTCACGTTGCCGTACACCTTGGTCACGAAGGCTTCAGCGGCCTTCTCCGTGCCGCCGGTGCGGCTCACCGAGCCCCACAGACCAAGGAAGTTCCAGCGGGCGCCGCCGGAGGTCTTGGGGTTGGCGGTCAGCACCCCCAGCCCCGGCCGGGCCAGGTCGGCCCAGCTGCGGATCCCCTTGGGATTGCCGGCCCGGGTGAGGAAGGTCACCACGGAGTGGGTGATGGTGGAGTCGTCGGGGAGTTCCTTCTCCCAGCCCGGCTGCACCAGGCCGGCCTTCTGGAGCTTGAGGACGTCGGCGGGCAGGGCCAGGGTCACCAGGTCGGCATCGAGGCCGTCGATCACGGCGCGGGTCTGGCTGCCGGAGCCGCCGTAGCTGGTCTTCACCTCCAGGTCCGTTCCGGTGCGCCGTTTCCAGTCGGCCTGGAACTTCGGCAGGATCCGGTCGTAGGCGCCCTTGGTCACCGAGTAGCTCACCAGCAACAGGGGACCGCCCTTGTCGTTTGCGGTGGTACCGGCAGCGGTTTCGCGCCGGGCACCGCCGCATCCGCCCAGGGTCGCCGCCAGCAGCACGGCGGGGCCGAGCAGGCCGGCGACGCGGAGGGAGCGGTTAACCACGGTTCGTCAATGGGGAACTCTGACAATCTTACCGCCTGGTCTTGGCGGGGATCGGCAAGGGTGTGCTGGGATCCTTTCCGGTCCGGATGTCCACGGCGGATGCTCCTTTAACGGGGTCTGCCTCCGGTTGGGTCGGCCAGCTTCCTGGTGCGCTGATGGGAGGAGCGACAGGGTTTCTTCGGGTCAAGGAAAAGCCCCGGCCGCAGAGGGCAACCGGGGCGGGGAACTCGCGGCCGGGAGAGGCCAGCGATCAGCGGCTCTTGGCGAAGATCTCATCCCAGAGGCCGCCCTTGGAGAAGAACTTCAGGTCCACCACCTTCCAGCCGCCCAGCTTCGTGATGCGCCAGGTGTTGACGGCGGGGAACTTGCCCTGGGCGTAGGCCTTGCCCTCGATGGTCACCGGGCGGAAGCCGTTGTCCACGAAGGCTTTCTGGGCGGCGGGGGTATAGAGGAAACGGGCGAAAGCTTCGGCCACCTTGCGGGTACCGTGCTTGTTCACGTTCTTGTCCACCACGGTGATCGGCCCTTCAATCAGAATATTTGGGCTGGGAATCTTCACCGGTTCGGTCCATTCGCCGGTCTTGCGGGCCAGGATGGCTTCGTTCTCGTAGTTGAGCAGCACATCACCCTTGCGGCGCTTCACGAAGGTGTCGGTGGCTTCGCGGGCATCCTTGGGCAGCACATCGACGTTCTTGTAGACCGTGGTGATGAAGTTTTTTGCTTTATCCTCACCGCCACCGGTCTGGGTCACCGATCCCCACAGGGCTGCGAAGTTCCAGCGGGCCCCGCCGGAGGTCTTGGGGTTGCCGGGCCGCACGAACAGGGCCACGGTGGAGTTGGTGATGATCGATTGATTGGGGAGTTCCCGCTCCCAGCCGATGTTCACCAGGCCTTTCTCCTGCAGCTTGTACACGTCCGCCGCAAGGGCCAGGCCCACCACATCGGCCTCCAGACCATCAATCACGGCGCGGGTCTGGCTGCCGGAGCCGCCGAAGCTGGATTTGACCCGCACGGTTTGGCCGGTCTTCTTTTTGTAGTCGGCCACAAACAGGGGAATGATCTTGTCGTAGGCCGCCTTGGTCACGGCGTAGCTCACGAGCAGGATCTCGTTGCTGTCGGCCCGGGCCGGCTGGGCCACCAGCAGGCTGGTGCCGGTGAGGGTCAGGGAGGCGGCGATCGGGGTGGCGGCCAGCCCGGCCAGGGCCAGTCCGGCGGTCGCCCGGCCCAGGGTCCGGATGGAGAAGGAAACCACGGTTATCCGATGGGAGTACGGGCTGACCGTATGTCTCGCCCCGGCGGGGGCGACGTATTTCCGACTACATCGCTGGGGATGCCGCCTTTGCTTCCCCTGGGGGCCTGGGGGCTGCCACAATCCCCACCAAAGCGCCGGGGAACACCGTGGCCTTCAGTGCCAAGACGGAATACGGGCTCGTTTCCCTGCTGGAGCTGGCGGCGATTTATCCCCAGGGCGGCGTGCTGCAGGTGGCGGAGATCGCCGCGCGGCAGGGCATTCCAGACCGCTATCTGGAACAGATGCTCACCAGCCTTCGCCGGGGGCAGATCCTGCACAGCATCCGCGGGCCCCGCGGCGGCTACCAGCTGGCCCGGCCGCCGGCCGAGATCCGCATCGCCGAGGTGGTGGTTTGCCTGGAGGGTGAGGTGGCCAGCCGCGGCACCGCCGCCCGCCAGAGTCCGGAGTTCGAGGTGATCGGCGGCCTCGAGGGGCGGCTCGAGCAGGCGCGGCAGGCGATCCTCGAGAGCACCTCCTTGCAGGACCTGCTCGATGAGCGCGACCAACGCCTGCAGTCGCAGGTGATGTTTTTCATCTGAGCTAGCTCAACGGCATCGGAACAAGACCCGCAAACCGGAGCGGAAACTCTGCGATCCAGGGCTGAGGTCTAGGCCCATGGCAGCGGCGCAATCCCCTTGGGGCCGATTCCAGGTTTCGGCAGCTTTGGCGTGTTCGGGGTGCGGGGTTTTGGTGCTGATGGCGCCGTTGGCCCACTCTCCGGTTCTTCGGTGCCTTCGGTGAGGGCCTGTGGATTCCGCAGCGGCTTGCCCTTCGCACTGCCGTCAAGCGCCGCGTGCCTCGGGACACCAGCAAGGTCAAACAACGCTAGACCGATGGGAATTTGGTGCTACGGTTTCGGCATCCGCAGGGCTCCGATGAGCTGTCCAAGCCGAATGACCACCGCCGGCGCCGCGCCGGCCCGCCTTTTCCCTTCCGTGCCATCCACCCTGTCCCCACCGTCACCATGGCCACCGCATCCCTGATCCACGCCCTTCCCAAAGCGCACCCCAAAGCCCTCCGCCTCACCCTCCTTCCCAACGACGTTCTGCCCGAAGGCCTCACCTGGCGGATTCACGACGGCTATATCCGCACCACCACCTGGGACGCTGAGGGTGAATCGCTCACCCTGGGCATCTGGGGCCCCGGCGATCTGGTCACCAACGCCCACTCCGGCCTTGATCCCGTGGAGGTCCAGTGCCTCACCACCGTGGTGGTGGAGCAGCACAACCCCTCCGACGCCGAAACCCTCGCCTTTCTCCTCCAGCAGATCCGCAACACCGAGGAGATCTTCGAGATCAACCGCATCCGCAGCGCCGAGCGCCGCCTGCTGATGCTGCTCCGCTGGATCGGTCTGCGCACCCACCGGGCCCTGGCCGAAGTTTGCGGCCTGACCCGGGTGACGGTGACCAAGAACCTCAACCGCTACAAAACCCTCGGGCTGCTCCAGAAGGTGAGCGAGGCCGATCTCTTCATCCCCAGCGATGGCCTAGCCGCCGCCATCTGATCGCCGGTTTTTCTCCGACCGACCGACATCCTTGTCCGTCCTTTGCCTGTTCCATCCTCCATCTTCCGAACGAACAGCCATGGCTGCCCAGTTCCTCCACGCCCATCCCTCCACACCCCAGCCCCAGCGCTACACCCTCGTTTTTCGCGATGGTCAGTTGCTGCGCCACCAGGATGAATTCAGCCTGGTTCAATACCGCTCCCATGCCCGCTTAGCCGCGGTGCGACCGGAGTCCTCCTACAACTCGGTGGCGGCCTGATTCCCCGGTTGCCTCGAGCGGTGAGCCCCCAGGCTTTGTGGCCGCCGGCTCCAACGCTCACCCAGGTTCAACATCCAGGCGTTAGCCGTTGATCTCCAGCAGGTTGATCTCCTCGGCGGGCCGCAGCAACCGGGAGCCGCCCCGCTTTCTATGCCCTTCCGAGCAGGCTTGCCAGCTCGGCGGGCAGCCGGGAGCGATCCAGGGCGTTTCTTAGAGCCATCACCCGGTGGCCGGCGCCCTGAGCTACGGCATAAAGGAGGCGTTCCACCGCGTCCGGGGCCGCAACCGGAATGTCCCGCACCCCCAGGGCGCGCATCTCCTCCAGGGCCGGCCATGTGCCGGTCACCACCGGCAGCCCCAGGGCGGCAGCCTCCGCCACCGGGTTGCCCCAGCCCTCCCAGCTGGAGGTGAGCAGCACTGCGTCCGCGGCGGCGTACAGGTCAGCCTTGCTGCCGCTGCGCCCCGCCAGAAAGTGGTATTTCCCCTGCCCCCCCAGCGGATCGGCCGCCCCCCCGGTGAGCCAGTACACCACCCGCCCCAGCCTCTGCGTTGCCACCGCGTCGGCGAACCGAGCCGCAGCCGCCACGTTCTTGCGGGGATACGGCGTCACCGGGTGAAGCAGCACCAGGTCATCCGCGGCGAGGCCCAGGCGCCTGCGCGTTCCGGCCCGGTCCCCGCCCTGCAGCTCATCCATCGCCAGGGAGTTGAACATTCCCCGGGCCCGGATCGCTCGACGCAGCTCCAGCTCCTGACCCAGGTGCGCGCTGATCGCCACATGCACCGCACCGCGTGGATTGAGCGGAAAGCGGGGGTCAGCCCTGCGGCTCGCCTCATCCCAGGAGGGGTCGTGGTGGCGCACCAACAGGCCCATCCCGGCGTCCTCCAGCGCGCTCACCAGACGGGTGGTGTTCTCCGGCGCGGTCGGCATGGTGGCGATGTTGTCGAGCACCACCCAGCCACCGGGCCCGCCTGCCGCCGCGATCACCGCGCCGATCTCCGCCTCGCTGAGGGGAGGCGCTGCCAGCAGTTCGCCCGCACTCCCCTCGGGTCGCCACAGGGAGGGCAGGGGGATCCCGGACCGGCACTCCCCCTGCAGTCGGCCAGCCGCCGGCGTCACCAGCAGGCCCATCGCCCGGAAGGCCGTCATCCATTTGGCCGCCTCCACGCTCACGCCGTCGTAGCCACCGAGCTGGTGGCTGATGTGAACGAGTTGCTCTGGCCTCAACTGGGAACCATTTTCAAATGCTGTAGTCGGGCACGAAGGTGCGGGCCTCGCGGCTGCGCACATGGAGCTGATCCCCCACCTGGAAGGCGGCCAGGTTCATGCGTTCCCGGGGGATCTGGGCGGTGATCACCTGCCCATCCGCGAGCACCAGTTCCGCTTGCACATCGCGGCCGAGGTGGCTGAGGCGGCGTAGCTGGGCGGGCACGGTGTCGGCCTGGCCCTCGCTGAGGATCTCCACGTCGTGGGGGCGGATGAACAGCGGGCTGTCCGGTGCGGCTCCGGCGAGGGAATCGAAGGCGGACGCCGTCGGCAGGGTGCCGCCCGGCAACACATTCACCGCCCCCACAAAGCCCATCACAAACGGCGTCGCCGGGTGGTCGTAGATCTCGGCTGGGGTGCCGATCTGCTCGATGCGACCCTCGTTCATCACCACGATCCGGTCGGCCACCTCCATGGCCTCCTCCTGGTCGTGGGTCACGATCACGGTAGTCACGTGCATCTCGTCGTGGAGATTGCGCAGCCAGGCCCGCAGCTCCTTGCGCACCTTGGCGTCGAGGGCGCTGAAGGGCTCATCGAGCAGCAGCACGCGGGGCTGCACCGCCAGGGCCCGGGCCAGGGCCACCCGCTGCCGCTGGCCGCCGGAGAGCTGGGAGGGGAATCGCGATCCGTAGCCCTTCAGCTGCACCAGATCGAGCAACTCATCCACGCGGCGCTTGATCGCCTCCCGTTTCCACTTGCGCAGCTCCAGGCCGAAGGCCACGTTCTGACGCACGGTGCGGTGCTTGAACAGGGCGAAGTGCTGAAACACGAAACCCACCTGCCGGTCCTGCACGGAGCGGTCGGTGGCCTCCTCGCCGGTGATCCAGATGCGGCCATCATCGGCCTGCTCCAGGCCGGCGATCAGGCGCAGCAGGGTGCTCTTGCCCGAGCCTGAGGGGCCCAGCAACGCCACCAGGGAGCCGCTTTCCACATCCACGCTCACGTCGTCCACGGCTTGGAAGGATCCGAAGCGCTTGGTCACGTTGGCAACGCGGATGCCCATGCGGAGTGGCAGCGGAATGAATTGATCGGCCCATTCTGATCACCCGGGTTGATCGGTTGACTGGATGGTGCGGTGGATCGCTCGGTTGGAGCCCTTGGACCGTCGTGTCATGGCCTCGGGTCCCAGGAGGCTCGCCCGGCGGCCCCGTTGTCGCCAGGATAACCCTTAAACACAGTGAGGAACCGCTCAAAGATCCTGAGGCGGGTGTACCGTCCAGGCAGAATCTCCTTGCCGAGACAGGCCGCCATGACCGTTGCCCTGCCGCGCCGCGGCTTCGCCCTGCCGCGCTGGCTCCGGCCGAACGTGTCCTGGAGCATCACCTGGGCTTACCTCGGCCTGGTGCTGTTCCTGCCCTTGGCGGGCATGCTCCTCAAGGCCGCCGGTGTTGGCCCCGCCTCCTTCTGGGAGACCGCCACCAGCCCCCTGGCCCTGAGCACCTACCGCATGAGCTTCGGCATCGCGGCCGCCGCCAGCTTGATCAACGGCGTGTTCGGCCTGCTGATCGCCTGGGCCCTGATCCGCTCCCGCTTCCCCGGCCAACGGCTGCTCGATGCCCTGATCGACCTTCCCTTCGCCCTGCCCACGGCCGTGGCGGGCCTGGCCCTTTCCTTTGTGTATGGCCCGGAGGGCTGGCTGGGGGCGCCGATTCAACGGCTCACCGGCCTGCAGGTGTCGTTCACGCCCCTGGGGGTGGCGGTGGCGATGGTGTTCATCTCCCTGCCCTTTGTGGTGCGCACCGTGGAGCCGGTGCTCCGTTCCCTGGAGAGAGAACAGGAGGAGGCCTCCTGGTGCCTCGGGGCCAGTTCCGCCCAGACCTTCTTCCGGGTGGTGCTCCCCCAGCTGATGCCCGCCATCCTGGCCGGCATCGCCCAGGGCTTCAGCCGGGCGGTGGGGGAATACGGCTCGGTGGTGATGATCTCGAGCAACGTGCCCTTCAAGGACCTGATCACCCCCACCCTGATCGTGCAGATGATCGAGGAATACGACATCGATGCCGCCACCGTGATCGGCTCGGTGATGCTGATCTTTTCCCTGGTAAGCCTGGTGGTGATCAATGCCCTCCAGGTCTGGGGGCAGCGTTATCAAGGGAGCGACGCGAGCGGTTGATCCGCCCGATTCCGCCAGCCGCTACGGCGGGACTCGCCGGCTTCTGCGCCTTGCCAAGCACGCCCATCCGGCCCCTCCCGCTCCTGGTCTTGTCCCCGGTTTCACCTCTGCGCCACCTCCGGGCCGCAGCCACCCATCCCGATTCTCCCCATGGCCTTCACCATCCCTCCCCTCCAGGACATCCGGCCGCCCCGCTGGGTGAAACCCAGCTTTGACGGCCGCCAGCTACTGCCTGCCCTGATCCCGATCCTGGCCTGCCTCTATGTGGGGGTGGTGATCCTGGTGCCGGCCCTGGCCGTGGTGGTGCAGGCCTTCGCCAAGGGGCTCGGGGTGTTCCTCGACAACTTCAAGTCACCCGAACTGCTGGCCGCCCTGCGGCTCACCCTGATCGCCACGGCGATCGCCGTGCCCTGCAACGCGGTCTTCGGGCTGGCGGCTGCCACCGCCATCGCCCGCCACCGCTTCCCCGGCAAAGCCCTGCTGCTGAGCATCATCGATCTCCCCTTCTCCATTTCGCCGGTGGTGGTGGGCCTGATGCTGGTGCTGCTCTACAGCCCCAGCCACGGCGTGTTTGCGGGCCTGCTGGAGAGCACGGGCTGGAAGATCATCTTCTCGATCCCTGGGATCGTGCTGGCCACGATCATCGTGACCTTCCCCTTCATGGCGCGGGAGGTGATCCCCCTGCTGGAGGAGGAGGGCTGGGACCAGGAGGAGGCGGCCCGCACCCTTGGCGCCAGCGACTGGCAGGTGTTCTGGAAGGTCACCCTGCCCTCGGTGCGCTGGGCGGCCCTCTACGGCCTGATCCTCACCACCGCCCGGGCCCTCGGCGAGTTCGGCGCCGTTTCGGTGGTGAGCGGCAACATCCGCGGCGAAACCCAAACCCTGCCGCTGTTCGTGGAGGATGCCTACAAGCAGTACCAAACCGAACAGGCCTTCGGTGCTGCCCTGGTGCTCGCCAGCGTGGCGATCGTGTCGTTGCTGCTCAAGATCGCTGTCGAGCAGCTGATCGAGCGCGACCGGGGCCCGGTGAACGAAGGCGACGACTGACACGCGCTCCTTTCACGGTGCCACGCTTGAGCGGTTGGGCTGGGGCGTCGTGCGCAGATAGGAGCAAATCCCGGTCACGCCCTTGGGAAACTTGACGCGGGCATCCTCGCTGGAGATCGAGGTCACCACCCCACAGTCCTGGCCGTCCCTCCAGTTCACCGGGATGCCCCCGGCGCCCATGGCTCCCGGCCGCAGCATCGCTACGGCGCCACCGGGCCCGAAGCGGCGTGCAGCGGGGGGCTGACGGGGGGCTCCGTCATGCCTAAAGCGGAGAGGGAACCCTGCCCCTTGCCCCGCTCTCTCCGCCATGGCCCAGCACCGGATCCTGATCGTCGGCGGCGGCGCCGCGGGCCTCACCGCCGCGAGCCAGCTGCGCCGGGCGCGGCCTGAGCTGGCGATCACCATCCTGGAGCCGGCGGCAGACCACGACTACCAACCGGGTTGGACTTTGGTGGGGGCCGGGGTGTTCAGCCTCGAGCAGACCCGCCGCCGCGAGGCCGATCTGATCCCCAGCGGCGTGGAGTGGATCCAGGAGGGTGCGGCGGGCTTCGATCCGACCGCCGCCACCGTCACCACCACCACGGGCCGCGTGATCGGCTACGACACCCTCGTGGTGGCCACCGGCCTGCGGCTCTGCTGGGAGGCGATCGAGGGCCTGCCCGAAGCCCTCGGCCAGGGCGGTGTGTGCAGCAACTATTCGCGCCAGCACGCCGCCTACACCTGGGAATGCATCCAGGCCTTCAAGGGCGGCAATGCGGTGTTCACCTGCCCGCCGATGCCGATCAAGTGTCCGGGCGCACCCCAGAAGATCGCCTACCTCGCCGACGACGTGTTCCAGCGCGATCCGGCCGTGGCCGCCGCCACCAAGGTGATCTATGCCACCGCCACCCCCGGCATCTTCGGGGTGCCCACCTTCGCGGCGCCGCTGCGGGAGGTGGTGAAGCGCAAGGGCATCGACGCCCGCTACAACCACGTGCTCATCGCGGTACGGCCCGCCACGAGGGAGGCGGTGTTTCGCGTGCAGCCCGCCAGCCCCGGCAACGGCGAGGGGGAGGAGCCCCGCGAGGAGGTGATCCCCTACGCTCTGTTGCACGTGACTCCGCCGATGGAGGCCCCCGCGGTGGTGGCCAGCAGCCCCCTGGCCGCCGGCGGGCCGGGTGGCTTCGTGGAGGTGGATCAGTACAGCCTCCAGCACAAGCGCTTCGCCAATGTCTTCGCCATCGGTGATGTGGCCGGCATGCCCAACTCCAAGACCGCCGCCGCCGTACGGGGCCAGGCCCCGGTGCTGGTGGCCAACCTGCTGGCCCAGCGCGATGGCCGCCCCCTGGAGGCCCGCTACGACGGCTACAGCTGCTGCCCGCTGATCACCGGTTACGGGCGCACGATCATGGCGGAGTTCAACTACGAGCAGCAGCCCGTTCCCTCCTTCCCCTTCGATCCCACCCAGGAGCGCTGGAGCATGTGGGTGGTGAAGAAAAACCTGTTGCCTTGGATCTATTGGAACCGCATGCTGCGCGGTGAACCCCACGAGCGGGGCTACATGCCGGGCGTGAAGGCCTGATTTCTGGCCTTCTGAAGGGCTCTGTTCGGTTCAGCCCCCTCCGTTCATCGCAGCGGGGGTAGCGCACTCGGACACTGGCAGCGACATGCCGGAGCAGACTTTTGCATCCGTTTCCCTCGCCCATGCGTGCCGGCTCCGGTGCCCCGCCGTTCCGGCTGGCCCCCGCCCTGCTGTTGATCTGGCTGTTGGCCGTGGTCCTTGCCTTGGTGGGTCTGGGGGGCCAGCCGCTGCGGGATTGGGATGAGGGGATCGTGGCCCGGGTGGCCCTGGAACTCAGCCAGGCCCCCTGGCCCGACAAACTCCTGCCCACCCTCTGGGGGCAGCCTTACCTCAACAAGCCGCCGGCGATCCATCTGCTGATCGCCGCCGTGATCGGCCTCTGGCGCGCCGTGGTGCAGGCGCCACCGGAGGCCCTACCGCCCGAGTGGGTGGTGCGGTTGGGCCCGGCCCTGCTGGCGGCCTGCCTGCCGCCCCTGCTGGCCCTGGTGCAGCTGCGGCTGCGCCCCGCCGAGCGGGGCACGGCCCTGGCCACCGCCGCCCTTGCCCTCACCTTGATGCCCCTGGCGCGCCATGGGCGCCTGGCCATGCTGGATGGTGGCCTGCTGGTGGCCATGGCCCTGCAGTGGTGGGCCGTGCTGGGCCTCGATCAACGCCTCAAACACCGCCCCGCTCGGAACCTGGGGCTCGCCCTGGTGGCTGGCCTGGCCACCAGCCTGCTGCTGCTGCTCAAGGCCCCCGCGGCCCTGCCGCTGCTGTTGGCGGTCCTGGCCCTGCGCTGGCTGGAGCCGGATCGGCCGTGGCCCCGTTGGTGGCCGTTGCTGCTGGGCCTGGCCCTGGGGTTGCTGCCGGGGTTGGGCTGGCACCTCTTCCATCTGCTGGCGCGAGGCCCCGAGGCCCTGGAGATGTGGACCAGCCAGGGCTTCGCCCGGGTGGGATCTTCCGTTGAGAACCACAGCGGCGGACCACTGCCCCCCCTGCTGGAGCTGCTCAAGGGAGGCTGGCCCTGGCTTCCCCTCTGGCCGTTCGGTCTGGCCCTGGCCTGGCGCCAGCGCCGCAAGCGGGCTGGGTATTGGGGCCTGGGCCTCACCCTGCTCACAGCCCTGCTGGTGCTGCCGCTGCGCACCCAGCTGCCCTGGTACAGCCTGTTGCTGTGGCCTCCCTTCTGCCTGGTCTGCGCGCCTGTGTTGGCCTGGTTGATCCGCCCTGGCATCCCCAGCCGTCCCCCCGCCGCGGGCCTGGCCGCCGCCATCCCCTGGTTCTGGTGCGGTCTGGGCGCTCTGCTGCTGCTGGCCTATCCAGCGGCGGGGATTGGAATCTTGCCCCTGCCGCCAGCCACCCGTCCGCTGCTGCTGAGCCTTGGCGTTGCCCTGCTGGCCGGTGGAGGCCTGCTGCTCGGGCGCGGGCAGGGCGGTCGCCGGGCGGGGGGGGTGATCCTGGTCGGGGGGGTGTGGCTCACCCTGGCCCTCCTGCTGACAGGGCCGCTCTGGCTCTGGGAGCTGAACGAATCCTGGCCGGTGGGGCCCGTTGCGGCCTTAGCGCGCCGCCAGGCGGCCGGGGTCGCCGCACCTCCCCTGGTGCTTTGGCGCGAGGCCGAACGTCCCAGCCTCAACTGGTACGCCGGACGACAGCTGCGCGGTACCGCTGGGCCGGAGGATCTGCCGCCTTCGGCCGGGGGCGAACGTCTCCTGCTTAGCCGTGGGCTACCGCTGGCCGGCGATCTGAGCTGCACGCCGATCGAGCGGGCCGGTGATCTGGGGCTCTACCGCTGCCACCCCTGAGGTTCAGCTGGCTGGGTCCGGGAGCCTCTGGCTGGATGCACCAGACCCGGCGTTCTGAGGGGGGGGCCGGGCTGTCAGGGGGAACCGTCACCCTCCAGCAGGTTGTCCTTGCTGGTGCGCAGGGATTGCCAGAGTTTGCGGATCTCGTCGTAGGCCTGGTCCTGGCTCATCTTTCCGTTGCTCTGCAGGCCCACGATCAGGCCCACTCTCTCGGCGAAGCTTTCGAGGTTCTGGTGGAACGCAAGCCGCTCCGGGGACCAGTCCGAACCCCGGTAGCTGCTGTAGGCCTCCATGGGTGGTGTCACGCCTGACTCGGCGGATTGATCGCCATCCCCGGGGGATGGCAAGTCGCCGTTGTCGTACTGGGACACCGCACTTCATCCTGGGGAGGCCAAGCTAGCGAGGTGCCGGCAGGTCGAGGTATCGGCAGGGTGGTCCTGAGCATTCCCACGTGACCTGGGCGACAGCGGGTTCGGTGCACCTTCCCTGAAATGATGGACCGCGTTGGAAGGCCATGGTCCAAAGGTTCCGCGCCTGGATTCCGCCGGTGGGCTGTTGTTTGTTGCTTCAGGCTGCAATCATCGGAACAGGCCTGGTGATCCACCGCTGCATCGAGCCCCATCCCCCGTGCTGCGACTCACCCCTGGCGCTCTGACCTCGAATCTGCTCGAGCAGCGGCCCGCCGATTGTCCCGCCGATCTGTTTGTGCACGGTGGCGTCGCGCCCACCCACATCGATCTGATCATTTTTGCGTCCGAAGGTCCCAGGCGTCAGGCGTTCACCTCGCACGAGGTGCTCGAGGCCATCCACCAGCTGAAGGTGCCCCTTTGGGTGCGGATCCGGGGCCTGGGCGATGCCGGTGGCATCCAGATGCTTCTCGACGAGCTCGGGGTGCCCCCCACCCTGGCGGAGCCCCTGTTGCAGCCACCCCAGCGGCCCCAGGTGGACTGCCTCGATGAGGTGCTGATGGTGGTGTTCCATCGCCTCCGCTTCGGAGCCCAGTCCACCTCCCTGGTGAGTGACCAGGTGGGACTGATGCTGATGCCGGGCCTGTTGATCAGCGTGGAGGAGTCGTCCCAGGGGGAAGCCTTTCCGGATCTCACCCGCTGGCTGATCTCCAGCCACGCCGCGGTCGAGGACCGGGACCTCGATGACATCCTCCACTTCCTGATCGATGACCTCCTCGACGATCTGTTCCCGATGCTGGAGAGGATCTCCCACAGCCTCGATCTGCTGGAGGAGGAGGTGCTCGGCCGCCCGAACCCCGGCCAGCTGGCCCGCACCTTCCAATTTCGCAGCAGCCTGCGCACCATCCGCACCCAGGTCTGGCCGCTGCGGCACCAGATCCGCATGCTGGTGAGGGAGCGCCAGCCCCTGCTCGGCCCGGAGGCCACGGCAGGCTTCCAAGAAATGGCCGAACTGGTGGAGCTGCTCCACGGGAACTGCGAGCTGCTGCGCAACCAGTGCGATGCGATCTCCCAGGCCTATGCCGCCAGCGTGGGTAACCGCATGAACCAGGTGATGAAGACCCTCACCATCCTCACCAGCATCTTCGCGCCGCTCACCATGATCGCCGGCGTCTACGGCATGAATTTCGAGGTGATGCCGGAGCTGAATCTTCCCTACGGCTATTTCATGGTCCTGGGCCTGATGGTGGTCGTGGCCGCGCTGCAGACCTACTGGCTGTGGCGCCGGGGCTGGTTCGAGGACTGGACCCAGCGTGGCTGACCAGCCCTGGCTCCGCCTGGCACCGGGAGTGATTCTTGAACAGGCCTTAACCCTCTCCTAACGACCCGGGGGAAGGGGCTCCGCTATGTAGGGGCAGACCCAAATTCCGGCTCCCTGATGACCTTCGCCAAGAAGGCCCTTTGCCTCGGCATCCTCGGCTCCATGGCCGCGGGCCTGGCCGCTTCCGCTCAAGCCACCCTCAACGGAGCCGGTGCTACCTTCCCGGCGCCCTTTTACCAGAGCGCCTTTGCCTCCCTGGCTGGCCAGGGCACCAAGGTGAACTACCAGTCGGTGGGTTCTGGCGCTGGTATTAAGCAGTTCCTCAAGGGCACCGTCGATTTCGCCGCCACCGATGAGCCGATCAAGGCTTCCGATGCCGCCAAGGTGAAGAAGGGCGTGATTCAGTTCCCGGTGGTGGGCGGCACCATCGCCATCGCCTACAACAAAGCGGATTGCCCCGATCTGAAGCTCACCCAGCAGCAGGTGGTGCAGGTGTTCCTTGGCAAGATCAAGACCTGGGATGCCCTCAAGTGCGGTAAGGGACCGATCACCGTCGCCCACCGCTCCGACGGTTCCGGCACCACCTTTGCCTTAACCAATTCCCTCTCTGAGTTCTCCCCCGAGTGGAATCTTGGCGCCGCCAAGAGCGTGAGCTGGCCCGTGGGCGTGGGCGGCAAGGGCAATGAGGGTGTGGCCGGTGTCCTTACTAACACCCCCGGTGCCATCGGTTACGTCAACCAGGCTTACGTGAAGGGCAACCTCAAGGCCGCCGCCATTCAGAACCGCTCCGGCGCCTTTGTGAAGCCCAATCTCAAGTCGGGGATCGCTGCCCTCTCCAACATCAAGCTGGATGGCAACCTTGCCGGTGAAAGTCCCAATCCGGCAGGGGCTGGCAGTTACCCCATCGCCACCCTCACCTGGATCCTGGCTTACGACAACGGCAATGGTGCTAAGGCCGGTGCCGTCCGCAAGGCCCTGCTTTATCTCTTGAGCCCCGCCGCCCAGAACCGTGCCGATGACCTCGGTTATGTGCCCCTGAGCAACTCGATCCTGACCGAGAGCCGCAAGGCCGTGGCCCGTATCTCTGACTGATCAACCGACCTAGGCTCTCTGGCCTTGTTCCAGTCGTCAGTGCCTACATCGACCCGGTGGTTTCCACCGGGTCTTTTTGTTGAGTTTTTTCGCAGGCATCCGCCCTCATCCGGATTCGCAACCCCAGGCATCAGGGGGACGGCCGATCAGCTGTTGCTGATCTGAGCGGGCCTTATGGCTTCCTTAACCCAACGACTACCGGACCTTTGTTTGGTAGTTGGTTTCCCTCCATACAGTTAGCCAGACATCTGCAGCACAATCCATGGTGTTCACGCCTTCCCGTGAAGCCGGCAGCAGCAGCGATGCCTTCCGCAATCTGCTGGAAGACAGCTATCACAAGCGCAGCCTCATCCACTTGGCCGGCGGCAGCCAAGTGCCGTTGCTGCGCAACAACGTGTGGCTGGTGGTGCGGGGCATGGTGAAACTCGGCGCCATTACCATCCATGGCGACGATCTCCTGCTCGGCCTGGCGGGACCCAGTGAGCCCTTCGGTGAGCCCCTTAGCGGTGTCGAGGCCTTTGAGGCCCGCACCCTCTGCGACACCGACCTGCTCTGCCTCACGCTCCAGGACATCCAGGCCGACCCGGCCCTCTCCGCCGGCATGCTGCAGGCCCTCACCCAGCGCTACCGCCAGAGCCAGGCCCTGCTCGGCCTGATGGCCCTGCGCCGGGTGGAGGAGCGGGTGCGCGGCTTCCTCGAGCTGATCGCCAGCGATTACGGCCAGCCCTGTGAAGGGGGGCTGCGCCTCAACCTGCGTCTCACCCACCAGGAGGTGGCCAGCGCCCTGGCTACCACCCGCGTCACCGTGACCCGGGTGATCGGCAATCTGCGCGATGAGGGCTGGCTCCATTCCGATGCCCAGCGCCGTCTGGTGATCAGCAATCTGCCCCGTCGTTGATCTCACCTTTCTGGCAAGAGCCCATCAGCCCTAAGAATGGGCTGATGTCCTCCTCCCTGCTCGTCGTCGAAGACGACGACACCATCCGTGAAACCATCCGCGATGCCCTCATCCTTGAGGGTTTTGAGGTCACCGCCTGCGGCAACGGCCGCGACGCGCTTCAGAGCCTCCAGCGGGCGAGCGGCACCGAGGATCCTTTTGCCTTGGTGGTGCTTGATCTGATGTTGCCCGGGCTTGGTGGTCTGGATATCTGCCGCCAGTTGCGGAAGGCGGGTGATGCCACACCGATCCTGGTGGTGAGTGCCCGGGACACCGAGGCGGATCGGGTGCTGGGTCTGGAAGTCGGTGCCGACGACTACCTCATCAAACCCTTCGGCATGCGCGAACTGGTGGCCCGCTGCCGTGCCCTACTGCGGCGGAGCACCAGTGGGGCCAACCCGTCCAAGCAGGTGGTGCATGCCAACCTTTGCCTCTACCCCGAGGAGTGCCGCGTCACCCGCGATGGCCTGGATGTGAATCTCTCCCCCAAGGAATACCGCCTGTTGGAGCTCTTCATGCACCATCCCCGCCGGGTCTGGAGCCGCGACAAGTTGCTGGAGCAGGTGTGGGGGCATGATTACTTTGGCGATAGCAAGACCGTGGACGTGCACATCCGCTGGTTGCGGGAGAAACTGGAAGCCAATCCTTCTGCCCCCGAGCATCTGGTCACGGTGCGGGGCTTCGGGTATCGCTTCGGCTAGTGGTTGCCCTGCTGGCCCTGCTGATCGGCCTGGCCCTGGGCTGGGGTACCGCCCACCACCGCGGCCGGAAGCAGGCCCAGGCGTCCGCCATCGAGCGGAATCGGCTGCTGGGCTGGATCGATGCCGCCCCCGTGGGCTGGCTGATTCTCGATCCCCTCGATGGGGTCCAGGTGATCAACACCCGGGCCGAGCAGCTGCTGGGCACCTCGGCGGCCACCCAGTCGGCCGGGCAGCCGCTCAAGCGCCTCTGCCCTGATCCGGATCTGGCCGGGTTGATCAAAGACACCCGTTGGCGCAACCGTCCCCAGCGGCTGGCCCTGCCCCGGGGCGATCAGGAGCTGGAGCTGCTCACCCTGCCGGGACGGGACCGCTGGGTGAGTGTGGTGATCCAGAGTCGGCGCTCGCTGGAAGCCCAGCTCGATCAGCAGGAGCGCTGGGTGAGCGATGTCGCCCACGAACTGCGCACGCCCCTCACCGCCCTGTTGCTGGTGGGCGACAGCCTCGCCGCCCAGGTCAACAGTGGCAACGCGGTGCTGGTGGAGCGGCTGCAGCGGGAGTTGCTGCGTCTCCAGGAACTGGTGACGGACCTGCTCGAGCTCTCCCGGCTGGAGAATGCGATGCCCGCTGCTCCAGAGCCCCGGCCCCTTGTGGCGCTGGTCCCCCTGGTCGAACAGGTCTGGAGCGGTCTGCGGCCCCTCGCCGACCCCCGGGGGGTGTCCCTCCGCCTGGCCGAAGGTCCGGCCGACGACGGGGCCTCCGTGGTGCGGGGCGATCGCTCACGTCTCCACCGACTCTTCTACAACCTGCTCGACAACGCCCTGCGCTACAGCCCCGATGCCGAGCCCGTGGCGGTGGATCTGCGCTGCGGGGGCGGTTGGTGTCGGGTCACGGTTCGGGATCGGGGGCCCGGCTTGAGCGAGGAGGATCAAGAACGCATGTTCGAGCGCTTCTACCGCGGCGACCCGAGCCGCGCCCGCAGCCGCCGGGGCGGCAGTGGTCTTGGCCTGGCGATCGTGCGCCAGATCGCCCTCACCCATGGCGGGCGGGTGCAGGCCACCAACCACCCGGAGGGCGGCGCCCTGTTGGAGGTGCAGCTGCCACTGGCAGGCTGAGGCCATGGATCCCCATCCCCTTGGCGCTGCCCGTTCCCCTGCCCGCCGGCCGATGCCGGCCCGGCGGCTAGTGGGGGTGCTCGACCCGGTCATCCCCCGCGTCGGGGGGTGGCTGCGCCAACGGCCCGGCGCCCTCTCGCTGGCCCAGGGCATGGTCAACTGGGGCCCGCCGGCGGCGGTGGCGGAAGCCGTGCGGGCCGCGCTGGCGGATGGCAATGGCTTGGCTTCGCTCCACACCTACGGCCCGATGCAGGGCGATGGGGAGCTCCTGGAGGCCGTTCGGCGCGAGCTTCAGGGTCACCAGGGCCTCGACCTCGATGGCACGGCCCTGCTGGTGACCGCTGGCAGCAACATGGCGTTTAACGCCATTGCCCAGGTGATCCTCGATCCCGGCGATGAGGTGATCCTGCCGGTGCCTTGGTACTTCAACCATGTGATGGCGATCCAGCTGGCCGCCGGGGTGCCCGTGGGGGTGCCGGCCGGCCTGGTGCCGGATCCCGAACGCCTGGCCGCGGCGATCACACCGCGCACCCGCGCCATCGTGACCGTGTCGCCCGCCAATCCAAGTGGGGTGGTGATTCCCGGCGACGTGCTGGCGGCCATCAACCGGCTGTGTGCCGAGCGCGGCCTGTTCCACATCAGCGATGAGGCCTACGCCGCCTTCGTGCATGGTTCGGTGCCCCACCAACCCCCCGGACAAATCCGCGGCAGTGGGGGCCACACCATCACGCTCCATTCCCTCTCCAAGGCCTACGGCATGGCCGGCTGGCGGCTGGGCCATGCCGCGGTGCCCCGCCAACTCCTGGCGGGCCTTGCCCAGGTGCAGGACACCGTGATGATCTGCCCGCCCCGCCTCACCCAGAGAGCCGCCCTGGCGGCCCTGGCCGCCGGTCCCCACTGGATCGCCCCCCGGGTGGCCAGCCTCGAAGAGCGTCGTCGTCTGGTGCTGGAGACGGTGGCCTCGGCCCGGAGCCGCGGCCTGCCCATCACGTTGCCGATCGTTCCGGATGGTGCCTTCTATGCCCTGCTGAGCTGTGCCACACCCCTTGCTGGCGAGGCACTGGTGGAACGCCTCGTGCTCGACCATGGCGTGGCCGCCCTGCCTGGGGAGGCCTTTGGTCTGGGGGGTGGGGAGGGCCGATCCCTGCTGCGGCTCAGCTACGGCATGCTCGAACCACCGGTCCTGCGGGAAGCCCTCGAGCGCCTGATGCTGGGATTGCAGGAGCTGGTTGGCTGAGCGCTAGCAAGCATTTCGGCGGGTTTACTGGCCGCTGGCGGCAGCCGGACCCCAGGGTGAGTTCGTTGACCCAACTGCGGTGTTTACGAGAGGGGCGAGCGCACCAGCCACACGGTGGAACCCTCCACCCAGAGGAGCAGCACACCATCGTCGAGGCGCACCAGCCGCCGGTGCTGGATGTCGGCCCCGCTGCGGCGGGCCTGGCTCAGGGGCAGGTCCCGAATGGCCACCCCCGCCGGCAGGCCTTCTAACGGGCCGGGGCTTGGCCGGCTTGTCCGTGCCAGACCCCAGAGCCGCAGGTCAGCCGGGGTGGCCCGCAGGGCGGTGCCCCCCGCAGGATTCCGGGCCTCACCCCCGGCCGGCCTGCCCTCTGCCTCCGGGCCGGGGTTAGCAGCGCCGCCGCGCGGATCGGCCTTCGTTTCCCTTCCCGGCTCATTACCGATCTCCACGCTGGTGCCTCTGGCGTCATGGAGGGCCTTCTCAAGGGCCAACCGGGCCGGCGATCCGGCTCCAAGGACCGGGGGAGCCGGGGCCACTGGCGTCGGAGCGGCTGGTGTTCCGCTCGCTTTGGGCCGCACCAGCCTGGAAGAGGCCCTTGGGGCGCCGGGCCTGGTGCCTGCGGAAGATTTCCCCTGGGTTGGCCGGGCTGCTGCCACCGGTCTGCTCGCTTTCCCGGGGAGGGTGGTTGGTTCCGGCGGTAGGCCAGTGTTGGGAGGTGGCAGGGTCGCTGCCGGGGGGAGGGGAATGCTTCCTGCCTCTTGGGCCAGGGGCTCCTCCCGGCTGAACTGGAGCAGGATCGGTGTGTCATCCGCGGCCCTGAGGCCCTCGGGTGCCGGCAGGCGACGGCGCGCCATCTGCCAGCCGGCCAGAGCGAGCAGGTGGACCAGCACCGCCGCCAGGAGACTCAGCCGCCACGCCTGCACCATGCCCTTCATGGCAGTTGCAACTCCAGGGGCGCGCCTGATGTCTCCAGAGCCGCCGCGGCCTGGCGCACCACCCCCCAGGGCACGGCGGCATCCGGAATCAGCCGCAGCACCGCCTGACCCTGCTGCGGGTGCTCCTTTGAAGCGGCCAGCAGTTCCGCCACCTCCTGGGCCCGCACCAGGCGATTCCAGAGCCGCAGCTGACCCGTGGGATCGAGGTACAGGGCCAAAACACCCCGTTGGGCAGGGCGTTGGGCGATCCGCTGGGGCACGACCACCAGCGCCGTGGTGAGCACCGTCAGGCCGGCGCCCACCAGAGCGAGCCCCAAGCCGTCCAGGAGGGGGTGCGCCTTCATGGTTCCTGTGGGGGGATGGCGAGCATCGCCCCGGCTGCACCGCTGCGGCGCAGCCAGGCCAGCGATCGGGCCACCTCCCCCACGCCCAGGGCCGCGGAGGGTAAGTAACGCACCGGCTGGGCCGAACCCTGCTGGCGCAGCAGATCGGCGAGGGCGACCCGGCCGATTGGATCCCCATTGAGGAACCACCGACTTCCGGGGGCTTCCACCAACCGCAGGCTCTCGCCGGCCCCGGCCATGGGGGCCTCCGCGTCAGCGGCCACGGGTTCCGGACGGTCCACCAGCACGGGCAGCGCGGCCACGGCACCGCAGGTGAGGAGGGTGAGGGGCACCAGGCTCTGCAGAAGCAGGGTCATGGGGAGGTCTCCCCTGGGCGCCGCCATTCACGCCGCAGCTGGTTGATTTGCCACTGCCGCAGCCCCTGATTGGTCAGGAGGCCCGCGCTGGCCACCAGGCTCACCACCAGTCCGGCGGCTGTGCTCAGCAGCACCTGTCCGTAGCTCGCCAGGCTGGCCCCAGGGGGAAGTTCCAGCCGCGGTCCCAGCTGGGCCAGCACCCCCATCAGGCCGGTCACGGTGCCAATTAGTCCCAACAGGGGGGCCAGAAGCGCAGCTCCCTGCAGCACCGGTTCGCCGAAGCCCATGGCCAGATCCCAGTCTTCGAGACTCTCCTCCAGGCGTGCCGGGGCAGCCGCTTCGGCGATTTGTTCTCGCCAGGCCCTCGAGCGGCTAAGCCGCCGCCGCCACCAGTGGATCCAGAAGCGCGTCCGCTCGATCACCAAGGTGAGCACCGCCACGGAGAGCAGCAGCAGGAGCACGCCGCTCAGGCTCGGCAGCAGCGGGAAGGGACGCGACATCCAGAGATCGAGGTCCGACCGGGTAGCCAGATCCTATGGAGCGGGGGCGGGGCGGGAAGGTGTCACGGCTTCTTGACAGGGCGGGATCACCACGCCCCCTGATTAGTGTTGCCGATAGCAGCGGCCCCGCCTCCCCGCATGAGCCCCATCCATGCCGACAACAGCCTGAGCATCGGCCTCACGCCGCTGGTGCAACTGAACCGGGTCACGGAAGGTTGCCGGGCCAGGGTGTTGGCCAAGATTGAGGGTCGCAACCCGGCCTATTCGGTGAAGTGCCGCATCGGGGCGGCCATGATTTGGCAGGCCGAAAAGGACGGACTGCTGGGATCGGGTCGGGAGCTGATCGAACCCACCAGCGGCAACACGGGCATTGCCCTGGCCTTTGTGACCGCCTCCAGGGGAATCCCCCTGACCCTCACCATGCCGGAAACGATGAGCATGGAAAGGCGCAAGCTGCTCACCGCCTACGGCGCCCGGCTGGTGCTCACCGAGGGGCGGCTGGGCATGGGAGGCGCTATCGCGACGGCCCGGGCGATGGCCGAGAGCAATCCCGATCGCTATCTGATGCTCCAGCAGTTCAGCAACCCGGCCAACCCCCGCATTCACCACGACACCACCGCCCCCGAGATCTGGGAGGACACCGGCGGTGAGGTGGATGCCTTCGTGGCCGGTGTGGGCACCGGGGGCACGATCACGGGCGTGAGTCGCTACTTCAAGCAGACCCGTGGCCGCTCGATGGTGTCGGTGGCGGTTGAACCGCTCAACAGCCCGGTGATCGGCCAGACCATGGCGGGCGCACCACTCCGCCCCGGTCCCCACAAGATCCAGGGCATCGGAGCCGGTTTCGTGCCGGAGAACCTCGATCTCAGCCTGGTCGACCGGGTTGAGACGGTGAGTGATGAAGAGGCCATGACCATGGCCAGGCGGTTGATGAAGGAGGAGGGAATCCTGGCGGGCATCTCCTGTGGTGCCGCCACCACGGCGGCCCTGCGCCTGGCCCGGGAGGAGGCGTTCGCCGGCAAAACGATCGTGGTGGTGCTGCCCGATTCCGGCGAGCGCTACCTCAGCTCCGCGCTGTTTGAAGGGGTGTTCAACGAGAAGGGGCTCCCGGCGGTTTGAGCGGGGGAGGCCAATCCGTTGGCCGCCGATCAGTTCGCCATCGTCACAAACTCCTCGGCCACCGTTGGGTGCACGGCCATGGTGCGGTCGAAGTCGGCCTTGGTGGCCCCCATCCCGACGGCAATCGCCGCCATCTGGACGATCTCGGCGGCATGGTCGCCCACCATGTGGCAACCCAACACCCGGTCGCTGGCTGCGTCCACCACGAGTTTGAGCAGCACCGCCGGTCCCCGCTTCGCCAGGGCCTGGCTCATGGGACGGAAGCGGGCCCGGTGGACCCGCACCCCCTCGCTGCCGTAGCGGCGATTGGCCTCCTCCTCGCTGAGCCCCACGGTGGCCAGCTCCGGTTGGCTGAAGACGGCACTCGTCACCAGATCATGGTTCACCTGTCGGGGACGGTTGCCGTAGGTGCTGTCGGCGAAGGCGCGGCCCTCATCGATGGCCACGGGCGTGAGGTTGATGCGGTCGGTGACATCCCCCACCGCGAAGATGTGGGACACATTCGTCGCCTGGTTGGGGTCCACGGGAATCCGCTGGTCGACCACCTGCACCCCGGCCGCTTCGAGGTTCAGTCCCTCCAGGAACGGCCGGCGACCCGTGGCCAGCAGCACGCCGCCACAGCCAACCGCCTCCCCCGCGGCGGTGCGGAGGCTGAGACCCTCACCCTCCCGTTCGATGGAGCCGGGTGCCGTGCCCGTTCGGACATCGATGCCGGAGTCCACCATCGCCTCCTGCACGTGGGCCGCGGCCTCCGCATCGAAGCCCCGCAGGATCCGCTCCCCCCGCACGATCTGGATCACCTCCACACCGAGGCCGTGGAGGATGCCGGCGCATTCGCAGGCGATGAATCCCCCGCCCACCACCACCACCCGCTGGGGTAGTTCCTGAAGTTCGAAGAGGTCGTCGCTGATCCAGCCGAGATGGGCGCCCGGTATCGATGGGCGCACGGGGCGACCGCCGACCGCGATCAGGATCCGCTCCCCCCGCACCAGGCGCCCTTCTCCCTGGGAGTCGAGCACCGCCACGGTGTGGTCGTCCTGAAAGCGTCCCCAGCCCGACACCAGCTCCACCCCAGCCTTCTCGAGAAAGCCGAGGTGGAGAGCATGGAGGCGATCCACCTCGGCCCGCACCGCCGCGAGCAATTTGGGTGGGTCGCAGCGCAGCCCGTCCCCCTGGAGGGGCTGCCAGCCTTGGCTGGGGGCGTCGGCGAGCCATTGGCGGTAGGCGGCGCCATAGACCAGCAGCTTCTTGGGCACACAGCCCCGGATCACGCAGGTTCCCCCGACTCGATCGCCTTCGAGGATGGCCACCCGGGCCCCGTGGGACGCGGCCCGTTTGGCGGCGGCCAGGCCACCGGATCCCGCCCCGATCACGAGCAGATCGAGATGGTCAGGGGCTGCTCGGGTTGGCACGGGGTTGGGGTGAACGGGGTGGGGTTGCCCGTTGGGTGACATTCTGTCGGGGCGTGTGCTCCGCTTGTCAAAGACCTGGGTTACTTCCAGAGTAAGATTTAAATCTGAATCCGATTTTTGGGATCGCGAGATGGGTCGATGAACCTCTGGTCCCGTCCGAAGCCGATCCCCGATGGGGCAAAACTGAGGGTTGACCGCCGGGAACGCCGCTACACGGTTCCTGTGTTCAGCGTGAGGATCATGGCGGAGTTGATCACGCCAACATGTACCTATCATGGAGTGTTGTGGGATATCAGCACCTGCGGGGCCTGCATCCAAACCTATGAAGTGATCCCCATCGGCATGTCGTGCACCGTGCGACTTCACCAGCATGCCGGTTCCCAGGTTGTGGAACGTCAGGCGCGGCTGCTATGGAGCGATGATGTGATGCGGGCCCATTATGTGGGCATGAGTTTTGATGAACCGATCCCGGTTGACTCCTCCACATTCCTTGGCGTCCTGATTGAGAATTCCAGGGCCTCCCAGGAAAGCCCTGATTGATCGAGGGCGAAGGGTTCGCTTTTGTAGGGCTAAAAAGCACCTTGAGGGGCCATTCTGAACGTTGCCGTTGTGCGGCTGAACAAGCCATGAAAAAGCCCCCAATGAAGGGGGCAGGGAGGCTTGATCTTGTCTGGATTCAGAGAGCCGAAACGCCGCGATCTCCGGTGCGGATCCTGATGGCGGTTTCCACAGGGTTCACGAAGATCTTGCCATCGCCGATTTCGCCCGTACGGGCGGCTTCCATGATGGCTTCGATGGCAGGCTCGACCTTGGGGTCGTCCACCACCACAACGACCTTGGTTTTCTGGAGAAAATCCACGGTGAATTCGTTGCCGCGGTAGCGCTCCACCTGGCCCTTCTGGCGGCCGAAGCCGCGCACATCACTCACGGTCATGCCCACGATGTCGAGGGCGACCAGGGCGTTCTTGACGGCATCAACCTTGGAGGGACGCACAAGAGCTGTAATCATTTTCATGGGTGTTTCCGCCTCAGTTGGTCATCGGATCGTAGGCTTCTTCACCGTGAGCCACATAATCGAGGCCCCGCTCTTCATCCTGTTCGCTCACGCGCAGCGGCATGAACAGCTTGAGGAACCAGAGGATCAGGGCAGTGCCAAGACCCACAAAACCGTAGGAGAACAGCACGGCCTTGAACTGGGCGATGAACAGGCCGAAGTTGCCACCCTCTTCCATGATTTTGGCGGAAAGGGGGAAGTAGTCGGCTGAAACCAACGACTTCGCGGCAAGGATCCCGGTGAGCAGGGCGCCGACGGTGCCACCAACGCCGTGCACCATGAAGGTGTCGAGCGAATCGTCGAACTTGATCGCGGCCTTGATCTGTACCGCGATGAAGCAGGCGACGGCCGTGAGGGCACCGATCAGGATTGACTGGGGCATGTAAACGAAACCGGCCGCGGGCGTGATGCCCACCAGACCCGCCACAGCACCGGTGGCAGCTCCAACGGCGGTGGGCTTGCCATCCTTGAACCACTCAATCATGCACCAGGCCAGCAGACCGGCCGAGGCCGAAGTGGTGGTGGTGAGGAAGGGGTAGCCGGCGGTCTTGGCGGCGAACATGCTGGCGCCGTTGAAACCGAACCAGCCGAACCAGAGCAGGCCCGCACCCAGGAGAATGAAGGGCACATTGTGGGGCGGGCGCTTGTTGCCGGGCCAGGTGGTGCGCTCGCCGATAATCGCGGCGGCCACCAGGGCGGCCACGCCCGAGGCGATGTGAACCACGGTGCCGCCAGCGAAATCGATGGCTCCAACGCTGCCGAAGGGGCCGAGGAAACCACCGCCCCAAACCATTTTGGCCATCGGGGAGTAGATCAGCAGGCTCCAGAGCGTGCAGAACCAGAACCAGGCCTTGAAGCTCACCCGTTCAACGATGGCACCCGAGATCAGGGCAGGGGTGATGATCGCGAACATGCCCTGGAAGAGGGCAAAGGAGGAGGCGCTCAGGTTGAAACCGTCGGCCAGGGGGGCGTCGCCGTATTCGCCGCCGACTCCGTTCATCCACATCGCTCCGAGGCCACCGATGAAGGGGCTCTTGAAGCCGGTGTCGAAGGCGAGGCTGTAGCCGATCACCACCCAGAGCACCCCGATGAGCCCCATCAGGAAAAAGCTCATCATCATGGTGTTGAGCACGTTCTTCGAGCGGGTGAAGCCGCCGTAGAAGAAGGCCAGACCTGGGGTCATCAGCAGCACCAGGGCCGAGCCGATCAGCATCAGCAGGGTGTCGGCGCCATCGTTGACAGCCTTCGGCAGCGCGGCGTGGGCGGCTCCCGCCATCAGCGGCGCCAGACCCGCTGCGATGCCCACCATCACAAAGGCGGCGCGACGCAATTGCGGATCCTGCACACCAGCCAGGAACCGTCTGCGCCATCGATCAAAGACACGGAGCGGTGTCGATCCACCGCTGACCAGAGGGACAAAAGCCATGAAGGGGAGGAACCTCAGCGTTCACTGGGATACCTTCCGCTGAAGGTGGGGGTGGGGCCCGTAGCAATCGTTACCGCCTCGCAAAATGGTGACGCGGATCATTGCGAATTTGCTCCGCCAGGGTGAAATCGACGCTCGGAGTTGGACGCCGGCTGGTTGTGCCGGCAAGGTGAACCCCCACTTCGTCTGCGACTCCGCCAAGATTGACGGCGACTGACCCCGCAGCCCCCTTTGGCCGGTTCGTTGCCTGATGATCCCGGCCCCGCGGATCCATCGCAAGCTTTTCCGGCGGCCCCATCCGGCGCCCCGATCGCCAGCTGGGAGGACTTGCAGCAATGGGCGGCGCCGGAGCCCGATCGCATCAACGGCCCCGCCAGCGCCCAGGCCACCCTTCGTCTGTTTGGCCAACCTGAGTCATCGGTGCGGGTGACGCTCTACCGCGATCACCACGCCTGGTGTCCCTACTGCCAGAAGGTGTGGCTGTGGCTGGAGGAGAAGGGCATTTCTTATCGGGTGCGCAAGGTCACGATGGTCTGCTACGGGCAGAAGGAGAGCTGGTATCGCCAGCTGGTGCCCAACGGGATGTTGCCGGCGCTGGAGCTCGACGGGCGGTTGATCACCGAGAGCGATCGGATTCTTTTGGCCCTGGAGGAGGCTTTCGGGCCGCTGCGGTTTGCGATGGAGGATCCGGAGGTTCTGCCGCTGCGGCGGCTGGAGCGGCTGCTGTTCCAGGCCTGGTGCCAGTGGCTGTGTGTGCCGCTTCCGGGGCCCAGCGCTGAACACCAGGCCGCCCAGGCCTTCGATCGCATGGCCGCCGCCATGGCTGACGCCCTGGTGGCCACCCCCGGAGCCTTCCTGCTTGGGGAGATCAGCACGGCTGATCTGGTGTTCGTGCCCTACGTCGAACGGATGGGGGCGAGCCTGACCTACTACAAGGGCTATGGGCTGCGCCGCCGGCACCCAGCCATCGACCGCTGGTTCCGGGCCCTTGAGGAGCGTTCCGCTTACCTGGCCACCCAGAGCGACTTCCACACCCACGCCCATGATCTGCCTCCCCAGATGGGCGGCTGCTATGCCGATGGTTCCCCTCTCCAGCGCCAGCTGGCGGAGAGGATCGACCACGGCCCTTGGCCGTTCGGGGCGCCCGGGGAAGACGATCCCGAAACCAGCCAGGCCGAACCCGCCGATAGCGCTGCCCTGGCCCTCGCCAGGGTGCTGCGGCATCGGCGCGCCTTGGTGGCCCGCTACGGGGATGGAGGGGATGCCGAGTCGTTTGCCACGGCCCTGCGCGGTGCCCTAACCCTGCTCATCCGGGGCACCGCCTGCCCTCCTCCGGGAGGCACCGCGGCAGGGCTTCGAAGCCTGGCCCAACGCATCAGCGTGCCGCGGGACATGCCCCTCCACTCCGCCCGGAGACTGCGGCAGGCGCTGCTCCACACCGCCGCCCTCGATCCGATCGATTCCTCGGCCCCCGGTTTTCCCCTGCCGCTGCATCACCGCCGCGATCAGGATCCCCAGCCCTTCCTCCTGGCGAGCCGGGAGCAGGCTTAGCTTTCCACCCATGGATGGTCCAACTCCCTGATGCGCTGGTCCCCTCGCTGGCTCGGAGTCGTCGTCGGCGTGGCGGTGTTCGCCTGGGCTGCTCCCGAATCTCCTCGCTTCGGCGGCCCTGCTCCTCAGTCATCGGTCCACCGGATGCCCGGGCTTCTGCCCCTGCCAGGCGCTCCGGCCAGGGCCCTCGAGCTGGCCGGCTCCACGGTGTTCGTGAAGGCCCCCTGGCAGGTCGACCTGGTGAGCTACACCACCACGGTCGGCCAGCCGTTGCCGGAGTATTTCTTCACCCTCAATCTGGATCCTGAGGCTGGAGCCTCCCTCGGTGGTTTCACGTTCCAGCAGATCCGCGGGGTCGACCGCCAATTTCCCTTCCTGCTGACGCGCACCCGCGCTTTTCTCGGCAGGCCGCGGCACGAGGGGCGCCCGGTGCCCGTGAAGGCCCGCTTCAACGACGACACCCGCACCATGACCCTGGAGTTTCCGGAGCCGGTGCCGCCGGGTAGCACCGTCACCGTGTCGGTGGTGCCCTGGACCAATCCGATGCAGTCGGACACCTATCTTTTCCAGGTGGTGGCCTATCCGGCTGGTCCGGATCCCCAGGGAAGCCCGGTGGGGGTGGCCACCCTGCGGATCTACCAGAACACCTATTGGTGAGGGCGCTGGGGGCTGAGCGCGGCAGCCTGACACCACCTCGCGACAGAAGCATTCAGCTCTCTGGGTGGCGCAGGGTGCGCCACGCCCCACTGCCGGTGCTCACTTCCACGCCGATGCCCACCGGCGGTGCCGCTGGACCGCTTTCGCTATGCCACCAGGACTGGGCTTCGTCCCAGGCCGCCTCCAGGCTGTCGTAGAGGTCGTCGAGCACGGGATGGGGATCACCCCGGTGATCCACCAGCCGGTAGACCCGTGGGGTCGCATGGAGGGCCGTGCCCGCACGGCCAGCGACTTGGGAGCCGTTGGAGACGGACTGGGGCGGAAGGGGGAGAACCATCGGATACAACTCGTTCGTAAAACCATGCTGGAGCTTGTGCCAGCTGCTGACTGTCACCGTCGTCACAGCTTGGGGTGCTGGCTGTTCACTGCGCCGATCGGCAAGGGGTTAGCGCAGGTACTGGCGCACGGCCGGTCGGCACCAGAAGACCAGGGCCGCTGCCTGGGCGGCGAGCAGCAGCGGGAAGGCCAGCGCCAGGGCCATCCGGCCCTCCTCCACGATCACCAGCCGCACGATGCCGTAGGGCAACGCGATCGCCAGGTTCAGGGAGAGGGCCACGATCGCCAGCACCACCCCCCAGTGCCGCCAGCGCAGCAGGGCGATGCAGGCCACCAGACCCACCACCGCGCAGGGGAGGACGGCCCCCGCCCCCACGGCGATGTTGGGGATCCGCCAGATGGGATCCCGCAGGATCGTGAGGATGCCGGCCGGGATCACCAGGCCGTTTGCCACCAGGCCGATCCAAGCCAGAAGCCGATAGCCCTGGGGGGGGTCGAGCAGCTCGGCCTGGGGCAGCGTCCCGGAGTCCGGGCGGATCGTCCGGATGGAGGTCATGGGATCAAACGCCGAACGGCATGGGGCCGTCCCGATCGGAGCGGAACACCGGGCTCAGATGGGGCATCGTGTCGGACGCCAGGTCCACCAGGCGCTCGAAGCGCTCCCGCGTTAGCGGAGCTCCACGACCCATGGCCTCCCGGCTCATCAGCACCACCTCCAGAACCCGACCCTCCAGTTTGGATTGAACATCGGCGAACAGCTGGAGCCGGAGATTCTCGGAACCGCTGAGCATGGCGCTGAGGTGGGCCGGCGTGCGGTGGTCGACCTCGGCGCCGAGTTCGTCGAGCATCGGGTCCAGTCCCGCGATCAGGGCTGTTGTGTCCAGGGGGGACTTGGGTTTCAGCACCACCAGGAAGCGGGCCATGAAAGCGATCGGAATCCACCCATCCTCCTCCTTCGCGGCACCGGCCGTTTCCCGTGGTCCAGGCCCGAGCCGATCAGCCCTGCGTCGCGGCATCCATGGGGCTCCCTGGTCCCGGTTGCGTCCCCCTAGCCTCGATCCTGGCCAGCGGTTCAGCCTCAGGATGTCCATCGCTAACCCAGCTCCGCTCAGCTCTGTCAAAGCTGCGGACCCCGGTGACGACCCGTTGCAGACCATGGAGTTCCCCGCTCTTCAGCGTGGGATTTCCACCACCCTGCAGGTGAACCTGGGCTACCGCTGCAACCAGGCCTGCAGCCATTGCCATGTGGCGGCGGGTCCAAACCGCACCGAAAGCATGGATGCCGCCACGGTGGCGCTCATCCCTGCCGTGCTCCAGGCCCGCCGGCTTTCCTGTCTCGATCTCACCGGTGGAGCCCCTGAACTCCATCCCCTGTTCCGGAGCCTGGTGCGCCAGGCCCGGGCCCTGGGGGTGGAGGTGATCGATCGCTGCAATCTCACCATCCTTCAGGAGAGCGGCCAGGAGAACCTGGCCGCCTTTCTGGCGGAGCAGGGCGTGCATGTGGTGGCGTCGTTGCCCTGCTATCAGGCGGACAATGTGGACCGCCAGCGGGGGGCCGGCGTGTTCGCGCGCAGTATCGCCGGCCTGCGGGAACTCAACAGCCTCGGTTATGGCCAGCCAGGATCGGGCCTGGAGCTTGACCTGGTGTTCAACCCCCAGGGAGCGGTGCTGCCGCCGCCCCAACGGCAGCTGGAGGCGGACTATCGCCGGATCCTGGCCCAGGACCATGGCGTGGTGTTCAGCCGGTTGCTGGCCCTGACGAATATGCCGATTCAACGGTTCGCCCAGGCGCTGCGTCCAGAGGATCTCGAGCGTTACCACCGGTTGCTGCGCCTCCACCACCGCCAGGAGAACCTGGCCGGCGTGATGTGCCGCAGCCTCTTGAGCGTGGACTGGCAGGGCCGGCTCCACGACTGTGACTTCAACCAGCAGCTAGGGCTGGGCCTGCCGCAGCCGCGCCATCTCGGTGATCTGCTCGACTGGGATCCCAGCGGTGGGCCGATTCGGGTCGGTGAGCACTGCTTTGGCTGCACCGCCGGGGCTGGGTCCAGTTGTGGTGGGGCCCTGGTCTGAGGGCGGGCCAGGGCTCCCCTTAGGGGGCAACGCGGGCGTCGGGAGCATCCTTGCCCAGCAGCCGGCAACCGATTTGCAGCTGGCCTTCATCGAGAAGGCGGCCGATCTTGAGGGCCTTCGCCTCCTCCTCCCGGTTGAATCCAGCCTGCTGGGTGGTGAGCCAGTCGATTTCCGGCTGGGTGATGATCCCGGTGGCCATGGTTTCCAGGAATATTTCTCCCACGAGCATGGTGGTTGATGCGTGCTGGAGGGATGGTATTGGTCCCGTGCCGCGGCGTAGGGCCGGTTCACGTGCCGTAGTGGTTCGCGGCAGGGCCAGGGAACGATCGGCAGGACTTCGCCATGCATTGGCCATCCACTCGCTATAAAAAAGCCCGATCCATGCAGGATCGAGCTTCGGCGGAACCGTCCCCCCCGGTCGCCCCCGGCCGTGCTGGCTGGTGGTCGTGGATGGGTGGGTTGGTTGGTCGTGAGGTTCTGATTCGGTCGGTGCTGATGCGACGGAGGCCCATCGGGCCGGGATGGGTGATGGTGGCCGACCTGGCACGAGGATCCAGGGCGGCCACCATGCGACGACCATCAAGAAGCGTCAGCGTTTGGTGATCATGGTGATCGGAAGGATGGGTTGGGGATCGGAGCTGCAGAAGGCGGCACCTGGGGCCATGGCATCCATGGGATCGGCTTCCATCAACCCGGGGGCACCTGGGACGGCGCATCGGGTGATCCGCTGAGGGACCTGGAAACCGTAGATCGGAACAAGACTGTTGGAGCAGGGGCCTGCGGTCAGCGCACTCCTGGAACCTGATTGGGTGGCGTGTCGTCCATCGCTGGTGCCTCCGGTTCGATGCCTTCAGTGTTGCCCCGTTCAGGGCACAAGGCCATAGGTATTCCTGCCTGATTTTTGTGGATTTGCTGACCCGGAGCGGGATCGCTGCGCTCCCGCCGCCCTGACGCGTCGTCGTGGAGACCTTGGGCGAGGGTGCTGCGTGGGCAAGCGTGAACCTCATGTCTGGTGCCCGGATTCCTTGCCACCCTGATCAGCAAGGTGGGGTCCCACGCCCCAGCTCCTTCGCTCGCGCCATGACCGCCTCCGCCGTTGTCGATCCCCTGGCCCACCTCTCGAGCGAGGAGGAGCTCCAGCGCATCGACGCCTGGTGGCGGGCCGCCAACTACGTGGCGGTGGGGATGATCGACCTGCGGGCCAATCCCCTGCTGGCCGAGCCGCTGCGCCACGAGCACATCAAGGCCAGGCTGCTGGGGCGCTGGGGGTCGAGTCCTGGCCAGGCCTTCATCTGGGCCCACGCCAACCGGCTGATCCGCCGCCATCAGGTGGAGATGATCTACCTCTCCGGACCCGGCCATGGGGCGCCAGGGGTGCTGGGACCCACGTATCTCGATGGCACCGACAGCGAGGTCTATCCCGATAAAAGCCAGGACGCAGAAGGCCTGGAGCGGGTTTCGCCATCGCCTCTTGGAGGAGATCGGTGCCATGGCTGCCTGCCTGCAGGGCGTGGATGTGATCGCCCTGACGGGCGGCATCGGCGAGCACGACCAGGCCCTGCGGTGGGAGTTGGCCGAGGCCCTGGCCTGGCTCGGGCGGTTTGAGCTGGTGGTGGTTCCGGCCGATGAGGAGGGGGTGATCGCCAGGAGCTGCCGCAGGGCCGCCGGTGACTTGTTGATTTGAACGGCTTGATCTGATGCGTCCGATCTGAACGGCTTGGTTTGAACGAATCGGCCGGAACGAATCGGTCTGCCCGGCCCGGCCCGGTGCGCTGGCAGTGCTCCTGTGGAATCGGCGCCCCCCTTCAGCTCCCCTGTCGGACGGCCAGGGCATCGATCCGCTGGGCCAGAGCCAGATCGAGGTTGGAGAGGCCGCCGCAGTCGTGGGTGGTGAGGTTGATCACCACCCGGTTCCAGACGTTGCTCCATTCGGGGTGGTGGTTGAGCTGTTCGGCGGCCAGGGCCACCCGGGTCATGAACCCGAAGGCCTCGGAGAAATTGGCGAAGCGCAGTTCGCGGTGGAGTTTGCCTTCCTGCAGGGTCCAGGTGGGGAGTTGCTGGGGCAGCTGGGCGATGTCAGCGGCGCTGAGCGGCTGGGCGGTCATGGTGGTGGCGAGCGGTTGGGCCCCAACCATGCCCGATTCCGAATCCGGTCGTGGTTGCTGACCGCAGGCCAGGCGGGCCGGGACACTCCATCGATCGCCAGCACTGCAAGGCAACGGTTCATCGCTGGTGATCGTGGCTTCGGGACAGGGGGGAGACCACGGTGGTTTGCATGCCGCGCCGCCAGTAGCCCCGCCTGCGGGGGGTGCTGCGGGTTCGCTCAAAGCCTTAGCGGCTGGCTATGGCATGGGCCGATTCGTCGCTGTTGGCCAAAAAATTGCACGTTTCGAGCATCACCCCCCACCCTGCGGTTGGTAGACGTGATACAGAAGGTTTGCCAAAGGTTGTCCAGGCGAATTTCAATAACTTTGCGTGCCCCTTTGTATCAAGCCTTGCTGCGCCGGTCGGTTCAGGAAGGCCGCAGTCTCTCAAATTTGATCGCTTTCTTGCTCGATCGAGAAAGCCATCCCTAATTCTGTGGGCGTGACGAATAATCTGCCCCCCTCTCTCTCTCTGCCGTCTGCCTGGGGTGCTGAGGGTTCGCTCGAAGCCTTAGCGGCTGGCTATGGCATGGGTCGATTCGTCACCGGTGGCAAAAGCTGCGTTTTTCGTGAAGTGCCAATCACCCGTGCTTGGTAGCCTGCGCTACAAAAGGTGCGCTGAACGTTGTCTGGTCAACTTTCAATAACATTGCCTGAACCTCTGTATCAGGCCTTGGTCCGCCGGTCAGAGGAGGAAGGCGGCAGTCCTGCTGGTTTGATCGCTCTCTTGCTAGAAGAAGCCATCGCTGAGGGGTGGCGCCCATCCGATCGGCCTAGGTTGCCCGTCGGTGATGCCACCGACTGACGACTGCCCCCTCCGGTTACTCGCCGATCAGGTGAAGACTCATTTTCCTGGGGCTACCGACGCGGCGATGCTCCCAGAGGTAGACCGCCTGCCAGGTCCCCAGCAACAGACGACCCCCTTGGAAGCTCAGGCTCAGGCTGGTGGCCGTCAGGGCGGTGCGGATGTGGGCCGGCATGTCGTCGGGCCCTTCGTCGTCGTGGCGCCAGGGCCGCAGCTCGCCCCGGCCGCTCAGGGGTCGCACCCCCTCCGCCGGCACCAGGGCCCTCAGGAAGGTGGCCAGATCCTCCAAGACGCGGGGATCGGCGTTTTCGTTGATCGTGAGGCTGCAGCTCGTATGCAGGGAGGCGAGGGTGGCCAGGCCGTTCTTCAGGCCGCTGGCGCTGATCTCTTGGTTGAGGGCTGCGGTGAGGTCGGTGAAGCCCTCGCCGCTGGTCTGGAGGCTGAGGGAATGGAGGCTCTGGCGCAGCATTGGGGGAATGGATCGTGCCTGAAGGCTGGCAACCCATCGCGGGCTTGGCCGTGGCCTGGCCCGTTCGGGCCCCTCAGCCGGGCCTTTTCTCTGCCTAGGGTCGCGCCATGGCCCAGTTGACGATCCTCTACGACGGCGGCTGTCCCCTGTGTGTGCGGGAGGTGCGCTTCTTGGAGCAGCGTGACCGGCGTCTCCATCCGCACGCTCCCCGGCTGGCCTTCGTGGACATCGACGCCGCCGGCTACGACCCGGCGGCCCACGGCGGCATCGGCTACCGGGAGGCGATGGGCCGCATCCATGCCCTCGGGGCGACCGGCGAGGTGGTGAGGGATGTGGATGTCTTCCGCCGCGCCTATCAGCTGATCGGCTTGGGGTGGCTTTATGCCCCCACCGGCTGGCCCCTGCTCGCGCCTCTGGTGAATGCCCTTTATGCCTTCTGGGCTTCGGCACGGCTCCGCATCACGGGTCGGCCCAGCCTTGAGCAGCTCTGCACGGTTCGCGGCGGGCGTTGCGGGGGTGCTCCTTCCGCCGGCGATCGGGTTGCCGCTGGGGTTGTGCCCCCAGCCGGTTCCGCCGATCCGGAGCGAACGGCGGATGCCGTCCCTGCCGGAGGGTTGTGACCGATTCAGCCTGTCCCTGGGCAGGCGCTGATCGTCGAGCTGTGACGTTTCCTTCACCTCCCCCATGCCGCCACCCTCGGCTTGGGCTCCAGTCGCTCCGCCCAGGCCAGGGGCTATGCCGTCTTCCAGGCCACCGTTCCGCACCCCCCCCGACCGCGATGAGCGCCGAAGCCACTCCTGGGGGGCGCCCCGCCGATCCCGACCTGATCGTGATCGGCGCCGGCCTTGGGGGGCTCTGTGCCGCCGCCATCGCCGCCCGCCATGGCCTGACCGTGCAAGTGCTGGAGGCCCACAGCGTTCCAGGAGGCGCTGCCCACGGCTTCAGCCGGCGGGGCTTTCAGTTCGAGTCGGGACCATCCCTCTGGAGTGGATTAGGTCGCTGGCCCTCGACCAATCCCCTGACCCAGGTGCTGCGGGCGGTGGGGGAATCGGTGCCGGTGGTGACTTATCACCATTGGGATCTGCTGCTGCCGGAGGGCCGGTTGCGGGTCGGGGTGGGGATGGAGCCCTTCCAGGCGGTGCTGCGGGAGTTGCGGGGAGCTGCGGTGGCGGACGAATGGCATGGCTTTCTGAAGGCGATCGAGCCCCTCTGCCGCGCCGCCCGCTCCCTGCCGCTCCTTGCCCTGCGGCCCGGCCTGGGCAGTGCCCTCACCCTTGGCGGCGGCGCCGGCTTGGAACTTCTTGGCCGTGCTCCCCAGCTGGCGGCCCTGGGCGGGGCCTTCGGCCCTCTGGCCCGTCGCCACCTGCGCGATCCCTTTCTGCTGCACTGGGTGGAGCTCCTCTGCTTTCTGATCTCCGGCTTGGGGATCGACCACACCAGCGCCGCCGCGATGGCCACGTTGTTCGGCGAGTGGTTCGAACCCGATGCCTGCCTCGATTACCCCGTCGGTGGCAGTGCCGCGGTGGCGGCGGCCCTGGTCCGGGGCATCGAACGCCATGGCGGCACGGTGTGCACCACGGCGCCGGTGGAGCGAATCCTGGTGGAGGGTGGCCGGGCCGTGGGGGTGCGGCTGACCCCCGAGGCCGGTGGCGCGATCCTCCGCGCCCGCCGCGGTGTGATCTGCAGCGCCAGCCCCTGGGACACCCTCGATCTGCTGCCCCCCGAGGCGCTGCCTGATCGCTGGCGGGCTCGCCAGGCCGCCACCCCCGCCTGCGCCAGCTTTTTGCACTGGCACCTGGGCCTGCGCGGCGGCGAGGAGCTCTCCGATCTGCCGGTGCACACCGTCTGGGTGGGCGACTGGCAGCGGGGCATCGGGGCCGAACGCAACATGGTGGTGCTCTCGATGCCATCGCGGCTGGATCCTTCCCTGGCTCCGGCCGGCCACCAGGTGCTGCATGGCTATACCCCGGCCAATGAACCGTGGGAGATCTGGAAGGACCTGGAGCGGGGCACCCCCGCCTACGAGGCCCTGAAGCTGGAGCGCTGTGGGGTGTTTCATCAGGTCTTCGCGCAGCTGCTCCCCGATTGGCGGGAGCGGGTCGTGTTGGAACTCCAGGGCACCCCCCTGAGCCACCGCCACTGGCTGCGGGTGCATCAGGGCAGCTATGGACCGGCCTGGCCGGCGGATCGCGGGCCCTTCCCCGGCGGTTCCACCCCGATCGAGGGTTTGGTGCTGTGTGGCGCGGGGGTCTTTCCCGGCATCGGCGTGCCGCCGGTGGCGATCAGCGGGGCCCAGGCGGCCCATCGCTTCGTCTCAGCCCGGGCCCAGCGTCGGCTGCTCCGGGAGCTGGAGTTAGTGGGGGGCTGAGGGCTTCGGCCGCCAAGTCCGCGATCGGGCCGCGGCAACCATTTTTGCACCCACCGGAGCTTGTCGCGCCGCGATGGCGGATCAGCATGGGGATCTTCCGCCCTGGGCGCCATGACCACCATGACCTGCCGCTACGAAGGCCAACTGCGCTGCCAGGCGCTTCACGTCGCCTCCGCTGCCGAGCTCCTCACCGACGCCCCGCTCGACAACCAGGGCCGCGGCGAGGCCTTCTCCCCCACCGATCTGGTGGCCACCGCCCTGGCCACCTGCATCCTCACGATCATGGGCATCACGGCGGAGCGCCATGGCCTCGCCATCGAGGGGAGTGAGGCCCGGGTGGAGAAAACCATGACCAGCAAGGGCACTCGCCGCATCGAACAGCTCACGGTGTGGATCACCCTGCCGGCGGGCCTCGAGGCATCGCAGCGGGAGCTGCTGCAGCGTGTCGGCGAGGGCTGCCCCGTGAAACGAAGCCTGGAAGGGGCCGTGCCGATGGTGTTGCACTGGCAATGATTGGGGGGTCGCCCTTGACAATGCCCCGGCGTTGTCAGGAGCGCTTCAGGCCGGCGGGACAGAGCGTCCGATAGAGGTTGATCACACTCTGCGGTGCCTGGAGCTCCATCCAGAAAGCCTCCGCCTCAAGCCGCTGGTCGCCGCTGGGGTAGCCGACGTCGATCAGCTTCGCGTAGTGGGGCGCGATCGTGCGCAGCTCCCGGAAGGTGCGGGGCATGGATTCATCGGCGATGGCGGTGCTGCCGGTACAGGCCTGCATGATGTGGGTCGATTCGTGGGCCATCACCTCCCACACCGCCTCCACATCCGCCAGGTTCACCACGTTGCGGCAGAGCACCAGGCGATGGCGGCCAGTGTTGTCCCGTTCGTAGAAGCCGGCATGGCTGGCGGGGCACTGGTCGGAGACCTGGGTCACGACACCGGTGGCGTTGATCAGATCCTCGAGCTGGCGGATGTCCTCCAGGCTTGCGGCGTCGGCGGGCCGGGCTCCCGCCAGGAGGCCGCTGAATCCCAGGATCAGGCCTAACGCCATGGTCAGGCCAGCCCTCTGGCCGGCTGGGCGGTGGCTGCATCGGCGTTGGCTGGCGGCCCGTTGGCCACCCGCTGGGCGGTGGCGACGATCTGACATGGCGGTATCCCCGTGTCGGGCCCGTCTCCAGCCTGGCTGTGGATGCCCAATCGCGCCGCGATCGTCCTTCGCCTGACGACGGCCGCGCGGCATCAGGCGCCAAGCTGGCGGTCAGCCCCAGTTGTTCTCCATGGCCGTGCCGGGATCCGCCCACCAACGCCTGCGGGACCATCTCCACCAGACCCGCTTGCTGGGTTCGATCAGCAGTGCCCTCTATTACGACCAGAACACCGTGATGCCTGCCGGGGGCGCGGCCTGGCGCGGGGAGCAGCTCGCCCTTCTCGCCACCGAGCTCCATCAGCGTCAGAGCAGTGGCGCCTACGCCGACCTGGTGGCGGCGGCGGAATCGGAACTCACTTCGGCATCCTCCGAGGCCAGCCGCCGCAATCTGGCCCTGCTTCGTCTGGAACTGGAACGCCAGCGGTGCCTGGATCCCCTCCTGGTGGCGCAGCTGGCCAAGGCGCAGTCGCGCGGCAATGCCCTCTGGCAAGAGGCTCGCCGCCAGAACGATTTCCCCTCCTTCGCCCCCGCCCTCGCCGAGCTGATTCGCCTGCGGCGCGAGCAGGCCTCCCAGCTGGCCACGGCCGAATCGACTCCCCGCAGCCCCTGGGAGACCCTGGCCCAGCCCTTCGAGCCGGAGATCAGCAAGGCCCGTCTGCAGGAGCTGTTTCAACCCCTCCAGGAGCGCATTCCGGCCCTGCTCGAGCGGGTGAATGGCGCGGCGCCCTCTCCCCCGGAGGCGGTGGCACTGCCGGAAGCGATCCAGGAGGACCTCAGCCGCGAACTGCTCGAGAGCTGGGGCTACGACCCCGGCCGTTGTCAGCGCTCCCGCTCGGCCCACCCCTTCTCCTGCACCGTGGGCCCGGACGACTTCCGCATCACCACCCGGGTGGTGGAGGGCCAACCGTTCTCCGCTTTCCTGGCCACGGCCCACGAATGGGGCCATTCCCTCTACGAGCAGGGGCTCCCCCGCCACGGCGACCACTATTTTCCCTGGCCCCTCGGCGAGGCCACCTCCATGGGGGTCCACGAGAGCCAGTCCCTGTTCTGGGAGTGTCGCGTGGCTCGGGGGCGGGCCTTCGCGGACCGTTGGCATCCCCGCTTTGTGCAGGCCCTCGGGGCGGATCCCTGGGAGGGCTCCCGCCGTTTCTGGCGGGACCTCAACCCGCTCCGGCCGGGCCTGATCCGGGTGGAGGCCGATGAACTCAGCTACACGCTCCACATCGTGCTGCGCTTCGAGCTGGAGCAGGCCCTGCTTGAGGAGGGAATGCCGGTGGACGACCTGCCAGCGGCTTGGAACCGGCGCATGGCCGAGTTGCTCGGGCCCGTTCCCCCAGACGACAGCCGGGGCTGCCTGCAGGACATCCATTGGGCGGAAGGGCTGTTCGGCTACTTCCCCTCCTATGCCCTGGGCCACCTGATCAGCGCCCAGCTGGCCGAGACCATGGAGGCCCAGTTGGGCCCGATTGAAAGCCTGGTGGCCTCCGGAGAGGAAGCCAGGCTGCGGGGCTGGCTGGCCGAGCAGGTCTGGCCCCTAGGCCGCTTGGTGACAGGGGATCAGCTGGTGGAGCGGGTGAGCGGCGCGCCGCTCAGTGCCGAGCCCTTCCTTCGCTACCTGGACGGCAAGGTGACCCGTCTGCTGAGCATGGCCTGAAGGAACCGGGCCCCGATGAGTGCGCCTTTGAGCGAAGCTTCGGCCGACCCCTGATGGTTCGGGCGGGCGCTCCTTAGGATGCCGCCGCGCAACGCTCTCCCATGGCGAACATCGACCACGCCCCAAGCCGCACGATGCTGAACCTCCTGCACGTGCTGCCGGCCTTTGCCGACGAAGCGGAGCTGCGGCTGAACGCGATCGTGGAGCTGAACTCCAACACGATCAACAAATACGAGCTGATCACCGAAACCGGCCACCTCAAGCTCGATCGGGTCGGCTATTCCACGCTTGCCTATCCCTTTGCCTACGGCTGCATCCCCCGCACCTGGGACGAAGACGGAGACCCCCTGGACATCGAGATCGTGGGTGTGACCGAACCCCTAGTGCCGGGTTCCCTGGTGGAGGCGCGCATCATTGGCATCATGAAATTCGATGATGGCGGTGAGGTCGACGACAAGGTGATTGCCGTGCTCGCCGATGACAAGCGCATGGATCACATCACCTCCTACGAGCAGCTCGGTGCCCACTGGCTCAAGGAAACCCAGTACTACTGGGAGCATTACAAGGACCTCAAGAAGCCCGGCACCTGCCGCGTGAATGGTTTCGAAGGCAGTTCCGAAGCTGTCCGCATTATCAAGGAGTGCGAGACGCGCTATACCGACACCATCGAAGCCAAACTGGTTGGTTGATCATTCGCGACCCCGCCCCTTCCAAGCGCTCTTCAGCGCTGGGGTGGGGTCCACCTCAGCCCCTAGCCCTAGGCCTTCCTCTCCCTGCCCCAAACGCCTTTCAGCCATGAAGCACCGCACCGTCGCCGCTCTCCTGGCCCTTAGCACCGTTTCCCTGGCTGGAATCAATGCGGGGGTCCAGGCGATCGAACCGCCGCCGCCCCTGCCGAGCCTCCCAGCAATCGAGGCGACACCAACCCGCCGTGCGCCAGCCGCGCCACTCCCTCAGCAGCCCGGTGCTTCTGGGGTGGCTCCCACCACCACCGCTGCGGCCACGGCCACCAGCAATCGCAAGATCGTGCTGGAGCTCGGCAAGCGCACGATCAGCCTGTGGGAGGGCAGCAAGGTTCTTGGCAAGTGGCCCGTGGCGATCGGTGATCCCGCCACCCCCACCCCCAAGGGCGTGTTCAGCATCCGCAACAAGGTGACCAATCCCCAGTACCAGAGCACCAAGAGCGGCAAGAACAACCCCACCATTGGTCCCAATGGGCCGCTAGGTGATCGCTGGATCGGATTTCATGCCACCAGCAAGGACCAGTTCGGCATCCACGGCACTCCCCCCGCCTGGGCCTGGGCGGTCCACCAGGGGGCGGCGGTGACCCATGGCTGCGTGCGGATGCTGGGTCCGCACGTGCGGGCCCTCTTCGACCAAGTGGATGTGGGCACGCCGGTTGAGGTGAAGCCCTGAGCGGATTGGTGGAGCCATACTCCAGCAAAGGTTGAAAACAATCTGCAGATCAGCGTTCCAACGTCGGAAGCTTGCCCTTCCTGCCCTTATGGTCGTTCGAACGCCCGATTGACGCTGGCTCGCGATAGCTCATCATCCATGTCCCAGATTGGTTCCCAACGCACCACGGATCCCCTCAACAGCACATCGCTGAAGTGGTGCCAGGACGGGGAGCTGTCCAAGCTGGATCTGGATCGGATCCTGGACCTTCTGGTTCAGTCCGATCCCGTGGCAGAAGCCTTGGTTGGTGATTTCTCCAGGGGACGCTGCTGAAGCTGGCGGGCGAGCGCCCAGGCCAGCCCGTCCCGGCTCGCCACCCCCAGGAGTGCTGAAAGTGGCAATCCGCCCGGGGGTAAACCTTTTGGAAGGTAGCCACCGGGGCCGTCCTCCACTGAAAACACAGGGATCTGGCGCAGGCCTGCCGGCACAAGCTGGTCCTCGAGTCGGTCAAGCCCTGCGCTTCCCGGCAGCCACACGAGCTCTCCCCGGCGGCACGCTCCAAGCGAGAGGCTTTCGTTGCGCCCATCGGCCGCGGAGAGGCCGCGTTGCAGGTCCTGCAGGCTCACCAGGCCGATCACCTGGTCCTCTTCCATCACCAGTAGGGCATGGACGTGGGCCTGAACCAGTTGGCCCAGGGCATCCGTGGCGAGGGTGTCCGAGGGCAGCACCAGCGGCGCTGTGGGTTCGAAAGCCTCGCGCACCGAAAGCGATGCAAGGCTGGCCCGACGTCGCTCTTCGATCAGATCGGTGCCCACCAGCCCGGCGTTGTCGAATCCCTGCCAGCGCTCCACCAGGGCCGCACTCAGGCCGGCTGCGGCCATCAGCGGCAGCACGATGCGGATGTCGCGGGTCAGTTCAAACAGCAGCAGCAGGGCGGTGAGTGGGGCGCGGGCGCTGCCGGCGAGCACCGCCGCCATGCCCACCATGGCGTAGGCGGGGGGTTCGGCCACGGGAAGATGGAAGCCACCCTCCCCGAGCAGCTGGCCATAGGCGTTGCCCAGCACCGCCCCCAGCACCAGGGCCGGAGCGAAACCACCCCCCACGAAGCCTGTGGCATTGCTCAGCGCCGTGGCCACGAGCTTCACGCCGATCAGCAGCAACAGGGTGACCAGGGGAATGCCACCGTCACTGCCCAGCAGGGCTTCGATCGTGTCGTAACCGACCCCCAGCACCTGGGGAAACAACAGGGCCATCCCGCCGACGGCGGCACCACCCAGAGCCGTGACCAGGCCTGGGGGCAGGGTTCCCAGCAGCTTCTGAAGCCGGGGGTCGCGGCCGAGGGCCATCAAGCGAATCAGCGCCCACGACATCAGGCTGGCCAGCAGGCCCAGGCCGAGATAAAGGGGTAGCTCCCAGGGGGAGCGCACCTCGTAGGCCGGCAGCCGCAGGATCGGATCGTCCCCAAGGCAGAGCTGGGTCACCAGGGCGGAGGCCACCGCCGCCACCAGAACCGCCCGCAGGCTGGGACGCCCGACCGTGCCGCTGAAGTTCCCCTCAAAGGCAAAGAACACGCCCGCGATCGGTGCCTTGAAACCGGCCGCCAGGCCCGCCGCCACCCCGGCCGCCACCAAGGCCCGGCGGGCCTCCGGAACGAGGCCTCCCCGCTCGGCCACCCACAGCCCCAGGTTGCCGCCACTCTCGATGCTTGGCCCCTCCGGCCCCAGGGAGGCGCCGCTTCCCAGGCTCAGGGAGGCCGCCAGGATCCGCAGGTGGGGGAGCCGTGGGGCGGAGGCCACGGCTCCATCGGCCATGGCCATCAGGCTGGGCAGGCCCGGGCCGAGGTTGCCGCTCAGCCAGCGCAGCACTCCCACCGCCAGCCCGCCCAGGGTGGGCACGACCACAACCGGCCAGAGGGCGAGCCAATCCGGTGCGTTGGGCAGGGTCGGGACCGTTGGTGCGGGGACCGGATCCCGCTGGGCCAGGAAGCCGATTCCATCGAGTCCGAGCTGCAGCAACGACTTCAGCGGCGTGGCGCTGTCCGCGTCGAGCCTGGGGAGGTCCACGGTGGCGCTGGAGGCTGCCTTGGCGATCGGTGATCGGGCGATCTCCAACAGCCCCTCCACGAAGGGTCCGTAGAGGAAGTTGTTGATGAAGCCCAGCAACAGATGGAACCCCACGATCGTGAACCCCGTGAGGGTGCCGACCAGGGCAGCCCAGGCCAGCAGGTTCCATTGGAAGGGCCGGGGTCTGCTCGTGGGCCCTGGGGCGCCCTCCACCACGGCGGACTCAGGCTTCTGGGCGGACGGTGGCAAAGATCTCCTCCAGGATGGTGCCGGCACCCTGCTCCCGCAGGCTTCGGGCCAGGCGGATCCCGAGGGCTTCGGGATCCGCCTGGGGACCGCTCACCTCATCACGGATCAGGCGCAGGCCATCCAGGCTGGCCACCATGCCGGTGAGCACCAGATCGCCTTCGGCCTCAGGAGCGCTGAAGCGGCTGTTCACGCCGATCGGCACCTGGCAGCCCCCCTCCAGCTCCCGCAGGAAGGCCCGTTCGGCCCGGCAACGCAGGGCCGTGGGCCGGTGCTCCAGCACCTTGATCAGTTCCAACACGGTGGCATCCCCTTCGCGGCATTCGATGCCCAGGGCGCCCTGTCCCACCGCATGGAGGGAGATGGCCGGGTCGATCAGTTCGTGGATGCGATCACCCAACCCCAGGCGGCCGAGGCCGGCTGCCGCCAGGATCAGACAGTCGTATTCACCGCTGTCGAGCTTCTCGAGCCGGGTGATCACGTTGCCCCGCACATCCTTGAACAGCAGGTGGGGATAGTGATGGCGCAACTGGGCCAGGCGCCGGAGCGAACTGGTGCCCACCACCGCCCCCTCGGGCAGGGTGGCCAGGGTCTTGTCCTGGTGTTTGGCGTGCACCACCAGGGCATCGGCGGGATCCTCCCGCTCGGTGATGCAGCCCAGCATCAGGCCCTCCGGCAGGTTGGTGGGGAGGTCCTTGAGGCTGTGAACGGCGATGTCGGCCCGGTCCACCAGCATCTGGGCCTCCAATTCCTTGGTGAACAAGCCCTTGTCGCCAATCTTGGCCAGGGCCACATCCAGGATCTTGTCGCCCTGGGTGGCCATGGCCTCGATGCTGATGCTGAGGTCGGGGTGGGCCCCCTGCAGCTCGTCGCGCACCCAGTGGGTCTGGACCATGGCCAGCTGGCTGCGTCGGGAGGCGATCCGCAGGGAGCTCGGACCGGAAGGGGATTCAACGCCGGTGGGGCTGGTCATCGGGACCCGGAAGAGGCGGCCGGGGCCGCTGGATAACAGCCGCTAAGCCTACGGACCCGTTGCGTTGGTCGGTTCCCTGCGGTCCCGACCGTGATCGGCTGATGGGAAGCCACCGCCGGCTCAGAGCAGATCCAGGGGCAGGGGGCCCCAGGTGTCGGCCAGTTCCGGCTGCTCGGCGTTCTGGCCACTGATCAGCACCCCGACTCCCAGTCCCTCCTCCTGCCGGATCAGATAGGTGCCAGTGCGTTGATTCCCCTTGAGGAAAACGGGTCCTTCGCTGGTCGCCGCCTCGGGGTTGTCGGCTGCCAGGGCCGGCCAGCCAAAGGCCTGTTCGCAGCGGCGTAGGGCCCCCACCGCCTCCGCGGCCGTGGGGGCCATCACGCCAATGGTGAACCACGGGCAGCGCTTCATGGCCCCATCCAGTTCCGCCCGCAGCTCCTGGCGTTCGCCCTCCTCGAGCTCGGGTGCCGTTCGTTTCCCTCGCAGCGCGGTCAGCCGAGGGGTTGCTGCCGGGGCTTCGGGCTGGGGAAGGGACGGGGAGGAAGCTGCTTGGTCCATGGGGGAGGGGGACACGGGGTGGGGCAAGGATCGGCGGGCGGGAGGGTCACACTCTGCAGCCGACCGCGTAGGCCATGCCGGGGGGAGAGGTGATCCTTGCCGAGGCCCTCAGTGGGGCTGCCGGTTGGCGGTGGTCCTGGCCCCGCGCCACAGGGCCAGACAGATCGTGAGCCAGGCCAGCCCCACCGCTCCGCCGGCCAGGAGGTCGGTGGGCCAGTGTGCCCGCGCCACCAAGGTGCTCAGCCAGACCAGGGAGACCCAGGCCAGGGCCCCCAGGGTGAGGGGCCAACGCAAGCGGGGATAGTGCAGCGTGAGAATGGCCACCATGGCGAAGTAAAAGGCCACCGAACCGGCCGCGTGACCGCTCGGGAAGCTCCGCCCATCCACTACCAGCAGCTTGGCGTGGGGCCGGGCCCGATCGAAGAGGGGCTTGAGCCCCATGTCCACGATGGCGAGAATGCCACCGGTGGCCAGGACCAGAAGCCCCAGGTCGTGCCACCAGCGCTTGAGCATCAGGTACACCAACGCGGCCAGCACCAGGCATCCCGTGAAGGCCACACCGCTCATGCGGTACACCTGCAGCAGGATCTGGCGCATCGTCCCCGGGAGGTTCTGTCCCAGCCAGTTCAAGGTGACGTCATCCACCTGCGGTGGTTCCGGGCCTCCCACCAGCCGGGCCAGCAGGAGAAGAAGCAGGATCGCTGCCCCCACCACGGCCCAGTCGCGGAATCGAAGCGTTGGGCTCATCGGTGGTCGAAGGCGGCGAGGGGGACGCGCCAGAGTTCCTGCTGGCCGCGGCGGTCCAGACGCTCGATCTGGGCCGGAGCCAGTCTGAGGTCGTCGAGGTCGGTCCGGTCACCGTACAAACGCACTGAGCGGCTGGAGGGGCCCAGGCCCAGGGAGGCCGGATCCTTCCGAAGGCGCTCGAGGATCCCACTTCGATCCCCAACGAATGCCGCCGTTTCCGCGGCATAGAACACGGTGCTGTAGCGCTTGGTGCCCACCACCCACAGGGGCTCGTCTGCTTGGGCCTTGGCCTGGGCCGTGGCCGCCAGTTCCCGCAGGGGCAGCTGGCGTTCCCGATCGATCAGGCCCGCCAGGGGTGGCACCACCAGGGTGAGGATGGTCAGAAAGCCCGCCAGGGAGGGGAGGGCGAACCAGCGAGCTCGGGCAGGCCAGCCCAGGAGCGCCACCACCAGGCCCGCCGCCGTGAGCGCGAGGACCACGGCCAGGATCGCCGGTAGGCCGGAGTCGGCAAGGGCAGCACCGAACTGGGGATGGGCCGGATCGGAGGCGGCCCAGCGGGGGGCAAGGGCCGCGGCCCCCGCCAGGATCCCGAGCAGCACGGCTTCTACCCAGCCGCTCAGCCGCAACCCCATTCCCCGGGGAAAGGAACCCTGGAAAGGACGCCATCCCAGTCCCACCAGTAGGGCAGCTGCCGGCATGGCCGGCAGGATGTAGCCAGGCAGTTTCGTGGCCGCGGCGGAGAAGAAGCCCACCACCACCACCAACCAGATCAACAGAAACAGGGGCACCGGGTCGTGGTCGCTCCGACCCCCCAGCAGCTCTCGCCAACGCTGCCGATTCGTTAGCCCCAGGTGGGCCACCGCCACGGGGAGATGGAGCGACCAGGGCAACAGCAGCAGCAGCAGCCAGGGCAGGTAGAACCAGGGCGGGCCGGGATGGGCGTAGAGCACGGTGGTGAACCGCTGCACATTGCTGAAGGCGAGGAACCCTCCCAGGAAGGCCTGGCCATTGGCCTGGGCAGCGGCGCTGTACCAGGGCATCACCACGCCAAGAAACAGGGCTGTCATGGCGAGCAGTGGGGCGGGCCGAAGCCAGCGATCCCAGCTGCGGGTAAGGGCGAGGAACGTTCCCACCACCAGGAGCGGCAGTAGCAGCCCCACCGGCCCCTTGGCCAGAACGGCGATGCCGGCGAACACCGCCATCAGGATCCTGGCCACGGGCAGGCCGGGGCTGCGGGCCGGCAGTCGGTGGCCCCATAGAAAGCTGAACAGCGCCAGGCTGATGGCACTGGCGAGAAACATGTCGGTTGTCGAGCTCCGGCCCCAGCCGATCCAGCCCGGTGACGTGGCCAGCACGCCGGCCCCAAGGGCCGCCCGCATCCAGCGGGTGCGTGGCTTCTCCAGGGCGGGCGCCAGCTGCCAGAGCAGCAGGAATGCGGCCACCACCACGGCGCTGGCCGCAAGGGCCACCGGAAGCCTGGCTGCCCAGGGCGAGAGGCCGAAGAGCCGGAAGCTCAGGGCCACCATCCAGTACCCCCAGACGGGATAGTCGAAGAAGGTCTTCCCGTTCCACCAGGGCGTCACCCAGTCATCACGCTGCAGCATTTGATGGCCCACCTCCACGAAGAGGGCCTCGGTTTTGTCCATCAGTCCGAGCGTGCCTAGCCCGTTGAAGAAGGCCAGCCAGCAGAGCAGGGCTAACCAGACCACGGATGCGAGGCCGATGGCCTGCGGCCGGCTCAGCAGGGGTTCCGCCCTCGGCGATGACGAGGTCTTCAGGCTCCGCTGCTGCATGGAATCCTGTCGACGGCGGGGGCCAACCTACGGCGTTGGTTGCCGCCGTAGTAGGGGAGAACGGGAGTGGACGGGCGTCAGGGTGTGTTCCAGACAAACTTCGATGAAGCGGCATATTTCCAAACGAAATCGACAGCAATTCCGGCCAGAAGCGCCAGCAAGGGTTGATGGCTGATCCGGTGGTAAAAGGCGGAGGAAACACCCACGTTGGCCACCATGCCCAGGGAGGTGACCATCAGGAAACGAACCAGCCCCACCAGAAGAGCAAATCCCTTGAGTTGTTGTCTGCGAAAGGTCAGAACGTTATTGATCAGAAAATTTGTCGTTGCGGCGCTGACAACTGCAAGAATCTGCGCCTGTTCGAAGCCCAGTCCCAACAGCTGTCTGCCGAGCGTGAACAGGAGAAGGTGGGTGGCGATCCCCGTGGCCCCCACCAGGCCAAAGCTGAGGGCTCGCCGCGGCACGCTGCGCAGCAGCAGGGTGTGGAGGATGGAGATGCCAAGATCCCAGACCACGGCGAGATTCAGTTTCGATTCACCGCTGATCCTCGGTTGAAACTGCAGCGGCACCTCCCCGATCTGCAACTGGCCCCGGCTAAGGGCAAGGAGTTCATAGAGAAACTTGAACCCATTCACATCGACTTGGCGCACGTAGGGCAGACAGCGCGCGGGCCTGAGGGCGAAGAAGCCGCTCATGTAATCGCTGAGCTGCCGGTAGCGCGGCAAGCTGAAGCGGGCCACGGCATTCGCCCAGGTGGAGTTCCGTTCCCGTTCCGCACTCAGCCCCTTGATGTTGGCCTCGGGATGGAAGCGGCTCCCCACCACCAAATCGAGGTCGTTCTCCAGCAGGGTCGCCACGGTGCTGGCCACGGCGTGGGGTTCGTGCTGCCCATCGCTATCCATCACCACCACCACATCGCCGGTGGCATCAAGGATCCCCTCCTTGATCGCGCTGGAGAGGCCATAGCGGCCCACCCTGCGGATCAGCCGAATGCAGGGATGCTGTTGAGCTAGCTGAAGAATGGCATCGGCGGTGCCATCAGCAGAATCATCATCAACAAAGAGGATCTCTAGCTGATGAAGATTCTGGAGGGGTAGGAGCCTATGGGTCATGGCCTCAACATTCGATCGCTCATTGAACGTCGGAAGGACGACGCTGAGCCGATGATGAGATGCTTGCATGGAATATGTTCGGCGCATCAGGGCCAAGATTGGCCCAGCTTACATTCGGGACTTTGGCTTATTTGATGTATTCTTTCAGGACCCCATTGCGATTGGGGTGCCGCAGTTTGCGCAGAGCCTTCGCCTCAATCTGACGAATCCGCTCACGGGTCACGTCGAAGATCTGTCCGATCTCCTCAAGTGTCTTCATGCGGCCGTCATCGAGCCCATAGCGCAACCGCAGCACATCGCGCTCCCTCGGGCTCAGGGTTGCCAGCACCCCTTCGAGATCCTCACGCAGAAGATTCTTGGCAACATCCTGCTCGGGGTTTTCGATGTCCGCTTCGATGAAATCGCCAAGGCGAGAGTCTTCTTCCTTGCCGATCGGAGTTTCCAGTGAAATGGGCAACTGGGCTGATTTGGCAATGAAGCGAAGCTTCTCGATCGTCATTTCCATGCTCTCGGCTATCTCCTCTTCCGTGGGTTTGCGCCCGAACTCCTGGGAGAGGGTTTTGGTGGTCTTCTTGATGCGAGAAATGGTTTCGTAAAGGTGAACCGGCAGGCGGATCGTGCGGCTCTGATCGGCGATGGCGCGGGTGATGGCCTGGCGGATCCACCAGGTGGCATAGGTGGAAAACTTGTATCCCTTCTCGTGGTCAAACTTCTCGGCGGCCCGAATCAGGCCCAGGCTGCCCTCCTGGATCAGATCCTGGAAGGACAGGCCACGG
>Ga0209597_1000013_pt1 | contig 103581 bp, 106 predicted proteins | sample M_140625_MF_Meta_FD_187316 | JGI IMG/M metagenome (GOLD analysis project Ga0209597, IMG submission 187316) | Freshwater microbial communities from Lake Montjoie, Canada to study carbon cycling - M_140625_MF_MetaG (SPAdes) (version 2) | ecosystem: Environmental > Aquatic > Freshwater > Lake... | reverse complement strand
GTGATGGTGGAGTGGAGGGAGAACTTAATGAGCCTTTGACTCGCAAGATGATGGAATTCATGCCTTAAGGGACCCCACTAGGGGACTGGGGTGGTGTTTCCGGGGAGGAACAGATCCATTTTTGCGCGATTGGTGCACTACTAGCAAAAAGGTTTCCTGTTTCTTGGAGTGCGTTAACATCATCTGACTGAGACTCACGGCAACGCTTTCACCAGCTCATCAAGCGCATTTATGACATCGTCGTGCGTCATTGAGTAGTGGCGGTTGTTCACGGTGAGGATTGGCTTCCCTGAGTCCATGTTGACGCTGACACGCGTATCCTGTTTGTATCTTGTTATAACGATGATTGCGTCTGTTAGGGGGAATTTCTCAACGATAGAGAACTTTCCGGTCTCCCACAGGTCAATGAAGGTGCCACGGTGATCTATGGGGTGCACTTCTGTGTGCGGAGTAGCATGATATCTGTTCTCTTTTATCGGGCTGAGGGGAATACCCTTCACCATGCGAACAAACGCGGTCTTTCCGGATGCGCGCTCACCAAGTATGGCGACGCGGTACGGGTGGTTAAAGTTGTGAACAGCACGTGTGCTGTCGGGAGAGCGGGAATCGGACAGATCAGTTGAGGAGTTTGCCATTTCGTGTCTATGTATGATGGGGGGCAAGGGAGGATTTACTTGCGCCAACGGATTCGTTTTTACGACCTCGGTAGACGTATCTACCATCCAGGGGTGTCTATGCAGGTCACAGAATTCAATAGGCTTATCCTTCCATCCAAAGGTTGCTTCACGCGGACAACGTCCCCAAGTGCACTTCATGTTCATCGTCTACTCGCTAACCCACGCAGACGAGTGGTTCCATTTTCTGCAGTCAAATGTAAATGTCGGACAAGTTCCCACGTAAGCGCACTCTCGCAGATATGCAACTGCAGAATCCGCTCCCGAAAACGATAGAGTTCATACGAAGTGTTACGATTCAGGCGAAGGTGAACGACGAGAACTGGGAGGATGCAGACTATCAACAAGTGCCGATGAATGTGGGAGACGTTGCGGATATTACAGGTGTAGAAGTCACGCAACGGCAGGGAAAGGTGTATTTGGTTGAGTTCACGAAAGGTGGTGTTGCATATTGGGCAGGACGAGTCCCCGATAGTGGACGAGAGGATACGTTCAAGGTATACATGATAGCCCGTGGGAGGCGCAGACGCAAGACGAAAAAGGCAGGGAGACGTCGTGGGACGAAACGTAAGTAGAAAATACCCCAAGGATTCAACGCATCACCGGTGTTTCACGTCTATAGCGCAGCCTAAATAGGCTTGGGTGTATATTTCATTAGTAACCATTCATCTCGGACATTCGTAACCCTGCGTACCTGATATTCGATGCACGTGTCGCACCGCGAAGTTCGCACTCAGCCTCCCACTCCGCTTTCGCCTTTGCCTCGGCGGCTTTCTTTTCTGCAGCGGTCAACGGCTTGACCCACTGTTTCCCCTTCGCTCCTGCAGCCTGTCCGGGTTTCAATTTCTTCTTCTCCTCCGTTGGTACACCCGAGACCTGCATTTTGCTGGTCTGAGTGCTCATAATGTACTGGGGGCGGTATGGTTTTTCCGGACGAAAACAGATCCATTTTTGCGCGGCAACCCAACCCGAAACGAAAATGTCCACATCCAAGGATCCAACGCATCACCGGTGTTTCACGTCTATAGCGCAGCCTAAATAGGCTTGGGTAGGGTACATCTTCTCAACGAACGATTGGTAACTTTATGGGGCTTTTTTTACACAATGGAACTCCAGTTCTTCTTCGATTCTACAATCGGCTTGCACTTCTGTTTCAATTCAGTCAGCTCAATCTCAATCTGAGCCAACTCCATCTCCTGCTCCTCCGCGTTGTCAAAGTACAGCGGGTTGCGCACGCACTCATTCTTGAGAGCCTCCAGCTGGCGGATCTCAAGACGAAGCGCGCGCTGCTGCTTGCGCTCTGCATGGAAGGCGCGGTACTCGCGGAGGGCAGCCGCGTCAGCCTCCTTGCGGACGGCAGCGGCGAAGACGCAGTCGGGGAGCTCGGCGAAGTAATCCTGGCGCAGCGGGATCACATACGAGTTCCACATCGCCGCGTCCTCGCGAGAGCGGCACCGCTTGGCGCCCTCAGCGATCCACTCGCGGAACTGCGGGGGAGTCAAACGTTTGCCAGGCATCGCAGGGCACACCTCTGCAATCCGGCAAGGAACCATGATATCAGCCCACTCCCGTTGGCCGATCTCATTCACAATAGCGCTCATTTGCGCGACGCCCCGAACCAGCTGTTTGCTGATTATACTCATGATGTGGAGGGGGGGCGGTATGGTCTTTCCGGGAGGAAACAGATCCATTTTTGCGAGCTGACCGGCAAAATGGATCCATGCGTTCGCAACGTGTCCATCCTACCCCCTGTACAATGCCGAAGCGAGACCGAAGCGATTCAGAGGACAGTTACGTGACCGAGGGGTATGAGGAGCAGCAATACTGGAATGATTCCGACACGTCGGACGAGGAGGAAGAGGAGGTGGATACGTGTGCGATGGACGTTGACTCAGAGGGGACACCGGGGCAGCCAGGCTACTGGACGAGGAGTTGACATCCATTTTCAACAAAAATGGATTCGTGAGCAGCAAATTGGATCCCCCCGCCCCCATTTCTATCGCAACTATTAATGGGAGACAACATGCCTCGTTGCTATCACGAGAGTGCGAACGGAGATTTGTGTATGGAGACTGTGGAGGAACTTGGGCAACGATGCCCCGCCCACATACGTGTGGACAACCCGGCGCCCGCGCCTGCGCCTCGCGCCCCCCGCGCGCCTCGCGCCGTTCCTGACGATGCACATCGGTGCACTGGCAGGAAGAAGGACGGAACGCAATGCCAAAACAAACGAAAAAATGGGGAGCACTGCGGCGTGCATGCTCCCAAGGAGGGCGCAGCGGCGCCAACCACTTGCACGAGCCACCTGGCGAACGGCAATGCCTGCACCCGTAAGGCTGTCAACGGGCGCGATTTGTGCGGCGTGCACGTGAGGACTGTAGAGCGCGCGCGTCAGGCGGTCGTGCGCACCACGTGGTGGGAGTATGACCGCGAGATCCTCAACGAGTTCCACCGCCAAAACGCCGTACGGCTGATGGGAATTCAGAACCTGCTCATTGAAAATAGGCACGAGCTGCGCCAGGCACAGGAGGCGATTCCGACAGTGGCAGCGACCATCAACCGCCTGTTGACCGAGAATTTGGCGCTGCGCCGCCTGCGCGACAACAGCCGCGCCCGGTACGCTTACATCCGGCACCAGGCAATACGCTGCGCCCGCGTGTTGCCCTTCGAGGAGATTCCGGAGGGGGATGACGCCATCTTAGCTCGCTCCACCGCGCGCGTCGCTATCGTCATGCATATCCTCAACGCCCAGTGGAACGAAATTGAGCGCCACCACCAGCACAACCGCCTCCACGCGCCGCGGATCCAGCCCACCACGGAGCTCGGTCGCCTGGCTGCGGACGGACAGAACGTCCACACGCGCGCGGTCACCCAGATGCAGGAGGATACGTTGGCGCTGCTTGGCGAGGCAGAGCCCGGCATGAATGCCCTGACTGAGCTGATGGCGGTGTGGACGACGCGCAACTTTGACACGCCTGTGATTCTGCAAGAGGTTCGCAACGACGCCAAGCGTCTGTACAAGCTCTCCCCCGAGAGTATCGCGCAGATTGGAATGAATGGAAACATCTACAAGGAGACGCTGGACCGCGTGTGGTGCTTCATCAAGCGCCACTCGATGCGCGCAGATCTGGAGGAGAGGCTGTACCAGGAGATGCGGGATTCTGTGCGCATGTGCTACACGGGACACGTGTCGCGGCTGCTGAATTCGCTGCAGGGGTTTGATGCGGCGCCTCCCCCTGTGATTCCGGTCGGTGAGAGACTGCAGACTGCAATGTCTCAGATTTCGGAGCTGGAGCCGTCAGAGCGTGAGTCTGCGGCACGGCGCGTGTTTGCCGAGCTGGGTGTGGAGGGCGACGCGCAGACGCCATGGCTCGAGGCGCTGCTTGCTTAGAGCGGTGTCAATACAATGTTTTTCGCTGTGAATCGATTCTGCCCCCCGCCATAGAACACGGCCTTCCACGGTGCAGTAAGTCCAGTGCGCCCAAACTTTGTTGGAAACGTAGCAATCGCTGTATTTCCATTGAAGACTGTAATCGTAGTACCCTGAACCTGTGCGCCTACGATGTTCCCGGTTGTAAGATTGGCCGGAATGGACGCGGTAACCTGGAATAACCCCGATTCCAGCATTCTGTTTACGACGAGAGAACCGACGCTGTCTACGTAAACATTGAACTCAAACAGGGGTTCCCCAACGGCCGTGCTAGCAATATAGAACTGCGATTCGCTTCTGTTGGCAAACACGGGGGGTACGATAAACGTAAGATCCAACCGGAAGTCTGCGTATGGTACGGTTGTGAAAGCAGTATCTGAGATAGATGTTATCGACCTTTTCTCAACGTAGTTGTTCGCAATCAACATGTTCCCCGGACTGGTAACGATATTCAAGAAGAGGTCGTTCCCAATAGATACGGGGATTATTGCGTCACCGTTCGTATCTGACGTAATAAACGCTCGGGATGTGCCTGAAACGTCAGTCACAGTCCGGATAGACGTTCCGTTTTGGTAATAGTTCAGCGTTCTACCGGACACAGATATCGCATAGTACGATGTAGGGGAGAATGCTCCAACGACAACCTGAGTAGTGTTACTGTATGTAGAGTACACCCCTGACGTTGGGTCGTTGAATGCGATTCGGAACGTTGAACCGAGCGAGTTTGATAACCCGAACGACATCTTCCCTGGAATGAGATGGGGCTGCCCTGTAATGTAGATGTTTGAGTCTGTTAGGAAGGAGTACGTAGTGTCGGTTGAGCTGGCGATATGCGTAATTGAATTGTATGGGTTAATCGTCGTAATCCACTTCGTGGAGGGTGCATTGAGGTAACCATATAGGAGTGAATAGCCCCCCGTCCCGTTACCATAGTCTATATTGCTAAGAGATCCGCCCGAGCGGGTCAGTTGTACGAGCGCGTATTTTGTCTGGGGAGTATACGGCGCAATTCCCACGACGACACTGTCCTTTAGGTAGTACGAGTTAGATCCACTTGTTACGATAGCGAGCTCTTCTCCAACGTTCAGCCGCTGTGTTGCAGACAGAGCGGTTACGTTTGTACCTAACAGCCCATACCCACTATCAACTGCCATCAGAAATCCGTAACTTACCGTTGTTGCGTCAATCCTGTCCGTGAACCCAGCCGTTCCTACCACGTTTGATTGAACGGTGAACTTGAAATACGAACCGGTGAACGGTGTATTCTTGACGATCGTTGACGTGTACAGTGATATCGTCGTTGAGGGAGAATACGTTACAAAGTTTGAGCCAATCGTCCAGCTTCTTCCGTCACGGACATACCAATTGGACCCTGCCGAGACATCTAAGGTTCCAAACCCGTATATCATGTTACTGAACGTATCATTTGTGCGACCCATCAGAGTTGAGATAGCCAACGGCCCTGTATATGGAACGGTTGTTTGGGCTACGGCGGTTCCTTGCACCAGGTAGTACACGAGTCCATCATAGTAGACAACTGAAAAGTCCTCTGCGGTGGAATAGGACAGAGTTGCAGGGGAGATCCTCTGAATAGCATAGGCTGTGGGGGCCACGAACGAAACGTTCTTACTCGACGTGAAGCGGTATCCAAATGTGATACTCGTATTAACGTTGAGTGGGCTAAATCCGACATCAACTGGACCAGCGTTTACAGTTGGTCCATTGAATCGGATAAATCCGTTCGTATAGTCGTACGTTGTGTGCAAGAATGTGTAGGGTGCTACGTTTGACGTCCCAACGTACTTCACGGACGTTGGCGTTACAAACCAATCCGATTCTCTGTACGGAGACCACCCGCTTACATTCGCTATAACGGGAATGTACGTCTCTACCTTGCACTTTCCACAGATCACGTTCGTACATACGTCAATTGGGTATGGCGCTGTTTCGGACGCAAGGATCGGGTCAGGTAAAATGGCTAGGTTGTCTATCGCATGCACTGCAGCGTTTATGAATGCTCTCTGCTTGACATAGTTCGTATACGACGATGGAGCTGAGAACATGCGCAGGTACGCGGGGGTACGAGAACTGTAGTTAATTACGATTGGCTGTACAGTATTCCCATCGCAGGCGTACGTCACAAAGCTGCTCTCAATGGTTAGGTCATACGCAAACCCCTTCAAGGTTGATGTGATTGGGTTCCATCGGGTTCCTCGGGGTGGAAACGGAACCGTAAATACGACGGGTGTCGTAATTGTAGCAGCCGATACAGTGATAGGTTGTATGGGAACATACTGTACCCAGTGAGTGGACGGTTGTCCAATGACAAAGGGCTGTAGATACCTGCTGGTGATTCGGACAGGAATCGTCATATTGGAGGATAGTGATAGCGATACCAGGGACGGTGGGTACAGCAAGTTGGTGCTTGTATTGACTAGATTCGAACCAATCAAAGAGATCTGATTGGTACCATTGTACGTAACTGTGAGTCCGGATGGGTTCGTTACGACAGGGTACGATTCGTTGTATGGGATAAACAGCAAATCCGACCCTATAGGAGACACAAACGACCCGGGGACTGGATTGTTCACGGTCACAGACGCAGGGTATGTTAGCGTAATCCCATCGTGTGTTAGGGCAGTTATATCGAACGGTGTGGCCACCTGAAATGCCTGACCGGTTACGGTAACGAGTCCTGTTGATGTTATTAGAACACCTCTAGGTGCACCCGATAACCCATAGGATATGATCGGCGAAACACTGAATGCATACGCCGTCAATTGGAAGGTCTTGACATTACCCAACGATGTAATGAAGTCCGTTGTTGCGGGGGACGCTATGATGAGCTGATCGGATATGGCGTAGACGTAAAAACGTGATCTCGCAAGAACGTGATCAATGGTACCTGCATTTATGAACCCAGCTAACATCCCCGTAAACACTGGGATTCCAGAAATCGTCCCAGTGAGCGAATTTACGCTCAACCCCGACTCTAAAAACTCGTCGCTGAGCCAGTATTTCCGTACCTCGCGGGCTGATGTAGCAGACGCAGTAAATGCAATGACATAATCGTCGTAATCAAGTTGATCAATAGGTCGTCCTTGTACGACCGTAAAGGGTGTCGCAGTATTCGAGAACCTGGCCAGCCCGTACCTGTAGTCAAACCGCAACGTATCACTGGTGACGTTGGCGGTGATAACCCGATTCCCCATCGTAGCTTCCGTATACGCACAGATGTTGAACACAAATGGAGTCGTACCTGGAGGGGATTCATGAGGAACGATGAACAGAAGACCCGTTGAAGCACTTATATCCAGCAATCCGGGGAACAATACACTGCTTTCCACACTATAGCTGGTGATTGGGCGTTTTGATTCCGTAAAGGCGGATGCTTGGACAAAGTATTGTACGTTTTCCGAACAGTTGAACTGTGTTATGGGGACCCCCGATAGCGTCGTATTCACTGTAACTATATCATTGATAACATCCAGTGTAAGGGTCGCTGTATTGGACAATGACGTTAAGGGGTCTACTGCGTTTACTATAATACGATTGCCCAACGAAGCCGTTGCTATTTTTCCGTAAAAGACTCCCGTTGATGTCATCTGCAGACCCGGCAGTCCCTGTGCAAGTGTCAGGCCTATCTGCGACGTTGACGTGGGACGGGCAATTGCCTTGATTGAAAAAAAGGGGTCTGCCGGTGTATACGTATACCCGGCATACACGGATACGTCCGTATATATCAGCTCCAAGCAGGGGTTCATGGAAAATGTCAATGTGATGGGCGTTGTATACTGTGGGCCAATGACGTTAACGGTCACCGGTGTCGGGGTATCAAGAAAGTCCGTCGGGATACCGGAGAAAACAACGTTAGACCCAACGACCGACAGGTTCATTCCAGATATAGTCGATGTGATCTGGGCTGAAGCAGGGGCCGGTCTACAACCAAATTTCAGTTCGTTTGAAGCCTTGTACACTAGCGTTGCACCAAAGCTCGCATTGTATCCCAACACGTTTGAGAACTGAAACCGCGCCGGTAGAACCTGAATCGTCGTTGAAGTTGCAACGGTCTGGTTAATGCCCGTTCGTGTATACATGGTATACACAGCAGGTGCGCGTGTTACCGTTGGAGTCCCGCTCAATGTGACGATTCCAAACCCATCCATTGAAGCCGTTATACCGGTTGGTAGAAGTGGGGAGAAGTTGAAGTTTGTGAAGCGAACTGCATTGCTCCGTGGGAACGTCGAGTCGCCCACTACAGTTAGGGTAGAGAACGTCCTTGGAATAGACAACTGTCCGCTTGATATGGTCGGAGCGGTAAATGTGATTGGAAACCCGGTCACATTATCGTACCGGTATACGGTAACGTTCTGAGATACACTATACGTTGGCGGGGTAACAGTTAGCTTAAGCGGATACTGGCGACCCCGGTTATCTAAGATCGTAAATATCGTACCCGGAGTTGATGTCGTCACTTGACCACTCAATAGGTACAATATGTTCGATGTGTTGGAGAACAAGGCCCCGTAATACTGATCTTTGGTGACAACGGTTATGTTTGCCCACACGCGACTACCTGCTAGAGATAGAAGGGGTATCACTGATGTACCAACTGACCACTGTGGAAGGGTCAAGTCGATCGTCGCCATTATGCTTTAGTAGGGACTTTGCTTCGTCCGCTTATACGGGTTGCAATTGCGTCTCCCATTCCTCGCTACGTATATTCCGTGTAGCACTGTACCAGACCTGTGGTGTGAACTCTATCCGCTTGACTTCTTCGGGGGGAGGCGTAACGGCGCGGGAATACAGGAAGAGCGTCATGCTTCCGACAACAAACAGCAGCCCCAATATGTTCCACCACCAACCTGCCGCGGCGACCTGAAACTCTCTTGCACGAATCAATGCACCCTGTACGCGTTCCATTGTGGTTTCACTGGTCAAATGAAACATCTTGTTCTCTGACAAATGAGTTCTGTCACGTCCTCATACGCAGGGGCATTGATCCTTGCCAGTATGGCAGCACTGGGGGCTGCATATTTGGGAGGGAAAGCGACGTCTGCCGTAAAGATGCCTGACGTAACCTTACCAAGTGTTGGTAAACCTGTCTTCAGCAAACAAGAAATGGAGGAGTATGAAGCATGGCGCAAACTAAAGATACAGGGACACTCGCCGCCCAAGGCTCAAGTAATGATCGATATTGCCAAGACTCCGGTTAAAGACTGGGACGAATCATCTGATACTGCAGCAAAGATCAAGGAACATGGATATGCTGTGAACCCAGACAAGTGTCATCGGCTTATGGCGGAGATATGCGATTTGGTCTCAAAAAAGTATGAACAGATAACGAAGCGTTTAAGGGGACAACAGTTTGATGACCCGGGGAACCAGTGGAGTGAATTCTTTGCGTTGGTACAGAAATTGCCTGACGACCCACCCATTAAACTCAGTGAGCTTAATGATGAATATGAGAGGCGGCTGGATGCTTCCAGGAAGGCAGAAGCCATTAAACGCAGTGAGCTTAATGATGAATATGAGAGGCGGCTGGATGCTTCCAGGAAGGCAGCAGCACCTGCTCCAGATCCGGAAGTGTTGACGCCGATACCTGTAGCTCCTCCCGTGACGGCTGTGCCGGTTGCAACTGTTGTTTCGCCCCCAGCTCCCGAACCTGCAGCCCCAGCTCCGGAACCCGCAGCCCCAACAATGGCTCAAACACTTGGACTTGCGCCGGCTCCTCCTGCCCCGCCGCCCCCCGAACCTCCTGCTCCGCCAGCTCCTCCGGCTGCACAGGATATAGGACCTCCACCGTCACCGCTTCAGGCATTCCCTGCGGAACCGCCAGCCCCGGCCCCCGAACCGCCAGCCCCTACCGTGCCGCCTCCGGAAACACCGTCCACAACCCCTACTGTACCGCCGCCCGAGACTCCAGCTCCAACTCTAGCCCCGCCTAACACTCCTTTAAAGATCGTTCCATTGACCGATGCAGAAAAGGCCGAACTGGACAGATTGGAGGAGACCCCCCTACCCCAGACTAGCAATGAACCTGCTGTGACTCAACCACGATCCCCTGGTGACAAGTCCATTCAAACACCCGGATCTGTCGCAGATACCGCTGATTTAGTTGGACCCACTCCCCACATTGACACACCTCTTGAGGCTCTCCCTCCCGTAGACGCGTGGACCGGAGAGGCATCTCCGGTTGGAGAGGATACTGCCGAGATTGAGAAGCGAAAGAAAGAGGCCGAAGACGATGCAGATGAAGAAGCAGCGGCGTTAGCGGCCCAGAAAGCCGCCCGGGAGGAAGCAGCCAAGGCTGATGTGGAGAAAAAAAAAGCCGAATTCGAGGCCGCTCGCGCCGAAACCGAACGCATAGAAGCCGAGCAGGCGGCCGCAAAGAAAGCAGCCGAAGAGGCAGCTAAGGCAGAAGAGGCAGCAAGGAAGGAGGCAGAAGAGGCAGCAAGGAAGGAAGCTGAAGAAGCGGCAAGGCGAATCAAGGAGGCGGAAGAACTAGCGAAAGAACGGAAGGCTCGGGAGGAAGAAGCAGCGAAGGCAGCCGCAGCCGCACAAGAAGCACAGCGAAAGGCAGCCGAAGATGCGGCAAACCGTCAGGCGTATGAAGAGGCAAGGCGGAAAGCAGACGCCGAAATGGCGGCTCGGGAAGAGGAACGACGGGCTCGTCAAGCTGAAGAGGCATCAAGGCGAGCACGTCAAGAAGAGGAACAGCGGGCTGCTCAAGAAGCTGCCCGTTTGGCGGCTGAAGAGGAGGCGAGGCGGATGGCCGCAGAGGCAGCAGTGGCGGAAGAGCGTAGAAAGAGAGCACAAGCCGAGGCTGCGGCAGCAGAAGAACGACGGAAAAGGGCAGAGATAGAAGCGGCTCGGCGTGCATTAGAGGATGCGCATCGGGCAGCTGCAGAAGAACGAAGTAAACAGGCAGCTGAGCGCCGACGCATAATGGAGGAGAACGAGTTAGCGGCTCGGCAACAGGCCGAGGCTCGGAGGCGTGCGGCTGAAGAAGCAAGGTTAGAGAGTGAGAGGGTTCAACAAATACCATCGTCTAGCGCAAGTATGACATCATCGGAACGCCGACGTCTCGGAGCACGGGAACCGGATCTACCGGTGGTTCACAATGTTACCCTCAAGAACAAGGATAGGATACTAGCAGAGATTACTAGATACATCAAGAACCTGCGTGCAACCACGCGAGACGACGAGCGTGTGAATGTGGCGCGCAATCACCTACTACAGGACTTCAAGACATCGGTAGTAGATCCAAATTTGAAGAACGCCCAAACCATCCTTGGACAGGCCAAGAATAAGATCAATGGTGCGGCACGACGCACTCAGAGGAGACAGCCTGATCACTCTTAATCCAAGGAGACCATTGGGGGCAGCATACAAAGACGAGTCCCTTGTAGGTCTTGATTAGCCTGTAAACCATCATATGATCATCCCGCGAGACATCCTTGAGACACAAGGTTGTCTTGTCGGTTTTGTACCGTAACCTGTTACGGAGAGACTCTATATCCATTAAGGTGCACTCGTCAGGCTCTGTGTAAAGGGGTTCTGCTTGTACGCATCCAGAATCTCCGCACCATTCCGGTCTATGTTGATGTCCTGCTTGAGAGGCTCCACATACCGCACCGATCCCATCTGCGGCCCGTGGGCGGGTTGAGACGAGTACAGAGGCGCCTCGAACCCACGGGTATTGTTGAACACCGTCTCGTCCTTGTGGACCGCCACATTGTACGACTGTTGACCGGCCGGAATACCACCGATCTGTGAGTTTCCAGCGTTGGGGCGTCCCTCGGCTGTCAACTTCATGAACTCCTGATAAGGCTCCGTGAAAGAACGGACATAGGACAGGAAGCCACCTGCTGCAGACTGAGCGGCTGAATTGTAATACACCGAGGTCGTCTCGCGGGACTGCGCCTTCATCAGAGTCTCCGGGTAGATTGCACCTGCCACCTGCTGGCCAACCGCCGTATTGACACGCTCCATGCCCGTGACACCGAATCGATCGGGGCGGTTCTTCTTGACCGGCGCCTGGAGACCCGGCTGAGTAATCTGAGAGGTACCCGGGACGACCACGCCCTCATACGACAGCTTGGGCTTATTTGCAGCGCGGAGCTCATCGGTCGTCTTGGGAAGAGTGTATTCTTGAGCTGCCGTGAACTGTTGATATCCGCCCGACGGCAAATTGGTATACCCATCATTCACACCAGGACCCACTTGTGTCTGCTCCACCGGGAACACGTTGTGCATCCGCATGGAACTCGCCATACGCGACTGCATGAAATCGGACTCATTCTGCATACCAAAGGGTTGACCATTGCCCGTCTCAGGCTTGAAGAATGCAGGTGCCTCCTCTTTGTGATAGAATGTAGAGGCTCCCTTTCCGGTGTAATTGTCTAGAGTTCCATCGGTGGCCCCCGAGTACATGGACTGTGTCATGCGAGCCCCAAAGCTAGGGACCATATTGTTGTGTCCAGTCTGTGCCTGTTGGATAACCACTTGGTCGTTGTCATGGTCCAACGGGAGAGGCGCTACGAAGGTTTCGCGGGGTTGTATTTGTCCTGCAGACGCAGGTGCCCCCTTTTGGGCATCTGTCGCTACAATGTATCCGAGAGCTGCTAGACTTAAAAGAAGAGCAACCTCTATCATGTCTTTGTTCTTGGGACGCAGAATTTACTGACGAGTATGTCTGTGCTGACGTGTGTCTTCGCGCACCACAAAGTTCTCTACAGCATTCTGTTGTTTCGGCCGGAGTGGCCAGAATAGGAAGTAGTTATTGGGATGTTCCCGGACAGGCGGAACCGTAACGTGTGCCATTGTGCGGGACGAAGGACCTTCCGATGTCGTCGTAGGATTCAACCAATACGGATTGCTCATTGTGACTAAGTGGGACTTTAGTTTCAAACAGGCTTCCAGTTCGTTGGCCGGGGAGGAGGATACCCGGGTGCACCAATACCGTCTATCATGACATACGATATTCCGTCCTTTACGACTACATCGCCGAGCTGGTACACCTTTGTGTTATCGTACGGCTTCCCGGTGGTACTTGTCGGGGCAGGAGCCGGTGTCGGAGCAGGAGTCGGTGCCGGTGCTGGGGCAGCGGCAGCCGCGGCAGCTGTTGCTGACGCATTGACGGAAGTCCCCGATGCTGCCGGAACGCCCACTGACGGGGACCCCCCGGGACTGACAATCATCTTTTTCACACCCACCGTTCCAGGAGCCGTTGAAGGGTCTGCCTTTGCAGCCGCCGCAGCAGCCACCGCTTCCGGACTATCGGAAATAAGACCACCTAAATTCTGTGCAAATTGCGTTCCGTAATCACCAGACCACGTCGTACGACTAAAGGGAGCCAAAAAGAAGTCCTTCATCTGGTCTTTGAACGTCTTGACCTTTGCATCAAACACGGAGGTATCTGTTCCCGGGGGAGGCAGGGGGAACTTGATCTTATCGCCGAGAGGCTTGACTCCGTAGCAGTTCACACCGAACTTCAGGGTAGGGTCAAAATAACCACCGTTCACACCCGGACGACCACATGCCGTGCGCTTCTTGGGATCCAGCTCAGTCTGCAAGGTCTCCCACGTCTCGCGCTGGGTCGGAAAGAGAGCCACACCCCCGGCAGACCAACCGTACTCACACCATTCGGCACCCTTTGCATACGCATCCTCCACTTGGTCCTGCGTGGCGAGCTCGGCGTCATATGCGGCACACACTGCAGGGGCGTCCTCGTAAATGAAGCGCTCTTGTCCAACGTAAAACACCTCCTTCCCCTTCAGAGGACGGGCGGGTGGCGCATCGGGAACTGCTGCCTTGTTCACGTCAGACTCCAGGGTATCCCAAAACTTCACATCAAGCATACTGTCTGTCACGTTGATTGTCATGAACCCATACTGAATCAAAACGATGAACCCGATGAGAATGAGGGCGATGACGATACCTGCAGCCATAACAGATCCAGTAGCCAGTGTCACAAAGACTGTAACAATCATGAGGGTTACAACACCAATGACAACTGCTACAACAACAGAAATCATCTCTTATTCAGATGCGACGATTTAAGTCTGCGCATAGAACAGCAGGCGCATCGTGTTTGCGACAGGGAAGTGATCGGGACTATGTTTGCGCACGGTCGTATCATCAAAGGTATGCCAACACTTCCCCGGCGGAAGGTCACGACCAATCGTCCACCAATGGCCTCCATTATAGCAGACAACGGCGAACATCGCAAACCGGATTCCATTCAGGACCAATACACTGGGGTACTGAATGGGGCTATTGACATTCTTGCGATGGAAGACCAGAATCTTCGGCAGAGCCGCCAGGAGATGCTGTTGGGTACATCCCGTATTCTTGCACTCATCGCATTTCCACGACGAGTCATTGAAGATCTGCACGGACTGCTCAATGCTCTTGGACAGAGTTGCAGTATCGGAAGGGTGCAGCGGGAACTCTAGGACAGATTCGCGCACAATGTTCTCGTATGGGCACGAATTGCACTTGATACGAGTCCCGAATCCAAACCGAAGCAGCTTGTCCAGGTACGGAAGCTTGTCGCACAACGCCACCAGCAGTTCGTGACTGTCTCCAATTCCTTCCCCCGCAGGCATGTCCTCAGACTTTACAGACGCGAAGAACTCTGGGATTCCTCGTGAGGCGTGCGATGCCCAGATCTGTTGCAGTGACGTATCAACTGCACTCGACGATTCAGCGTCAAGTTTATCATACCGTTGCTGTACTTCAGGAATCCGAAAGATTGCCTGAAGCGTCGCATTCACCCAGCACGAGCCGCCGATATTCGTTATGCCAAACATTATACCTTTGCTAACGGAAGAACTTGCTAAAGTCTCCGAGGAATGGAACTGGTTCCGTTTTTGCGATGTCCTTGGGAACCATCATGCCAAACTGCTGTTCGGGTGTAGTCTTCTGAGCGGGACATCCACCTGTCATGGTTTCAGCGAGTGCTTCTGCTGCAGACACTTTGTTGACATCAAGTTCTCCGGGAGCTGATGACGGTGCGGCCGGACGAGAACAAGCCGCTGCATTGGCCTTCACTGCTTCGGAAGCCTTCACTGCTTCTGAAGCCTTCACTGCTTCGGAAGCCGGAGCCGGGACAGTTGGAATAGCTGGAGCCTGGGTACTTCCATATGGTTTTCCAGGTCCGTACAGTGGCGGGAACATATTGTTTGTGTCATCTACAGATGGACCCATCGCCCCGACAGTCCCCTTCGTCTTTGGAATCCGTGGACCGTACAGATCATTCGTAGCAGTAACTGCTCCCGCCATAGGACTGAATCCCTCTCGCATATTCGCCATCTTAGGAACTCGTGCCAACGCAATTCCCTGCATTTGCCCCTCAACAGAGTCCTGAGTATAATTGCCGATATCCCATGAGTAAGCTGCTACATTCGTGTTGCCCAGGCCGCGATCCATGGATGAATATTGACGCATCGGTTTACTGTTAGGTAATACAGGATCTTTGTCATTGCTTTCGTATGGCTGCGGCTTCACGATATCCGATATGGGCTCGGCAGGATACGTAACTCCAGAGGGTATCTCGACGGGAAGCATTGGCTCCTTCTTCTTTCCGAGGTACCTGTCGCTTAACACCTTTGCGAGAGGCCCAGAGTCAGTAGACTGTATCTTGTGTTGGACAATGTAGTACTGAATTTCGTTCGATGTTATGGGAAGGTCAGAGTACTTGTATACTGTCTCATCAAAGTCCTGAACAGCGTTCACATAGGTATCTAAATTAGCACCCGGCGGCGCTACCGCTTGAATAGCGGCCATCAATGCTGGATCTTTGGGATCAAACCCCTCCCGTCGGAGCACGAACCACACGACAAGCAGGAATAGGATGAGCGCAATCTCAAATCCCCACTTCATTGCTATCACACGAGAAAACTCATTTGTTTGCCCTCGTCTTCGGATCCTTCACAAAGTCCAGATCATAGAGTCCCCTTGAGATAGCCGATTCAGCTGCTTGAACACCGCCCCACGAACCGGACATGGCATCGTACTTCTTTTGGTTCTCAGGATCCCGTGCGGCAAATTCCAGGAACCCCGTCTCAACCAGAGTTGTACCCTCGGCAAACTTGGTTGTGGGACATCCGATCTTGGATGCGTATTTTTCGTACTCAGCCAATGTCTTGAACGATTGTGTTTTCTTACCGTCCCGCGCTACGTACTGCTTTGCGACTTCATCGTACTTCATGTCAACCGGACAGGGCATTTATTTCTACTACAGATGTAAGATCCATGTCACTGAAACCCGATCCACATGTAGTGTACATGTACAAAAATGGCTGTCCCCATTGTGAACGAGCAACACCATTGTGGAAGGAAGCAACCAGGTCGGTTCCTCCCGGAATAGCCGTCATCGAGATTGAGTCAGACGAGTTGCCAGGTGATGTTCAGTCTCGGGTCGAAGGATTTCCTCGGTTCGAGAGAACAGGTCCAGATGGTGTTATCGTTATTCAGTTTGAGGGCGCTCCTCCGAGTGCCAAGGAGCTGAAGAAGAAGCTAAAGCTTGAATCAAAACGTGCGGGGACCCGCCGGCGGGGGCGGGGTCGGAAGAGTCGTCGTCGGCGCGCGTAGTTCGTTGACCGTTCCCTTGGCGGCCACATAGGACTCCGACAGGATCTTCGGGTTCGCTGAACCGCCCTTATTGATAAACTTCAGGAGACCAGCATGATCATCTTCGGGCACTGAGTGGAAATTCCGCTGTGCCTGAATGAGTTCAAAGGTATCACTCGTATCCATGTACAGATTTGACGTCTGTGCAAATGTACGGTTCACTTCCTCACGAACAGCAGGTGCCGTAATGTCGGCGGCACGAGGGCGACCAGGGTTGTCCAGGATGTCCGGCAGAGACGCGTTCATGAACGGATTATCAACCCTCGGCATGCTGCGTTCCATGCCCAACGATGATGACACAAAGGTCTCGCGCATCTTCTGGGTCTCCGGGAAGATACCATTGAGTACGATGGTGACAAAGGCCATGAGAGGGATTGCAATCAAGTACGCAGAGACCCCAGTGGCTACCAACAGTAGGATGCTGAAATAGATGGTAAACCGCATGACCGCATTCAAGGCGGTCGGTACTGTCATCTCAGGTGTTGGAACGAATCGGGTCCAATTGGAGGACGTAAAGAGCCCCGCTGGATCATGATACCAGAAGCTTTCGCTCATTTCTTATTAGACCCTTCCGACATTTTGTCGCGGTGTTTCTTCTGGAGCCGAGCGATCATACGTTGACGACGAGCCTCGGGACTGTTTCCCATGAACGTCCTGGGGTCCACGCGAGGCTGTCCAGGTACAGCAGCCCCAAACATCTGCTCATTGATGAACTTGCCGAAGGTTGTTTGCACCATCGCACGGATCCTCTCAATATCACGAGTAATCTCCTCCTGCTTGAAGCGTCCATTCTTGATACGTTCATTGATACCGTTCTGCACAGACTCCATGAGGGACTTCACCAGCGGACTATCCGGTCTCATTGCAGAGTTCAGTAACGTCTCGGGGCGCTCGGGGTCGATACCCAACGCCGTCAAGTCAATCTCAGCAATCACCTCCTGCAGTAACGAGAAGATGCGGGTCTCCAAGACAGCATCCAACAATGCCTTGAGGTGACCAGGGGTCTTGTCATCATCCAGAATCTTATCCACCTCAGAATTGTCTGGACCATAGGACGTCCACCAGGTCTTGAAGGTCTCCACAAGTTTGTCCATCTTGGTGGGGGGGTCTCCGTCCAGGAAGGAATGCAGGATCGCCATCTGCAGGAGGCGCCAGATCTTCTGCTTGTCGTCGTCGTGAAGCTTCGCCCAGAATTCAGAGAAGTTCAGACCCGGAATGCACTCGCGCGGTACGCCAAAGAAGGAATCGTCCTTCTGCAGAATCTGCCAGCCGTGGGGAATGAGAAAGGTCTCCCAGTGTGCCAACCATGCCTCGTCATATCGTGGGATCTCACGATCAGGAAGAAGTGATTTCAGTTCACGCACAAAATCCTTACCGAACTTCTGTGCGTCCATTGCATCAAGGAAGGTGTATTTCTTTACGAACCCAACGCGCGGTTCCCGCCACGGCTGTACATGGCGGCCAGATCAGTATCCGATAAGCACAGACAGCCAGAGTCGGTAGAGAAGACGGACGGGCAGCACTCAGCGCTGGCCTTGGTATTCGCGAATGCAAAGAGCTGTGAATCATTCGCTACCTCATACTGCTTCTGCGACACGGGCTTCGCTTCAGACCCCAGGATCGGAGAGGTACCGTCCACAGGCTGAACGGGCTCCTTAAAATCAACGGGCATACCGACAGAGCGCTGAGAGAAATGCTCATTGACCACGACGGGACCGCTGGTTTGATAAGAACTCGTATAGCGCATAAGGAACCCTGCGATGAGTGCGGCGAAGAATGCTGAGAAAACAACCAAAGTACGGGACGCCATCTTTACTTCAGAACGAAGAAAAACCTCCTGCAGCGGCAAAGAATGCCATTAGTGTTGTAGCAAGACCGAATGGGATAAAGGTGAATAGGAGAACTGCGATTCCAATCGCCATTGTGGCGATGATAAACCCCTGCAGGATGGAGATAGAAAGCTTCCAAAAGCCTTTGAGCGACAGAAACATCGTATACGAAAACAACATCCCGATATACCCGGTACCCGCTATACGACCCATGATATCCTTGACCTTGACCAGGGTGTGCGTAAGACCTCCAACCATGCCCGAGAGTTTGCCCATGACCATGTTGGCCAAGCTCATGAGTACAGCAGCGAGTTTGACACGGAGATTACGGAAGACATTGAGTTTGTCGGCTGTTGCAGATAGCGTATCCTTGAATGCTGTAACATAGGACTGAATGCTATCCATCGGTACTCTCAGAATGTTTTTGGACATCAGGCCCATGCACTGATTGAAGTTTCCAGATGCACCGACTTCCGGTTGAACCAATCCTGCAAAGGGCATGTACAATGGGTTGCATCGGTAGGTTGACCAATTGGTCTTGATCTCTTCAAAGTCGTCCATGAATTTCACGACCATCAGTCCAAACACAGCAAGGACGGGGGCCGCAAAAAAGATGACGAGTTCTAGGGTCGACGACATCTCTTACGTTCCTCGCACGAGAACTTCCCACTGGTTTGTTCGTCTGCGTAATCCATCCATCTGACTCCCACCAGCCTTGTATGGATTCTCAGGGGAGTCATACTCAAAGTCCCGGAACAGCGTGGATCCCAACTGGATGAGACCGGTATCCGTATCCAAACACACAAGTACCGACCTGGTCTCGTTTGTCAACACTGCATCGGACTGGTCAACTCGGGTTCCATCTGCAAACCGATGGCTGCCCGTTACCAAGATCCCATCATGGTAATACAGCCTCTCGTCGGGGGCCAGGAACACATATGTTCCCGTCACGGTATGCCCTCCCACCAAGACATCGCCGATATCTATGGCGCCCATCTCCTTGAAATGTCCAGATGCCAGTTCAACGGGAGTCTCCGGTGCGAAACACAGGAAGCTAATCGTCTGACCGATGGGACCATTCATCACGGACTTGCCGGATGAGATACCCGTGGTCATGATGTTCAACATGGAATACATGATGGCTGCTACACGCATGAAGACGGTGCGAATGCGAACCATCAAGTACTGCATAGACGCCAGGGTATTCGCAAGCTTTCCAAAGATCATACTGACGATACCCAGGAACCCGGTACGGATACCATTGAACATCTTGCGCATTCCATCAAGCGACGTCGCAATGCTAGAGAACATCGCCAAGAAGGTTCCGAACAAGTTCTGAATGGGATCCAGAATGAACCCCAAGTAGTCCTTGAACGATGTCATGCTGCACTGCATAAAGTTGTTGGCCGTATCCACTCCAACAAAGCTAGCAAAGGGCATGTACACCGGGTTGCAGCGGTATTGAACCCAATTCTCCTTGATCTCGTCTAGGCGAGCTAACATCATCGTATACATAACCGCAAAGGCGGCCGTCAGCGTGGCCACGATTACGATGACCAAGTCCATTGTCTTGAAAAACGGATTTTATCCCGCGCTGGTTCACGTCAGCACACGAAGATGGATTCCATGTCATTAGTCGAACTGAAACAACTCGCCAAGGGTCGCCGCATTAAGCAATACTACATCATGCGCCGTGCCCAATTGATTGAACTCTTGAAGCTTACCGAGATGCCACGTGCACTCGTTCTGGAGAAGAAGACGATCATTGAACTTCGCCAGGAAGCCAAGCAGAAGGGTATGCGTGGATTCTGGAGGATGACCCGCGGACAATTACTAGCTCTTCTCTATCCGGAGCCGAAGGAGGACGACGATAACAATAGCCAGACAAGCCAACATGATTAACCAAAGCGCCATGACGCCTAAAATATAGGGATACATGTATCCGAAAATCCTCTGCAATATCGGCCGGAGGACATGCGTCTCGAGTGCCGCCTGAATTTCTGGTTTTCCGATCCATGCAAGAATGTCTTGGACCAGTGGCGAGACCTCATCTGCCTTTTTCATCGCCGAAATTTGTCTGTGAGTGGATATAAACACCGCGATGTCCAAACCCATATACCGTGTAGCTATTGTAGTGGCTGGTGTCGTTGCACTTGGACTTCTTTTGAATGCGTACTCGTCAGGAAAGGCGGTTGTACTGGAGGGTCTCGGAATGGAGCAGGGTGGTCTTGGATTGACCGGCCCTGTCTCTGAGTCTGGCCCTTCCATGGCCTCGCCCCACGCTGCCGGAGGTAATCAGGTCGCCGTGGATGGTATCCAGGGTCGTACCCCTGCCTCCTCGCAGACCTACTCGGAGACCGTGCTGTCTGCCGGTGAGCTCCTGCCCAAGGGCGAGATCGGTGCGGGTGCCGATGGTCCCCTCCCCGCCGGCGCCGCGGACCTCAAGGGACAGAACTTCCTCCAGGCTGGGTACCATACGAACGTGAATATCGCCGGTATCTCGCAGACGAACCGGAACGCCTCCTGGGATCTGCGCACGGAGAACCCTAATCCCCAGGCACAGGTCGGTCCCTTCCTGCAGACGACTATCTCGCCCAATCCCTTCCACAAGACGCAGGATGGTTTGGCGGCGTAATTCCTAGGTAACACATAATATGCTACCGGCGGCCGTCATTGGATCTACCCTGGCACTAGCACTGCTTTGGAAAAGCGGCCCCTCAAATACGACAAAGGTTCAATCTGAGGTGGATGGTCGCGAGTACACAGTCCAAAACTTACCTGACAAGGAAGAGGCAGCCAACCGAATGGCAACTATACGGATGAACATGATGAAGCTGCGTGACCACTACAAGGCAGACGAGGCTCTCCTCGCAGACCCCCCTGTCAAGCGATTTGTCGACAGGTTCAATTCGGACGTCTTCGTGGAGAATGATATGGGGTCGGATTCCACCGCCTATTCAGATAACAAAGGGGATTCTATCGTCATTTGCTTACGAGACAAGACGCAGCCCCCAGCGTTCCCATTGGTTCCCGAGAATACCGTCATGTTCGTGGTTCTGCACGAGATGGCACACCTTATGACGGAGAGCATCGGTCATACACCCGAGTTCTGGGGCAACTTCCGTCGGATTCTACAAGACTCTGTGCAGTTGGGAATCTATCACCAAGAGAACTACTCAAAAACACCCGTTCCCTATTGCGGCATGATGATAACTGATTCTCCGTTGTAGAAGAATAAGATGTCAGTCGTAGAAACGTTCGTAGAATACGAGGGCAGAAAGTACCCCGTATCCTTTGCGTCTGATGATTCTATCGAGATTGTTCGTCAGCGAATTGCTGCCGTCGTCGGTAGATACCAAGATAGGCTCTTTTTGCAGGTAGACCTTACCCTTCCCAAGGACTACTACTCCGATCCGCGCCGTTGGGAGGCATTGTTCTTCCGTATCGCCCACCAAAGCAATGCATCGGCTACCAGTGGTCCCCTAATGCGAATCTACACATCCGGGAAGGTTGACATCGGTATCCTGCGCGATGATTGGGACGGACGTGCAATGGAGGAATGGCGAGTGCGCAGCTCGTCGTTCACAGAGAGGTTTATTCTGGGAGTGGAAGAGACCCAGAGTTTGGTGTTGCCTGTTCCTCCTGAAGCAATTGATGTACCCGCCGCCCGCATTCCTCTCCCCCAGCAGTCGCGTATCTTTTCCTCCATTCACCCCCATCCAGTTGTCCGGCTGATTGCAACGGAAATCAAGGATACTGACGAACGGACCATCAAGTCTATATATGCCCCCGCTCTTCGCAATGGAACCCCCGAGCGTCTCCCCGATGAGGCTGTGCAATCCAACCAACGGCAGTTTGAGAATTGGAAGAAGTTACAGGACTTACCGACTCCTGAACCATCCATTATTCACATCTCACGTGCCCGATGGAATATCCCTTGGGTCCATACCGAGTGGCCGGATGCACTTCGGGCACGATTTGAGGAAATCATGTACGGTATGACCGTTTCAAAGGAGGTTCCTTACATTGGACTCTTTCAGAATCGTGAGTACGGAATGCAGCACAAGTTTTGGGCGGAAGCAAAGGCGCCGAAGCTTGATTTGGCTGTATGGAGTTCCTGGATTCAAACAACTCGTCCACAGAGGAGCCGACCGACCCTCTTGTTGTACCGTGGATCCGACCGGTCCAACTTTGATCGATTGGCTATCACATCAGCCGGCATTGCAGTCAGTGTCCACCGCTCGGGAAACTCGAAGACATCGCTGGAAACCATCAAGAAGGGACTTCTCGAGTGGATAACTGATCTGGATGCCTTGATGCCCTTTGTGGATGCCCGTGACCTGGACGTGTGGGACCTGCGGGATACTGCAGTAGACCTCACCTTTGAAGGGGCACCGGATGAGTATGACTTACGCCGTCTTCCTTGCGTAGCAAACCTCTTCGTCCAGTCGCATCCCACGTACCGTCTTCTGCGTGCTGACAAGGCTGATCGGACTCTGACGGATTCCGAAATAGCCATTCTGCAAGTCTTGCGTACCGATATTGCGACTACACCGGAACAACTTGCACTTGCAATGCACATAGATGTTGACTTAGCATCCCGTAGTTTGGATGACATCCGAGAGCGTATTCAGGAAGACCCCTCCATCCTGACACAGGAACTTGACCTCTTACCGAAGATTGAGTTCTCCTCCAAACGAGTTCACATTCAACATGCAATTGATATGGACAGAACCATCAAGTATGCGAGCATTCTGCAGTATATCCTGACGGGTACCGATGCAAAACTTTCCGAAGTCTGTCCAGCTCGTATGGAGTCGCTGGCTCCTGTGACATCCGTTGCGCCTACCATTCCGACCCGCGAGGAACCCATTGCCGAGGCGGTGGAGGGCGATATGTTTGACTTCCTGGAACAGATGGGATCTGCTCGCGAAGCACCTGACCCGCTCTTCAAGTATTACACGACTCGTCTCCGCAAGGTGGATGCAGATACCTTTGACACCCCCTACACGAAGAAGTGCGAACCATCTCGTCAAGTGTTGATGATGACAGCAGATGAGCAGACCAAATGGAAGGGAACGCCATACAGCCTGGATGGGTATGCCGATAACGAGAAACTTACGATTCCTGCCGGAACCACGATATGTCCCGACTTTTGGTGCATGAAGGATGAGATACCGCTTCGGAGGGAGCAGCTCGTTGATAACAAATGCCCAGTCTGCGGTGGGAAAGTGCGGGAACCCAAATCAACCGAAACGGTAACAGCAGCCCCCGTCGTAGCCCGTGATACCGAGTACAAGTACCCGAGGTTCCTCAAGGACATTGTGTCAACCAAGAATGGACAGGGAATGCCGTGCTGCTACAAGCAACCGAAGGAGGCAAAGGTATTGACGGCTCCCCCCGAAGGACCTGCCGATCCCTTCTACATTATGGGAGAACTCAAGAAGCTGCCCGAGTTCCGTCTATCGTACATCCCAGCAGATCTGGCTCGGAGACTGCGCTTGAACATCGGGAACTACGAAGGAATCCGTAAGGATACCAAACGCCTCAAAGATCGGGCACAAGGTGTGTTTCGGGTGGGGCTTGGACGGCCTTCCAAGACATTGGCTACGATGCTCGGTGTCCCAATCCCATCTCCTCGCGATTCCATTGCAAAGCTGTTTCAATGTCAGTTTGTGCGCACCTGGCGAACTCCTGGGGAAGATGATGGAACCATCGATAACGCACTTGTGCCGTACATACCCGACACGGAATCGCGCAATCAAATGGCTCGTACATTGGCTGGTGTGATGGCCGCATGGGACAATGGGAGCCTCACGCAGATCCAAGAACTTGAGTACATTGCATTGGTTACCGGAACGCCCATGTACCGAATCAATATGACCACATCGACCGTCTCGTGCGGACTCTGGACCCAATACTTCCCGACAGGTCAACGTGCTGTAGCACTTCTAGAAACAGAAGACGCAATTGACGTTCTTGCGTATGCATCGCATCAAGCGACTCTGCGTTGGGCCGTGAATCTGTACAAGCCCCCCTTTTCCGATAATACGATGAAGATCCTTCGTCAAGCGGATGGACGGGCGTGCACACTCCCATTCCCGTCCTATAACGATGCATTGGCGGCTGCTGTAAAGATTGGAGTCGTGGAGAATACGCCGATCGTCATTGATCCTACTGGATACGCACAGGCTATTTGGGCTCCCCAACGGTACATCATTCCGATGCGTCCCGATATGGTGTTGCAGGGAAAGATGCGGCGGGTTGACTATGCAGACATGACAGATGACCAATTGCCTACCTACGAATCAGAGCGTTCAGCACTGGATATTGCAGCAACAGTGAATCCCCAATTTGCGTGGAAGCGGGATATCTATGATACTGACGGGAGGCGTGTGGAGATTGAAACCTTAAGTGGACTGCGTGTTCCGGTGGTACCTGAAAAGATGGAGGTCGCAGAAGAACCGGCTGAGATATTGCAGACCATCCGCAAAGGACGAGAACGCGAACTCGTTCATGGGGGGCCAGGAGCCGATGCAGCGGTTGCTGCAGATATCTCGTATGCAGCGGAAGTCCTTGATTTCCTGCTCTTCATCCTATCGAAGGATCTGCAAACCGAAGAACATGCTGATCTGCGGAAGGCACTAATGGGAACCAACCGGGATGAAACGCGTCGTCTTCTGCAGGTATGGTACAAGTCTGTCTCGATGGACGTGGATAGCCCCACAGCCTTCATCAAGAAGGTACGGGCGCCTTGTGGTCAGTTTTTGGCCCAAACAAAGTGTACGGGAGTGTGTGGTTGGAAGAATGGGAAGTGCAAGGTGAAGGTAGACCAGAAGTCAAACATCTTCAAGCGTCTGGTAGACACTCTGCTACTGAACCCCAAACAGAGATCGGTTGTTCTGGATGGACGTGTTTCGCCCTTCTTCAGTACGATCCTGTACACCGAGCTCCCGAATGAACGGTTTCTGTCCGACGCGAATATCAAGTGGGAAAAAACCCAGACCACAGAGTAAATGCCGCGGTACAACGATCTAACCAACTCTTCGGTGAACTACGGAGCTGATGTGCGGCGACGTGTTGTCAATGTGGATGCCGCATATCGCGAAAGCCCTGGAGTTGCATACAATGCTTCCACGAATCCCACCGGAAATCGTGTAACAGACTTTCTGTTCAAGTTGACCACTCCGGTTCGGAATGTGCACGAGATGAAGGTTGTCAGCATAGAACTGGAGGGCGTCACATTTGGAGGAACATACCTCCTCCTGCAGGTGAATGGTGAGTCTAGCATTGAGTCCAAGGGTGGTACTGGGGCAACAACTGGAACCGAAATCTCTGGTGTGGCAAAGATTATGAAGCCTGCAACCGGCACACTCGTTGGTGTTACGGATTCTACCGGTCTGATTTCGTACCCTGTATCCTTTCGCAATCCCCAGGATATCACAGTTCTGCGCGTTCGTCTTGTGAATCCGGATGGGACCACGGTAGCCGATGCAGGGTCTGGTACGGTTTCGTTCACGCTCGAACTGTCCGAGGTTGTCAACTCCTACCTGTACGAGAGCCAACGCAAACACATCGGGTACGATCCGGCCAACGTCAAGAAATAAACTGCTCAACAGACAATGGCTTCTGCACCAAAGATTCCAACGGATCCGTTTGATCCTGAACGTCTTGGCTACTTTCCGAACGACCCAAACCGTTCAACTACAAAGCCTCAAGTGGCAGTACCACTGGGTACGCCTCCTTCCAACCCAGCTAATAGGATGTTCCAAAATCGGAATGAACTTGGATTCTTTCCGCCGAAGGGACGAAGCCGTTCCAAGAAGAAGAAGGGTGCATCCCGTAAGAAGTCAAAGAAAGCCGGTCGTAGGACGAAGCGTAGGCTATAGTGTGATGTTCCACTCTCGTCCGGGACACCAGTTTTTCTGAAACTTTTTCAGTCCCGGAATCTCGTATTCTGAAACCATCCGTATACCATCGTAAACATTGCTGGTATACTGACGTGTATGAGTTTTACAAAAGAACGCTCCAATCGGAGTTGGACCGTCAAACATAAACAACCCATCTTCATTCAGGATACCACTGGTATGTCCTGGAAAGGCATCCAGTATCTCCGCTTTATTCGGGAGGTCTCCGGTCTTGTGCTGCATAACAAGGCTCTGATCCGTGTTTGCGTAATAGGACATAAGCTTCGTCTTATTCTCCAGAAACCAGGTCGTATTGAAGAGTCCAGTCGTCTTTGAGTATCTTGGTAATAGCTTGACGTACGAGTCGCAACTGGGCAATTTCTGCTTTATCTGCTCCCAGAATCCAGGCATGATTTCACACGTGTCGTGCATATAGAAGAAGTGAGTGTACTTCGATAATCTGGACACACCTGCTCCGTTCTGCGTGAAATACACGGAAGCGTTGTAATCAACGTTAGTGTACCTGCAGAAGACGATGTTATACTCCCCGTTGAATGTGATATCCGTATCCTCCGGAGACTCTCCAATAACAACGAATATATCAGACGCAGGTACACCACCTATCTTGGCGCTCTCAATCAGCCTGGGAATTGTAGTGGTGTAGAACTTATAGCAACTAGTGATGACCAATGCACTGATCATCATTAGTGGTTACGTTGCAATTACACGTAAGCGACATTTACTCCTTCTTGAAGTGCACCTTCAGGAAGCTCTGCAGGTTCAGGTACGTCACCTCATCCTTGTCCGACACGCGCAGCAGGGTCGCGAGTGCGGCGTTGGGGAGGATACGACGCTTGAAGTCCTTGTCAAAGCACCCGTGGCTCTTCACGTAGTCGGCGATGAACTTCGTCACCTCCGTCTGGGAGCGCTTGGAGCCCGCCGTGGTGCCCATGAACACCGCGAGCTCGTCGCTGATGGGGCGCTGGCGGAGGAAGGCGTTGTTCGCGCGGCGGGCATCATAGGCAGCGCGCGCCTCGGGGGACAGCGTCGCGGGGTCCACCTTCACCTTGCGCTTGGACTCGCGAGCCTCACGCTTCACGGCCTTGGAGGTAGCCACCACGTCCGCGAGGAGAGTGCGCGTAGAGGCGAGCACCGCCGTCTGGAGCGCGCGCACACGGGTCTGGAGATCCGTCAGGATCGCCTCCACACCACGGGTCTCGGCGGGGGAAGCCTCCACCACGGCGGGCACGGCGGGGGCGGCAACGGTAGGCACCACGACCTCTGCCTTGGCGGCAGGAGCCTTGCGAGCCTTCTTCTCGGCTGCAGGAGCCGCGGCGGCGGGTGCAGGTGCGGCGACAGGGGTAGGAACGATCTTCTTCGTCTCGGACTTCTTAACAGGAGGCATGTTTGCTTTAACGGTAGAAGTGGATGCAGGCATTTTGAACGCGCGGGTATGATCCTTACCTGTGGCGCCTATGTAAATCACTTTACCTGAGCAATGTCTGGTGGCGTGCCGAGGCGATGAAGAACGCAATGTCCGGCGTCGATCTATCCTGCAAAAGGATCGGGCCGACCGACCTACACATATGAAGTGGTACATGCATGGTATCATCAATCGCACGTTGGTAGATCCGTCTCGCGTGTGACGCCATTTGGACCCGAAAGCGGCGTGAAGGAGTCTCAAGCGACCACCCCGTCAGTATTCGTGCAAATATCTCCATGAAGGCGTACATCTGCAGGCGTGAGAGCGTATTCCAAGACTCAGGGTGGAAGTCGTCGTACCCATGGTCCATCATGAACTGATAGATCAGAACAAAGTATGCCTTGCGATATGACTCGGCAGTCTCCTTCAGACCGTGAGTAAAGGGCAACCGGTTTCGCATACGATATGCCAGCAAGTGTCGGATTCGTGCTCTCGCTTCATCGGAAAAGGGTTGACGTGAATACGGATTGACCGGTGTCAGTTCGGTACGGAACAACTGCAGAATACTCGGAACCGACATCCACCAAACAGAGGTCCCTTCCGACCACCCAAAGTACTCTAACGGATGCACAGACCCTTTGGAGTCAAAGGTCACCAACTCCTCGTCGTTGATACATGCCTTGCGTGATAGAACACCGGGACCTGCCCATCTCAAAAGTCGCTTGACCAAAAAGCGTCTCACCATGGACTGCAGCAGAATAACAGTGTCCAAGTAGGTTCGGGATGGCGCCCATCGGATTGGCGTCTTGACCTTCGAGTGTCTCCCGCAGTAGTCAGAGTTCAGAACAGCATCGGCTTTGCACTGTTCGGGAGACCCCTTCTTCTTGATTGACATGCATCGTCCCATTGTGTATGGTCTCCGAAATCCGTACAATCTGGAAACGTGAGGTAAAATGGATCTGCCCCTGGACACGCAGAATATCCCACACACACAAGATGACGACTATTGCTCCTATCGTGAATGTTCGCAACATTGATATCAACAAGGTGACCTTCTCTGAGCCCCGCAAGAATGCAAAGGGCGGCACGTCCGTGCAGATCCGTTACGACGGACAGAACTTCCAGCTTCGCATCCCCAAGATGAAGTATCCTGGCGGCGTGTTTGTGCGCGAGGACGACAAGACTGGTAAGGTGGAGTACAAGCTGATTGGCTCCCTTCCTGGCTGTGACCCTTACAACCAGAACCGTGCCGATGCCGATGCAGGTGACTTCGGCAAGCTGTACAACTTCCTGCATGACCTTGAGGAGAAGCTGATTGCGTCTGCAGTGGCAAACAGCCCCAAGTGGTTCGGTAAGACTCGCTCAGAGGCTGGTGTGCGTGACAGCTTCAAGCAAATCCTATCCGTTTCCTCAGACAAGGGTCCTGATGGTAACCGCGTGCCCAATGGCAAGTATCCTCCGAGCTTCTCAGTGAAGATTCCAGTCTACGATGGCGATGTAAAGATGAACGTGATTGATGCAACAGGTAACCCTGTAAACATGACAACCGACAGTATCCCGACTGTCTTCCCAAAGCGCGTAGAGGCTAACCTGGTGATTTCGCCTAGCATCTACGTGGTGAATGCCAGCTTCGGTATCAGCTGGCGTGTGGAGTATGCACAGGTCTTCCAGACGGAGCGCATCAGTGCGCGTTCCGTGTTCATGGATGACGATGTGCCTGAGGAGGCACCTCCGGTGAACCGGAATGCCTTTGAGGACGATGTGGATGATGCACCGACGCATCCTAGCGTGCCTCAGCCTACACCAGAGCCCCCACCGGCAGCCGCTGTGGTTCCTGCGAGCCGCCGGAAGCGAGCTATAGCGTAGACCAAACAATAGACGCCTCTGGAGGCGTATAAACAATACAATCTTCATCCACAAATAGCACCTTGAATGGGTCAGGGTAATCCTGCTTTTCCATTTGGGGTGTTACCAGTCTCCATTGGCCGCGCAGGAAGAAGATACGCAACCTGTCAATGTCCGTGATCTGGTTTTCTATGCAGTAGTCGTACACATGACTCGGCATACGAGTCCATATGGTCTCTTCCGTAGACGTCCATCCCTCTTCCTGAAACAGACTCGCAAAGGGACACTCGTAGAACCACAGGACATGGAAGGTTGAGTGGTCTGCACAGGAATGCTCAGCAACACCAATGCGCTCTGAGGTTTCACTATACAGCCAATACACATCTGCGTGGGTATACTCGGGATCCTGGGTGCCTCGAAAGACTTCCAACCCCCCGTAGTTCCATGAGTCAGCCTCAATGTCGTAGTCGTGAGATGCAATGCCTTTGTTTACGGGGTATCGTACAGTCGGATCAATCCGGGACTCCATTATGAAAACGATATCTTGCATGGAACCTCATGCAAACGCAGACTCTTTGTAGCGGCCCTGGAAAGCTCGTGGCGCTTACGACGACCGGCTGGCTTCTCACCGGGGTCCACCGCCGATGCAGCCTCCATATCGGAGTGCACTTGGTCGTAATTCGCATCCAGGTAATCCAGTACCTCGTCCTGAATTGCCCACTCGAAGAAGTTGAGCTGTCCCACAGTCGTATCAATACCGTTGAAGGACGTCTTCTTCCACCGACAGAAGGGGTCAAACATCTTTTTGCTGTATGCCTTGAGGTGTGATTTGTAGGAGAGGTACACATTCACGTATCGGTCATCTTTCGTCTTGTATGCCACATCCTTCTTCTTTGCGTAATTGGTCACAAGCCAGTCTAGGAGACGCAATGAGATCCGCGAGTCTCCACGCAGAATTCCACAGACACGTTCAAAGTTGGGGGAGGTCGTATAAAATCGTTGAAGGCGGTGCAGAACCCATTGTTCCTTGGTTTGGATAGTCTCCATTTCCACTTCTGTGTGTCAGCAAATGGAAAATGGTTTTCCGGCTTCCAACGTAAGCATGTCTCAGATGGAGGAACACTTTCAAGTCTTTCTCAAGACCAACTACTGGAACGGAAAGCACGTACGGGCTCAGATGAAGAAGTATGCGATCCTTACGCGCCGACTGGGTGGGACGTACTCCAAGACACTCAAGACCCTGCAGAGAAGCTGGACGCGGGAGACAGGGAAATACTGGACGCGGGACAGGAACATTCGGCGTGTCATTGAGTTGTACGGTCAAGAGGAGCAGCGCACGGATGCTTGGCACGCCAAGCGAGGGGGGATGATTACTGCATCGGAAGTGGGGAGCATTGTGGAGGGGACACCGTCACAGAGGCATGAGATTCTAGTGCGGAAACTGACGCCGCGTACGGAGGAACCCCAGAGATCCTCCTCTCTGACCAATCCACTGGTATGGGGAACCAAGTTTGAGCCGATTGCCAAGCGCATCTTTGAGAGGGATACCAATTGCAAGATCGTAGACGTCTCATGTGTTCAACACAAGTCCATCCCCTTTCTTGGTGCATCTCCCGACGGCATCATCAAGTGTCCTGACGATCGAGAACGCCACAATACCCTGGTGGAATTCAAGTGTCCGATTTCACGCAATATTGGCGGTGAGGTTCCGCGCAGTTATTACCACCAGATGCAGCTGCAGATGTTGTGTACGGGAGTCGATGAGTGCGAATACGTTGAGTTCAAGTTCAAGCTGGCCTACTACACTGAGTGGAAGGCATATGAGGGGACCAAGGGGATGTTCATGATCTTTGACGATGGAACCATCGAAGAGTGGATGGATCAGGGTGTACAGCCGGAAGACGCGAGGTGCGCCTACTGGTTGTTACTGGGAGTCCATCGTGACCTTGTCACACTGCAACCGGACTGGGTTGAGATGCACTACAAGAAACTGGACGAGTTCTGGAAAGAGGTTGTCACGCACCGGGAAGCAGGGACAATGCCAGACAAACCGGGACTGCTGAAGATTACCCTTTAGACCACCACACCCTTCCACTGGTTGATCTGATCTTTTCCAACCTGACCCCTCATTTCGGGGTAGTCTATCGGACCCGGAGTAAAGTGGTTTGTCACCTGCTGATAGGACGAATCTTCGAGCGAAACAGTACGCTGGACTTGGGACCGGTCAATCTCCGGGATAAATCCCTCCCGAGACGTCCAGAGCATTCCGACCAGGATGAGAATAGCGACAGCTAGAGACACGTATACCGGCAGAAACTTCATTGTAAAAACGGAAGGAAAGAATCGTAACGAACTACAAGCATACTATGGAAAGCCGTGCTCTTGAAACTCTCCAAACGATTCTGGGACGTCGTGGGCTGCAGACGAATGTCACCCACATTGGAGATCACACCTATACCATCGGAGACCAGACGGTTCTCTTTCTGGAGGGTGCGAATCCATCCAAGACTGCAATTGACAAGACATTGGAAGAGCACCCCAAGAACTTCATCCTCGTCTTGAGTGCACCCCCATCCGAATCCATTCGGGCTCATATGCGCACACGTGCGTCCGAGCCTATCCAGTTGTTCCACCTTGAGCAGCTACAGTTTGACATCATGAGCCACAAGAAGTACGGGTTTCCGTGCCGAATCCTACCGCCTGACCAAAAGGCAAACCTTATGCAGACGCTCCGTATCACGGGGTACCGCCAGATTCACCGCATTGGGTACGATGATCCATATGCGTTGTATCTTGGAGCCAAGCCAGAGGATGTGATTGAGTTTGACATCCCGTCAGAAGCCGCTGGATGGTCAAAATCGTACAGCTATGTCGTAACAAATATCGAGGAGGTATAATGGACGACCCGAATACGTTTAACAGCGTTTTGCAGGAGTACAAGGATGCGTATATCCGCGTCAATATGGCTCGTTCCGATCCGAATGCGCTGGATGGCCCGCGAAATGCCGTCCTGGACCAGATAGACCGGCTGCAGAAGATGGTCAATTCTGAAAACGAAGAGATACAGGGGTTCGCAGATAGCAATCAGGACAAGAAGGCAAAGATAGAGCAGACTGCCTTTGAGGCGAATTCGTTGCGAGCTCGGATGGAGAGCGCGAAGGATAACCTAGAGGTCGTATCCCGATCCTTTGGAGACGTGTCTGTCCCCGACTGGACTCCGATGTATACCCGTATTCAGATTCTTGGCGGTCTTTTCATTGCTGTGATCGCGGTACAAATGATGAAACCGAGGACATACTAAGCGGGGGCATAGCCGGGCTCAGAATTGCTGAGCGAAAGAGAAAGATAACCACAAGGACGATTCCGATCAGCAAGGCAACCATGTAGGCCGCAATCGTCCAATCACTCCGGGTATTCAAGAACACCGCCTGATCATAGATACTCTGGAGAACCTTCTTCTCCCCTTCTGATTTCCGAATCGTCTTGATATCGTTCTGAATGCTCTTGAGTTCTTCCAGGAGCTGTATGCGCAGGGCTGATATGTCGTACTTATTTTCGGCCTTGGCCACCAACTGGGTCATACTGCTGACGGTAATACTCATCTGACGGTTCATATCAACAAGGTTATCGCTGTATGCCTTCATTCTCTCCGGGTCCTTCTCCGCCAGTGCCAGTTTCAGGACGCGCTTGTATTCCTTCTTCTGATCTGCGTATTCCTTGAGGAAGTACTCCATGTTCTGCTGTGCAGAGTTTGGGTTCGGCACTTCCATTATCTTCTGACGTGCAAACAAAATGCCATCCTTTTTTGAGCTAAGTGGGACCAGTGGTGGACGTCGTAATCAGGTGGGGGATATTTCAGATTTCACTCGTTTGCGCCGCGTTATAGCAGAGTCGGCTCCGTACATCAATTCAAGGCCCAAGTCCGGGTGGAACGGGTTGACTAACGTTACTTCGGCGCGTGTCCTGTTTCCGTCCATAGGTTTCTTCCGCAAGCAGTTCCCGAACGCGCAATAGGAAACAGTTTATAACGGGGTAATAAATGCCCAATCCGTTATTCGGGCGGATACTTGACGCATCTGAATTTACGGAACTATCCCGTCGTTCATTTGGGCAACGCGTGACGCCGTTCTACCGGACGGACCGAACACTATACTCAAGATACCCGAATGATCCACTTTATTTCGCATATCGCGACAAGATTGCTTACGAGGAGAGTCTGATCCTTGGTCAATTGATTTCGGATTGGAGTATTGGGACCCCTGCAAATTGGGAGATTACCATTCCATCTATCACGCATAAACGGAATGCGGGACCCGATACGTTGCGGACTGTGTCTACATTTTACCATTGCTCGTTCTCGTTCCGAATCCCGGCTGGTTCATCACCCTCACTGTACGCAGGAGTCTACAGCGATGCCGGTGCAGTGTTCAGAGTGCGCCGGACTGACGCCACGACGTGCGTGTTTGAATACGGATTGCTTACGTATACAACGACTGTATCTGCATCGGATCTGATAACGATTCTCGTAGCAAAAGACGTCGTAACCCTACTTGTTAACAGCGCCGTACAGGGTACTCCATATGATATCCTTCCGGGAGAGATTGGTCCATACTATGCTCAACTCACATCGTCGGCTCTGAATGCAACGCAGGCTATCGTTGACTACTCGTTTGAGCTTGTCCCCATTCGGTGGTGGACTGTGACGGGATTTGTTAAGAACAACTGGGTGCTATCAAAGGTTGGAGCTCTTCATACGAATGGAGACCCAGCCGCTGCCGTGTGGTACAAGCCATATACGTTCCGTAGACAGTATACGTTCACACCCACCATAACGACATATGGAACGCTGCAGGTTGGATTGACATCGGATGCATCTAGGACCGGTACGTCGGCGTTAAATGGAGTCAATATCCGGTTTGCGAACATCGGAGGGGTTGCACGGGTTTCATGCGATGCTGGACCAGGATACCTTTATACGAAAGGAGAGCAGTTTACGATACGGTATGATGAGTACGCTGTGATTACGGTTTTCAAGGGTGATATGGTAATCGCGTCTATACAGACATCTGGTCAGCTCCTCTCTTTCTACGTGGTTTCTGCCGGGGTCGGGGAGGGTATTTCGTTGTTTTCGTTTGGTCCTACAACGTCGCAGATGTTCATCCCGGACTTGTCGGAGCGAACATCCTTTTGGAGTTTGGGAAGCAACAGTGCGATATTGACAACGTCGGAAAGGGCGTCTACTGCACATACGACAGAGACGATTGTATACCCGTATACTGAATTCTCAATATCAGTTGGGTCTCCCATAAACCAATCGACTCGTGCCTTTCTGACGAACTCGAATGGGACGAAGATTGTTGGAGCCAATTATACGTCGGATGGTGCAGGGAACCTTACCATCGTTTCGTCATACTTGAGTGCACGTACAGACACGTTCACGGTATCATACTCCCGTAATCTAAAGGGATTTTTTGGGGTGAGTGGATCGTTCGTGATCGGAGGAACACTGTCGGGTGGAAATCTACTTCGTCAGTATCTCGTCACACGCATTGCCCCGGCATCTACACCCTTGAGTATTGGGCTGTTTTCAGGCGGACGGGGGACCGGAATATACAACGTCCTCTTCAACTCAGACTCTTCCAAAGGCCCTCCGTTTTGGCAGGCTTTGACAAATACCCTATCGTATTGGATCCTGACGGGGACCAGTGCAATCCTCAAGGATGCTGTAGATGAAAGCTCGGTTCGCACGGTGGACGCCATCCCGTATTCATACGTCGAGTTTTCGGTGTCGAAGGACAACACATATAGTCCAAACTTTTACCTTGGTCTGACTCAAAACAGCGGTGGGAATGCGAGCTTTTATGCAACCTTTGATAATACTCCTGGTCAATCAGGATTCGTACGCGCTGCACTTCAGACACCGGGGGGCAGTGCATCATACGATTACAGGTATGCCCCGGGCCAGATCACATTTATGCAATTAAGCAGTGGATTCACGTTGATGGGGACTCTGTCGGGGGCCAGTAGTGTTGGAGAGGTTCGGGTACCGTACTCTATTAGCAACGAAACGTACTTCTTTCTGGACGCAGAGGGTGAAAAGGACGGTATAACGAACCTCTTGTTCAACGAAGACGCATCCAAAAACCACATAAACTATCGCGGAGTGTGGACTGCGAGTTATGGTGTTACTAACATCGCCTCCAATTGGTCTATCCAACTAACGAGTCCTTACAGAGTCTTGGGGAATACGACTGTAGCCGACAGTGAGATCTACACGATATCGTCGTACCCAATTGGGACTACGTTTGAGATGTCGGGTATCAGTGGGTTTACAACTGCATCGAACAAGGCACTCATGGCGGGGCTTGTTGATTACAGTGTTACATCACGGCCCAATGTACAGTTCTTCTCGAACACAATTAGCGTTGGCGGGACTACATACTCGAACATGGTCCTATCCAATCTCAAGGTGTACACGACCGCCAGTTACAGTCCATATGTTGATGCATACTTGTACCGAACCCGTATCATAGATACTACGAAGGGAGTTGTCCTAGTTGATGATTACGACTTCTCTGGTACGTATAGCGGTGGTAATGTCAATGCTGCTATTCGCGCATGTTCAAATTCGGGTCTAGGCGACTTTACGCTGACAACAAATCCCACTCCGTTCTTCAACACGATACAAGGATGGGGAGATACCTGGGGGTGGACTGTCTCTAGTAATGGTATACGCTCAGACATATCATTTGACTCAAGTGTCACCACCGCATCGAACAGGATCTTCAAACCGATTTTGGGGGCGTCTGCGACATTCTTCTACGATTACGTGGTAGTGAACAACAGTTACACTCCTGGTATCACAGACTCGAATCATCTGACAGTTGGGTTTGCTTCGTCTGGGAACGTGTTCACAACGGGTCCGTACATAACGATATGTCTTGACACAGTTGGTGGAACGTATACGTTTGTGGGGTACGACCAAAACGATCTCCCGAAATACCAGTGGTCATTCGTGCCTACCGTAAACGAAAACCTCCAGCTAATTTGGTACAATGCAAGTGTTGGGTTCGCAACTGTCAATAAAACGACTGGATACGTCACGAACTTTGCTGATATTGAGGTCCCGCCAAGCACGTACGATAGCGTCTTTGTACAGGCATCAAGTACCAAGATGTTCAATTACACAGTGAGCAAGCAAGAGGCTACGTCTATAGCATACCCGTCGTTCACGTTAGACCCAACAGATAACCAAGACAACACATGGACGAATCAGTGCAGTGTAACAGTACCGCGAGTCCCACCCGGACTCACCGTAACTAGCTATACGATCGGCGATGGTACAACATCGTATACGCTCAACATGAGTGGTCAGTACAACGGTTCATCGGACATTGACTTTACTGTCACATCAACGTATCCAACTACGTTCACGTATACACTGACTGCATACTATAAGGATATCTTTGGAGTCGAACAGACCAATGTTGCGACGAGTTCCGTGACCCAGCCGCCCCCGTTTCCAGGTAACCTAATAGCTATCAGTAGTCCGGGACCAAACCAATTGTACATTAGCTGGGATGCTATCCAGAATTGGTTCAACGCTATCAACTCATATAACGACGGAACGGTAACGAGTAGCCAACCGTATGTATCGTCAAGTCCACAGAATTATGATGACACGTTCACGTATGACCCGTCCAAATCCGGAAAGCCAGTTACGCTTACACTTACGATCACCTATTACGACTACAACAATGGTCTCAACTCGGCAACATTCACTGTACCGACCACGATACCGTAAACTAATCCCAGATATCCACAATGGAGCTCTACAAGCAACTCACATCCACCATTGATGACATCTTCAAAACACAGCTGTCGGGATCCGTCAATTGGCGGTCAGTACCCGGTCAGATGGTGAAGGTGTCATCATCTGGCGCTGGGTATACGTGGGGTCTGAACGCTGTCAATCAAGTATACTACTGTGTGGAGCCATGTACCGGTGCATGGCAACAAAAGCAAATCTCTGAGAGCCTCAAGATTCTAGACATCACCACCGATATACAGAACGTCTACGTCCTGGTCTTTGATGGCAAAAAGCACGTGGTGTACAGTACATCTGCAGATGGGTCCGGTCAGTGGTCAACTCCGGTTCAGGCACCGGACGATTCTACGACGATCGTAGCTACCACCAATGATGTATACGTAGACAGTCAGCGCGGCGCATTCAAATGCAAGTCACCCTGTTCACTCCCATCGTGGACCCCCATCGTAACACAGTCTGTCAAGTTGGAAGGCGACTGGGCTCGGTTTCCCATGGTTGGCCCAAATGATGGAAAGACGAAGGGCAAGATTACGACGGGGGACATGAAGGGAAAACTCGGACAGAAGGTCATCGTGTCATCCGACTTCAACCCTAATGCGTTTCAGGTCAGGCTTACGTCAGCTAGCTCTCGGTATGCATACGGCGTTGATGCGGAAAACAAGGCGCAGATGTACTTCAATGGAGACTGGCGAACCATCAAGGGTCTTGAGAAGTATGATGTAGCGTCCGTGTCGGGGGAGATTGATTCCACCGCGATCTATGCAATTGATACAGATGCGAGGTTACTGCGTTGCGAGGCGCCGTGCGAATCAGTAGACGATGTGAAAGAGATAGGAACACGGGGTGCAGCACCGAATCCCGACGATATCAAGCAGGTCTCCATCAACCCTCATTCGCTCCAAGTGTGGAACCTGTCGCAAACCAGTGGTGCGGGTACGGGTGGCTTCGGTATCTTCAACCGTATGGATGGTGTTCCGACGGATTTACAGAACAACTTGAGACCCCTTGATCACGACCGCGACAATGCGATCGTTGACATCCGCGCAGGATACAATCGAGCACTCAATGCGACTGTAGTGGGCCAGGAGATGGCAAAGACAACGAATGAAGTCAAGAATGCACGTCCGCGAAAGTTGCCTCAAGAGGACCCGCGTCTTCTGCGTCGGTCTCTGGATTTTGAGACGGCTCGGAAACCGATCCTCCTTCTTCAGATAGCATGTGGTATCGTATTTGGAATCCTGCTCGTTCTCTTCCTCTTACCATCCCCGTTCTCCACTATAGTTGCCTTCCTTGTTGCGTGCCTTGGGGGTGCTGTCATCATATCCTTTTCCACGTCATAGGTAATGGATAACACCGTACGTGTTCAGCAGTTGTTCAATGAGATGCAAGATGCTGAACGCAACAAAGACATAGATCCCATGGCCTACACAAAGGCTCGTATCGCGTACAATACGGAGACGAAAGGACAGTCGTGGATCGCAGAAGAGGAGGCACGAATTGGAAAGGAGGCTGATGCGACGATAGCTGGATGGAAGGTCCAGTTTGATGCCCTGAAGGGTCTTCAGAATACGCACTTGACCAATCTGAACATCGTTCGGGGAGCCACGCAACAACAAGCAGAACTGGATGATGATCTGTCATTTGCGGTCAACGAATTGGATAAGCGGATTCAAGGTGATGAAGACAGTGCGAATCTCAAGTCTCGAAATGCCTATTTGTTATCGGGACAGACGGGTCCTACACCCTGGGTCATGAATATCTTAGACGGAATGATCGTGCTTCTTCTCTTGTACGTCATCTACCTGCTGTATAGCTATCTAGCTCCTCGGTGGGCACTGACGGGGGCTATCATCGCTGCTCAGGCCCAATCAAAGGCTGCTAATGCACTCCGGCAGGCAATAGGTGTCAATCTGAACCCACAGGCCGCTCCACCTCGAACGACCTTTTTGTGAGTACTAAGTAATACGATGTGGGCTGCATTAGTCCTCATACTCTTGCTGCTTATCGTGATGTATACCATCAGTTTATGGAACGTCACGGAAGGCTTTGATAACAAGAAAGGGAAGAGCGTCATCCTTTCGGACCCCGATGAGTACTATGATGACTTTTACGCGTCCTTCTATGATGCACTCTGGCATACTCCGGATAAGCTGAGTTACGAGAGGGCATCGTTCCGCGAGATCCTCTTGGATGGTAAGGACAAGACGGAGTTATCGGTTCTAGACCTGTGCTGTGGTACGGCACCCCATGCATGCTGGTTTTCCGAGGCGGACATCAAGTACACGGGTCTTGACAAGTCGGAAGGGATGTTGGACAAGGCCCGAACCAACTGTCCATCGGCCAAGTTTGTGAAGGGAGACGCTCTGCAGCCTTCCACATTTTCCCCCAAAAGCTTCACGACCGTTCTGGTCCTGCAGAATACCATATACCAGTTCCAGAATCCCAAGGTTATCGCCGAGAATGCAGCGTACTGGTTGGAACCCGGGGGGTACTGCGTGGTCCACGTCATGCACCCCAATAAGTTCGACCCCGTCTTAGAACTTGCATCTCCCTTCGCAGCCTTCTCTCTGCAAAAGTACTCCGATAAGCGGGTGGTGGATAGTGAGGTCTACTTTGATCAGTTCAAGTACCAAACCAAGTTCAAGAAGAAGGAAGGCGATGACGATGCAGAGTGGAACGAGATCATCACGTATTACGACCCGGAAAAGCATGAGGGCGTCAAGTACCGCGAACAGAAGCAGTCATGGACGATGCCTTCCATTGAGCGTATCACGGAGATGTTCAAGAGCACTGGCTTTGTCTTGCGGGATACAGTTGATCTTGTCAGCTGCGGTAGGGAGTACCAGTATCTCCTGTACTTTCAGAAGTAATGGAGATACGAGATGCTCGGTCTTTACGGGATTTCCAGAAGAGCACCTTTTCTGGACATCCTCGTGCACACGTTTGTAAGGTTCTCTTGAAGGCGATTGAGTTAGGACATGCTGATTACGCCTGCTACTGGACTCTAGAACTCTTATGTTCGGGGCTGGTGCATACCATCTGGAATACGCTGTTTCAAGGAGCGGCTCTCTATGTGAACAGAGGAGCCCCCAACGTGTTTCCGTATATCGCCAAGACCTTTGAGACCTATATGCCGTTAGAGGCAGCCTACAGTTTGGACAACATTCTAACCATTCGCAACAATCCCGATGTCCGGAAAATCATCTGTCAAGTTGCGGCTACCATCGCCCAGTGTCGCAAGAACAAGCTGCCTTCCTTGCCCACTATCAAACCTGTTCACGATTTTCATCCGGTTACCATTCAGGAATCCTTGCGGGCTCCTTCAACTCTCTACGGCAAAGAAGTGCTTCTCCTGCAAGATCCGTATTCACTTGCAGTGTCCACCAATGAACTCTGTTATTCCCTGAAAGCCGACGTGCGGGATCTGTCTCGATGCATGTACTGGATTGCGTGGACGATTGCATTAGCACGGGAAACCAAGAAGGCAACCAAAGAAGGATTCCTGGTAGCCCCCCGCCCGAATGACTATGTATCCGAGGTACACTCTCGAGATCTGGTATGGCTCTTCTGGGAATGCGTCTTCAAACATGCAGCCCAAGCACGTCCCTATGTCGATACCCTCTTCAAGATGTATTGCCTGCGTTGGTCGCCATCGCTTCGGAAGGAACGTCAGCCACTCCTTCTTTGCGCCGTTTCCTTGGTCTGCGACGCCCCCAGTTTGGATACGACGCCTGTTTCAGGGTCTACGATGCAGACAGAAGCCTTGCTGAACCAAGTTCCCCAGTGGTTGGATGCCATACAACGAACACAGCAGACATTTTCGGTACAGTAAGAAAATGACGAAGCTACTCGACCTTCGCAAACTGCAAACTGCGCTCATAGCGGCTCTTACGTTTTACATCGTGAGCAGTCCCATCACATACGGAGTCACTCAGAAGCTCATTGGAGACTGGGTGTATATCGCCGACCATACGGGATCCCCGACGGGTCCCGGTCTGTTCGTACATACGGCTATCTTTGGTGTGATAACCTACCTGATGATGCTTGCGTATTAAAACGGATCTTTCGTTTTCAGGTAAAATCAATACTACACTAAAATGACGTTCATCCCTACTTTCAATGCGTCTTCAGTTGCTGCTATCATCGGTAAGAATCCTTACAAGAAGCCTTACGAGGCTATGTACGATGTGTTCGTCAAGGACTCTGTCTTAGCGGGCAAGATGCGTCTATTGAAGACAAAGCACTCGTTTACTTCACAAGACGAAATCCAAAGCGCCCTACAACGTATTCCAGAGGTGCGGCAGATTATAAACACTGCAATCACAGCTTGTGAAACCACACAGAACATTGACAAGGTTATCCACCAGGCCGAGGAAGAAATACATGCAGTTGCGACTGTTTCACTTCCAAAGATCTTTGGCAAGCCTGCCGCTCCAGCTGAAGATTCGGATGAGGATGAGGATGAGGATGAGGATGAGGATGAGGATGAGGATGAGGATGAGGATGAGGATGAGGATGAGGATGAGGATGAGGATGAGGATGAGGATGAGGATGAGGATGAGGATGAGGATGAGGATGAGGATGAGGATGAGGATGAGGATGAGGATGAGCCTGCTCCAGCAGTTCCGGAAGAGGTCCGCCGAGCTATCATCAAGGAGTGTGCTTCTGCTATTCAGAAGCAGCGTGGACTCCGAAATGAGAACGCAATTCTCAATCAGTACGAACAACAGACGAATACTGTTGTGTCAGAGCGTAATACCCGTACGATGATGAAGACATACAATGGCTACCGACTTTCTGGGCGCACCGATGGATATGTTTCGAGTCTGAATCGCATCGTGGACAGCAAGGAACGTAGGGTCTACTGGGGGGCGGTACCAGTGTACGACGAGATTCAGCTGCGCGTCTACATGGAGTTGATGGACTGCCCAGAGTCTGAGCTGGTGGAACGGTTTCCCAATGGAACCACTCGCAACACCATCTTCAAGCGGGATCCTGAGCAGTGGGCGGTGATCCAGGCAGGACTTGCGACTGCTACACAGAAGATGATCAGCGCTGTAGATGATGAAGCCATTCTGCTGGACATTCTTCAAGCAAAAATGATTACGCTTACGAATAAGGCGTTCTGATAAAGAAATGCGAGTCCGGATCATTCCTAATCCTGAAATGACCGGTGAATCATATACAACACAACTCTTGTGGACAGACCGTGGAATGATTGATGTGCACAAACGTATCATCCGGCAGATGTCGTCAACCGACGGCGTTTTGTCTTTCAGTTATGCCCCCTTCACTGGCAGCGTGTCCAAGGTATACCACTCGGAACCCGCTACAATTACGGTCTACTCAAATACGATGTGGAGAGAAGAGACTCCCGAGTCCGACATCGTCTACGAACGGTTCTAAAATGGAACCGACTTCCGACATTCGAGTGTGAACATACTAAAATGTCGTACTATCAGACTGTTGTCAACGTGCCTAAGGTCGGAGATGCATTCTATACCATCGAGCACCGTCCGATATGCCCCCTTCCCCAAAGTAAATGGCTGGACAAGTCCAGCTTTGAGATGGAAGTCGAGAATGGACTCATGCGATGGGAGGCAACGGGACTCATTGCAGAGTCGGGTCCGGTCTCGCGCTTCTGGATTCCCAAGCCTACAATCGCGGATGCTGTGAAGAACCCCTATGGTCCTATCTGTACCTTTACACAGTTCCATTCCAATGGAAGTGTCACTGCCAGAATCCACGATGTCAAGTACTTCTGGGGCGCGTAAACAAACCAGGTTCTCAAAGAGCCCTAAAGTATAAATGTGGTTAGGAGATGTCGTAACCCTTGCTACGGGAACCCTGATTGTCCTTGTTTTGATTCACCTTGCTGTCTTTTGGGTGACGTCTATCAAGACGGCACAGCCTACCGTGGTGTACATGCAGCCCCCTCCGGCTCAGGCTTTCGTGCAACCGCCGGAATTACAACAGACGGCTCATGTTCCCACGTTGGACCCCAAGCTTCAAGTGTCTGCACCAATGCCAGAGCTCCCCCGCCGACACGGCGAGTAAACAGTTTCAGACCTTCGGTGTCCCTGGATGGCTAACCTTTGCACCAGGTCCTGTCGTCATGTGGGTTCCTCGAGACGGGGCACCACAAGAGATATCAACTGTAGTTGATGAGCGAATGTGTTGCTCAACTGTTTTGCGTGTCGAACGTTTGGGGAATCGGTATGTGGCGGCCGATATGGTATATTTCAACGGCAGGTACGTGTGGGAAACACACACCTTCGCCCAGAGGTCTGTATGGCTGAAGCAGTTACTAGACGCCTTTCATACATCCGAACTTGCACAGATCATCCACAAGGACGACCTTGATCCTGTTCCAGTTCGTGGATGGGAACTCTATAGTAACTCGCCCGGAATGCGCGGTTCTTACGTCCCACTCCCGCAGATGGTTCCAACAAAGTGGATGCCGACAGAATCACCTGATATCTGGAAGAACTTGTCTGGAACTCTCTTGGAAGTAAAGACCCTAGAACTGCTGAAGCGACTTCGTAAGAATCCAATTGTACCGTCGCGGGTCTTGGAGGGTCGCGTAGAAATTCTAATGTAGTAGGAACAATACAAACATGCCGCCGAAACCGATAGGTCCGAAACAAGTCGCTGCGGTGCCAAGGGTAAGTGCTCGCGTTCAAGCAGCAAAAGATGCTGCGAATCTCAAGAGGGCAGCCCTCGCTGCGCAAAATCGGATTGCTAACAAGGAGAGGGCAGAACAGATCGCCACTATCATCTACGATAGCGTGGAAACCAGTATTGGTAAGTATCGTTCAGAGGGTAAGATGATGCGGGGTAATAGGGATGTCAGTGTTACAGAACAACTTAGAAGTGATGTCCGTGCCGCAGTGCGGGATTGGTACGATTCAGCGGAAGGTCAGAAATTCTTGGCAGACTATCCGATGAAGTACGGACAATTAAACGAAATGGTCGATGAGGTCGTTAACCAAGCCGGACCTGAGCTGGATCAAGAGATGAATGCTTCACAGGCACCTGCCGCACCCATGGCTCTTGCCCCCGCCGCACCCATGGCACCTGCAGCAGATGATAGTATGGACGCACTTGCGGGACTGATGCAAAACACTGGGTTGGGAAAGAGTGGTCGTCGTCGGTCGAAGAAGACCAAGAAGGGTGGAAAGAAGAAGAAGGGTGGTAGTAAGACTCGTCGTCGCCGTGCGTAAAATCTGGCGCAGGGATAAATGGATTCTCAACCGAAAGGACAATGTGGCGCTCGTCGTCATCGTAAGCAAACGGGGCGTGGGTATGGATTTGGTGAGCCAATCGCCGTCGGGGCTGCTGCATGGGTCCCCAATAACACGTCAGATGTAGGAGGGAAGATCGGCGGTCGTCGTCGGTCCAAGAAGTCCAAGAAGGGTGGAAAGCGTGGTAAGTCGGCTGGTCGTCGGCGCAAGACGTTTCGGGTCCGTGGTGGCGGCAGTATCGGGACGGTCGGGTATGGATACTCTGGGTCAGGCTCGCGTGGACTTGTGGATGCAACGGGTTATGTCGCGAACCCGCCCACTCCCAGCGGAGTATACCCGATGAAGTATACCAAGTGATGTTTCAATACATTTTCAGAGGAGATAGTAATCGTATGTCTTCTCCGAAAGTGAAACCACCTGCAACGGGCATCGGCAGTAAAGCATTCACGCTAGCTGTTCAGAAAATGGCGGCCAATGCAGCCGCTCCAGTCGTTGATTTGGGGAACATGGCCAATAACATATTGGCAAATCCCGCTGCAGGGATTCCACCTCTTCACCCAGGTAAGCCAAGATATCGTGCTCCTGTTATGGCTGCCGCAGCCCCTCCCGCTGCCGCAGCTCCTCCCCATCCCGCCCCATCTGCTCCGTCCCCTCCCCCAGCCCCTGCTCCTGCTCCAGGACAATCTATGCGTAGCTACGCTATCCAGCAGGGTATACTGCCAGTTCCATCGGAAGATTCTACAGATCCAGCAGCCTTGCTATACCAGGGTGCGTATGGGTGTGCATACCGGCCTCCATTGAAATGCGACGGAGAGGCTACAGCTAAGAAGGGGACTGTTACCAAAATTATGCTAAAAGAGGAAGCCGATAACGAGCTCATTGAAGTAGAAAAAATAAAGAACGTGGATCCAGACCAGAAGTACTTTGTATATGCAGCGAGGTCGTGCGACCGAACGATTCGCGTCCAAAACGCAGACTCAGCGGCTATTGAGAAATGTAAGGTTTTGAGTGATGTACCCAGCGACAACATCGCGAAAATGCTAGTCATGCCAGACGGAGGTGAAAACCTGGAAGTGTTTGTCAACAAGGCAAAGGTTGCTCCTTTGGATCTTGCTCGGATGGGGAAGGTCATTGCATCGATGGACAATCTATTCGAAGGGCTTCGGGTACTTCACGATGCAGGATTGGTTCATTTCGACATCAAGCTTCCCAATATCGTAATGAATAGTGAGTTCAAGACCCGGTTCATCGACTTTGGGTTGACACGATCGACGGATCCGATCAACTACAGAGATCCCGTATACAAAGCAAACTACTTTGCCTGGCCATTCCAAGTTCATTACCTATCGAGATCATTTCAGAATGGGTTTTATGCCCCACCCAATGCTGCAGCAGAACAAGGAGAATATATACGAGGACATGCGTGGAACCATCTAAGAGAAGTCAATATATGGAAACCAGATGCGAGGAATGACGATATGATATACCGAAAAATACCGGATGCAAGTGGGAAAATACAGACCTATTTCCCGGAGGGATTTGTGAAGAATGAGATCATTCTGTTCCGAAGTATAAACGCCGACCGGAAGAAGCTTGAATCTAACATCCTGATATCAACGGATGTATACTCTCTTGGACGCGCTCTGGCTATTTTCTACAGCGAGTTGACTGGCCACAAGCCAGTAGGCAATCCAATGCGGGTTGAGGCCATAAATTACCCAGATTTAGCCAATTTCTCACTTAGATGGTACACGTTAACCGAGAACATGTCGCACATCAGCCAGTGGAAACGATGGACACTTCAGGAAGCCCATAGCTACTTTAAAACGATGATACTCCCCGTCCTCCCTCAGAAGTTCGGCGCATCACGCAAACGGACGAAGCGTGGAAAGAAGAAGGGAGGACGCACGAGGCGTAAGCGTAATTTCCCTCGGGTAGGATAAATGGACACCTTGTTTGCAGGTCTCCTGATTGTGGCATCGTCGCTATACCTGATTCGTAAGAACCACGCGAACTTCATCACCTGGATTATCGTGGGTACTCTGCTGGGATACCATCTTCTGCGTCTGTCCTGGACGTTGGCTGCCCTTGCATCCGTGGGTCTCATTGTTCTCATCACCTGGCGTTCGTGCTCATACCACGTCGAGCGATTTGAGAACGAGTCCAAGAAGGATGAGAAGGATGCCCCCAGTGAACCCACTGCAAAGGACCCTCACGTGGATCTGGGAACCACTATCATGCATGCGTATCGCAACCTGTCGCCCGAACAGATATCCGGGATGCGAAAGGATACAAAAGAGTTGATGGAGCTTCAGAAGGAGCTCATGGGAACCCTGTCAGAGATGAAGCCGGCGATTGAGCAGGGTTCACAGATGCTTGCCAGTTTCCAGACGTTTTTCGGAAGCGGCAACCCGGCTGAGATGCTGGGGGGTGCTGTCCCAGCCCCGACGGCTCAAGCCAAGGCGTAGTTTACGAAGTCTTGCGCTTCTTCGTCTTGCGCTTCTTACCTCCCCGCTTTTTAGTCTTCCTTCGTTTCCGTCCGCCCTCTTCTTTATCATATGACGAAACCAACTTGGCTGTCTTAAGACCGTTTGCGTCAAGAACGACCTCGTATTGCTTGGCGCCCTGTTGATTGTTAGTTATATAGTCGATTCTGTCGCCAACATCATACGTGTCGGGATCCTCACGTATTTTAGTATTGACGTCCTCCCCTTCCCATACCATGTGTCTTTGCATCTTGAGCTTTACGCAGATTATTTAGTACCCTGTGGCGTTTCTGGTCGTACATCCCAAGGCGTAAGCGCTCCATCGCATCGGCATACACATATACGTGATACTTGGGGTCGTTGCAGGAGATAAAGGGTCCTCCAAACAACTTTGCGACAAAGATCCATTCTCGAGCATGACTACGGAGGACCTGGTAGCGGATCCACTTCCTCCATGTCTCTACGAACCGATATCCTGCCGACAATAACGTAAACATTTTTGGGTATTCTCCGAAGACCAAAAATAGGTACAGTATCACAGGTTGAATAATCATATCGTTAAGAAGCAGAACCCAGTCAAGCCACGACTCGGGTTCCAGAACTGACTGCAGCTGCACATACTCCTCCGCAAGGGGGAACGTTGGGTTTTGCGGTATCATCTGCTATTACCAGTCCTTCACAAGAAAGCTCTTGTAGACCGAACGACTTGTGGTCAACGTACATGAGGGTTCCGAACCGAGAGTTTGGAGCAACAACGTGAATGAGTTCCTTGCGAATGTGATTTCCAGGCACCACGTACTCGGACATCTGTTGGGTCAAGTCTACCGTCTCGTCAGATAACTTGCGGTACCCAATCCACATCCAGGGAGCCTTGACGTGTGTCGCGAAGGGAGAATCCGTATGCTCTTTGTATGTGGATCCGCTGTACTGGACCCACGATTTCTTCAGAATACCATTGTCAACTGTATCGATGACCACAGTACTCGGAATCCCGTCCCCATCGTACAGAGTGTAGTTGGCGGTCTTAACCTGCCGAGTCCGTACGATCCCGTCGCCCCTCCAAGCACGCTTTGCGCACATTAGAGTGGAGATCACTGAGCGAATCACGAAGACACCAAACGTAATCAGATCGCCCTTAATGTCCATATCATATGAATGCATTATCACTTGATCTCATCTGACGCAGCGGGGACGAGTTCCATTTTCTTCTTCTTCTCGGCGTCGCCAGGGACGAAGGTCTCCTTCACGCCACTGATGATCATCCGATCCAGTCCGATACCCAGGGCGATGGACGTTGCCAGAGTGGTGATGATAAAGGGAGATGCGATGATGAACCATGAGACGATTCCGAGGTCAATGTCGCACAGGAGGTCGAGCACGATAGCGCCCAAGCTACCTGACACAAGCTTGACGGAGGCGGTGACAACGTTACCGGACGCCAGATCCAGACCCGACTGGATGGCAATGAACAAAAGATACAACAATGCGGGGGGACAGAGATCCTCGATAATACGCATTTTCAGACTGCTTACATCTCAACCACTAAAAAATGTCAGACCCAATCCAGATGATCATGTCCATTGCCGGTTGTTCTGAGTCCGAAGCGCAATCTGCCTATACCAAGCATAAGGACACGGTTGCAGCCATTGAAATGATCATGACCTTTCAGGAATCCTACAAGAAGCCAGAGATTGTGCGTGATCCAGAGCTGGTAAACAAGCATCACGACATGTGTGTTCGGGCTCGTGAGGTGTGCGACATCATCAACGCCGGCCGAAGGTCAGCCGCCCATTCTTCCACCCAACCGGCTGTGATGGACGTGTCGGGATCACAGACGGAGGCTCTCCAGCCGCAGCCCTCGCCGGAGCCTCGTTCCGAATAGAGAACTGAGTTCCAGTACGCACTGGATTGCGCTGTGCGATTGAAATGACAGTATCCGCGCCCTTAGGAGCGGTATCAAAATAAGGAACGACGTGCTCTTTGCAGGCCGTTGATATTTCTGCATACACATCTGGATCGTCTAGTCTCTTGATCTCGGATACCCATGCATCAGTGTCATCTCGGGGAACAGCAATCCCAACAGGATCAATCCACTCAACGACACCTTCTGTAGACCCAGCAACACCCTGTGTGTTCATGTAATCCCCCGGGGCGGAGTATATGACAGGTATCCCATTCAACATCGCTTCTGCGGCCGAGATACAGAAGCTTTCCGTACTGCTCAAGACCAGTAGGATACGCGTCTTTGCATAAATGGACTTGATATCCCGAGTAAAGTCAATCCACGTTATATTGGGGGGAACATAGACTCCTAAGTCCGTTGGCGGGTAATAGAACGAACGCACGCCCAAGAACTTGTAATCGGGCATCTTGGTTGCAATCTTCAAGAAGGGTACCAACCCCTTGAGTATGTTCGCATTTACGAGCGTTATGTACTCTCCCTGTCCAGGCGTGTCTAGGATAGCAGACGACGATTCCATAAACGGACGAGACAGCGAGTGTTCTATAACATATTGGGGGAACTGCATACCGTACGATGCCTGTGGTATGAACTTGTTGACGTACCATACGATTTCGGGCCAATTTACGGGGACGATAGAGTCTAGCAATGATCGTGGCCCGGCAAAGTGCAATAAGACGATGAGTGGACGTCTGTATGTGACATTTAGCTTACGAACCCTGGGCAAAACGGGATATGCTGGACATATCCAGATATTACTCTGATCCAACTCCTTTCCGGTCGCCAAGAATGGCTTCCACGGGAATCCTTCATACACGCCGCCTGCGAAAGAGCGGACCATTTGATCACAAGAGACAAGGAACACGTCATGTCCTTTGTCTCTGAGAGAACGCGCCAGACACAGGTTGCTGTAGAAGGCACCGCATCGGTCTGGGACGGATGCTTCAAAAAAGACTATCTTCATGCTTATCTAACTATTAGACACACGTTTTAAGCGTACTAACCGAGTGTTATCTCCGCCATGCGTCCAAGGTTCCACCCAGTTATCCGGATCCTTGAAGTCGGCAACCTTGTCCTCAATCAGTGGTGAGAAGTAGTGAGGGATGGTCTTATCAGAAATCGTATTGGTCTCCTTGCGGTTGCGAATGGAGGCTGACTGGATAAGCGTAGACTCTGTATCCACCTCACCGGGCGAACCGCCGCCCAAATTCGGGGTCGTCACGAAAGGACGCGCCCACAGTTGCTTCGGCCCCTTCTGACGATGCGCACCCTCAATCCCCCACTTCAGGTCGGTGTTCAGATCGACTGTGCACCCTCCACCCGCCATTCCATACCCCGCCGTTGGAATGAGCCCCACACTCTCTGCTGCAGTGGATGCAGGATTCATGGATCCACCACAGCTAGAATCAACGCGTGAGTTCGCATACGACTGTGCATTCGTGTTCGCAATATCTCCTGTATTGACCTTGTCGTTCTTCCCGCGAGTCGGTGCAAAAAACCAGTCCAATACCGTAGTGGACATTTACTTGAGAGCGGGAATAAAACGGAAGACAACTGTCCCATCCATGCAAGGGCAGCAGAATGTTGTTTCAACCGTGTGATTGGCACGAGCACGATGCATATATCGATGAAGTGAAGCAGTATGTAGTGGACGCCTACGGGCGTACCGAAGATGGGCGGGTAGGATGCATTCGCATCACCGGGTTCAAGCCGTTCTTATACGTAAGGGCGGAGGGAGAACCGATTAAAGGCTATAACGCGACGGTTCTGCAGAAGTATGACATCCTTGCTGGTTGGAATCAGCTGGAGACGGTGGCTGTCTGGAAGCTGGAGGTCAATACCATGGAGGCGTTTCGGAAGTTGAAGGGACAAGTCGAGAAACGTGTGGTATATGAGGCAGACCTGCCTCCGTTCCTGCGCATCTTTCATGAACACAATCTGGGTCCCGGGTCTCCGTTCAAGTGCACGGCAACACCTATCGAGATGAAGGAAGATGATGAGCGCTGTGTGGATGTCATGTTTCGGGCGTCGCATACCACGCTTGCCCCTGCAGATGTCGTCATTCCCCTGGTGGTGGCTTGCTACGATTTAGAGATGTATTCTGGGAGTGGCAAGTTCCCTCTAGCAAGGACACTATTTGACCCAGTCGTTGTTGCAAAGAAGTCATGGGCAGATGTGTTTGAGGCGATTTGTGACGATATCAATACTGCACCTGAGTCGCAGTCTTTACTTGATATATTGTGCGATCGGTTAGAGAAGGAGGGATCCCCAAGCACAACCAATAGCCGTGATTACTTTGTAAACTTCCTGAATAAGCCCGGTATCGTAGATGCACTATACAGTAGGAACATCAAACATCTCACCAATAACTGGGATGGGTGGTTCATTGGCGACCCCATCATTCAGATTGGCGTGTCCTTCCGAAACTCCACGGACTTGCTGACTCCCACACTCCGTAAGGTGTTCGTCCTGGGTACGGTAGAGGACGACCCAGAGTTTGAGTCATTCCACACGGAACGCGAAATGATTCAAGCCTTCTCTGATTTCCTGAAGGTACAGAATCCCGACATCATCTGCGGGTATAACACCTTTGGGTTTGATGACGGGTATCTGGTAGACCGCTGTGAAAGTCTGTTTATGCATTACTCCGTCATGTTCGGTCGTATCCCTGAATACCAGTACAAGCACCTAGTCTCAAAGACGTTCGAACTCGCATCCGGGAAGTACGACCTGCGGTACTGGAAGGCAACCGGCCGTCTCTGCATTGACCTACTGCTCAACATGCGCCGTGAGCATTCGCTGGACAGCTTCAAGCTAGATAACGTCGCATCCGTATTCTTGCGTGGATCGGTGCAGAAAGTAGAGGGCAGGAAGGTGTACACAAAGAGCACACGGGGGTTGCGCGCCCGAAACTTCGTCAAGTTTGAGACGGTAGGGAATACGACAGACCCCTACACGGACAAGGTGATCGTTGAAGAGGTCGGACCCAATTACTTCATCCTGAAGGACGACGTCTTACGAAATGCACCTGAGTCGCTAGAATGGACATTCGCAAAGGACGATGTGGATGCTCACACGCTGTTCGATCTGCATCGGCAGGGACCAGCTGAGAGGGCGCGTATTGCACGGTACTGTATTCAGGACTGCGACCTGGTTCTGACCCTGATGGCAAAGCTGGATACGCTGGTCAACGCGCGGGGTATGGCAGAGGTATGCAAGGTGCCGATGAGTTTCGTCCTGCTTCGTGGGCAGGGAATCAAGATCTTCTCTGCGGTAGTGTCTATCGCATCCACGCGCAACCAGATTCTGCGCACGCAACCCAATGGGAACTCAAACGTAGAGGATTGGTCCTACGAGGGCGCAATCGTCATTGAGCCGAAGATCAACATGTACCTGGATCAACCTATCAGTGTTCTAGACTTCAACTCATTGTACCCCACTAACATGATTGCCTACAACATCTCGCCGGATACGCTGGTGTCGGAGCGGACATTCAACCCCGACGGGAAGCTCATCGCGAGCTGGGGAAAGACATCTGACGAGATGCGAGCACTGCGGAAGGCAGGGTACGTATTGGACGACATCTCATACGACAACAAGAAGGATGATGTCGTAACCGGAAAGACCATCTGCACCTACGCCCAACCCGGGGACGCAGCAATGAGCCGTGGGATTCTCCCGCTGGTTCTGGATATCCTTCTGAAGAAGCGAAAGGAAACCCGTAAGCTGGCAGAGACTATCGCAGACGAAGGGCAGAAGGCGGTCTTAAACGGTCTTCAACTAGCCTACAAGGTAGTTGCAAACTCGGTCTATGGACAGACCGGAAGTCGCACATCCCCGATTCGGCGTCTCTGTGTGGCAGCAAGCACAACAGCTGCTGGACGGACTCAGCTGTTGTTCGCGAAGAAGGTCGTGGAAGAGGAGTTTAACGGAGAGGTCATCTACGGAGACACAGACTCAATATTCATCAAGTTCCTCACCAAAGATGTTGGAGACAGTATCGTTCTAGGCACAAAGGCTGCTGAGAGAATCACGGAACTCTGTCGCAAACCGTACGTCATCGGCTACGAGAAGACGTTCTACCCCTTCATCCTGTTCTGTCGCAAGAAGTACGTCGGCATGATGTACGAGGAGGACCCGAACCCCGCCAAAGCCAAGCGCAAGTCAATGGGTATCGTGCTGAAACGGCGTGATAACGCGCCCATCGTCAAAGAGGTCTTTGGGGGTGCTCTGGATATCCTGCTATTGGACCGCGACATCAAGAAAGCCCAGGGGTTCGTCACGGATACTTTGAAGAAGGTGCTGGAACACAAGATTCCGATCGAGAAGTATGTGGTCAGCAAGTCGTTGCGTGACGACTACAAGAATCCAGGACAGATTGCCCACCGTGTTCTGGCAGACCGCATGGCCGAACGCGACCCTGGAAACAAGCCACAGGTTGGCGACCGAATCCCATACATCTACGTGGATGGACGGAGTGGAAAGCAGGGCGATCGGATTGACCACATTGATTACGTCCGACACAACAACCTTCGTCCCGACGTAGAGTTCTACATCACCAATCAGATCCAGAATCCAGTTGCACAGCTGTTCGCTCTCTGCATTGAGTCAATGGATGGGTACCGTGAGCCGAGACCGTCGTACAAGCAGGTGTATGATACCCTCCTGGAGAAGCGGAATGGAAACACGGAGGAGGCTACGATTGACCTGCTAGCCAAGAAGGAGAAACAGCTGGATTCACTGATCTTCCTGTCTTCTGAAACCATGAAGAACGTTCTCAGGAAGCACAAGCGCGGACCGATGGACGCCTTCCTCCGGCGCTGATTTACGCGTAAACTCGCGATGATACACAATGAACCAACAACATATCCACCTCATCTCCATGTTTGCCGACTTTAACCGAACGGAGGAAGCTGCTTTCCGTGGATTTTTCCGTATGGGGCGTCCGAACATTGACCTCATGAGCAACTACATTGACATGCGAAACAACTTGTACCAGCTCGTGTCCAATATACTGGAAGGGCAGTCGGGGAATGAACCCTTTGCTCCGACCATACAGATTCAGGTCCCTCCGGGGTGGAATGAGTCGGTTGTGGTTACTCCGACTGCCGAGCAGATTGCTCATGCATCTCAACCTATTCCTGAGGGGACGACATTGGATACCTGTGCGATCTGTCAGGATGCACTCACGGAAGCGGAAGGCGGAACGATTCTCCGCAACTGCAGCCATCAGTTTCATAGGGGGTGCTTAACAGAGTGGTTCTCTCGGAGTGTGCGTTGCCCGGTCTGCAGAAACGATATTCGAGAGAGCAACAACGAGTAGGTATGAAGATTGCCGTTTGTACCCCTACCTATAACCGCCGATGGACGTGGGAATGGTCCCGTCTCTGTTTTGACCGCCAGGATTACCCTGCAGACCAGCTGATCTGGATTGTCGTTGATAACTCCGATACCCCCGAGCAATCGTGGGAGGTTTCCAAGGAGCATCCATTGGTTACCTATGTCCACGTGGATGGAAAGAGACCTATCGGAGAGCTTCGGAACATATGTGTTGCAGAAGCCCTGAAGACGGACTGTGATTTCGTTTCGTTTTGGGATGACGATGACTATTACGTTCCCCACCGCCTATCTCATGCAATCAAGACCCTCAAGGAGAAGCCTGATTGTGAGTATGTAGGATGCTCAACCCTATACCTTCTCCTTGTCCGCGAGAATGTCATTATCAAGGTGGGTCCGTACGGAGAGAATCATTCAACTGGGGCGTCATGGGTTATCAGACGCGCGTATGCGGAGAAGAACAGCTTTGACAGCAAGCTCACCAAGGGTGAAGAGGGATCCTTCATGCGCAATTGGCGGACCAAGATGGCGATGATTGATCCCGAAGACTGTATTCTAGTGATGGGGCACGCAGAGAATACCGTAGACAAGAGCCAGGTACGTACAAAGGCGGCCCAGTTCTTGGCAACCGATGTGAATTCGGCAAATGGCAAGATGGTCGCTCGTATGACATGGTTCAAGTCTGCCCAAGTATGGGATCAGTTTCGGTCCACGTTCGCTGCCGTATTATGTGCAAAACCTCCGGGCTCCACTTGAGCGAAATAGAGGGTGCCTTCGGGAGCTGATCGGATTCACCGTACTGAAGACGCTGGAACAACTGCCGAACGTCGTGTTTGCAGGAGACCACCAGTTCATCCAGTTTCTGTTCCGGGAATAACGTCTGAATTTCCGAGAGCTTCGGTGGAAAACATCGCAGAATCTCAATCCCTGCCTTTTTGAATAGAAAGGGGATCTCGTTGCACGTACATATCACGGGTATAGCAAGAGACCCACTTGATAACCACTCCGATAACTTGCGCTGTGCATGAGGATCTGAACCGTCTATCTCATCCAATACCAAGCAGATACGCTTCCTCTCCCCGCGCAATAACGATGATACGCTGATAGAACTCCGACTGGAGTCTCTCAGGGTCTCAACATCCTTGAAGGAACGCATTGCCTGACTGGCGTTGATTTCGTTGACATCATATCCAAACGTGTTCCCTGCAGCGAGTGCCAATGTGGTCTTACCGATACCCGGGGGTCCCGTCAGTACAAAGGCTTTGGTAAAGGGTGGATTCTTCAGGTAGGTCGTCAATCGTTCCTTTACGTCTGTGTGTCCAACTATATCCGAAAACAACCGTGGTCTGCGAGTTTCCGTCCACATACTCTTGTATCCGTTGTACTCTGTAACTATTTACAACATACACTTCTTACCCCAATCCGTTGCACACGCCAATGCTAGGTCACACTGTGCGGCAAACGACTGGAGACCGGGGTTCTTCGGGTTGAAGGGTCGGCATGTCGTGGTATACTTTGGTTCGCACAAGGATGTCTTAGGATTGTAGTCCCATCGGTCAGGACACAGCTGTGTAATGGTGGTTCGTTTCCGAATCTGAATGACAGGCTGCAGAATGTAGAGGTACACGAAAATCAGAAAGCATAATGTGATGACCGCGATGATGGCATCTCGGATTGCCCCTGGGAGACTAAAGATCTTGATGGTCTCCTGCCAATGAACGAGAGCCAATATGATGACGCCAGCCAATATCGTGACAAAGAAGGGCATGGACATCTCGTACCAAAAATGGGGATCGCTCAACACCTCTCCAATTGACTTCTGTAGCTTCGTTGCTCCCGAATCGACTGCTTCCCCGACTTCATTCACGTCTGCACCGATAGTATCTACCGTTTCTGCGATACCTGGGTCTGCCATCTTATCTGACTAACGAGAAAATGGAGATCCCGAGAGTTCTTCTAACTAGATTGTTCAGAGACACCCGGTTTCCATTGGTTCGGCATCACCTGGACTCCTACGATGACTTCCTGTTCACCCGCATTCCAGGTCTGTTGAAGGCGTCCAATCCGCTGACACTCCAATTGGGAGACGACCGTATCATTCGGGTGTACCTGGGAGGCAAGGGTGGTGATGAAATAGACTATAAGCCCCCTCGGGATGATGCCGGAACCTCTATTGTGCCCCATATGTGCCGACTGGATCGGAGGACATACAGTCTAGACATAGAAGTCAAGGTTGTCATTGAGACGACCGTTGGAAAGGAGACAACGACACATGAGATTCCGTCCTTTCTGTTGGGGCAGATTCCGTTGATGCTTCGGAGTCGTCCTTGCTACTTGACCCAATTGGAACCATCGGAAGCCTTTACGATGGGAGAGTGTCACTTTGAGTTGGGTGGCTACTTTATCATTGGCGGTTCGGAACGTGTGCTCCTGACACAAGAACTACTTGGAAACAACATGTACTATACCGGAAAGCGCAAGAACGTGTCGTCCAGTGCGAATGGAAAGCCGACCCTCGTAGAACATGCTCCGGCGTTCAAGGTGGATTCACCAGAGTACGATTCAGAGACAGAGGTCTATGCAGCTATCCGTTCCATCTCCGAGGATGGAGCAACAGGTCCCTTCTCTCACTTCATGATCATTCCTCCTCGTACAAAGTACCGCCGCAAGCGGTTGGCACTCATTCAGTTACCAGGGTATGACCAACCTGTACCGTTGATTGCTGTTTTTGAGGCGTTGGGGGTCGTAACCGATAAGGATCTGTATGACGTCATTCTTGCAGGGGTCCCCGAGCAGGAGCGCACAGCATACGACGACCTCATGACGGAACTCATTCTATCCTTCCATGTCTTTCGGGATACCAAGACATCCGCTGAGCTCCTTGCGTCTCGTACTCGTACCCAGAGTCTGTCGCAGGTCATAGAGTCTCTGCACACCACCCTGTTTCCTCACGTAGAGTCGCGCGGGGATGATGCAGCTGCCCTGTTCCGCCGAAAGGCGTATACTCTCGGACACTTGACGAGGATGGCGCTGGATCTGACTCTCGATAAGATACCGCCATCCGACCGCGAGCATTTCAAGTTCAAGCGTCTCAACTCATCAGGTGACCTGTACTTCCAGGAGTTCAAGCGCATCTACAAGGAATTGGCACGGAAGATGTTGACCCTAATGGACAAGCGTCTGACGTATGAAGCCAGTACCTATGCAGGTGCAAAACTAGTGGATCTTCTGCAGCCTGAGACTCTGGGCGCATTCTGGGCGACACGTGAGGTGTTGAAAACCTTTGAGAAGTCACACAAGTCGCAGTGGGGTGGGCAGGATGGTGTATCGCAGGAACTGTCTCGTCTCTCGTATTACAGCACTCTTTCCCAGTTGCGCCGTATCAGTCTTCAGATGGATAAGACATTGAACATCGCCGAACCGCGTCGTCTGCATTGCAGTCAATACGGTCTGGTGTGTCCCATTGATAGTCCCGACGGGAAGTCGATCGGGTTCATCAAGTCGTTTACAACTCTTGCTCGTCTTGCTACGCCGTCTCTCAGTAGCAAGGTGTATGAACTCATCTCAACCAAGGGGTTGTTGCCTCTGGCAATGATTCATCCTGCTGTCTGGAATCCGTCTTGGACGCGTCTCTTTCTGAATGCCGATTTGGTCGGTGTTATCCCGGTGGATACGGAAGCCTTCCACAAGCAGTTGATGAAGGATCGGCGCGAGGGGCTGATTGATACCTTTGTCTCCCTGTCGTGGAACCGACTGGATAACATCTATACCATCTTCACGGATTCAGGACGCCCTATCCGTCCTGTGTATCGCGAAGGAACAATCCCCAAGGATGTCATGTCCGCCAAGACATGGGATGCATCGGAGGAGCTCTTCGATTGGATTGATGCGTCCGAGACGGAGACCACTCGTCTCTCTATGCTTCCATTCCACCCCAAACTGAGTTCTGAGATTCACCCTTCCTTCAATTACGCCCCATCGTCTGCTGCTGTTCCCTTCTCGGATCACAATGCGGGGACTCGCAATATGTTTTCGGCTGCTCAGCAACAGAAGCAGGCAGTTGGCTGGTACAATACAAACTTCAAGAAGCGCTTTGATACGATTGCGACCATCCTGAATGCACCCCAACGTCCTATCGCCCAGAACTGGATCTACCAGCACGCCTTTGGATGTATGCCGTATGGACAGAATGCGGTGGTTGCTATCATGGTATACGGCGGGTTCAATCAGGAGGATAGTGTTCTGTTCAATCGCGGATCTCTCAAGCGGGGACTGTTTGATACCACGTACTTCCATTCCTACAAATACGAAGAGGAGGTCATCGATAGTGCACTGCAGACACATACGCAGGCAGTCAATCTACTGCTGGACAAATGGGCAGATGTTAAGCGCAAGCCGGATGCTGATTATTCCAAACTGGATGCCGACGGAATCATTAAGGAGGGGTCTGATGTGGATACCACCACTGTCCTGGTGGGATTCGTATCGCCCATCTCCAATCCGGATGGAATCGTGCAGTCCTACCGGGATGTCAGTATTCTACCGAAGCGCGGTCAGCGGGGGCGGGTGGATGCAGTATACCGCTACCGTACATCCGACGGACTCTTGGGGATCCAGATTCGATTGGCGGAGCGGAGGACACCGACCCTAGGGGACAAGTTTGCATCACGTCACGGACAGAAGGGTACTGTTGGAGCTATCGTGGAAGAGGAGGATATGCCCTTCAATCGTCGTGGTGTGCGTCCCGATATCATCGTGAACCCGCATGCAATCCCAACCCGTATGACAGTGGGACAGCTTCTGGAGAGTACCTGCAACAAGATAGCAGTCAAGCAGGGTGCTCTGACTGACGGAACGCCCTTTACGGTATCCAATCGTATTCCTGATACGGCAAAGCTGATGGTGCAGCTTGGATTCGAGTCCTATGGCAGTGAGATGATGTACAGTGGTCAGACAGGTGAGATGATTGATACTCCCATCTTTGTGGGACCTACGTTCTACATGCGTCTGAAGCAGATGGTGGAGGACAAAATCAATTACCGTGATACGGGTGCTCGTCAAAGCATGACCCATCAGCCCCCTGAGGGACGGTCGAATGACGGTGGTCTCCGTATTGGAGAGATGGAACGCGATGTTCTCTTGGCGCACGGGGTTTCCTCGTTTGCGCAAGAAAGTATGATGAAGCGTTCGGATGGAACGACATTGGTGTACCAACCGGAGACTGGACGGTTAGATGCAGATACCGAGCATGAACAACGGGAGCTTCAGATGCCCTATACGATGCGTCTCTTCATGCAGGAGATGCAGGCAATGCATGTAAACGTAAAAGTTGTTACGGATGCATCTGCTTAGAACATCGTACCCCACACGGATGAGTTGCCGAACTCCAGCTTGCGCGTCAGGAAGCGCCAGATGTCAGTCAGGTCAGTCGGGCGCTTCCAGGTTCCGGTGTGGTACCCGGTCTTGGTGCGGATGCCGCTCGCGTAGTAGAGGAAGCCGTCGTCGTCAGCGTCCATCTTCCCGCCGTTGCGGAAGATGAGCACGAGCGTGCGCTTCGAGCCGTGCACCCAGGACGCGCCAACCACCTCCTTCAGGTCGATGAAGGAGTCGTCCATGGGCGGCGTCGCAAAGTTCAGGTCGTTCATTTCCATACGGACGCGAATCATGTCGCGGGCCGGTTGTTGGGGGACTGGCTCAAATATGTGCCCCTCGTCTTCAAACACGCCGTCTAATTTTTTGGTTACTTCGGTGAGGTTGCGGCGCGCGCTCTTAGGACGCTTCGCCTTGATGGGCGCAGCGACCTGCTTCTGCTTCGGATCGTAATCCGATGAACTGTCCATATCTGCCTCCGTAGAGGACTCATACTCGGGATTCATAGTGTAGCTCGGGATATTTGCGGTTTGGATGCGTGACATTGTATTGTGGGGGTGGGATAGACGTCCCGACAGGATGCAGATCCATTTTACACGGACTGGATGAACTCCCACTTCAGGTAGTCACATATCTTCTTCCATATCTGGTCATGTGCAATCAACCGATCGCGCGATTTCAGCAGAGGGAAGTAGACCTTGTACTCATCCAAATCCAGTAGCTCAAAGAACTTGAAGAGGATGTAGCTGTACGACAGGAAGTTGGTGCGGTCATTGGGGCAGTACAGCAGGAACGGTGCCTGAATCTCCTGAAACATCGTGCGAATCTTCTCTTCAATCTCCGGGGTAATGGTTGGCGGTGGGTTGCCGTTCAGACGCGACAGGATATGGGCGGCATGCTCGTAGTACTTGCTCCTCCCTAGCTTCTTCAGAATCTCGCGTGCATCCTTCTCGTTGAGGTCGGCGATATTGGTGATACGACGCTTCCTGATTTCTAGAACGACCTCGTTCATGACATCATCTGGAATCACTGTACTCTCCTTGGCCTGGAATTGGTTCAGAATTTCATTGAGATGGTTGATCTTCTTGTACGCGTAGTTGTTGCGCTCCTTCGGGGGGTCGCGGAACGACGGCATGTCACTGACAATCATCGCATACTCTTCGGAACCACACTTGGGGCAGACAAGGATACCTTCAGTTGGTAGCTCTTCGCGGGCAACATTGCAGTCATGACAGTGTTCCGTCATGAGCTGTATAACCTCTGGACCATGCGACGCCTTCATCCTCTGCAGAAACTCATCCAGAAGTCCCTTGCGAGATACACCGGGGTCTCCACTCGCAGTGGACGACAGAAACTTGGAAAAGGTGTTGTCGTTGGTGGGTTGCGACACGGGAACCGACGATTCCGTACCGGAATAGTAGGTCATCATAAGATCAATGTTCTTCATGTAGTAGTCCTTGATCTGCTCACCCATATCCGCCTTCCGTTTGAGCTCACGAAGGTCCTGTTCCCACTTGGAACACATGACGATAGAGACGACATCTGTCTGCTCCTTTAAGGAATCAATCTGTTCCTGCAATGCCGCGCACTCCTGATCAACGTTCTCTTTTGACTGTTCTCGGATCTGCTGGACTACCTCCCTATGAACGGAGTCCAGTGTCCCTGCTTTTTGCGCAGCTTGCTCCCGCACTCGCCTCACGCGAAAGTTGTCCATATACACTTTACATACGCGAACGTGTGAAAACGAGTACTGCAATAAGGAGAGCTGCAACTCCTAATCCACCGATTCCCGGTGTATTCATGAGTTCAAACCCTTCCTTGGTCAGCTCAGCATACTTTGTGCGCCCTTCTGCCATACCAGCCAGTTCCGTCTGAGCTTGTTCAAGTGCACTCTCCTTCTTCGCGAGCTCAACCTTGTAGCTCTTGATGTTCGGATTGTCATTCTTGAGCTTCCGGAGTTCATTCACACGAGTCTGCAGTGACTTGATGGTGGCTGCTTGCGCTCCGTCGGGGTTTTCGGGTTCTGGAATCATGACACAACCCCCCTTTTTCATATCTGGAGTTAGACTTGGAGCCATATACCCAGTTGTACCGTTCATCTGGTTCGTGACATTGCACTTGTATTTCTGACATGCAGGCGTTGGATCCCCAGCAATTGCCTTGAACAGAAGAGTCGGATCCATCGCAAGAACGTCTCCGGCTGCTCCTCCCACAAGACCCTGTCCTAAGATACCAGGTGCCGGTATGTTTGAAATCATTGCCATACGCTTCTCAAGCTTCCCCGACGGAGACACACACATACCAGCGGTATTCACAAGATAACTATCGCCTAACGGTTGATCTGCATATCCCATAATACCTGTGTATGCGAACGCTCCTCGCACGTTCGTGAATATCTGACCGAAATTGCCGTCTTCTCCGATGCCCAGCGCTTGTGGTGGAGGGACGCGGTCTGTATAGCTGTACGTAGGACCAACCAAGTTGTCCTTTGCCTTTCCTAATTTGGTCCACACGTCATTGGTGAGAGCCGCCATGCTTTCAAGCAGGAGTTTTTACAAAGTCACTTACCTGCCTCCAGAATGTTGGGTTTGAGAGTGCACAAGGACGCTGTGAGACCATTGAGTGTGCAAGTGTATTCAGATGAAATCCAAAGGTACGACACACGAAGGCAATCGCCAAGAATGCAGACCGATTGATTCCGCACTGACAATGCACGTATATGTTCCGACTCTGAGGATCCCTCAGAAAGGTGAACATGATTTGTTCGAACAGAGGATACCAGTCTAGGATATTGGCATCCAGTGCATCCACTGCATTCAGAACGACATACTTATCGGGGTGTTCTTGAGAAAACCACTGGGGACCATCGTCTGCAGTTGCGCAATTGATGACGTGTGTAAAGTTACCGCGCTTCGCTAGTTCCGGAGTGAATTGACAGCCTGCCCCAACATAGATGCGGGGATACAGGCAGGCAATTGGATCATCACGCCATCCCCTGGACGGGTTTCTATGAAATGCCAGCTTCGCGAACTCGATGGTCTGCATTATAGTATGACTACAAAGTACCCTAAAATGGATGAGACACCGCGCCCAATTCTAAGGGCAACAGAATGCAGAAGATATTCGAAGACGATACGTGGTATTTCGCACCGGTGCGCTTTCTGTGCGCGTGGGGAATCATGATTGGGCTGTTTATAGCAGCCGCAATCGCGTTCCCCATCGTTGTAACGGGTGCCGTCCTAAAGATGGCACTTATGCTTTAAACGAGCGCTCCTATCAGAGTGCTCAACACATAGGAAAGGGCAACTGCTGCCAATCCTAGGACGCCCACGCCCGTCCACGAAGGGACACCTGCCGACGTATACGTATGAGGAATGTGTTGCAACAAAATGCTACGAGGCGTAGACAACGAAATCAAACAAGCCGCCAAAAAGAACGCAATGTACTGCGCCAACCCGCGGAACGCATGTTTTAGCATGGGAATCTGCGGCGAATACGATGCGGGAACGGGGGAATTCGTCGGCTGAAACGTAGACATCGGATGCTGGGGAGGAACCGATTGAGGTCCCTGGGGCATTGGGAGGATGCTATCCAAAGGTGTAGAGTCTTCCATGATTTATACCGAAGACGAGAATTGACATGAGGCGTCTTCCACGCGATAGCGGTAGCATTTTCCGTCGTATTTTGACACCGTTTGCGACAAGTCTTCTGCCGGAACAGCCAATACGGGCTCAATGGTATACGCACGGTGGAACAGCAGGACGACTATACCGAATCCTATGATGAAACTGAACATCCCGGCTCCCTTTTCAAGAACCTCTGATACGTGGATTCGTGGGATCTTCATTTGTGTTGAGAGGCGAGAAGATTGAGGGAGTCCGTTTCAGACGTACAAGGTACTTCGGATGCAACTGCGCGAATACATCCCTCTCCCACCTTGTACGTTGTGGGGTCGTTAGGTGTCGGTGCGCGTTTTACAGTTCGTGTTGGTGGCGACATTACTGCCGATATCAACATTCCGATGAGAGCCCCTGCAAAGAAATAGGGCAGGCTGAAGTGCATTACTCATGCACTCACAAATTGTATATCAGATGTCTTGAAGAACCTGTAGAAGAACACCAGGATAGGAATTGCCCATAAGCCAAAATACGGTATGATCAGAGCCAATGCAGTCAGGATGTACCCGAAGATAGACCCAAACGCAACCGTTCCTACCTTGTAGGCAATTCCGACACCCAGGAGGTGCAGAAAGATACTGAGCCCCCCGATGATAGACGAGTAAATACCCGATGTAGCATTCCCGAGTTGGCTGCGCGGATCACTCTCTTCGTTGGTAGCACTCTTGTTATACACCGCAAACATGCTACCGTCATCAATGGTCTTCTGTTCCTCTTGCCCGTCTACCAAGTATACCACTGAAAGGCTCTTCTTGTCTCCGATACTAGGATCTGTCCCCATCGTATCGGGGCCAATTTTGACGTCAATCGTATTCTCGTTTACCAGCGACTGGAGCTGACGAGTGACATCGGCGGTTGACGATCCAATCCCGTAATTCGCTTCCTTGATCACCAACATTACTAAGATGCGAAGACAAGATTGGCGAGACCACTCACGATGCGCAGGACGTTGTACGACTCAATATATGCAGTCATCGTGTACGTGTAATCGTAGATTACGTTCTCGGCTCCCCGGGTAATAATCGTGATCACATCACTCGTGTTTACTGCCAAATTAGCAGGAACTGGGGTTGGATTGGGATTGAATACGGTACTCTTGTAGACGCACACAGATGTCGGTAGCACGGTCTGATTCGTTATGGCGATTGGAACCGGTTGAATCAAGGTGCTACGCAGAATGACCTTGTTGATCAGACTCCCATTGAGTCCTCCGCTCGGCTGGACGGCATCGTGGTTCATTGAGAATGAGTACATGTAGACACCTGGGAGAGGCGTTATGTCACCTGGAGTATGCTTGCAGTGCTGAATGAGTCCAAAATAGTCACTGTTCTTTGGAGTCAGGCGTTCTTTAGCGTCTAACAGAATCGTAGACTCCAACACGATATCCCGCTGTGCTCGCGATTGAGGCACGAGTTCCCCCGATGTCAGTTGCAGATATGGGTTGGTATACCCTCCCAACAAGTTGGCCATTGGACGGCGATTGCGATTCTGCCAGTTTGTGTAGTTATCATAGTCGTTGTACTTGTACCGGTCACTTCGTTGAGCAACCCACACGACACGAGACACCATATTGTGCATGGGAAGCTCCATATCAGTTGGACCATACTGGGTACCCTTGGTAACGTGCCGGACCTCCTTGATCATATAGCTCTGATCTGCAGCCGATACCTGAGCACGCTCCCCCTCCGTCAGGTACACATAGTTTGCTTCAATGTACGGATCGGGAAACCAGTTGGCGATTGTTGAATTCGTCTGCGTCCCATTTATGTCAGGTGGGCTCAAGAACGTTGTGATATTGTAGTTCACAGGATCAGCTGCGATTCGTCCTCCGTCGTACTTCCCTTTCACGTCCTGAATCGTGAACAATTGATAGACGGGACGGAGTGTCAGCCGAATCTCCACCTCTCCACCTTGAAGCGCGATGAGAGGCAGGGCAAACCCCGGATTCTCGCAGAACCAGAAGTGAAGAGGGACGATAACCTGACGGCCTCGGATAGAGGGCTCAACCGGAATGTCAGGTACTCCGAGCTTTAAGATCTTGACTGCGTGGGGGTACTGGTACATACGCCCAAACGAATTCTGGGGATCGTACAATTCGGGTACATTCCCAACCATCTTATCGATGAGCGCCCTCTTCGTTGCGTCGTATGTTAAGTGTGAATACAGCTTGAACCATTCACCGGGCGCTTCTACTATCTTTGTACCGTTGATGTACACACCCGCGCTTTCAATACAGTTGTACCCTATGTTTTCAATCCACTGAAACTCGTAGCCAGGAGCATTGTCTCGCGGGCTCCCAGTGGATGAATACAGTGGTGACCAAATATCCGGCAAGTTGAAGCAGAAATAGCAGTCGTGCAAGAGATCTGTCACACGCTTGACCTTGCATCGGAATGATGACGGTCCGCCTACTAACGGAAACTGAAGACTCGTGTTCTCAAACTCGAGACGAACAGACTCCATCGCAAAGTTGGTATGGCGCTTGTACATCGTCCTCCATAACGTAAACGTTGGGTTTCCGTTAAAAAGTTGGTTCTGGGCACCGGTTGCTACCAACTGTAGAAGACCACCGGGCATCTTTGTCTATCCTTATAGGAAGGCTTTTGTTATGACGAACAACACGGGGCAGTTCCCAATGTGATTCGGTTGTTATACGTACCCCCCGCATATGCAGGTGTTATCTGCAGACTATGACCAGCCATGATTGCAACGGCCGTTGATGCGTACTTATTGTACGTGGTGGGCGGGTCCATAGATACGAACCGATTACGGAGTTGCGACGGAACCAGACCAGTCGACTGGGTACGACGAGTCAGAAGTTGACGCTTCTTCTGCGTTAGGATATCCTGCGGAGAGAGGTTTATGCTGCTGACAGGCATTTACTAACATGCCGAGACATTCATTCAAATGAGGGTGATTCTTGTCAGCACACACGTGGATCAAATCACTGGGTACTCGAAGGTGGCCCACAACCTAATCCAACAGATTGCGACACTTCAGCCGTCGGTGAAGCTATTCCATTACGGGTTTCAGCGCCACCCCGGTCGTGTGGGTCTCCGAAAGGTTCCCAAGGGAGTTGTTGCACACGATGCAGCGGCGGCTGAGGACCCGCGGGAGGAGGGGTTTGGCTACAAGCAGTTGCGCGAGTACATTGAGACAGTGGATCCCAAGCTGGTGATCTTTTACAACGACCCTCTGGTGGTGGCCAGGTTCCTTGAAGTCTCTGGGTACAAGAAGGGTACCGACACGTTCAAGGTCTGGGTCTATCTTGATCAGCTGTACATGGGGATTGTGCAGCCCATCATGGATGCGATTGATACGAATGCAGAGCGCGTGTATACATTCACCCAAAAGTGGAAGGATGTGTACCAAGGGTATTTCCCCGGAGGAACACAGGCTGTTGTCAAGGTCTTGGGCCACGCGGCAGATCCTGATGTGTTCAAGCCACTGCCTCAGAAGAAGTCGTTGCGCGCAGAGCTCAAGATTCCCGATAATGGCGTGGTGTTCCTGAACTGCAATCGCAATACGGAGCGGAAGCGATTGGATCTGACGATTCAGGGCTTTGTGGGTCTTCTCGCAAAGTACCCAGGTGCACAGTATTACCTGATTTTGGCTACCGGAACCGATCCTCGTACGGGCGCCTTCTATGACCCTCGTCGTATCTTCATGTCCGAGTGTATGATTCGGAACCTAAATATCGTTGATGTTGCTGACCGGATGATTATGGTGGATACGGGTGGTCAGACGCTTTTCAACGATGAGGCAATTAACCGGCTCTACAATACCGCCGACTTTGGTATCAACACATCCGATGGCGAGGGGTTTGGTCTCTGTCAGTTGGAGCATGCTCAGACGGGTGCACCGCAGATTGTTACGGACGTCGGTAGCTATGAGTTCCTGAACGGTGGAGCAGTCGTGATCCCGACGTCTCAGCGGTTGTACCACAGCCAGACAATGCCACTTGGATTGTTTGGTCAGGTCGCGTCCGCAGATGACGTGACGGCGGGTATGGAGCTTGCGATCAATAAGGGAGCAGAGTTGCGTACCATCATCTCGCAGACCCCCTTCCCGGCGTGGTCAGATGTGTGTGCTGAGTTCCTGGAGGACTTGCTGTCTATGAACATGGCGATTGTGTGATCCACTGAATCTGTCGCTCTGAAATCTGACGCCCCAACAATAGGAGACGCTGCTTATCATCAAAGGCAGAGACGTCAAAGATCTCTTTCGTAACGGGATCCCTCAACATCAAACATCCCTTGACCATCAGCTTCTCCAGTGTCCGACTTCGTTGTGTCTTATTCTTCAAGTAAGTCACATCGCGCTCGTCTGAAAGAATACTCGGCTTGAACGCCAGGTCTTCGCCCGATACCGACGAATCAAACCGCATACACACCAGATTCGGCTCGTTCTTCAAGTGAAGCCGACGATGAATCTCACAGTCTACTGCAGCCTGCTTCAGGAGGGTTGTAATGCGCTTTGCTAACTCTGACTTCTCATAGGATATCTCGTACAGGTGTTCATCTGTACTCATGAAGGTCTCCTGCGGGGGATCGCCTTCGTACCGCTTGAGCTCCATATCGGTACGTCGAATGAACACCAAGTTGTTGTCGGTTCCCGTCTTGGCGCTCTCAGGAATCACAGTCAAATAGTAGGACACACGAACCGTCCGTTCCGATACAGGCAAGGAAGCGTGACTGCAGATACGAATCGCACGACCAATCACCTGCTCGGTAACAGCAGGGTTCCAATGGGGTTCCATAATGTGCACGTGGCGGACATTGGCGAGTGTAATACCTTCCGCACCTGACCGGGATGCCAGGAGAACGCACAAGAGCTTCTTTCCGCGGGCCGTAATAGAGTCCTTCAGTGATTGTGGGAAGGTGTCGGTATACGACCCGTTGAAAATCTGACGCATCATCTCGCGCTCTTCTGCCTTCTCTTCGCCAGTGTAGAACGCATACGCCGGCTTATCTTCCATTCCTTGGTCTTCCTTCCATTGACCCCCCTCGTTAGTGATGCGATACCGCTGGAACCCATGTGCTTCCAAAATCGCCGAGAAGACTCCCAATCCTTCCAGTGACCGATACTGCGAGTACACAAACTGACTCCGACGGGCATCTCCTTGCAGACTGTCTCTGAGGTTTCGGAGCATACGTAACATCTTGGGACTCCACTTTGCCAAAGCATCTTCTGTCAGGTACTTTGCGGATTCTGCACGGATCTTCTCAAGGAGATCCTTCTTGTCTGGAACGGCATTCTCGTTTACGGCGGCAGTCTCTGACGTATCACGCACTTCCGACGGGACTGTAAAGTCGCAGATCAGACGGGTTCCGACACGATAGGTACCTCCATCGTCATTGAGGGTCCGACGCTTCGCATCACGCTGAATCTCTTGGAAGCGGGTCTGCAAGTAGATACCCAGCTGTTCGCTCGACATCACAACCTTCTCCAGCATCTTGTCATCTTCAATCCGCTTGGGAAGCATCCGTTCATCGGCGCCCTTGAAGTAGGATACCAATCCTTGAATACGACGCATAAAGAGGATGGGATTCTTGATATTGAGTCCATCACGGAAGGTCGCATCAAACTCTTCTGCCTTGGACGGAAGACATTCCAATGCTTCGGTTGTCACACGCTCTATCTGCAGTTCCACGCCCGGGAGTTCCGTCTCCAATCGCTTCTGAAGAGACTGAACCCATGCAAGAGGGTCCTTCACGAACTCGAGTTCCTTGACGTATTGCACCGCCGTCCGCGTTCCCTTCTCGTTGTACACACTTCGGAACTGAGGGGGATTACGGGTCAGCAGAATCGCCTTCTTGGTTGCGTTGAACTCTATCGTATCCACTTCCGGGATACCACGCAGGACGTTTGTCATCTTCATTTCGTCCCATGACCCCTCTACCTTGGTAGGAATCGTAATGCGCTCAATGGATCCGCGCAGAAGGTTCATGAGAATGGCGACTTCACGTGGAGAATTGATAACAGGGGTACCCGATAGTGCAACGACCTTGGTTGTAGGGGAGTTCAGAATGGCATTGTAGATCGGACTTGCAATCTCGGACTCGTTGGAGACACGGCTAATCAGGTTATGAGCCTCGTCAATGATGGTCACACTGTTCTCAAAGGGATTCCCTTCCGCCAGCAGCTTGTTCACCGCATCACGTGTCAGTCCATTGTAGTTGATGAAGGAGAACCGCTGGTTAATGATGTCGTCAACCTGGCGGTCAATCAGGGTCTGGACGTCAGCCGGCAGCGTAGCGAAATTAGAAGGCTGTCCGGGATTCGTCACAAAGAACCGCCCCGCCGTGCGACCCAGAAAGGTATCTGAGATTCCCAATGCCTTCGCATCTTCCCGGTCAGTATCACTCCGAATCACTCGCTCATTCCAGTTGTTCTCACGTCGAAAGATGGGGTCGCCACACTTCCGGATCTCCCCCCGAAAGTTGTCCTGCAAAGACGCCGGGAGCATAATGATGATCTTCTTCTGACTCAAGAGCGCCTCTGCGACTGCGATAGACGAACACGTCTTTCCTGAGCCGAGTCCGTGGTACAGCAACAGTCCACGATACGGAGACTCCAGGGCGATGTAGTCTCGCACCAGAGCTTGGTACGGAAACAGTTTGCCCGTTCCCTTGGACATGTCGCCTTGACGTGCACATAGATCAGCCTCCGTATCGGCTTCATCTAGGGGGTCTTTGTCAATTTTTCGGTACTTCAAGAAGATTCGTGCTACATGGTCTGCGAACGCCTTCCGATTCGGAAGAACAAACGCCATTGTTTTTCGTAGCGATTTGATAATGGGGCCGATATTCCGCGAAAACCATCGTCTTTGGATGATCACAATCTATCTGATATTAGTCGCGGCGTTCCTGTACATACGTCCTTCCGTCGCGTTTGGGGAGAAGGGACGGATTCGTCCATTTGGAACCAGTCGGGAGGCTACCATATTCCCGCTATGGTGGTGGATCTTTATCATTGCAGTCGTAGCCTACTGCATTACGCTGTTTGGGGCGAAGTTTCGGTTTTCTGAGTGATGTCCCGCTTTGATTCGTCTGCGTCCTTAGCAACCGCCTTGTTCTGGAAGTAGGCCTTGAAGGCAGCCACCTCGTCTACCGTCGGGATACACACGGTCTTCTGGATACTCCCGATTGCCTGAGCACCCGTAATCCAAGCAATAAGCATCATGACGTACCCCAAGCCTAAGACGGGGGCCATCGTGGGGGAGACGCCGAAGGTATCGCGCAGTACATTCTCAAACGGACGGACGATAGCGGGTACAAAGTAGCACAGTATGGAAAACAGAGCGGGCCAGAGGGCAAAGTATGCAGCCTCTTTCAGGGACGCTACAATGTCAATCATCTCACAGTAGAAAAAGGTACCAGCCAGGCACATGATGACACCTGCTACGAAGAGCACGCCGAATGCTATGCTCGCAGTCATGATCCACTGGGTATTCATATTGTATCTATGCAGGCAATTACTGTTCCATGCTCATCGCATGTGTTTCAAATGTGCTCAAGAAGTCGCGAAGCTCGTTCAGCATCCTAGGTCGGTCAATGTAGTGGGGTCGTGTGAGCTGTTGGCATTCATCAATAGTTTTCCAAGCAATTGCGGATATCTCACGTCGTTGCATGACGGTGAACTTTTGGTCAATCTGGATCTTGGAGGGGTCCTGTACGATCGCGACGTGATATATGTGCTTGTAGAGGATCCCATTGGTTCCCCGGAACGTCTCGGATAGAATGACGTTCTTTACGATGGTATAGGCATCGCGTTGGATGTTTGTCTCTTCGTAGAACTCCCGAATAGCGCACTCCAAGTCAGTCTCGCACCGAATTCGGCGTCCTTTCGGGAATCCCCATTCGGGGTCTATGTACCGTGAGGGGTACTGTTTGAGTAAAGCGGGTACGTCCAGAGCATCAAAGCATTGCTTCGCTGGACCGTACTCATTGTAATGATGTTCAACGCCATAGCCCCACAGTCGGTTCCACAGCGTATCAAAGGTGTTTGTACGTATCAAGTTCTGTTCGTACTGGGTCATGTTCTCGAGTAGCATACCCAGGTATTCCGCGCTATGATTCGAGTATTTTCCACGCAGGAACTCGCTAAATGACATGCTATCCTTCCGGCGAATGACCAGAACTTGGCACGTGCTTGTATCTACCGGTAAGTGATCGGACCCGGAGACCAGAATGATCCCACACGATACGATCGGGTCTATGCAGTCCCGAAAGACATGTCCTCTTAGTCCACAATTGTTGCAATACATCTACCTTAGTTAGACAGAGTGTGTCTATGTCCATTTTTCCGAGAGTCAATACAAAGATGGCAGATGCAGCAACGTCGTCCGGCCCGTCTGTATATCTCTACTGGATTCTTGGCATTGCTATCGTGGGTGCCCTATTGTATGGGGTGTACTGGTACGTCTACAACAGCGCATCCGGTGCCTGGAAGCCCCTCTACAATAAGCTAACGTCTCAGACTACCTTGTACGACGGTAAGGTCGGTGCGAACATTACGGGAGCCGATATCCCACCGGGGGTCCAAGACTACGGACTGCAGACATGGTTGTTCATCAAGGACTGGAATTACCGGTTTGGGTCTGAGAAGGTCGTTCTGCAGCGTATTGACCCGTCTGCTAAAAATGCCTTTGGACCGAAGGTTAGTTTGTCCCCCGTTGATAACACGTTGAATGTGACGGTATCATTGTTCCCGTCAGACGCAAATGCACCTACAAGCACGCCCGCCCCAGCCAATCAGGGAGGTAGCTCAACCGGAGACACGTTCACCTGCAGTGTTGAGAACGTTCCTCTGCAGACTTGGTTCTCTCTGTCCGTAACAGTGTTCCAGCGTAACCTGGACATCTACCTCAACGGTAAGTTGGTGAAGTCGTGTGTGCTCCCCGGAGTCCCCCGCCCGGTCACTGGAGATGTCGTACTCGGAGTGGATGGTGGGTTCTCGGGGAGCCTGTGCGATATCACGACATACGGTCGGATGCTACTGCCCGCTGATGCGTCCCTCTTCTATTCAACGGGAACCCCCTGTACCGCCCTGAATAACAAGTCAGACGATAGTGAGCTCACCGGAGATCTGTTTGGGTACACCGCCAAGTTTGCGATCTTTGACAACAAGGGAGTCAAGGTGAAGGAGTTCGTCTACTAAAATGGACAGCACGTGGACTATGCAGTGTTGCTCATAACATGTTTCTCTGGTATTGGGATTGCCCCGTATGTGGTCACGGACCCTATTCGCATGATTGGGACAAGTGTGTGAACGGACATCCTCGTCCGGAAAAGGATTAAAGAGAATCAGCGACCATACACAATGAAGATCCTCCTGAAATGTCCGACCCGGCAGCGAAGGGCTCGGTTTGTAGATACGATCTACAAGTGGGTTGAGTTTGCAGACCATCCGGAGTCACTAGGAATCCTAGTCACTGCGGATAGTGATGACGTATCAATGGGAGGTTTTTCAGAGAAGGACCTTCCGGATTCCGTTGCCTGGAAGAAGGTCTGTTTTGGGACTTCAAAGACCAAGATAGAGGCGTGTAATGCCGATATGAAGGAAGTGGACTGGGAATGGGATATCGTCATCTTGGTCAGTGACGATATGATCCCCATTGTTCGTGGATACGATACCCGTATACGATCTGGGATGCACGAGAGTCTAGATCATGTTGTGTGGGTCTATGATGGGCTCCAGAACGGGATCCTCAATACACTCAATATCTTCGGGCGCGTTCGGTATGAACGGTGGGGATACATGTACTACCCTGAGTACAAGTCGTTCTTCTGCGACAACGAAGTAACCGACTGGTGCAAAAGCCATCCAATGCAATGCACTGTTATACCGACAGTGCTTATTAAGCACGACCATCCACTTGCAACCGGAAAGGGACCCGATGCATTGTACATCAAGAATCAGGTATCGTATAGCGAGGACAAACGTTTATATGACCGCCGACGTATGTATACCTCAACGTCCAGACTCGGATTTCTAAAGCTTCTTTCTCGTAGATGAACAATATGAACTGGCTGGCTATTGTAGCCGCATTAGTAGCATTTGGAGTCGTTCTGTATTTGGTGATACAGTACCTCTCTAGCCGAAGCGTTGCACTCGGACAGGCACGAACGGTTACCATCGTTGGACCCATCGCAGATGCGCGGAACCCCTCTACGTTCAAGGGGCAGGTTGAGGTGTCGAAGGATGAACCGCAGGGCCTTACCTTTTCTTACTCGGGCTGGATTCTCATTGAAGACTGGATGTACCGTCAAGGAGAACTGAAGTGTGTCTTTACGAAGGGAACGCCCGACTTCAAAACACAGTGTCCCGGGTTGTACCTGGACCCTACCAGCAACGCGATGATCCTGAAGGTAGATACGTTCGGCGATATGGAGTCACTTGATATACCGAACTTGCCCGCCCGCAAGTGGATTCACTTTGTAGTGGTCGTGGATCAGACGTCTGTGAACATGTACATTGATGGTGTTCTCCGGAAGTACCACACTCTCAAGAGCCTGCCGCGGCAAAACGAGGCAAGCGTGTTGGTGGCTGCTCAAGGTGGTTGGGGAGGACAGATTGGTTCGCTCACGTATCACAGGTATTCTGTCTCGCAATCGGAGGTGTCCACGTTGATGGCGGTGGCTCCCTACGAGGACTCTACCAAGAGCAAAATCCCTCTGCCTCCCTATTTCGACAATACGTGGTACATTGGTCGGTTCTAACGACTGGATGCGATACATAGCTTCCCCGACGGATTGAAGTATACAAAGTCTGCACTAGACTCAATACAGCTCTCCATGTCGCATGTTGCGACTTGAAATCGATTGACTCGTTTGTTAAGCGTGTCTATAAACAGCTTATCATCCTCACTAAGTGAGGCGTAGTGGCGTTGGTTCATCTTAATGAACTCATTGTAGCTAATCCGACCGTAACCTTCGTTCAGGTCAACTATTCGCTCGTACTCAAAGGAAGGTGGTAGGTTATTCATTCTTGGATGGGATGTATTCCCCATACAGTCCTGATCCATTTTACGAGTTAGCGGTCGCGGGAGGTAGCTTCTCGGGGTTCGCCAGTTTCTTTGCCTTATCAAGTTCAGCCTGCCCCTTCGTACGACTATCTTCCAAGTTCCCTTCCAGTTTGGATAGGCGTTTGCGCGCATCCATAACAAGCTGGGTGAGTACAGACATGGGGTCTTTACCAGACAGGTACTTGACCGCGAAGGAGTCAACCAAGACACCCGCCTGGGTATAGTCGGCCCGCTTTGCTGCATCGGCAATCGCATTGTTCAGCTCTAGGTTGTCCTCGGGTTTCAATGTCTTCCCCGCCTGTTTCATAGCGTTACTGAAGCCGTTGAGTTTCTTCGCGAAGTCATCGCGTTTGGGAGACGACTCTGGATCATCAAGTCCCTCCCTTCGCAACTGCTTGGCGGTTGTCCACAGCAGAACCGCCAGGATAGCCCCAAAGATAGTTACAATCCAAGAGCGCATCTTTTGTGTGTAGGACATAAATGAGTTCTGGTAATGGAGTTGCAGGAAGCACAGCTGTCTTTATTAGAGATGCACAAGACGCCACCCTACAGTTGAAACGTCGTCTTGTATACCAAGATTTCACGAGAGGTGTTCCCATGAACACCATCCCGAACGGAGTGGATTCCTATGTGACCTTTTTGTTCGGTCGAATGGCTGGTCGGAGCCGTTCATATGTCATACCTGGCTGCACATCATGTCCGGGTGTCCCGTTTCAAATGCGGGATGTGCGTCTCTTCCTCTGAGTCTTCTTCAGTAGGGTGTGAATCGCATTGCGTTGCGTCTTCGTGACCGTCTTGGGATCATATGAGAAAAAGTACTGGAGAAATTCGGGAGACTTCCTGTTCTTCTTTAGGTCTGAATACAGAGATGCACGTTCCTCGCGCACGCCCGTAGACGTCTGTTGCTTCCCGATGCATTCAATGGGGGCCAGAAACTTGAACCGCCTCTTGTGTGTCGTTTCATCGGCTATATCAATGAGGCGTTGGGCTGCACAGAGCATCCGATCTATCGGCACCTCCTCCCGCACGTGCTTGGGGGCATACATGGATGCTAAGAAGAAGTTCATGATCGTCGGAATAGACGCTATCTTGAGGCCACTCTTGGTATTGTGGAAGCTGTGACAGATGGACGATTCAAACACACGCGCAATCAGCTTTCCCTTCTTGGTGATGTCTCGGTGGCCTGGTAGAAACTCGGTTGTGGCCTGGAACTCCTTGGATGCAGACCCTTCAAACATAGCAGAGAGTGCGTTAACCGTCTTCTCCATATCGTCCTTTTCAACCAAGAGGTCAATCGGCAGCTCCCACTTCCGCTTCTCTAGAGTGTGTATATCCGAGGCATGCAGACCTAAAAGGATCACGTCATTGTCCTCCAAGAATGACTGGATACTACCCGGATCATCCAGTATATCTGGCTTGTCCGTTTCCTTGCACTTCAGTGGGTATGTCTGATTTAACAGCTGTAGGCGTTCGTATACCTTCTTCCACCGCGACACATCCCCCCGGGGGCGGGACAGTTCCAGAAACATCGCCATCCTTAGGAAGTTGGGACTGGCGTATACAACCTTATCCTTCTCAATTGCGTCGTCCCACAGATTGTCAAACATCTCGTCTTCGAGGTATGTTATGTCAGCAACCGCCGTGTAGTTTGCGTACACCTTGAAGGTACCCAAGTGCAGCGCGGGACGGACATTGACTTCATCAATCCCGATGCGTACTAGCTCTTCTGCTAGGAGCATAGCGTGGTACTGTGGGGTCTCTGAGAACATATCGTAATCGGGAAGAGTCCGACTGGTGTCGTAGAACTTCTTGTCATCGGGAAGAAGACTGTTGATGGCTGTTCCACCATACAGAATGACGTCCTCTTTCCTGGCAAAGTCGCGGACTGCATTCAGGGCCTTTCGGATCGTTGGGTTCTGTGCAGACCGCTCCTCGTTTTTGGTCTCCGCTAGTTCAGCGGCTTTCTCGATAGCCTCCATTATCCATCAACCTGGAAAATGAATATCAGTGGGAATAATCTCTCGGAAGGCAGCAAGATGACACGACGATATAATCTTCGGAAGCGCAGAGAGGGGGTTGAGTGGGTCAAGGATGATACCCTAGAGGAGGAAGAGGACGAGGAGGACGACTCTGACTTTGAAGAAGAGGAGGAGGAATCTGATATGTCAGAGTCCGAGCCCGAGTCTGAAGAGGAGTCAGAAGCAGATGGAGAACTCCAGGCTACCATCAAGATTCCCAAGGGAGCACGTAGTGTTGATATGTCGATTCACGCCAGTCTCCAGTCACCTCCGCGTCGTCGTGAAGAGTCTTCGGATGAGGAAGATGGAGATGAGTTCATTGAACAGCTTATCAACAAGTATGGGAAGCGCGGCCGTAAGAAGGGAGATGTGTCGCCTGAGTTGGATCTCAATGAGGAGGAATCTGCGTACTTTAATGAACTGTCTCGGGCGAAGCGTCGTGAGCTGAATGCCAAGATGAAGGCGTTATCAGGGTTGGTTACCTCAGCAGATATGCCGCAGAAGTTCAAGATTCTGGACATGGCAATTCCGGATCACCTAAAGGCAGATGTCATCAAGAAGCTGGATGCATTGAATGAGATGGAGAATGGGGAGGACTACAAGTTGCGTGGTTGGATTGAGCAGTTCATGCGCATTCCGTTCGGAGTCAATATCCCACTACCGGTCAAGTTGGATGACGGCGCCGAGACGTGTTCCAAGTTCCTAACATCCGCTCGGGAAACGATGGACAAGGCGGTCTATGGAATGGCGCCTGCAAAGACTCAGATTATGCAAGTCCTTGCCCAGTGGATCGCGAATCCCAATTCCGTCGGGAATGTGGTTGCCCTGAAGGGTCCCATGGGTGTTGGTAAGACCAGCTTTGCACGGAACGGTATCTCCGAGGTCCTGAAGCGTCCCTTCCAGTTCTTCTCATTGGGTGGTGCATCCGATTCTGCCCACTTTACCGGTCACTCCTTCACCTACGAGGGGTCTATCTGCGGACGTATCGTGGATGCCATCATGCAATCCAAGTGCATGAACCCCGTGCTGTACTTTGACGAGCTTGATAAGATCTCAACGACCCCCCATGGAGAGGAGATTGTGAGTATGCTCATCCACTTGACAGACCGCTCTCAGAACTCACAGTTTCACGACAAGTACTTTGCAGGTATCGACTTCGACCTGTCCCAGTGTCTCTTTGTGTTCTCGTTCAACGATGAAAGCAAGATTCATCCTATTCTGAAGGACCGTCTGCAGATCATCCATTGCTCTGGATATTCGGTAGACGAGAAGAAGGTCATCATGAGCCAGTACGTCTGGCCGGATCTCCTGAAGCGCCTCAACTTCAAGGAGTCGGATCTGGAGTTATCGGAGACTGCCCTCAAGTTCCTGATTGATGAGCATTCCAACGGCGAGGAGGGTGTCCGGAACATTATCCGAGCTGCTGAGATGCTGACGACTCGCATCAATCTTCTGCGCATTGCCGATGCAGAGACGCGGAAGTCTTACAAGTTCGGACGGGATATCGTGCTCCCCTGCAAGATCTCTGCCGAGGATGTTCAGTTCATCCTGCAAGACTGCAGCCCCAAGAAGGATGAGTCGTGGAGGTCTCTATACAATTGAGCGGAGCTCCTGAACAAGGTACTCCTTCTGGTACTCGGGAGTAAAGATACGGTCTGCAAGGGATTTTGCATTTTCTGCAATGCCCCTCGCCAGATCATCATTGTCTACCAGCCATTTCAGCATGGTGTCTAGATTGCTGAGATCGTACTCAATCGGTACATAGTTCTCCATCGCTCGGAGATGCGACTTGAACCAGTAGTTGTTCTTGGGATGTGTTATGATGATGGGAACAGCACCGGACCCAAAGACCCACTGATGGTTCGACGCAATGCAGGTGCCGTCAATGATGAAGATGTACTTGTACCCCATCTGGTCTTGAATGGACATCCACTCTACATCGGGACCCACAAACTTGACATCAGCTATCATGCTTCCCTTGAGCGTATCGACAACCTTCTGTCGGATTCCGTTGCCGTGGTTGTTTCCACGCCAGATCCCGGCGTTTAACCGTTCATGCCACGGGGTGATATCGCCCAACTGGAGTCCGCGACTGAACGTATCGTCATCCAGTGGAAGGTATATGAGCTTGCGATTGTATACATCGCGGGTTGAGAGTGCACCCATGATCGGAACTGCACCATCTGCAACCTTTGACATGAGCATTGTCAGCTCTGATTCAGGACGTACCTGCTTTTTGTTTGCAGGTGACATTGAGTCGAACTCGTCATTTCTAACAAACCCATCCGTATCTGTTATGACCATCGATGCACGTCGGTCTAGAGTTACAATGGTTTCTTTGAGAAAGGAGACGATACTCCCAGAGTATGCACACTTACTGAGAAGCCCCTGCCAATAGTATCCGGTTGAGTCCTTTCGAGCAGACAAAATTGCGTCCCGTGGTACACCAAACTTGGCGTTATTGCGAATCCGATCCCGCTGGTGGTTAGGTACGGCTGGGTTGTTCAAGAGTTTCTTCGAAGCCTCCCATGCAGTGTCCACGTGTCCGGTGAAGTAAGCGATAATTGACAGTTCATCCCACACCTTCCAATCGTATACGTCTGTCTCTAAGAAGAGGACCTGATCGGATGGCTTTGGAATGGTTGCTGCATACCTCGCCATCGCATAGAGTTCCTGTGACCACTTATTGGCCATACGGCAATGTGTCATGTACGATACCAAACACTCGATGCGCTTCGGGTTGATCTGATGCGCCTTCCATGCCCATTCCTTCTCGTTAGTAAGCCGGCATACATTCATAGCCGCAATATAGGTCTCCTCAACCCACCCTCCCATCTCAACACGTTTCTTGTAGTATTCAACTGCCTTTGGGACGTTTCCATTGTCTCGGTACGACTGTGCCAGGTAGAAGACGTAGCGTTCATTCTTGGGCTCGTCCACGATTCCCTTCTCAAGAACGTCAATATCACGCTGCAGCTTATCTCCCGTCTTGTTCCGGCCGCCAATCCGACGACTTTCCATCCAGAACTCACGAGGAAGCTGTGTTGTCTTATTCGGCTTTCCGTTCGTAGGGTACTCGTGCAGAACTCCCTTATAATGCCAGTTATCGTTTGCCTTGAAGATCTGGGACCGATAGTACTCCAGCGGCCCTTGACGGATCTGGACCATGAAGTTGTTTGGCTCTGCCTTCATGTGCTCCAAAAGGACCTGCTTCCCATTGGACGGGAATGACATCAGGTCATCAGCATCAATGACGAGGATATAGTCCATCCGACCGTCGCACAATGCGAGTGCTTCTGACCGGTTGGTTCCAAAATCCTTCCATGGTCGCTCATACACGACTCCGGGGATGTTGCGGGATCCATAGAACTCCTTAATGATTTTGATGGTATCATCGGTGGATCCAGTATCCACAATGCAGTAGGTATCCACGAGGGGGAGCGTGCACTGCATAGACTCGTGAATGATATGCGCCTCGTTCTTTACAATCATGCAGAGACCGATCCGAGGTTCGTCTTCCACGTGACGCCCCCACCCGATATGCGACACGTACCCCTCTGCCCGAGATGTCAACGCCAAACGGAATCCCTTGTACCGGACATAGTCATTTATTGTCCGTTCTGCTGTGTGAGCATTCTTAGGGTCAAAGGTTGCAATTGCACCGAATCCGTTAGGGAATAGAAAGCGCATATACGCCATAGAACGTAGACCAGGGTTGAAACTGAAGTATCCCCATCCGTTCTTGCTGTCCAGGAAGGGGGGTGTATCCGACATCACATAGCCATCTCCATACTTTCGGAGCATGACAGCACTGATCTTGGATGAATTCAGGATAGCGATAGACTCCTCAATGAACCCATCTGCATGTGTTAACCAATCTTCCTCCCAATGCAGAACATACTCAGTCGTTACAAGAGCATACGCCTCGTCAATGGACTTGATTTGACCGCGCTTTCCACAGATCCACGTAAAGTCCGGATACTTCTTCATGAGTTTCTCATTGACACACTCTCTTCCAGAGTCCTCACTAATGATCCACTGTTTGATCGGATATGTGTTGGTGGACAAGAAGCTCTCCAACGTCTTCTCCAGCAGGTCAGGTCTGTTACACGATGTAAGAACTACCGTGACAGACATTACTTCTTCGGTATACTCTCGTCTTCGCGTAAATACGCGTAGACCTCTTTCCGTCTCTTGAGTAAAATGACGAGTGCAGAGTTCGTTAAGCTCAATCTCAAGGAACACCTCAGCCAGACGTTGGTTCCTCACGTTGCCGACGGTCTCTGGAGTCTCTACGATAATGCTCGTGAGCTCTGTGAGCGGAACGGACAGCTTGATCAGACGATTCGTACCTTCCAGAACCTGTTGACACAAGTCCCAGGGTGGTCAGAGGATACCTTGCGTGAGGAAGTGGATCGTATCGTAGAGGGATCCAAATGCGAGTACCTTGACGATCTTCTGATGGGGGTGTTTTTGGCATACATTCGTGCCTTTGCGAGTTTGCAGTACCGCGGAGATTCTGCTCAGATCCACTTGGATTTTGAGCGTCCGTCTGTCTCTGCATTCGTACACGAGTTCTACAAGCATGGTGCCCGGGCCGCGTGGAAGTCTGCCTACCTCTTCAAGACGATTGGGGCTACAAGTGAAGCCCAGGCCCGTAACCGTCGTGACATTGAGACTCTACTGGACAAGTGTCTGTCCGATGTCATTAACGCCTTCATCCCGTGGAAGGAGATTTCGCGTGCGTATTTCCAGTCGGCTCCTGCTCCCCAAGAGGCGCCTCCGCCTAAGAAGGTGGAACCGGAGCCCTCAAAGACCGTGCAGTTTGATGATGCAACCGACGACGAAGAGAGCGATGCAGACAGCCATAGTGGTGAGAAGCCAGCCCTGAAGTTTGGGGATGTAATGCAGGATGTTGACCTTGGTATTGAGGGTGAGGAGAAGGATACTCAAGAGGTCAACCTGGATTCCATTGTGGGGTCGGATACGTTGACGGTCAAGCTGTAAGCGTTCAGGACCACGTTTTTTCAATCGCGGAGCGGAACAAGGATGTTTGAGACTCTCGCTATTGTTGTTGGAATTGTCGTTGTGGCGACCCTATTGTTGTACGTTGTGGACCGTCGGACGAAGGGAGAGCCGATGGATTACGGTATCTTGGCAAAGCTCGTGGCATTTGCCGGTATCGTCTCCGGTGGAATCGTTATCGGCCTGCAATCGGATGCTGTATCTACGGCTGTAGAGACGGCACAGGATATGTTCGTAGGCAAGCCTGCGTTTTAAGTTACCTGATTGGTAACCTTGATAATCTTGTTTCGGATGTGCAGGATCAGACGCTGGCCCTCTGTGCTTCCCACCAGGATCATTGCAAGAGCTACGAAGTTCACGAGAGAATGCTCGGGCTCCGCAAAGTACGTATACGTATGACTTGCGATCGTTATGAACACGCCAAATCCGAACATAAAGTTCCATACACTCCAACCAGCCCAAGCCATTTGTGTTCAGAGCCGATTTTAATGGCGTACAAAAAGCAATGTACGCCCCCGAGAAGTACTTTCGTGGGCTTTCCGCTACCCAGCGGAGGACCCGTCGAAAGGAGATACGACGATACGGGTCGAAAGGATTCCGCGATCCATCTGCCTACACTGGATTCAAGACAGACCGAGGGGTCAAGACTCGTTCGTCATCGTATACGAGTCGTTTCAGATCTATGTTTCCACACGCCAAGACGCTCAAACAAAAGGCGGCTGCAACAGGTGTACCTGTCTCTGCATTGCGCGAGTCGTATAACCGCGGTATGGCAGCCTGGCGAACGGGACACCGACCGGGAGCCACGCAAGAACAATGGGGGTATGCACGTGTTCACAGTTTGTTGACCTGTGGGAAGACGTACCGAACCACAGACTCCGATATTGTCCGCAAGGCAAGGGCGCGTTCCAAGACAGCCAGGAAATGGTGGTCGAGGTGCCAGTAATTATTTACAGCCGAGTCGCGCGATTAATATAATGCCCGCTGGACGTCCCATCAAGTACTCACACCTCACATGCCGAAAGTGTTTGCAAACGAAGGACCGTAGTCTATTCCCAACACAAACTGCCTGCAATGATTGTTACATTCCACGGAAACCCAAGGTAACCGAAAAGGAGTGCGCTGGGTGTAAGATGACCAAGCCTATAACTGCATACTGGAATGCATATGATAGTAACTGTAAGACGTGTTATGCGCCGATTGCTCTAGCTCGTAATCGAAAGCACAAATATGGAGTTGATGATACCGTTCTGCAGACCTATTGGGATCAACAGAACGGCAAATGCAAGAATACCCGCTGTAAGGTCATCTTTGGTAGTCTAGCAGAAGCATGTGTAGACCACGACCATGATACGGGAGCTGTAAGAGGACTTCTCTGCGGTGGATGCAATAAGATACTTGGGTTTGCTTGCGATAATCCCGATGTACTTCTTGGACTCATTGAATACCTGAAAGAACCCGGGACTATCCACAACCAACGAAAGCGGAAACTGACTCAAGAAGAAAAGGAGCGTATCTTTGACAATCCCGAGAAGAAGACCATCAAACAACTCTCTGAAGAGTACGGTAAATCGGAAGCACAAATTCAGAACATCCGCAGCGAAATCAGAACCCAACGTAAACTCATGACTCAATCAGGACACACAAGTCCCCAAGGGGAACCTTCTCCGTCTTGAAGGTCGATAGAAAGGCAACTTCCTTTCGAGGTACTGCAGTATCCTTGCAGAACCTCGCAATGGCCTTGTACTGATCAAACCCATGGTACCTATCGTGCTCTGGGTTCTTCTTTCCGAACAGAACAGACGTTCCATCTCCCAAGGTCATCCAACGGATGAACAATGCCTTCAGTGGACTCTCAGAGGGTTCAGCAGGATCCCCGGGGAACAGGTCCCAATACATGGATGTTGCTAGGCGTACCAAATCAAAGGACGCATTCGCACGGTACGAAGGTTGGCTCTGTGTGAAGAAGGGCTCCATATTGTACTGTCCGCCTGCCTCTTCCTCCTCCTTGAACTGGTCACTCATAAACAGCTTGGGATCCCGCATTCCATTGAGCCGGACACTAAAGATTGCCCGATCAAAGTCAATGATCTTCATCAGGTACCCATACGTCGGAACACGATACAGAATACCATCCAGATTGTAGCTCATGAACTCCTGCGCAGTCCGCACGAACATGATGTTGTTCCCATGCAGGTCGTTGTGGGTCAATGCAAAGATACGCTGGGCATACGAGAGAGCGAAGATAACCTGTGCGACAAAGGCTAGATGGTGTACCGGATCCGTATCGAGCTTGATAAGGTCGTAAAAGGTCCCTTCACACTTCTCCATGACAGTTGTGACAACCGGTACATTCTGTAGTTCTGCCCACGCATACGGTTCCGACTCCTCATCGTCGCCAAAGTCAGACCCATCACTCTCACAGTCACACGACTCAATCGCAAATACGTCTTCCGTGGATGTAGACCCATCATCCCCCTCTTCGTCTCCCATCGGTTCATCTTCGCCTACCATCGATGCCGGGCTTACATCCGACTGGTGCTCTACTTCAATATCTTGAATCCCGTCCAGTGCAATCATCTCATCAAGGACAATCGCAGGACGTTGACTGCGGGTGTGTTGAAAAGCGGGGGTCCCCACGACTGGACGCAACTTCAGATTGAAGGTCTTTCCGATATTCTGTGCAAACCAAGGACGGTCCGACAGTTCCTCGTAGTCGTCAGAAATGTCTATGGAGTGAATCTTTGCCATTCCACAGTAGACTCCATACACCTTTGGGAAATGAGGACAGTCACTCTCCGATAGCACTACACTTGCGAGTGCCCCCACATAGGCTGCCGTATGAGGACTCTGCAGCTTCTCTACAACATGCCCGGATGTATCACTTGGCGCAGGAAGTCCTAAGGACCCGTAATCCCCCCGCATAGACCGGAAGGGACTCAAAATACAGGTCGTCTTGCGATGAATCTCTGCTTGTTTCCCTGATGTGAGCTGTACGGTCCCTGGAGATATAACAGCCTGAATGGAATCCGACAATTTGATACCGTATACAGCTGCTGACTGAAGAACGTCGGTCTTGAACAGTGTCTCAAGGCAAGGGATGAAGGTCTGCGTTTGGTACAGATTCCACTTTGCTTCCTCGTCAGCAGACAACTGATTGCATTTACCGACTCGGAGAGCAAATGGTTTCGTACGTAGGTCCTTAACCATTGATTATGTAGGAAGGTAGACAAAGGAATGGCGAACTTTACGCTACGAAAGTTTGACATGAATATGCTCGTAGAGCGAACCGAAATCGATTCACGCAAGTCCCCCATGATCGTCGTGATTGGCAAAAAGGATACGGGGAAATCGTTCTTGGTTCGTGATATCCTCTTCAATACCCAGAGGTGCTTTCCGGTGGGTACCGTCATTTCCGGTACAGAGGTGGCGAACGAGTTCTTTCAGCATATGGTTCCGTCCCGTTTCATTCACGACAAGTATACTCCCGAAATCGTGATGTCCACCATCAAGCGCCAGTTGCAGGTCAAGATGGCACGGAATCGTGATAAGGAAGCACATGGTGGTAGCTCATCCATGGACCCCCGGGCGTTCTTGATTCTGGATGATTGCTTGTACGATGCTTCATGGATTCAACAGGAGAGTACACGTTACGTCTTCATGAACGGTCGGCACATCGATATGATGACTATCATTACCATGCAGTACCCACTGGGCATCACGCCGAATCTGCGTACCAACGTTGATTTCGTCTTCATTCTGCGTGAGAACATCCTGAACAATCGCAAACGTATCTACGACAATTATGCAGGTATGTTCCCCACCTTTGATCTGTTTTGTCAGTTCATGGACCAGTGTACTGAGAACTACGAGTGTATGGTGATCTGCAACGGGGTTCAGTCGAACCGCCTTGAAGATCAGGTGTTTTGGTACAAGGCATCCGATCACCCTCCCTTTCACTTATGCGATCAGTCCTTGTGGGCAAACAACAAGCCTTTCATATCTGCTATGTTGGCAGTTGAAGATGTCATGTCAGCCGCTAATCAGAAGCGGAAGGGTCCGTCTGTGTGGGTACAGAAGGAAGATAAGAAGAAGGGTTAATCCCGGGGCGCACCACCCTCCGCCGGATGCACAGGGACTGCCGCCTCCTGCACCACATCCTCGATGGTACGCTGAGTAGACGCCGCATTCTCGCGCTTACGACGCTCATTCTCCTCCTTCTGAGCACGGATGGACTCATCGCGCTGCTCGGCAAAGAACATCTCCTTGTTCGCCTCACCCTCCTTGTACTTGCGCATCAGCTCGTTCAGCTCCTTCTCCGCGTACTCCACCTCAGGCATCATGTGCTCCGAGGGATCCCACGGAAGCCAGCAGCCCATCTTGCCGAGGTAGATGTTATCCTTGGGACACTTGCGCTGGAGCACCTTGCAGAAGATCTGCGCCTCCTCCACATTGGCAAAGGCACGGCGCACCTTGACGCCGCGCACGTTGCTACGGAAGCTCACGTCGGCATTGAAGCTCTCCTGCAGATCCTTCTCGTTCTTCAGCAGGAACACCTGGTACTGCTCGGGCACGTCCGTCTTCTTCACGTCGGCGTTGTGCACCTTGGCAAACTCCTGGGCATCCTTCATGAGGTCGTCCACCTTGAGGGAATACTTCTTCGCCAGGAAGTCCATGTAGCGCTCAAGGCCCTTGATCTTCCAATCGTAGTCCATCCACTGCACGAACTTCTCGAACATGTACTGATCCTTCTGCTTCAGGATCCGCTCGGGAGACAGGAAGGATAACACTACATACCGCTGCGTCGGGATCTCGGGATCCTCGTCGAGGTAGTCAATCACTTCGCCGGCATCGTCTTTCGTAGGGAGGGACTGGGATTCGCGAGGCATCTATATCTTCACCACCCCACTTGGCTGAAAGTCTTTTGTCCGCGGTCTAACAAAATGGCATCTCCTCTGGTTGTAGCTGCTCTCTTCTTCCTTCTGTCGCCGGGTGTGATTCTGACGATCCCTCCCTTCTTCCCCCCGACGTTCTTCTCGGGTCGCACGTCTATTCTGGCAGCCGCCATCCACGCCCTCGTGTTTTATGCAATTGTTGCATACGCCCTGGGTGGTTGAACCAAAATTTCTCCGATGGAAGGTATAAACATGGAATCGAAGCCGAAGCCCACCCCTCCGCCCCCTATGTTCAATGTCCCCGACCTCGTGACGCGTGCTGTCAAGTACGCGCTTGAGGGTCTTGCCGTCGCTGTCGCGGCATTTGTCCTGCCTGGTAAGACCCTGAAGATGGGCGAGGTGGGCATGATTGCGCTGGTCGCCCTCGCGACGTTCGCCATCCTTGATATCTACGCTCCTTCTGTGGGTGCTTCGGCGCGCACGGGTGCAGGCTTCGGTATCGGCGCGAACCTGGTCGGCTTCCCTGCGTAAACTTACAGACAACCACCTAATCATATCAAATGGTATCCATTCACATCAACTACAAACGATGTGTAAGCGACCTCTGCTTGATTGGCGCTAAATACGATACAGATAAGTCATCGCAACGGCGTGATGTATCTGACTCCAGACATTGTCATCCCTATACCATGTTCTATCATTCACTCTTCAAGTCTCGTCGCAACGATCCAATTGTTATCGGTGAATTTGGGATTGCTCACGGTGCTTCGCTTCTTATGTGGGAAGAGTACTTCCCGAATGCGACCATCCACGGGTTTGAGAAGTGGGACCGATTCATGCTGCCGTTTCGTGAGATGTATTCGTCCCATGAGCGCATCAAGACGTTCTATACGTGTGTTCGGGACGAAGCTCAGATTAACAAAACGTTTGAAGAGTCGGGTGTCAAGTACGACATACTCATAGACGACTCGTCGCATCAATTCCCCGATCAGGCCCGTATCATTTTGCACGCACACAAGGCTTTGCAGCCAGGAGGCGTCCTTATCATTGAAGACATTCTCCCGGCTCACACGGAAGAAATGTACATGAGCGTACTGCAGCATGTGATACAAGAGTACCAACAGTACTTCTTCGTGAAACTAGATCATGCGAATCGGTACTCTCATCCGAATGACAACGACAAGCTTATGGTACTGGTGAAAGCGGGGGGTCCCCCGATCTTCAACAACTTCATCCTGTAAACAGAAAACCTTTGTATTTTCTTTGGTTTAATAGCGCCTCTCACTCTCACGACTCAGATAGCCCATCTCCTCCGAGTGGTCGCCGTCACACTCAGAGTCGAGCTCGCCGCAGAAGATGCACTTGTGGGTCATGCACCACTCCATCCATTCCTTCCGGTACTGCGCATCCTCCGCCTCATCGAGTGCCTTCTCAGCAGCCAACTCAGCGACCTTAGCATCCTCGTAGGCAGCCTCAGCCTCGTTCGCTTTCTTAGTGGCATCCAATACTGCTTGTTCAGCAGCGTCGTATGCCTCCTCTGCTTTGCGCATGTTTGTGTAGAGCACCCAATACTCGGGTCCCATCACCAATTTGTTCGTTTCATATTCGAGTCTACGTATAGACCGTTGTTCAAGCATCTGATGGCTGTAGTCCATCGCCTTCTCAAGTACCTCTAAAGCAGCGTTGAAAGCCTCCATTGTAGTGCGTCTCTATGATATTTGTGCCAGGGGGCGGTATGTCCTTTCCAGTGGAAAACAGATCCATTTTTGTGGGTTCATTGCGCATTCCTGACAGCATCCAACACTGCCTGCTCTTCGCCGTCGTATGCCGCGTCTAGTTCAAGAAACCGCTTCCAGGCGGAAGGGCCCGACTTCCGGTGGTTATACGCATCGTAGTAGTCTTCTATTTGCTTTTTGGCAGCAACGTATGCTGTTTGTAGGTTCGTAAACCGTTTACATAGCCCCAGGTAACGGGGACTCTCATTGTTGGTCTCACTCTCCATTGCCTCCTTCAGGTCGTTCAATTCATTCTCTAGACGTTCCATTTGTGCCGGGGGCGGGATTGTCTTTCCTGGTGGAAACCAATCCATTTTTGAGAACCAGTTCTCATCGTTTAAACCATCGTAATCTAATGGCGATACCATGATAAACAATGGAACGCATTATTCAAAGCGCAGTGGAAGCCGCTAGTTCGAATATGTCAATCAATATGCAATCTTCTGTATTAGAAAGAATTCAGATGATACTGCAGGAAAACGGGTTGGAGAGCGTGCTGAACGATTCTAACAAGCTTAATCCTACGGGTACCACGGGAGATACCGGTCCCACTGGTACCACGGGAGATACGGGTCCTACGGGTCCCACTGGTACCACGGGAGGTACGAGCTGAAGACCGCCGTTAATCCTGTAGTTTACGAACTGCAAACATAACCCAATATAATGAAGGCAAAGATCCCCAAGGCACTGCGCGAGCAGGTGTGGGTCGCCCATAACGGTTCCAAGTTCCGAGCACCCTGCAAGACATCTTGGTGTCAGAACGAGATAACCGCCTTTGATTTCCACGTAGGTCATGACATCCCCGAGAGTCGTGGTGGAGAGACCCGTATCAACAATCTGGTTCCTATCTGTGCCCGATGCAATACGTCCATGGGCAATCAGTATACCTTCCAGGAATGGAATACGAGGCACTCAATCGTTTACCCCCAAGCAACCATGTGTTGCAATGCAAGCGCTCCGGTGGAAGAACCAGTGGTACGTAGTAAAATCACGCATGTACGAGCCCGAACGCCAGTCCCTGGACATCGCGTGGCTCCGGTTGAAGGACCAAGGGCATCCCTCCCCTGGAATCTACCCCAAGTGGTACGAAAGTGAGAGGACGATCGCACGGCTTCTAGCGGGTCCTGTGGCTACACATTCTGTCCCTGAATAGTAATGCTGCTACCCATCGGTTTGGCTATTCTGTTCTTCTTCATCTTCATCGTTTCGTACAAGTGGCTGCGTGGATACTACCCAGGCAGCACGCTCATGAAGATTGATCCGGCGCGCGATCCGTCTGCACCCCGTCTCATCTTCTTTTATACGACCTGGTGTCCTCACTCTCGGAAGGCATTGGGTGAATGGAACTCTTTGAAGACACTGATTCGGGAACAGAAGCTATCCTTCGGGGATAAGCGGGTGGAGTTTGAGGCGATTGATGGTGAGAGTTCTAAGACAGCCGTTGCACGGTACGGCATTGATGCATACCCATCCCTAGTGATAGATACGTCAACGGATATCATCCATTACGATGGTCACTTCAAGGTGGCGTCCATCATGGACTGGTTAGTTCAGACGTTGGGACAAGAAGGATCGTAATTGAGATGCACCTTGCTCAATCAGTTCCTGTTCCTTCTCGGGAGTCAGGCTATCCAACAGAGACACTGTTTCGTTCTGCAACCAAATATTGTTTGGAGAACGAGTCATTCGGAGTCGGTACTCGACGGAGGTCTGGTACACGCGCTCAATGTAGGTATGCACGGGCATACTTGCGATTTCAGATACCGGAATGCCGCGATTGGGTTTGGATAGAGTCAATATGAGACCCTCTGTCTTCATGATCTCTGGAAGGACTTCCGTGATTGCCGGTACGAACATAGAGCCGTCCACGTATGCACAATCGTAGATGATGTGAGGCTGAAAGACCCCGGGGAGAGCACAGGATGCCTTGATGGCGTCCAGAATCTTGATGGACCCTGCAAAGATGGTCGGTGTACACCGTGTGATATTGGAAGCAATGATGTGCAAGGGCTGTGGCGCATCTTGGATGGTCGCGGTCGTCAAGTCAATGTTCATGGTCGCAAACGACTGAATCAGAGACGCCTCAAATGCCTTCATATCGTAGAACCCCTTGCGCGTCGTACAGTCCAACAGGTCATGCAACCGGATACTCGGGAGGACAGTTTGGAGAGAGACAGATTGAAAGGCAGTCCGTGCGTCTGCCAAGGAGACCCGATATGCTATTGCAGTTGCTAGAATGGACCCGATAGAGATGCCGTAGATTCCGTTCGGAAACTCCAGGGGTTGATGCTTAAGCAATTCCTGCAATGCCCCCAACATCATGTACCCACGAACTCCACCTCCACTGAGGGCAATTCCGGTGAACATTTTTGTATACTGGGAAGCAGAGATGTTGCGTGCTAGAGACGTATGGGACGAACAAGAGATGAGACGCGAGAAACGTATGGCTGCTATGCGTCCTGTGTTGGGACAGATTCACAATAAGGTTCGTCAACAGGCGATTCACGATGCCAATGCACCATATATCGTGTTTGAGGTTCCGAACTATATCTGGGGATACCCAATCTTCCAGATAACGGAAGCACGGGACTACTTGTTTACGCAACTGACAGAATCGGGCTTCCATGTCTGGGTTGTCAATGAGATATACCTGCTGATCTCCTGGGCAAAGACGAGGGGTACCACGACCCAACAGAAACCAGCGTTAACCACGAATTACCGTCCGCAAGTGTATGACCCCACCGCCTTAGGGAGTATGCAAAATGGACTTTCATGAGGATGAGTGGGTATGCGCACAAGAATGCAGTGTATCCATCCTGAAGAAGCACAGGTGATGTACGGCGGTGAAAAGACATGCTCCAAGTGCGGGACCATGATGGGGTGTACAATTGATGAAGGAGCAGAATGGCGAATGAATGGAGATGATGAACCGACGCGGACAGGATGCTTTACGTCCGACTTGCTTCCCGAGTCGTCCTATGGATCCATGATGGCACGCCGTCGTGGACCTATGTCCCCTGAAATGAAGATACTGTCCAAGATGTCGGCATGGTGCATGTCCTCCCACGGCGAGAGGTCGTGGATCGGCATCTTCGAGATCATTAATACGATTGGATCCCAAGCCGGATTACCGAGGGCTATTCTTCTAGAGACGTGCGGTCTCTTCAAGAATGTCCCTGATTCACAGAAAACACGTGGGGAATCCCGTCGTGCATTGATGGCGGCTGCATTGTTCACGACATGCTCCAAACATGGGGCTACACGGAGTCATGAAGAGATAGCAGACCTGTTTCATGTGTCAGTCCGTGCGTTGTGCAAGAGTATCCCGTCGTACGTTGCAGAGGCGTCCAGTGTGCTGCAGACACAGATTGGGATTGCAGAGAGGTTGTGCGTGGAACTGGGGGTATCAGAGACGGAGCGGGGTCAGATATTGAGTGCGTTGTCTGCCTTGGGGGAACTGGAGCATACACCGAAAACAGTGGTGGCCGGTGTAGCTGCGAAGGTATTGGGTGGTGACAAGACGGCAATTACGCGGGTCTCTGGGGTGTCTGGGGTCTCGGCGCTATCGATACGGAAGATGGTAGGGAAGGTTTAGGCGATTTGGGTGATACTATAAGTCAATACTGAGTTGGAGCTTAATACGGACGCAGCCTGGTTTAATATTAATACTGCATTGAATCCTATCGTAACAACCGTATCTTTAGTTATAGGTGTTATACAGCTTACACCAATAGTTTGAAATTCTACTATGCTATTCGGTGAGACGGAACCTGCCTTTGCCTTTTCTGTTCCATCTACACTTACTACCAATGAAAAGAGTGTAAAAGTTGATGATGTTCCCGAGATTACAACGGATGCGTTTATAAGAAACGTGCCACTAGATGCTGTAAGAGTTGCACTGAAATTGGGATATGTGTTGGCACCTGTGAATCCATTAGCAATTGTTCTAGCTGGGTCGCCACTATAGTGGAAATACGACTTTTCAGTCAACACCAACCCATTACTCGTGTAGAGATTGCTACAGTACACATCTCCACCTACATCCAGCGTTCCTTGTGTCGGTATCTTTCCAATTCCTAACCGGGGTGTAGCAAAGTGTCCGTAGATGAGTGCGTTTGATGTTGGTTTTACACCGTTGTTGATGATGAGCGTATTGCTTACCGTCGTCAGATCACTCCCAGCATTCTTACCAATGAACACGTTGCAACCCCCTTGTGCAAGATTACCGGCACTGTTTCCAATGCACACATTGAATTCACCACTCAGGTTACCTGCGGAACCCGCACCAATCGCTATGTTTTCTCTTCCTACCAAGGAAGTTGCAGTATTACATCCAATTCCTATGTTGTCATAGCCACTTAGGTTACACCCGGAAGCCCATCCAATCATAGTATTCAGAAACCCCGTCGTATTACACCCGGCTCTATATCCAAGTGCGATGTTGTCGGCGCCAATCAAATTTTCGGCAGCACTAGTCCCAAATCCAAAGTTATAGGAACCACTTAGGTTGCACCCAGAATTCGATCCAACTACGAAATTCGCATTACCTCTCACATTTGCTCCCGCATTGTATCCAATTGCTATGTTTGAACTCCCACTCAAGTTACTGGCGGCAGAATTCCCGATTGCAACATTACCGGCACCACGTAGGTTGCACCCAGCATTCTGTCCAAACGCTACGTTGTCGTTCCCGAGTAGACTTTTTGCAGCCCATGAGCCTCCTGCGATATTATAGCTACCAGATATGGTGTAACCAGACGCGCGTCCTAGCAGTACGTTTTCAATGCCTGTACATGTATTACCGCTATTGACTCCGAGTGTTGTGTTATTATCTCCACTAACGGTTTGTCCGGCTTTGAAACCTACGAAAGTGTTGCCTGTTCCAGTTAGGTCTCTCCCGGAATCACCTCCTATAGCAACGTTCCTGTTTCCAGAAAGGTTGTATCCAGCAGAATCGCTGATTACTACGTTACTGCTACCAATAAGGTTTCGTCCTGCCTCATATCCCAATACAGTATTTAATACACCACTCAAATTGGCTGCGGTATTAATGCCTATAGCAATGTTCGTACTGCCGCTCAATGTGTATCCAGCAGACCGTCCAATCATAACATTGTCCTCCCCCACGCTGTTAAGGCCAGTATTACGCCCAACCCCAGTGTTGTTTATACCACTTATGTTCATACCGGACTGGTACCCTACGAGAGTACAACCGCATATGCTTTTCCCAACAACAGTCTCAGCTGCACCAGCTCCAAGTATGGTAAGTCCGAAATCGTTTGGGTTATACGAGTTTGCTGTTCCGATCACGATCTTGCTTAACGATGACTTGAGTGGAAGGTAGAATCCTGAGATATTGGAGGACTGAACGGCTGTGAGGGGAAAGTACCCAGATACGTTACAAGTCTGAATGATACCCGAGATGTTGTAGGAGGAGATCGTAGTTAAGGGAAAGTACCCAGATACGTTACAGGTCCGAATGATACCCGAGATGTTGTAGGAGGAGATTGTAGTGTTCGGATAGTACTGTCCAGATAGGTTCTCGTTCAATATGAACCCGCAGATATTGCTTGTTCGCAGTGTTCCACTTATCGTCCCTGTACACCGAATGTTCCCCGACACATCCAATGAATACCCCGTAGTAGGAACGCAGTTGATTCCCAGTTCACCTGTATTGAACTTGCCGTAGATGAGGGCATTTGCGGGTGTCAACGAAGTGAAGTCATTGTTGTATATGAGAAGGGTGTTTGATATGGCGCCCGGGTTCCATCCAGCAAGTTTCCCGATAAACACGTTCCCCGACCCAGCATTCCACTCTCCGGCAGATTTGCCGATGTATATGTTATCAATGCCATTTGAACGAGATCCAGCATACGAACCAATGAATACGTTATGACTTGCCGTGGTTCCATACCGACCCGCGCCAACTCCTAACATGACACTGCCCTCGTCCTTCGTCAGATTACATGCTACGTACGCTCCCACATAGGTAGAATTGGTTGCACTGACTGAAAATCCCGCATAGTACCCGATTGCAGTTGTTCCGTTGATCGTACCGTGGTTTACTGCGTCTCCCAACGCATTTACGCCAACGATGGTATACCCGCCCGTTTTCGTGAGATCGTATGTACCACCATGTGCAGGGTTTCCTATCACAAGTCCATCGTAACTATCGTTCGCGTATATCGCTCCATCTGCGTACGTATCGCCTGTAACGTGGAAATCCCCAGAAACATCAAGCTCGTAACTGGGATCGGAGTCGTTGATACCTACCTTTGATCTTCCTGATCCGAGCAATGTGGTCCCCGATACGTTGAGCGTAAAGTTGGATGCTAACGTGTTGATTCCGACCTTGGTTCCAAAGAACGCGTCGCTAGTAGACCGGATAGACCCCGACACATCAAGAGAGTAGACAGGCGTACGGTTGATTCCAACCGTCTGCAAGTCAAATCGGCCGTTTATCAACGCATTTGAGGTAGCTGCTTGTGTCCCATTGTTAACGATGAGTGTGTTAGATGCGACTGTAAGGTCAGACCCAGCCGCATTTCCGATGAAAACGTTGGATGAACCGACTGTATTGACTCCAGCACTTGCGCCTATGTACACACTTCTAGATCCAGTGGTAGCATTTGAACCGGCGCCGTATCCTACGAAGACGTTTGACTCTCCCGTCGTACCGAACCCCGCAAACGTACCTATGTACGTGTCGTTGGATGAGACTGCATTGCATCCAGTTCCATATCCCAGAGCGGTTGTTCCGGTTATAATTCCATGAGACCCCAAGCCTCCATACGCGTTAACACCGACAATCGTGTAGTTGGATCCGGTCCATGTTCCTGACAGACTTCCCTTTCCAAGCGTAAGACCGCCCCCAGTCGATGTACCAAGTACGATATTGGATTCGGGGATGACACCGCAGATGTTCAATGAAGATACGGTTATATTCGGGTAGTACCCATTCAGATTCGAAGACGGCATGATTCCAAAGATGTTGTAAGAGGAGATAGTCGCATTCGGATAGTAGTCGGATATGTTGCTTGGGTGTACAATACCGAAAATACCCTTCTGTCCTCCTATGCTTACGTTCGAGTAGTACCCCCTAAAGTTCGCAGTAATGTCTCCACTGATTCGGATGTCTCCAAGGATATCCATCGCACAAGAGGGGACCTTGTTGATTCCGACCCATCCCTGATCAAGCACAGAGTAGATAGTCGCACTGACCGACGTCTTACTGGGGTGGTTCACGATGAAGGTATTGTTAATCCCCGTAATGTCCGCCCCCGTCGAGATTCCCAGGAAGATGTTTCCCGAACCGATGTTTGAGCCACCTGCATTGGTTCCGATGTACACATTCGAGTTCCCACTGACGGAATACCCTGCATTGGTTCCGATAATGACGCTGTCAACCGAGTTGGAGGTATTAAACCCCGCACGCACTCCAATGATGACACCGTTGGAAATATTACGCGCAGTGTTCCCTGCCGCAACTCCGACCAACACACTGTCTGCGATGTTACTTGCGCGTCCACCTGCACTTGACCCTATTATTGCCGTGTTTGTAGTGTTGGACACAGCAGCGCCTGCGCTGACACCGAGAAGTACGCTATTTGTTGTATTGATTGCCGACCTACCTGCGCTCGAACCAACGAGTGCGCTATCTGTAGTGTTGGATGCACTGTTGCCGGCAGCAAAGCCTAGCAACGTACTATTCGAAGTATTCGATGCACTGTACCCTGCAGTCGAACCTATCATTACGCTGTTCGCAGTCGATACAGCACCCCGGCCAGCTTCTCCCAGAATAAACGCGCTGTTCACGGCATTCTGTGCACTCATCGCAGCAGCAGTACCCAGAAGTACACTGTTTGTGACATTGCTAGTATCACGTCCTGCATCGGTTCCAATAAATACGCTGTTTACAGGTACGTTTGCAGCGCCACCGGACCGAGTTCCGAGAATCACGCAATCCGATGATCCATATACATTACTACCCGCTTTGGTACCCAGTATAACACCGTTCGTTGCTGAAGTTGCGTTTTTACCTGCACCGGCGCCCAATATAACGGTTCCGACTATGGCGTTCGCATTCGTTATATCCGTCCCCACCAGGATGCTACCAGAAATTCCATTCGCAGCAGAACCTGTATTGCTTCCGATAAGGATACTATCCGTGATATCAACTGCATTGAACCCTGCACTCTTTCCTATGACGACATCGCGTGTAAATGTCCCATGCGATGACGTCCCTCCGACCGCTCCAACACCGAGAATCGTCGTATCCTGAATCAAGTTCGCACTCAATCCACTGAATCCAGAGATACCAATCGCCAATGCACCGAACGTTCTATCTCCCAACTCGTTTCCGCGCCCGTATATGTTGCGACTAAACTGAATGTCCCCCGAGACGTCCAGAGTATACGCCGGAATCTTGTTGACACCTAGAAGACCAGACCCCGGATTGAAGGTGCCTCGAAGGAGGGCCTTTGACGAATCACTTATCGTATTGACAATGAAGGTACTGGATGTCAACGAGAGATCAGACCCCGAGTCGCGACCAAGAAAGACGTTGCAGTTCCCGATGATTCCAAACCCACTACTGGCTCCGATGAATACGTTGAATGATGAACCGGACCCAATCCCGCCTACATGGGCACCCGCTCCAATCCCAACGTTGGATGCACCGGAAGCATTCAGTCCGGCTCTCGCACCAACGTATACGCTGCTAGTCAAGTTTGACGCGTTGGATGCGACTTCCGAACCTATGAGAGTATTGCACGTCATAACACCGTGATTCCCGAGACTCCCTACACCAAGCACACCAAACACAGAGGTCCCGTAGTTGCAGGTTGATGTGCCTTGGAACGAGCTCACTCCGACTGTGATAAAGCGCTCAACAAGGTCTCCCAACTGCCTAACGTTGCAGAACTGGATATCCCTCGCGATGATGGAGTCTGCGAAGATGTTATTGACTGACATCGTGGTTCCATACCCGTAATACACCTGGCCGGATAGGGTGTTTGGTGAAATTTTTGGGGTAAGCACCGACTGCAGTAGCTGCTCGGTGTATCTGGAGATGCCCTGTGAGTTACTTGGGGCACGAGCCATTTGTAAAACGGACTCTAGAATTTCTAGCCTACAAACACCAACCACGATGAAATACACACTCTTCCCTATTGAGAACGATGAGCAGGAGCTCTACAAGATGTACAAGCAACAGGTCGCCTCCTTCTGGACCGCTGAGGAGATTGACTTCTCCAAGGACGGTGAGCACTGGGCGGCACTGGATGAGAATGAGCGTCATTTCATCAAGTACGTCCTTGCATTCTTTGCCGGGAGCGACGGCATTGTCCAGGAGAACTTGGCTGTCCGATTCCAGCGAGAGACCCAAAGTCCGGTCGCCCGACTGTTCTACGGCTTCCAGAACGCCATGGAGGGAATCCATTCCGAAACCTATAGTCTGCTCATTGATACCTACGTGAAGGACAAGTCCGAACAAGAGGAGTGTTTCAACGCGATCCAGACCATCCCCTGCATCAAGAAGAAGGCAGAATGGGCTCTGATGTGGATCGAGTCAGATGGGCTGTTCTCCACGCGATTGGCTGCCTTTGCGGCGGTAGAAGGTATCTTCTTCAGCGGTGCCTTCTGTGCAATCTACTGGCTCAAGAAGCGAGGTCTCATGCCCGGACTGACCTTTAGTAATGAGCTCATCTCTCGCGACGAGGGGCTGCATACCCTGTTCGCAGTTGAGATGTACCACCGCCAAACCGAGAAGCCCCCCGCTCAAGTCATCCGAACGATTCTGACCGTAGCAGTTGCCCTTGAGAAGGAGTTCATCTGCAGTGCACTCCCATGTTCCCTCATCGGAATGAATGCATCCCTGATGTCCACCTATATTGAGTTTGTCGCCGATCGGTTGGCTGTTCAGCTCGGAGTTGGTAAGTTGTATAACGCAACAAATCCGTTTGATTTCATGGATCTGATCAGCCTGGAAGGCAAGACCAATTTCTTTGAGAAGCGTGTCTCAGAGTACAAGAAGCCCGGTGTGGGCGTGGATGCAGCAAAGATGGTGTTCAGTATGGACGAAGACTTCTAAACCTGCGCCTTCACACCATCCGGGACGAGAATTGTATTCCCCCAGCCATCCTTGAGTTGCGACTCGTTCAGCATGGTAAGCTTCTCTCGGCTTTTCTTCCAGAGTTGGAATCCATACGCCAGAACCAGGGCAAGTAGGAACCACAAGAAGATTGTCATACGACTCATTTGCATCCTGACTGGACAAAAATCGCATGGGTGAGCAATGAGCCGACGTATTTTAGCACGACACCCGTTTCAGTTTGACGATGTTCAAGAGTACACGACGATGCGTCGGTATTTAGCCGAAACAAACACTGTAACGCCCGGCCGTTTCAACAGCAGGGCATTGTATCAACCGAACCTACGGAGTGTTGCATTTGAAGCATTTGCAGAAATAAGCAACCCGCCTATCACACCGGTCTGCGTGGGTACCATATTGTCTGGTGGAAGTCCGTCTACATTGGTGTACGATGTTAACGATAATGGGGGGTTCTACAATACCGATACATTTGTGGAAGTTATCTCGGGGGGCGGGCCAGATACGAATTTCTGTTAAGATAACAAGTCATGTCGGTTCGTTTCCAGCTACGAAAGGGAACTGCATTACAGTGGTTCAACGCAAATCCAGTACTTATTGCAGGTGAACCAGGGTATGAGACAGACACCTCAAAGCTTAAAATTGGTAACGGAGTGAGTGATTGGCGAACACTTGAGTACGTAAACACGGGACTGCAAGGCGCAACTGGATTCACGGGATACACTGGAGCGAGTGGTGTTAGTGGACACACGGGTTATACCGGATATACGGGACCTCAAGGGGCGACCGGGTTTACGGGATACACCGGTGCAATGGGCTCTACTGGACCCCAAGGAGCGACCGGATTTACGGGATATACTGGAAGAACGGGTGCTACAGGCTTTACTGGGTATACAGGACCTCAAGGCACAACTGGGTTTACGGGATATACTGGTGCTACGGGTGCTACAGGCGTTACGGGGTATACCGGACCTCAGGGAGCTACTGGTTTTACGGGATACACGGGATTTACGGGTCCACAGGGTGCTACTGGTTTTACGGGGCCTCAAGGGGCAACCGGATTCACGGGATACACGGGTACTATAGGTCCACTGGGCGCTACGGGAACCACTGGGTATACCGGTGACACGGGGCCGCGTGGTTTGATCGGAGGGATTGGGTACACTGGGCCTACCGGTGACACTGGGTATACAGGATATACGGGGTACACTGGATCAACTGGATTCACTGGCGCGACTGGCTACACGGGATACACGGGTCCTCAGGGAGCGACTGGATCAACTGGATTCACAGGCGCGACTGGCTTTACTGGTTACACGGGTCCTCAGGGAGCGACTGGATTTACGGGGTACACAGGCGCGACTGGATTTACGGGTACTACTGGCTTTACGGGGTACACGGGACCACAAGGATTGCTAGGAGGAATCGGATATACGGGCCCTACAGGCTACACGGGTTATACGGGTCCTCAGGGTGTTACTGGATATACCGGTTATGATGGAAGTACGGGTGCCACGGGGTATACTGGTTACACGGGTCCTCAGGGAGCGACTGGCTACACCGGAACCACCGGCTACACTGGGCTTACAGGACATACTGGGTACACGGGTCCTCAGGGAGCGACTGGCTACACCGGAACCACCGGCTACACTGGGCTTACAGGACATACTGGGTACACCGGAACCACTGGGTATACTGGAACCACTGGGTATACCGGAACCACTGGGTACACAGGCTACACCGGTGATACCGGAACCACCGGCTATACTGGAACCACCGGATTCACTGGCTACACTGGATACACTGGTGCCACGGGGTATACTGGTTACACGGGTCCTCAGGGAGCGACTGGCTACACCGGAACCACCGGATATACTGGAACCACCGGATATACTGGACTCACAGGACATACGGGGTACACCGGAACCACTGGAACCACAGGGTATACCGGAACCACTGGGTACACTGGGCTTACAGGACATACTGGGTACACTGGAACCACAGGGTATACCGGAACCACTGGGTACACTGGGCTTACAGGACATACTGGGTACACCGGAACCACAGGGTATACCGGAACCACTGGGTACACTGGACTCACCGGACATACGGGGTACACAGGAACCACAGGGTATACCGGAACCACTGGGTACACTGGACTCACCGGACATACGGGGTACACAGGAACCACAGGGTATACCGGAACCACTGGGTACACAGGTTACACCGGTGATACCGGAACCACCGGATATACTGGAACCACCGGATACACGGGAACCACCGGATATACTGGAACCACTGGATACACTGGTTATACTGGGCTTACAGGACATACTGGCTACACTGGAACCACTGGGTACACCGGGTATACTGGACTTACTGGAACCACTGGGTACACCGGGTATACTGGACTTACTGGAACCACTGGGTACACCGGTGATACCGGGCTTACAGGACATACTGGGTATACTGGAACCACTGGATACACTGGTTATACTGGACTTACTGGAACAACTGGGTACACGGGAGACACAGGATCTACTGGGTACACTGGCTACACTGGTCATGGATCAACAGGATATACGGGGTACACTGGAGTAACGGGAGCTACTGGATACACTGGACCGATGGGAGCATCGCTATATTTAGCCGGAACGATCGGCACAACGGGAAGTTTACCACCTGCGGGGTCTGTTCCTAAAAATACAGCATACGTTGTAACGTTCGATGGAGATCTCTGGGTAAGTAATGGAACCGATACGTGGTCTGATGTAGGCCAATTTATTGGCGAAACTGGCTATACTGGATCAACGGGCTTTACAGGATACACTGGCGACACTGGAACCACTGGATACACTGGAACCACTGGGTACACCGGATATACTGGCGGTACTGGACTCACGGGACATACAGGGTACACTGGGTACACCGGAACCACAGGCTACACGGGAGATACTGGACTTACAGGACATACGGGGTACACCGGAACCACTGGAACCACAGGATACACGGGAGATACTGGACTCACGGGACATACGGGATACACCGGCTATACTGGAACCACAGGCTACACGGGTGATACTGGAATTACAGGACATACGGGGTACACTGGCTATACCGGAACCACCGGGTATACTGGAACCACTGGTTACACGGGAGATACTGGACTCACGGGACATACGGGGTACACTGGATACACCGGAACCACCGGGTATACTGGAACCACTGGATACACGGGAGATACTGGACTCACGGGACATACGGGATACACCGGGTATACTGGAACCACTGGTTACACGGGAGATACTGGACTCACGGGACATACGGGGTACACTGGATACACCGGAACCACCGGGTATACTGGAACCACAGGATACACGGGAGATACTGGACTCACGGGACATACGGGATACACTGGATACACCGGAACCACCGGGTATACTGGAACCACTGGTTACACGGGAGATACTGGCTATACCGGAACCACTGGGTACACCGGAACCACTGGATACACCGGTGCCGGATTTGTCCCAGTGTTGACATCATCGTCATCTCCCATTTCTGGAGTTGTAGAGTCGCTAGGCACAACCCATAATTTTCTGTATGAATCCAACGTTTATCCCGCATGGGCGGTTGGACAGCAAGTAAACTTCGCCGATCAGACTGCAGAGTCAACGATCATATTTACCGCGAATATCATAGGAGTCGTATTAGAGGAGAGCGCTGTGGTGATAACTGCGGTATTGTACCGGATAACTGGACTTCCAGCTCCGGGTGGTTCGTTAACGACTAATTGGTTAATGTCCTTTGCGGGTCAAGTTGGTCCTACTGGAACCACTGGGTACACGGGGTACACTGGATACACCGGAGAGACAGGATACACAGGAGAGACAGGATACACAGGAATAGAAGGCGCTTCGTTTATGACACTCACCGTCATAGACGGATCTGCAACGGTTACATCAAAAACGTCAGTCTTGCTTGAAGGTATCTCTTTTGTTCGGACACTGGAATCTGTCAGTACATCTGGTGCCGGGGCGTATGCGCAGTTTACAGCTGGAACCAATACTATGTTGGCCGGCTCCTCGACATCTTCTGGTCTTTGGTCTTCGGGATATCTTGGAGGTGCGTTACTATATGCAATTAGTCTGCACGAGGATGGATCCGCTACCTTTTTCAACGCTGAAACGGACGATTTTTTCGACGGGTCCTGGGTTGCCGGAGATATGTTCGCTATCTATGCGGATGGAACCAGTGTATCGTTCTTCCAAAACGGCGCTAAAGTGTTCACTACGATAGATCAAAGGTTATCATACAAGTATCAGATTGAATCGGGTGACGGTGGGAGTGGATTTGGAAGCTTTACCTTGTCAAACATCCGCTTCTACCCAACAGGTCTCCGTGGTACTGGCTTTGCTGCTCTCCTGTCGTCTACGGAAAGATCTACAACTGGCGATTTGGTTGGGACAGCTGCTACGTGGTACGTTGATGGTACGGGCGCATTTGCAGTAGGCAACTGGGTTCAGGTCGTTGATTTAGGAAATGAATCAGAGCTTATCTACACTGGTAAGATATTAGCTATTGCAGCCGATGCACCCGGATACGATGTAACTGTAAACGTGTTAAGTTCGGCCGGGGTGCCTCATTCAGGAACTACATCATCTGCCTGGTCCATCCATCTGACCGGCGAGGTTGGCTTTACTGGCTACACCGGACCGATGGGTGCATCCATCATACTAGCAGGAACTGTAGAGCTTATAGCAGATCTACCTACGTCTCCTTATCCAGAGGCGAATACAGCATATGTTGTTACTGAGGATGGACATGTATGGGTAAGTAACGGAGTAGATACATGGTTCGATGTTGGAGCATTCGTAGGTGCAACGGGATACACGGGGTATACAGGATATACAGGATACACTGGAGAGACAGGGTACACTGGGTACACAGGATACACGGGACCGATGGGTGCATCCATCATACTAGCAGGAACTGTAGAGCTTATAGCAGATCTACCTACGTCTCCTTATCCAGAGGCGAATACAGCATATGTTGTTACTGAGGATGGACATGTATGGGTAA